>Ga0315280_10000973_pt1 | contig 51080 bp, 35 predicted proteins | sample YL17G06_40_MG_FD_203697 | JGI IMG/M metagenome (GOLD analysis project Ga0315280, IMG submission 203697) | Sediment microbial communities from Yellowstone Lake, YNP, Wyoming, USA - YL17G06_40 | ecosystem: Environmental > Aquatic > Freshwater > Lake > Sediment | place: USA: Wyoming | collected... | reverse complement strand
ATGAATGGCCGGCTCATAGAAACGAGATCGACGAGGCCTTCCTGGACGAACTCCTCGGCGACCTCGAGCGAACGGATGCCGCCCAGGCCGAGGACCGGGACGTCGACGGAGGCCTTGATCCGGGCGGTGGCGGCCACGAAGTAGCCCTCGTCCTCCGGCGCCCTGAGCCCGGCCCAGATCGAGCCCCGGCCGGCCTCGGCCATGCCGCCGCTCACTTCGACGCCGTCGATCCCGGCCTGCTCGAGGATAACCGCGGCCCGGACGCTTTCGTCGACGGTCAGGCCTCGCTCCAGGAAGTCCGTGGAGTTGAGCTTGACGATGACGGGGAAGCCGCGGCCGAGAACCGACCGGACGCCCCGGACGATCTCCACGACGACCCGGACCCGGTTTTCGAGCGGGCCGCCCCAACCGTCGGTGCGCCGGTTCGTGTGCGGCGAAAGGAAACTGCTCAGGAGATAACCGTGGGCAACGTGGAGCTGGACGCCGTCGAAGCCGGACTCCTTGGCCCTGCGCGCCGCCTGGACGAAATCCCGAACGAGCGCCTCGATCTCTGCCGCATCGAGCTCGCGCGGCATGACCTTGGACACGGGGTCGTAAACCGCGGACGGGGACACGGGCGTCGAACCGCACAGCTTCTCCTTGGTCTGCCGTCCGGCATGCGCGATCTGCAGAAAAACGCGCGAGGGGAAGCGGTGCACGGCCGCCGCGATCCGGGCGAGGCCGGCGACGAAACGGTCGTCCGAGAGGGCGAGCTGGCGCGGGCTGGCCTGGCCCTCCTTGCGGACGTAGGCGTGGCCGGTGATGATGAGCCCGACCTCGCCCTCGGCCAGGCGCGAATAGAGCTCGACCTGTCGGTCGGTCGCCGCACCTTCGTCCGTCGCCATGTAATCCTGGGTCGCCGAGCGCGCGAACCGGTTAGGAATAGTGACCCCGCCTACGGCGATAGGGGAGAAGAGGATCGATGGAGAAGCCATGAGATGTCCTTTCCGGGGAACCCGACGGTTCCGCCGACCATTCTAGTGGAATCGCGCCTTGAAGCCAACTCCGGGCCCCAGTCCCGTGCCCCGTCGGTAAGTTCCTTCCCGGGCCTTCGCGACGCTTTCGGCTTGCGCCGGGTCGGCGTTTTGGTCTAATGTAAACGTTGAATTTCCCCGAAAGGAGGCGGCTGATGCCCGCGAGCGAGATCGAGCAGAAGGTCCTGGACGTCCTGGGCCGCCTCGGCGTGCCCTTCGTCCGCCATGAGCATCCGCCCGTCTTCACGGTCGAGGACGCGGACAAGCACTGGACCGGCCTCCGCGGCACCCATTGCAAGAACCTCTTCCTCCGCAACAAGAAGGGGAACCACCATTACCTCGTGATCGCGCCGACATCCAAAGCCGTCGACCTCCGGGGCCTCAACGGCGCCCTGCACGAGGACCGCCTGAGCTTCGGCTCGCCCGAGCGGCTCATGAGGTGCCTCGGCCTCGACCCCGGCTCCGTTTCGCCGTTCGGGTTGATCAACAACGAGGCCAAGGACGTCCGGGTCATCGTCGACGAAGACCTGCGGACGAGTCTCTGGCTGGGCTTCCATCCGAACATCAACACCGCGACACTGGAGATCTCCTTCGCGGATTTCGAAAAGTTCCTGGCCTTCTGCGGGAATGAGGTCCGCTATCTGAAGCTTTGAACCCCGGAGGGTCGAATGATCGAGCGCGCGACAATCCTTCAAAAGGCCACCCTGGCCGGCCTGCTCTTGGCCGTGTCGGCCGGCCCGGCTCAGGCCGGCAACGTCCTGCAGAGAGTCGCCGAGCCCAAGATCCCTTTTTCTCCAGAGAAGTACATCATCCAGCGCGCCGCGGGCCCCATCACCATCGACGGGCGCCTGAGCGAGGACTCGTGGATGAAGGCGGGCTGGACGGAAGTCTTCGGCGATATCGAAGGCCCGTCCAAGCCGCGGCCGCGGTACAGGACCCGGGTCCAGATGCTGTGGGACGACGTGTATCTCTACATCGGCGCTTATCTCGAGGAACCGAATGTCTGGGCCACGCTGACCGAACGCGATTCGGTCATTTTCATGGATAACGATTTCGAGGTCTTCATCGACCCTGACGGGGATACTCACGCCTACTACGAGCTCGAGATGAACGCCCTGAACACCGTCTGGGACCTCCTGCTCATCAAGCCTTACCGGGACGGCGGCCCGGCGGTCCACGCTTGGGACATCAAGGGGCTCAAGACGGCCGTCCACGTCAACGGCACGCTGAACGACCCCTCGGACAAGGACAAGGCATGGACCGTGGAAATGGCCATCCCGTTCAGCGTCCTCAAGGAGTGCATTCCGGGGAAACCCGAGCGTCCCGCGCCGGGCGACCAGTGGCGGATGAACTTCTCGCGGGTCGAATACTATCTCGACGTCGTGGACGGCAAGTACGTCAAGGCCAAGGCGAAGGGCACGGACCAGCCGCTTCCGGAGGATAACTGGACCTGGGTGCCCCAGGGCGTCATCAACATCCATTACCCCGAGATGTGGGGATATGTCCAGTTCTCGGATCGGAAGGCCGGCGCCGGCGGCGATCGCTTCTCCGACCGCCCCGAAGAAAAGGTCAAATGGGCGTTGCGGAAGATCTATTACCGGGAGCGGGGGCTCTACGACGACCGGGGGAGCTTTGCGGCCGACCTCGGGGCCCTGGGCCTCAAGAACGACAAGGATCTGAAGGTCAAGAACTGGCTCCATCCGCCTGCTGTGCAGACGACCCGGAGCCTGTTCGAGGCGGTCTATGTCAATAAGGCGGGGGCCAGCTGGCACATTCGCCAGGACGGCCTGGTCTGGAAGGATGAGGCGCCGGCGGCGCCGGCGAAAAAATGACCGGCGCGCGGGCCGGCGGAAACGGAGGGGCGATGAAAAGAACGACGATCGTGACCGTGGCGCTCGGACTCCTTTTGTTGTGCGTGTCCGCGGCAATGGGGCAGGCGGTGCCGGCGGCCAAGCCGGAGGACGTGGGGATGTCGTCCAAGCATCTCGTCTATCTCGACCGGATCATCCAGGAAGCGCTCGAGCGCAAAGATTTCCCGGGCGCCGTGCTCCTCGTGACGCGCAAGGGCAAGACGGTCTATCGGAAGGCCTTCGGGGAGAGCCAGTGGGTGCCCGATCCCAAGCCGATGACCGCCGACATGATCTTCGACATGGCTTCGATCACGAAACCGGTGGCCACGGCGACCTCGGTCATGATCCTCGTCGAACAGGGGCGGATCCGCCTATGGGACAAGGTCAAGACGTATGTCCCGGACTTCGCCCCGTACCTCCTCGAAAAGGGGGTCCCGGACGATGACGCTCGGCTCTACCATCTGCTGACCCACACCTCGGGGCTGCCGCCCTACACTGACCCGAAAGAGGCCGAAAAGCAGATCGGCAATCCCTGCTCGACCGACGACCTCGTCAACAAGATCATCGCCCGCCTCTCCAAGGAAACACCGGCCGGGAAGCAGTTCACCTACAGCTGCCTGAACTACATCACCCTGGCCTACATCGTCAAGAGGACGACCGGGCAGACGATCGCGGAGTTCGCGGCCGAGAACATCTTTAAGCCGCTGGGCATGAAGCGGACGTTCTATAACCCTCCGTCAGAGTTCCTCCCCCTCTGCGTCCCGACGCAGGTCGTGGACGGCAAACCTCTCCGGGGCGTTGTCCACGACCCGCTGGCCAGGCTCCAGGGCGGCGTCTCCGGCAACGCGGGGCTGTTCTCGACGGCCGACGACCTGGCCGTGTTCGCCCAGATGATGCTCCGGGGCGGCGAATGGAACGGCGTCCGCATCCTGAGCCCTCTCGCTGTGGAGCGCATGGTCGAGATCTTCCCCAAGGAGGCCGAGTCCGGCCGCGGGCTGGGCTGGGACCTGACCTCCGACTACGGCACGGTCCGGGGAGACCTCTTCGGCTACGGCTCCTACGGCCACTCGGGCTACACGGGAACATCGATCTGGATCGACCCCGAGACGCAGACGGCAGTCATCTTCCTGACGAACCGCGTCCACCCGGACGACAAAGGCGAAATCATCGCCATGCGGAGCAAGGTCTCGAACGTCGTCGCCAGCTCGATCTTCAAGAAATAGGGCCGAAAAACTCCTTTTGACACGGCCCCGGAGCTGTGCTAGATTCAAGCCCGAGGTCTAGGGAAAATGCAGGTTCAGATCGAGCGGGATATTTATATCCGGGGCGCCCGGTGCTTCGAGCTGCTGACGAAGTCCATCGAGACGTTCAGGGACTACCTCGGGGGCAAGACTCCGCCCAACGACCCCGAGTACTACCGGGCCCGAAACCTTTTCAAGGAGGGCAAGGGCTTTTTCGACCAGACCCTTGCCGACGCCAAGAAACTCCTCGGCCCCATCCCGGTCTATGCGCCCAAGGACTTCGAACAGCTGAGGTCCCGGCTCCTCGTCGAGAACAAGATCGTCGTCCAGGGCCGGACGCTCGAGGGACTGACGGCTGAGCTGCAGGGCGACGATTTCATCAAGACGATCATGACCCCGCCGGAAGTCGCGGGTTATGTCCAAGTCCACTTCACCACCCAGAGTTCCGGAAAGAGGAAGCTCCAGAATATCAAGATCCGGATGGCCCTGGACAAGCTGGCCGCGCTCGCCGCCGAGTGCCTGGAACTCCAGAAAAAGGCCCAGCAGAAAGAGCAGGGCCTGCCGTTCTGAGCCGGGCTATTTCCTGACCGTCGTTTCGTCCCTCCAATAACGCAGCTTGCCCGTCCCGCCTTGGTCCGGGCTGCCGTCGAAGGCCAGGCCGTAAAGGGATTCTGGGGCCTCGACGAGAGCCGCGCCGCGGAAGAGGGCCTTGGTCAGGTTGACGATCGTGTAGCTCAGGCGGCCGCCGGCCTCGGCGGCGAACATGAAGTCGCCGTTAGTCTCGATGTCCCCGACCCGGATGCGGCCGGCCTCGTACGTGTATCGCGGCCGTCGAGAGTCGCGGCTGATGTCCGTCCGAAGGTCGAGCTTGACGCCGATCGAGATGTCCTCCTCGCCGTCCCGGATCCTGATCCCACAGGCCTTGCCGTCGGGGGAGGAGGGGGCGAGGGAGATCCGCTCGAGCCAGGACTTGGGGTCCTCGGCGGCGCCGTGGGGCACCAGCATGGTCACAAGGACGGCCGTGCCGCCGAGCTCGAAGTGCTGGGCCAGGGTCTGGTGGATGAGCCACTCGTCCTGGTAGTGCCGCTTTTCCGGTTCGGTCCCTTCGACTCGGGCGGGGGTCATGGGGAAGACGATGAGCAGGCGCTTGGCGGCGGGCAGGGCGGCGTCCTGGATCTTTTCGTAGCCCGTGTCGTACCAGTGCTCGCCCTGGGCGTAGATCTTCTGGGTGTGCCAGGCGTCCGCCAGCGTGAAGTAATCCTCGCGCAGGGACTTGAAAATGTCAAAGACGACGAAACAGCCGGCCTTCTTAACGTAGACGACGACCCTGTCCGACTGATACCCCCAGCCGTCGTCCGTCGTCCGCGTCCGGCTGTAGTCGAAATCCGGGAAGGTCAGGAAATCCACCTTTTGGGTCCGGGTCCTTCGGTAGGAGCCTGCGTCGTGCAGGAACTCGAGCAGGCCTTGCCCGGGGACGGCCTCCCTGACACTGTAGCGGGATTCGCCCGCCTTCTGCCCCAGCCAGATCTTCTCCGGCCGGACGCAGAGGCGGTTGTGGAAATAGTCCTGGCGATAGGCCCCGAACGGCCCCGAGGGCATGTAATCCCGATAGCCGCCGTCGTGAAGGAGGACCGAGCCGCCGGACATGAGCAGCACGAGGCTGTTCTCGTCGGCGTGGCCGTGCGTCATCTTCTCTTCCTCGACGGGGATCGAATCCCTAAGGTAGTCCCTGTAGTTGAGGCCGCCGTCGCCCTCGTCGCGGTAGTTCAGAAGAAGATAGGTCGAGGAGGGCGTCCAGCCGTCCCGGAAGACGACCTTCTTGCCGACGATATCCTCCATGACCTCGCCCGACAGGGCCGTGGGCGGGGCGGGCCGGACGTCGTCCGACCCGAACCGGGCGGCATCGAGCAGCATCATGCCGAGCCCGACGTTGGCCGTGTTCGCAAAGTCGAGGAATTTCGCCCCGATCGTCGCCGCCGCCCATTTCGCGGCGGGGTCGTGGAGACGGGCCGCGGCCGCCTCAAAGAAGACCAGGAAATGGGTCCAGTTCGTCGTCCAGTGGGCATCACCGAAATCCGGGACGACGGCGGCCGGGCTCATGAGGTTCGCATAATATCGGGCGTAGTAGGCCATCTCCGGGGTCCGGAAGAGTTCGTCCAGCTTGCCCAAAGCGTCGGCGTACCCCAGCATCGAATAGAGCCAGATGCCGTTGTAGATCGTGGCGTCCTCGATCTGCCAGTGCCCCCAGTTGTCGTCCCCCAGGGCCTGGCGCTGCATCTCCCAACGGGGCCGGTCGGGGTGGCCGGGCAGGGCCCGGACGGCCCAGGCCAGGCATTCGGCCCTCAGCGCGGACCGGTTCATCGGTCCCCATTCCTGGGTACGGAGGAGATAACGCATGCTGTGGGCGATGAGGCCTTCCGCCTTCTTCGCTTCCTCGGCGTTCAGGCGGCCGAGCCGGTGTAGGGTCTCATAGGTGCGGATGTACCTCATGGCCGTGAAGAAGTCGGGCAGCGCCGGGACGCCGTCGGCGTAATCGGGCCGGAGCTTGACGGAGGATGGGGGATACGCCGACCGGTAATCGCCGTAGGTCATGAGCACGGCCTTGGCCCGCTCGGCGTACTCGGGCCGCTTGTCCTTTTCATAGAGGTAGGAATAGATGACGGCCGTTTCGAGCAGCCCGCCGGGCGGACGGTAACCGAAGACGTTCAGCGGGTCGAACGATTTCTTCCACTGGGCGACGAGGTCCGCCGCATGGCGGTAGGCCCAGTCGGCGGAGGCGCGCGCGTATTCGACGTACCTGGCGCGCGGCACGGCCTCGGCGGCCCTGGCGGGGAGGGCCGAGCTCGCCAAGACAAGGGCAACCAGAAGGATCGCTGCGGAGAGCGAAAGACGGTGCTTCATGGCGGTCTCCTCGACGACGACAGCGGCCGAAGCCGCATGGGGCGGCCGGCGGTCAGAGCAGGACCTGTTTGACGATGTCCACGAGGCCCAGCGCGTAATCGATCTCGGTCAGCGGGATGTTCTTGGCCTTGGCGAGCTTCGTGAACCGTCCATCCTTGTTGCTGTCCTTCGTCACGACGATGTAGTCGGCGAAAGGCGCGACGGCGTCGATCATCCGCTCGTTATCGCTGCCCGGAGCGCCCCGCTTGGATTCGCCCCCGATGTGGACGGCCATGACCAGGATCTTCTTCTGTTTGCAGAAATCGATGAGCTTCTTGAGGCGGGCCTCTTCGCTGTCGAGCGTGAGCCCCGAAGCCCCCATCCCCTTAAGGCTCGCCCCGATGGCGAAGATGACGGCCTTGTAGGGGGTCCCAGCGGGGAACTTGGCCGTATCGGTCTGGAACTCGACGTGGAAGCCGGCGGCCGAGGTTCTGCCCCCCAGGCCGACGCCCGCCGCGAGCATGTCCACGGTCGGGACGTCGCAGTAGTCGTACTTGATGCCCGCTTCCTCCATGACGATGTTGAGGGTCTCGACGTCGGCGCTCTGGCCGGCCGAGGTCGTCAGGACAGGCAGTCCGACCTTGGGCGGTGTCTGCCCGGAGGCGGCGGCTGCCGCGAGGAGCGCAGCACAGGCCGCCAGGATCGTTGTCTTCGAGAGACATCTCATGGCATTACTCCTTGGGGGACATCGTCCCCGCGCCCGCTTCAGGGAAGTCCGTCGGGCTCACTTCTTATCGGGTTCGGTCAGGATGTCGAGGACGCGGACGGCCTTCTTCCACCAGTCCGGCAGGGCCGGCTTGCCCCGCTCGTATGTCCTCTTCTGAGTGTCATAGATATAGAGACGGTTGTATTTGACAAGCAGGTCATCGCCGAGCTTCCACCAGGCGTCGACCACAGTCTTAGCGTTATTCAGGCCGAACGCGGTCAAGAATTTCATCGCCTCGGACGGCTTCTTCTTGAAAAGGGCCAGGGCTTGACTGTCGATCTCCGGGATGCGGGCGATCGCCCCCCTCTCGTATTTGTCCTGCGCGGCCTTGACGTCCTGTATGGCCTCGGAATAGGCGACCTGGACGTGGAAGTCCGTGTAGTCGAAGGCCCAGCGGGCCGAGTCGCGATTGAACGTCCAGTGGTCGCCGAGGGCGAACGACCTCGGCAGTTCCGTGGCGCCGGCATAGAACGGCATGTAGCAGGCCGTGTCCTGGGAGCCGAAGCAAATCCACACAATGCCGCCGACCGGGCCAGGCAGGGAGCCGCGGCACTGCGTCACGGTCGTGTACTCGGCCCGGCCGTCGTCGATGACCCGGGGCTGGCGGCGGTTGAAATAGTTCGGGTTCTTGAACGGGCCGCCCCGGATCCCCTTGACCGGGTCGAACGGCGTTCCGTAACTCCGGTCTCGGGTCATTTCCATGACGTCCTGGAGCGAGAGCTTCTGGTCGGGCTTGACCGAAAAGGGGAGGTCCATGTTGGGTGTCTCGAGCTTGAACTTCCGGGAGGGCGCGGCGAGGTCGAAGAATCGCCACAATCTCTGGATCCCGCCGTTCGTGCTGGCGGCGCTGCCTTCCTGGGGCGAGTAGGCCCTCTTCCAGCTGAACGGCTTGCCGCTCTTCGGGTCGTAGAAGCCCATATCAACGGCCAGCGAGACGACGTTCGGCGAGGCCATGAAAAAGTCCTTGTTGGCCAGGTCGATCTCGCCGATCCGGGATTCGTTGGGGCAGACGCTGACCTCGTCGTCGGGCACGCGCTCGGCGCACCAAACGGCGCCGGGCTTGCCGCTCTTCGGCGTCCAGAGCGGCCCGACGGGCATGATCTCGAAGATCCAGGCCTCGTTAGGGTCGGAGACGGCCAGCATCTCGCCTTCGTCGACGAAGCCGTAGCCGTATTTCCCGGCCAGGCTGCCCATGACCTGGATTGCCTCCCGGGCCGTCTTGGCGCGCTCCATGGCCAGCATGGTCAGCATGGTCAGGTCGAGGCCGGCGGAGGGCGTCTCATTGGACATCTTGGGCCGGTTGCCGATCGACGATTCGCCGAGCGCCACCTGGTTTTCGTTCATGTAGCCGAACATGCCGTGGTGATAGGCGAACGTGTGCGGGACCTCGGGGATGTCGAACCCGGCGTAATCTTTCTTGACGATGTCCCATTTGAGACCTTCGGACGGCGGCCAGGTCTTGTACTGGGAGATATGATAGATGTGGCGTGTCGATCCGGCCTTGTGGTCGGACGCGGGCACATGCCGCCAGGTCCAGTCGCAAACGCCGCAATCGTCGGTGTGTGTCGTCATGACCGAGCCGTCGGCCGAAGCGTTCTTGCCGACGAGGATGGACGTGCAGGCGTCACGGACCAGGATGGCAGCGCCCGGTTCCGGCGCGGCCGGTGACGTTCTCGGACCGGCCGGGACCCCCGCCAGGAGCACGGCGATCCCCAGGACCCCAGCCAGGGCCAGGAAGTGTCTTCGCTTCATGATTTTCCTCCTTGAACCCGGGGCCGCCGCCTCTCGGCCGGACGGCCTTGCCGGGGACTATTTTTTCGCGTCGCCTTCCGAGAGGACGTCGTGAGCCCGCACGGCCTTGTCCCACCAGCCGGGATTGGCCGTGGGGATGCGGCCGGAGAGCCTCTTCTTGGCGTCGTACGACATGAGGTGATTGTACTTGAGCCAGAGGTCGTCGCCAAGCTTCCACCACGCGTCGACGACGTTCTTGGCGTTGTTCAGGCAATAGCCGGTCAGAAAACGGGCCGCGTCCACCGGCCTTTTCTTGAACAGCTCCCCGGCCTTCTGGTCGATCTCCGGGACACGGGCCACGGCCCCGTCCTCCCACGTCTTCTGGGCCTCGCGGATGTCGGCCAGGGCCGCGTTGTAGGCCACCTGGGCGTGGAAATCGACGTAGTCGAAGGCCCATCGCGCGGCCTCGCGGTTGAGCACCCAATGGTCGCCGATGGAAAAGGACTTCGGGATGTCGGTGACGCCCGCGTAAAAGGGGATGTAGCACGACGTGTCCTGGGCGCCGAGGGCCACCCAGACGATTCCGCCGATGATGTCCGGAAGCCACGACCGGCACTGGGTGAGGGTCGTGTACTCGACGTTCGGCACGCTGATCAGGCGGGTCCCCTTGTAGTAATTCGGGTTCTTGAACGGGCCGCCGCGGAGGCCGCGGACCGGATCCAAGGCCGTGCCTTGGGACTTGTCCCGCGTCAAGACCATGACGTCCTGGACCGACAATTTGCGGTCGGGCTTGACCGAGAAGGGGAGGTCCATGTTCGGGGTCTCCGGGCTGAAACCCCGCGACGGGGCGACGAGGTCGAGGAACCGCCATAGACGAGACCGGCGCGGCTCGCTCGCGGCGCTCGCCTCGACCGGGTTATAAGCCCGCTTCCAATTGAAAGGCTTGCCGCTCTTCGGGTCGTAGAGCCCGGCCTCGACGGCGTAGGAGACGACGTTCGGCGAAGCCATGAAAAAGTCGGGCCGGTCGAGGTCGATCTCGCCGATGCGGGATTCGTTCGGGCAGACCGAGACTTCGTCGTCCGGGACGCGCTCCGCGGCCCAGACTGCGCCCGGCTTGCCGGTCTTCGGCGTCCAGAGGGGCCCGACCGGCATGATCTCGAAGATCCAGACCTCTTTCGGGTCGGCGACGGCCAACATTTCCCCCCCGTCGTGGAACCCGTAGCCGTATTGCTCGGCCAGTCCGCCCATGAGCTTGATGGCCTCGCGGGCCGTCCGCGAGCGCTCCATCGCCAACAGCGTGAGCATCGTGATGTCCGTAATGCCCGACGGCGTCGGGTTCGACATCTTGCGCTGGTTGCCGACCGTTGACTCGCCGATCGCCAGCTGCTGGTCGTTCATGTAGCCGAAGATCGAGTGGTGGTACCCGTACGTATGTGCGGCCTCGGGGATCTCGACGCCCGTGAAGTCCTTCTTGATGAGGTCCCACTTCAAACCTTCCGAAGGCGGCCAGGTTCGGATCTGGTTGATGTGATAGATCTTCCGCTTTTCGCCCGGCTTGTGGTCGGCGCCCGAGACGTGGCGCCACGTGAAGTCGCAGACGCCGCAGTCGGCCGCGTGCGTCGTCATCGTCGAGCCGTCGGTCGAGGCGTCCTTGCCCACCATGATGACCGTGCAGTTGCCCTCGTCCGCGGGCGCTGCGGAAGCGGGCGCGGGCGAGGCCGGGCGCTGGCGCGGGAGGGCCAAGGACAGGGCAAAGAGAATGACCGGAAGGGCGGCGATCCGAACGATCGGTTTGACGCTCTTGAGCATGCAAGGACCTCCGGGTGATCTCAGGCGGGCGGTCAGTTCCGGACGACCTTCCTGGCGTCCGCCTGGGCGGGGTCGACGAAGTAGTGACCGACCCCGTTCTTGACGATATCGGCGTAGCGGGGAACACCCCGTACGGTGATGGCCTTGTCCGGGTTCTTGCGGGAGAACTGCCGGAGGATCTCGAGGACCACCGAACAGTGCTGTCCGACCCTCCGCTCCATGGACCACCCAGACGCATCATACGGGACGAAGAGCTTCTTCTTGGCGGCCAGGCTCAAGAGGAACGGGTCCTTGCCGTCCATGAGGAGCTTGGTCGTCTTTGGCCCGGTCGGCTGATCGAGAAACGGGATGGGGGCTTCGAGGAGGAAGGGCAGCGTGTCGGAGTAATCACCGATCTCCCGGTGGGACAGGCCCCGGAAGCCGGCCGGCGAGGGCTCGACATGGTCTTCGAAGCCTTCCCCGGCTTTGACGGTCAGGGCGGCGAGCGTCGCGATCTTCACTGACTTCTCCGGGGCCACGATGCAGTTGGTCACAGGGAACATCGTCTCCGCGCCGTGCATGTCCACGGCCACGTCGACCCTCTCCCGCCGCATGATCTCCATGGCGCCGAACGTCACCCGTTCCATGAGCGGGCCGCCGGCTCGGCCGGGCCAGGTCCGGTTGACGTTCCGGACATCGATGAAAGACAGCAGCTGGCGGTCCGGGTAGTGGATGTAGACGTCAGGATCCGGCCACTGGTCGAGCGGCGAAGCGTCGCGGTTCCCCATCCGGAACTTGACCGCCCCCCAAGCCGTGGGGACCTCGAAATACAGGGGATAGCCGTCCCCCGGCCGGGTGTTCCGGCTAGCGCTGTTGTTAAAAACGGGAATGATGTAGAGCGTCCCTTTGTCGACGACGGCGTTCTCGATGAAAATGAGCGTCGCCAGAAGGCCTTCGGGCTCGTTGGCGTGGGTGTCGCCGAGGAGCATCGCCTTCCCGCCGGGCTCCTTGCCGCGGAGGACGAAGACGGAGGTGTCGGCCGTCGTGCCCCGGAGCCCGGGCGAATAGGCGCTCAGCCGGACGACGCCGCTGACGCCGGGTCCTTCCACGATCGGCAGGTCGAAATGGCGGTGGCGGTAGAGCGGGATGCCGCCCCAAACGAGAAGGGCGAGGAGGGCCGCCGCCAGGACGGACTTTGATAGGACTTCCCGCTTCATCGTCGCCCTATTTCACCCGCAGGAGCCTCAGGATGAGGGGGATCATCACCAGAAGATACAGCACGAGGTCGTCGCGGCTCTTCTTCTCGCGGACGAAGTTCGCGGCGAGCAGGGCCAGGAGGAAGGCGGTGATGACATAGGAGGCGATCATGACCAACGTCATGCGTGCCTCCGATCCGCACACTTCATGAGGGTCCTCACGTGCTCCAGCGGACGAGGAACGCCAGCTTGGAGCTGAAGATGATCATCAGGAGGCCCGCGGCGGTGATGACCAGCCACGGGACCCAGGTCGATTTCAGGAAATCCCAATAGGAGTCGCGGTAGCCGGAGACCATATTGCTCAGCCGGCCGATAAGAGCCGTGGGCGGCAGGCCGTCGCCCAGGGGCCAAAGGAGGCTGAGGCCGGCGATGACGACGGTGGCGTGGTAGCCGATCGAGTCCAGGAACCAGATGAGCGGGATACCGATGATGGCCGCGCCTCCATAGGTCAAGACGCCCTCGGATACCGGGATGATGACGGGCAGGAGGACGAACAGGAGAACGAGCGGGATCGAGATCACGGCGTAGGACAAAAGCCCCCGCACACCGGTTGCCGTCATGACTTGCTGGAGCATGCCCACGACGACCATCGTCGAAAGAAGCGGCAGGAGGCGCCGGACGGTCTCCAGCGACAATGTTAGCAACGGGAGCCGCTTCGGGCTCAAGAGTGCGGCGGCCAGGCCCGCCGCCGTGAATTCCAAGGCCAAGCCCAGGATGGGGGTCGCAAACGGCCAGACCCGGCTGGCGACGACGAGGCCGAAGAAGATGACGAACGGGACGAGGACCCGCCACCAGGTCATGCCGGGCGGGGCATCGGGCAGGTCGCCGGCGAGTTCGGCCTGCCGCGCGTCCCTCCTCCAGCCGAGGAAGAGGACAGTGAAGGTGCCGAGAAGGAGGCACGGAATGCCGAGGACGAGCTCGAAGCCGACGTAGGGGATGGCCGTCCCGGCGCATAGGATCATGGCCCAGATGTTGACCGGCGGGGCGGCCGCGCTGAGACCGGCCAGGATGAAGAGGATCCCCGCGACCCTTTTTTGAGGGATGCCGAGGCGGCCGAGGGCCAGGGCCACGGGGGCCCCGACGACGAGCAGGGAGACACTGCCTGCGCCGGTCAGGGCGCCCGGAATGAGGACGATGACCATCAAGACGAGGAGGGCCAGCAGCCTTTTCCCGGCCAGGGCCCGGACTGTGCCCCGGACGACGTAATCTATCCCGCCGGACGCCTGGACGATGGTCATGAAGAGCGTGGCCGTGAAGAACACAAGGACGACGTCGAGGTAGGTGAAGGCCCCTTCGACGAGGTGGCGCCCGAGTTCGGCCGCGGGCGGCGTCCGGACGACGGCGCCGGCGAGGCCTCCGGCGACAGCCGAGGCGAGCATGCTCAGTTCGACGGACAGGCCTTTCGACTTGGCCGCGGCATAGGCCGCGACCATGATGGCCAGGCTGATGAAGATCGGCGTTGTCATTTCGGCGAGCCTCAGGCATCTTACTGTATTACGCGCATCCAGGTCAACGGAGCCGATCCCGTGGCACCCGCAGGCGGGGTCTGGGGGGGCGGCCGGAAATTCCGGGTTCCTGCATCGTTTTCCGGCATCTCAGCGTTCTACACGAAGAGAGGCTCTGGACAATCGCCTTCGGATACGCTAGAATGCTTGGGGAAAGGGGTCGAAAGGAGTTTCGACCTATGGTATCGCCGGAACCTCCTTCATGGAGGGTCATGCTCGTCCCGCCTCGCGTCCGCTACAATAGGATCGATAAAGGAGAACAACCATGCGGTTGACCCGTTTCTCGAAATGCTTGGCCTGGCTCGCGCTCGTCGTATTAGCCGCCGGTGCCCTGGTACCCGGTCTCAACGCTCAGTACTACGGCCGGAACAAGGTCCAATACCAGAAGTTCAACTTCAAGATCATGAAGACCCGGCACTTCGACATCTATTTCTACTTGGAAGACGAGCAGACCGTCAAGCTCGCCGGCCTCATGGCCGAGCGCTGGTACACTCGGTATGCGCGGATGTTCAACTACGAGATCCGGACCCGGCAACCCCTCGTCCTCTATGCCAGCGGCCCGGAGTTTCAGCAGACGACCGTCATCCCCGAGCTAATGGGGGAGGGGACGGGCGGCGTCACGGAATCCTTCAAGCGGAGGATCGTCCTGCCGTACGGCCCGTCCCTGGCCGAGACCGATCACGTCATCGGCCACGAGCTCGTCCACGCCTTCCAGTACGACATTATGGCCCAGGGACATTCGGACGCCGCCCGCCAGACAGACGCCACCCTCCGCATCCCCCTCTGGTTCATTGAGGGCATGGCCGAATATCTGTCCATCGGCTCCGTGGACGCGAACACGGCTATGTGGATGAGGGACGCCGTCCGCCGCAAGGACCTGCCGACGATCGCAAAGCTCGAGAACTACTACAAGTACTTCCCCTACCGCTGGGGCCAGGCCCTGTGGGCCTACATCACCGGCAGGTGGGGGGACGAGGTCATCGGCAAGATGATGAAGACGGTCGGCCGGAGCGGCGACTACGAGGTCGTCCTCGAGGGGATGCTGGGCGTCAAGGCCAAGCAGCTGGCCGCCGACTGGCACAAGTCCCTGCAGGCGGCCTACAGCCCCATCGGGGAGAAGACCCAGGCGGCGACGGCCTTCGGCAAGACGCTCCTCAAGGGGTCGGAGAACAGCATCTACAACATCTCCCCGGCCATCAGTCCGGACGGGACCGAGCTCGTTTTCATGTCGAGCCGGGACCTCTTCTCGGTCGACATGTTCCTGGCCGACGCCGCGACGGGCAAGATCAAGCGCAAGCTCATCTCGACGGCCCTCGACCCCCATTTCGAGAGCATACAGTTCATCCGCTCGGCCGGGTCCTGGGATGTCAAGGGGGAGAAGTTCGTTTTCGGCGGCATCGCCAAGGGCCGGCCTGAGCTGACCATCCTCGACATGAAAAAGGACAAAGTCGTCAAAGAGATCCCGTTCCCCGAGCTCGGCGAGATCCTCACCCCATGCTGGTCGCCGGACGACCGTTACATCGCCTTCTCGGCCCTGGCCGGCGGCGTCTCCGACCTCTTCATTTATGACCTTCAGAACAACGTCCTGAAGCAGATGACCCGAGACGTTTACGGCGACCTTGAGCCGGCCTGGTCTCCGGACGGGAAGAAGGTGGCCTTCGTGACCGAACGGTTCTCCACGAACCTCGAGTGGGTCGACATCGGCCATTACGAGTTGGCGATGCTTGACGTGGAGACCGGTCAGATCCAGAAGGTCCTGGGCTTCCCGAACGGCAAGAACATCAACCCCCAGTGGACGCCCGACGGAACGGGCCTCTATTTCCTCTCGGACCAGAACGGCAAGACTGACCTCTACCGGATCGATCTCGCCTCGGGGAAGATTTTCGAGGTGACCAATCTCTACACCGGGATTAGCGGCATCACCGAGCTGAGCCCGGCTCTGTCCGTATCCGCCGACACGGGCCGGATCGTCTTTAGCGCCTACGACGGCGGCTACTACACGATCTACGCCATCGACGACAAGGCCGTCCAGGCGGGCCAGACCTTCCTGGCCCAGTTCGAGCGCAACCCGGCCCTCCTTCCTCCGAGGACCCAGGCCGAAGGCTCGCTCATCGGGCTCCTTAAGAACCCGCTCTTCGGCCTGCCCAAGGACACGAATTTCGCCGTCTCCGATTACCGGCCAAAGCTCACCCTCGACTATGTCACTCCGCCGTCGCTCGCCATCGGCGTCGACCGCTACGGCACCTACGGCGCGGGCGGCATCTCGGCCTATTGGAGCGACATGCTGGGCACTAACACCATCATCACCACGGCCATCACCGGCCCCCAGATCATCGATACGTCGGGTGTGGTGGCCTACCTCAACAGCAAGAAGCGGCTGAACTGGGGCGGCGCCGTCTCCCGGATCGTTTATCCCTATCCCTATTACAGTGTCTACGAAGACGACGTCTCGTACGGAACCCCGGCCATTGTCGAAGAGGAACTGATCGAACGGATCATCAATTACGATGCCTCGGCCTTCGCCTCCTACCCCCTGAGTTCCGTCCAGCGGGTGGAATTGAGCGCGGGCTATCGCTACCTCGACTTCAGCGTTATTGATTATAAGCATGTCTATGATCTGTACAGCGGGTATCAGATCTTCTACAGTAAGACCCACGTGCCGACCCTGCCGGGCTTCGGCTTCGGCTACGTCACCGCCGGCCTCTATTACGATACGGGCATCTTCGGCGCCACGAGCCCCCTCATCGGCCAGAGCTACGGCCTGGCTGTGTCCCCGGCCTTCGGCGGCATCAATTTCCTGACCGTTTCGGCCGACGCCCGCAAGTACATCATCCCGGTCAAACCGTTCACGCTGGCCTTCCGGGCCCTCCATCTCGGCCGCTACGGGAAGGACGCCGAAGACCCCCGCTTCTATCCCCTGTACCTTGGCTACTGGGACCTCGTCCGCGGCTATGATTACTACAACTATTACAGCAGCAGCTCAACCTTGGACCCCGGCCGGCTTTTCGGCAGCAAGATCATCGTGGCCAACGTCGAGCTCCGCTTCCCGATCCTCCGGCTCCTCGGCCTGGGCAAGGGGTACTTCGGCGCCTGGCCCCTCGAAGCCTACGGCTTTTACGACGCGGGCATCGCCTGGGCGAACACCCCGGGCAGCCAGTTCTGGTGGGGAGGTACGGTGCCCGCGGACGTCAAGCCCTGGTTCGCTGGGGGCAATCGAAAGCCGATCACGAGCGCGGGTGTCGGCCTTCGGACGAACCTCTTCGGCATGCTCGTCCTGGGGGTCAACTACGTCTATCCCTTCCAGGACCGGGCCACGGGCTGGCACTTCCAGTTCTACATCAGCCCGGGATTCTAGGGAGTCTGCGAGGGAACCTGCGGGGGATGTCCTCCCAAACATCCCTGTTCTTGCCGGCGGCGAGGATGCGCTCTGTGCTCAGAGCTCTTTGATAAAAATGTTCCGGAAGTAGACAGGCGACACGCTGTCGTGGTTCTGGAGCCCGACGTAGCCTTCCGCGGCAAAATCCTTCACCTTTCCCCGGGGCGCCGCCTCCCAATCTAGAACGAGCTTCCCGTTGAGCTCGACCTGGAGGCGCTGGCCGCGAAAGGTGATCTTGTAGTGGTTCCATTCGCCGGCCGGGCGGGAGGCGTCGAGCTTCGGGGCCTCGGCGTCGTAGGCCGCACCCGTGGCATGGATGCCTTCTCCGGCGTCGTAAATCTGGACCTCGAAGGAATGGTAGATGTAGTCGTCACTCGTCGGGACCGCCGGGACGCGGACGAAGACGCCCGAGTTCGTATCCTTTCGGGTGCACTTGAAGTCGAGCTCGAGGACGAAGTCGCGGTACTTCTTGGCGCTGTACCAGAGGAGCCCCATGCCGCCCTGGGACTTGAGGACGCCCGTCTTCGCGTCGAGCTCGAAATAGCCGGGGCCGTAGTGGTTCCAGCCGTGCTTTTCGTAGCCAGCAGCGGAGCGGGAGAGGAGCGGCTGGTAGTCCCAATAATACGTGACGCTCTTGACGAACTCGACGCTCTTGCGGATGGCCGGCTCAGGCGTCAGGACCTCCTCTTCGTTCTCGTACTCCATCGTCAGCGCGCCGCCATAATCCTGGAGGGTCAGCTCGGCCAGGATGTCCCGCATCATCGCCCGGCCGGAGCCCCAGGCCACGTCCTTGGCCGACGCGTCCTTGCCGAAGTCGGTCCGGTCTTTGAGATGCGTGTCGAGGATCCGGCCCTTGAGGAGCCGGAGGCACTCGACCGGGTTGAGCCCCTCGCGCATCCAGTGGCCCGTGTCGGCGCAGACGCCGATCCGCTCGCTGCGGCCCTTGAGGCGCTCGAGGGTCGTCATCGGGAAGGCGTACTTGGCCGGTTGGGGATGGTTGTGGATGGCGGCCTGGAGGTCGTACTCCTCGAGGAGTCTTTCGAGGGTGGGGAAGGCCTCGTCCTGGGGCTCACAGACGACCGTCCGGATGCCCATCTTGCGGGCGAAGTCGAAGACCTTCCGCATCGAGGCCTCGGTCGTGCCCAGGTCGACGACGCCGTAGGCGACGACGGCGACACCAGCCTCGCGGAGCTTGGCCTGCGCGGCCGCCATGTCCGCTTCGGGCATGCCCTGCTCGAAGACGGCCTTGGGATTGCCGTTCCCGAGCGGCTGGCCGGGATAAGCCTCAAGGCAGGAGATCCCCAGGGCCTTGAGCTTGTCCACCGTCTCGAAGAACGTATACTTCCGGTACGTCCAACCCTCGATCGAAACGGGAAAGCTCTTGATCCGGACGTCCCTGTAATCCGTGGCCTTGACCTGCGCCGCGATGTCCGGCGGGATGAGCGGAGCCGCCGGCTTGCGGGCCTCCTGGGCCACGGCCAGGGCCGCCAGGCCGAAGGCCAGGATGATGAGCGCGCGCACCGTTGTCTTCATGTTCTTTCCTCCCTATCTCTTCTTTTTGGGGTTCCAACGTCCCCTGGCTACGGCCGGGATGAACGTCTCGAGGCCGGGGGGCGGGAAGGGCATAGTCCTGTCCTCCTCGGCGCTCATGTAGGCGGTCATCAGGAGCTCGGTGACGTTGAGGCCGTCGCTGAAATTCTCCTCGGGCCGCTTGCCAGCGAGGAAGGACCGGACCATGTGCCGGTTCTCGGCCGTGTAGCCGTATTCGGTTTCCTCCGAGCCCACGACAGGCATCAGGCCGACCTCGGCGTTCTGCTTCTCGACGAGGTCCTCGCCGGCCGCGCCGCGGACGTTCCGGCTGAGAAAGATCTTGAGCCCGGAGTCCAGGGTGTTGATGGCCAGCGAGTATTCGGGGCCGAGAAGCTCCATGCTGAGCCGCAGCCCGGCGCCGACGTAGCACCAGGACGTCGTGGTCTCGACGACAAGCGTCCGGCCCGCCGGGTCCCTGTATTCAATGAGGGAGCGGGCGAAGTCCTCGGCCGGCCGTTTGAGATAATCCGTCTTCCCGGCCGAATTGGCGGCCAGGATCTTGGCGTACTTGGGTTCCTGCCATTTGAGGCACGACGCATAGGCCGTGACCTTAACCGGCTTGAGGACCTCGCGCCTCGCTCCGGGCGGAGTGAGCATGTAGCGGGCCTCCTCGACGGAGTGGCACATCATGTCGTTGAGCACCCCGCCGCCCTGGAGCGTCCCCTCCCAGAACCAGGGCATGTGAGGACCGCTGTGTTCCTCGGCGGCCCGGGCCAGGTAGGGCGGGCCGCAGAGGCTCGCTCCCCGCGCCCAGATGATCTCCTTGCCCCGGACGACGGCCGGCGAGAAAACCTGGTTCTCGAGGTAGCCGTCGAGCAGGCCGGCCTTGCGGGCCAGGGTCAGCATGGCCTTGGCCTCGCCGACATTCCGGCCGAGCGGCTTCTCGCAGGCAACGCCGACGAGCTCGCCCTTGCCCTTGATCACGGCTTGGGCGATCTCGCCCATGACTTCGAGCCGCGTGTAGTTCGGGGAGCCGATCCAGACGGCGTCGATGGCCGGGTCGGCGACCATGGCCGCGAGCGACTTGAAGACGCGAGGCTCGCCGACATGGAGGCTGCGGGCCAGAGCGGCCGCCTCGCGGGCCCGTTTCTCGTCGGGGTCTACGATGCCCAGGATGTCGGCGTCCCGCACACCGACCCAGGACCGGATGTGGAAGCGGGTGATGAACCCGCCGCCGACGAAGCCGATGCCGAGCTTGGTTCTCTTCTTCATGCATGACCTCCCGAAAGGGGCACGGACCTGAGCGGCATGTCCCCGTCTCTATTTTGTCTCATGCGGCCGGCGCGGGCTCGGCCGCTTTCTTCTCCCGGAAAAAGGCCAGAAAAACGATGAGACAGACGAGCGTCAGGGTCGCTGGGACGAGGAAGATCGCTCGCCAGTTGACGGTCCTGACGGCCTCGCCGGCCGCGCTGATCGTCGTCGAGGTGAACAGGGTCTGGACCCAGCCGCAGAACAGGCTGCCCACATAGCTCCCGATCCCGAGGATGATCATCGCGATTAGTCCCTGGGCGGAATGGCGGATATCCTTGGGGGCGATGCTGTCGACGTAGATGTAGGCCGCGGTGAAGAAAAAGACGTAACAGAAGCCATGGAGGGCGAGCGAGGCATAGACCAGCCAGGCCGGCGCGCCGATGACGAAGATGATGTAACGGATGGGCCAGGCCACGATGCCGAGGGTCAGGGTCCTTCTCATCCCGTATTTCCGGAGGGCCCAGGACAAGAGGAAGGCCATGACGAAGATCTCGGCGACCTGGGCGATGGCCATGACCGCGGAGACATATTTTTGGCTGAGGCCGATGGCCGCAGAGGTCAGGAAGGGGGCCGTCAGGATGTAGTAGAACCAAAGCTCGGTGGCGACGACGAAACAGATGATGGCGAAGATGGCAAAGCTCTTGTCCTTGAACATTTTGAGCGCCTCGAGGAAGGCCCAGGGCTTGCCCCCCGCCTTCTGAGGCGGCGTGGCGGGGAGGCCGAAGGAGAAGACCCCCATGAGGAGCGAAAAGACCCCGGCCAGAAGGAGTGAGTCTCCCTTCATGGCGACGCCCTCCGATGACGTGGCAAGGGCCCGCCAGCCGGCCAGGCTCAGGCCCGCAGCGATCCAGCCGATCGTCCCCCAGACGCGGATGGCGCCGAACTCCTTCTCCGAGTTCTTGAGGTTGACGAAGGCGATCGAATTCGTCAGGGCCAGGGTCGGGGCGTAGACGAGAGAGTAAACGAGCATGAGCCACATCAAGGGCGAGAAAGCCGTGACGCCGGCCATGGCGATGAGCAGGGCACCCCCGGCCAGCTGCAGGACGGCGATGACCTTATGGGTCGGGAACCAGCGATCGGCGAACTGCCCGCCGATGAAGGGCGAGATGATGGTGGCGAGAGGCAGCAAGCTGTAGATGAGGCTTGTCTCGACGCCGTTGAAGCCCAAGTTGTTCTGGAGAAAGGCCGAAAGCACTGGCATCCATGAGCCCCAGATGGCGTATTGGAGGAACATCATCGCCCCGAGACGCAGCTTGACGCTCATGGCACCTCCTTCATCGAAGCCTCTAGATACCTTAATTAAAGAGGGGTTGTCAACCGGAGCGCCGCTCCCAGACCCCGCGGGGAAGGGACGCCGGGCGCCTCAGGATTCCCAGCGGGCGACGATAGCCCGGTTCTGGGCGTTCAGAATGTCCTTGGCCTCGGACGTGTAGAGATAGTCGATCCGGCTCTTGTAGAAATCCACGATCTTGCCCCGGACCATTTTCAGCATGGAGTTGAGGAATTGGTTGTGCTCGTCGAACGGCTCGCCGAGGACGGCCACCGTGGCCGGAAGCCACCGGCTGGGAAAGATCCCGCCCAGCGGGCCGCCCTCGCGGAACGCGTTGATCTCGGACTCCACGAGCTTCAAGACGGCGTCCTGGCCCTCCGGTGTCTGGACGGAAAGCGCCTGCTCCTTCAACCAGCGGCCGACGGCCTCCTTGTTGGGAACGAGGAGCCCGACCGTATAGGGGGACTGGTTGTTGTACAGCATGAGCTGGTCGATGTAGGGTGAATGGTCGCAGATTTCCTCCTCAATGACCTCCGGACTGTATTTTTCGCCGTCGTTGCCAATGAGTAGGCTCTTCACCCGGCCCAGGACGTACAAAAAACCGTCGGCGTCGAGATAGCCGATGTCGCCGGTGTAGAGCCAGCCGCCGCGAAGGGCCTCTTTGGTCGCCTTCTCATTTTTCCAGTAGCCGGCCATGACGTTTTCGCCCCGGACGACGATCTCGCCCTTCTCGCCGGCGGGGAGCCGGGCGCCGGCATCATCGCAGATCTTCAGCTCGAGGCCGGGGACGATCTTGCCAGAGGAGCCGAGCTTGTGGGCTTTCATGCAATTGGCGGAGATGACCGGGGAGGCTTCGGTCAGGCCGTAGCCCTGGAACATGGGGATGCCGATGGCGTAGAAAAAGCGCTGGAGCTCAATGTCAAGAAGGGCGCCGCCGCCGATGAAGAACTCGAGACGTCCGCCGAAATTCCGCCTGATTTTCTTGAAGACCAGCTGGTCGTAAATGAAATAAAGAGGCTTTTTCAGTTTCCGACAGCCCCGGCCCCGGTTCCAACCGTCGGCGTTGTACTTGTAGGCGAGCTTGAGGCCTTTTTGGAACAGCTTCTCCGCCGTCGGCCCCTTCTCCCGGACGCCTTTTTCGATGCCTTTCCGGAACGTCTTGGCGAAGGCGGGGACGCTGAACAGGAAATGGGGCCGGACCTCCTTGATGTTCTGGGGGACGTTCTTTAAGGTTTCGAGGAAGGTGCGGCCGATCTCGACGGACGCGAGAGAGGCCCCGCTCCTCAATAAGGTGTAGACGCCGGCCGTGTGGGCGAACGCGTGGTCCCAGGGGAGATAGAGAAGGGATACGTAGTATTCGGGACAATCCACCAAGGCGCGGGACTGTTCGGTGTTGGCTGCGTAATTGAGGTGGGTCAGGATGATGCCCTTGGGGTCGGCCGTCGTTCCCGACGTGTAGCAGATATTCGCATAATCGTTTTCTTTGATGGATTGCCAGGCCTCCTCGAATTCCTTTTCGTGGGCCTCTAGGTAGTCCTGGCCTTTCTGGAAGATCTCGCGGGCGGGAATTTCATCGGCTTCGTACGAGGGCATCTCGTCGAGGAGCACGGTTTTCTCGAGCTCCGGCAGCTCGGCCTTGATCTGGCGGATCTTTCCGACCTGGGACTTGGAGACGATGACGAACCTGCTTCCCGAGTGGGCCAGCCGGAACTTGAGCTCCGTAAGCTCATCGATCTTGATCGAGATCGGCACGTTCACCGCCCCGTTGTACAAAATTCCGAGCTCGCTCACCAGCCAGGTGTTCCGGCCTTCCGAGATGAGAGCCGCCCGGTCGCCTTTCCGCAGACCGAGGGCTGTCAATCCGGCCGCGAAATGGTGGACGAGGGTCCGCGCTTCGAGATACGTCGTGCCCTGGAAGCGTCCATCCTTTTTTTCCCACATCAGGACATTCTGGGGGTAGGTCTTGACGCTGTCTTCGAAAAGCCTGGGGAGAGTCCGTTCCGCCATTTCGACCCCCTCCTCGCAGGTTGATCGCGCAAATCCTAACGCCGCTCCCGGAAAAAGTCAAAACGGGTCTTTTCATTTCCGCTCGGCTCGAGGATAATCGATACGGCCGGAGCGCCGGGCCTCCCGGCCGGGATAAGCCGTTCAGAGGGAAGGAGCACCCATGAGAGGATGGCAGAGAACCGTTTGGGTCCCTGCGCTCGTCGCGATCCTGGCGGGAGTTTCCTCCGCCGGAACGTATAAAACGTCCAAGGACGTTCTCAGGGACAAAATCCGCGGCGGCTGGGCGGGCAAGGTCATCGGCTGCACCTACGGAGGGCCGACGGAATTCGCGTTCCAGGGGACGTTCATCCAGGACTATCAGCCGATCGCCTGGAACGACGCGGCGATCGCCTGGTATTTCAAGAACGGGCCAGGGCTCTATGACGATGTCTACATGAATCTGACCTTCGTCGACGTCTTCCGCAAGGAAGGCCTCGGCGCGCCGGCTGGCTCGTTGGCCCGCGCCTTCGCCGACGCCCCGTATCCGCTCTGGCACGCCAACCAGATGGCCCGCGCCAATATCAAGCGGGGACTCGAGCCGCCGGCTTCCGGCGGGTGGCGGAACAACCCCCACGCCGACGACATCGACTTCGAGATCGAGGCCGACTTCGCTGGGCTGATGTCGCCGGGCATGGTCGGAGCGGCGGCGGACTTCGCGGACCGGGCAGGCCACATCATGAATTCCGGTGACGGCTGGTATGGAGGCGTCTATATCGCCGCGATGTACGCCCTGGCCTTCGTCTCCGATGACGTCGGCGCCATCGCCCGCGAAGCGCTCGAGGCGATCCCCAAGGGAAGCCGCTTCCGCGAGGTCATGAGCGACGTCCTCCGCTGGCATTCCGAATACCCCGACGACTGGCACGAGACCTGGTTCCGCGTCGAGCGCAAATGGGGGGAAGACGTCGGGTGCCCGGAAGGTGTCTTTTCGCCGTTCGATATCGACGCCAAGATCAACGCGGCCTGGGTCCTCGTCGGCCTGGTCTACGGGGAGGGCGATTTCGGCAAGACCGTGGACATCAGCGCCCGGTGCGGCGACGACTCCGACTGCAACCCGGCCAGCGCCGCCGGTATCCTGGGCACTGTCCTCGGGTACAGCCGCATCCCGGAGCGGTGGAAGGCCGGGCTCCGGGCCGTCGAAAAGAAGCGCTTCCCGTACATGGACTTCAGCTTTCTCGATGCCTGCGGTTTCTCCTTCGATCAGGCTCTCGGGGTCGTCCTGAAGAACGGCGGCCGTGTTTCGGGCGACGACGTCATCATCAACAGGGGAGAGATCCGCCCGGTCAGGTTGGAAGTCAATTTTCAGGGGCTCCGGCCGACCGAAAAGAAGGAGCTCCGCATGAAGCCCGCCCGGGAGACGACCATCGAATTCGAGGGGGTCGGTATCGTCCTCGGCGGGGAGGCCAGGAAGACGGCCGCGGACGACGTCATCGTCAGGGCCGAGTTCTCGATCGACGGCCGGGCTCCGGAGTCCATCGAACTTGCGACGGACCCGCGCTGGAGGAGAGACCCGCTCTACTGGGCTTACGGCCTCAAGCCGGGCAAGCACTCGCTGACAGTCAAGGTCCTGGGGCCGGTGAACGGGGCTGAGCTCCGGCTGAGCTCCGCCGTGATCTACGGCCTGGAGAAGGAACGCAGGTGAGCCGCATCAAGGAACGCCGCCGCGACCCGCGGGTCAGCCAAGAGAATAAGGTCGTCCTCACGCCGCTCACGAACGAGAAGGAGTCCCCGAAGGGAACTTATTATTCCCTGACCAAGGACATCTCCGTCGGCGGGATCCGGATCATGACGGACGCCCCGCTGGCCGTGGACTCGCGCGTTCGGGTGGAGATCACGCTGGCGAAGTCCCGGATGCGGGTCCAGGCCGTGGCCCGCGTGCGCTGGGTCAAGGAGCTGTTCGGCAAGGACGTCTACGAGACCGGGCTCGAGTTCATCGAGGTCAACCCCGACGTCGAGATGGCCCTGATGGACCACATGTACGGAAAGGTCAAGCCCCAGGACTAGACGCCGGGGCTTGCATTTCGACCCTCCCTGAGCTAAAAAGAAAGGACTTGGACCGCGCGGGAGGAGCTTCCATGTTGGATTGGTGGACCGAGGCCCGTTTCGGGCTCTTCATCCACTGGGGCCTCTACGCCCTCCCGGCTCGCCACGAATGGGTTAAGAGCCGCGAGAAGCTCACCGACGAGGCGTATCAAAGATACTTCGAGCGCTTTGACCCCGACCTCTACGACCCGGCCGGGTGGGCCCGGGCCGCCGCATCCGCGGGCATGAAGTATTTCGTCGTCACGGCCAAGCACCACGACGGGTTCTGCCTGTGGGATTCCCGGCGCACGGACTACAAGGCGACGAACACGCCGGCCGGCCGGGACCTCCTCAGACCGCTCGTCGAGGCCATGCGCGCCGAGGGCCTGCGGGTCGGGCTCTATTACTCGCTCTTGGACTGGCATCATCCGGAGTACACGGTGGACCGCTTCCATCCGATGCGGGACAATGCACAGTTCGTCGAGAGGGCCGCGGGCCGCGACCTTGGGAAGTACGTTGACTATCTTTTCGACCAGGTCCGGGAGCTCCTGACGGGCTTCGGGACGATCGACGTCCTGTTCTGCGACTATTCGTTTCCTGGACCGGGCGGGAAGGGGCGCCGGGAGTGGCGCTCGGAGGAGCTCATCCGGCTCGTCCGGAAGCTCCAGCCCGGCATCCTCGTCAATGACCGGCTCGACCTCCTCGACGTCGCCGGAGGGTGGGACTTCCGGACGCCCGAGCAGTTCATGCCCCGGCAATGGATCGAAACTGAGGGCAGGCGCGTGCCTTGGGAGACCTGCCAGACGTTCTCCGGCTCCTGGGGCTATCACCGGGACGAATCGACCTGGAAGTCCCCGCGCCAGCTCATCGCCATGCTGATCGAGATTGTCAGCAAGGGCGGCAACCTGCTCCTCAATGTCGGACCGACGGCGCGCGGCACTCTCGACGCGCGAGCCCTCGACCGACTCCGGGCGATCGGCGAGTGGATGAAGCTCCACGGCCGGTCGATCTACGGCTGTACCCAGGCCCCGGGGGAGTTCCAGACGCCGGCAAACTGCCTCCTGACGTACCATCCCGGACGGGGGCGACTCTATGTCCATGTCCTCGAATGGCCCGCAGGGGTCCTCTCGCTGGATGGCCTGGCCGGGCGCGTGGCCTACGCCGAGCTGCTGAACGACGCCTCCGAGATCGCCTTCAGCGACAAGGGCGGAGAGATCGGCTTCTTCGCCGGGCCAAGGACGGAGGCGTCGAAGAACACCCTGACCTTGAAGCTGCCCGTGCGGAAGCCGGATGTCGAAGTGCCCGTGATCGAACTCTTCCTCGAACAGGAATGACCCGATGAAACGCACTGCGCTCGTCTTTTTTTTCGTCCTGCTGGGCGTCGGGGCCGCTTCCGCCGCCACGAAGGACTATTATTTCCCGGAGGTCCGGGTGAAGATCGCCGTGGACAAAGAAGGCGCTTTCCGCGTCGACGAGTTCAGGACCTACCAGTTTCAGGGCAGTTTTTCCTGGGCCGACATGAAGCTCCCCCTCACCTTCAGCCGGCAGGGCCGCTCCTATGAGGCCGTGCTCTCGGATTTCGCCGTCAGCGACGAGCAGGGCCGGCCCCTGGCCTCCGAAACGGGGACGAGCGGCGGGCTCTTCCAGGCCAAATGGCACTATTCAGCCCGGGACGAGCGCCGGACGTTCCACATCCACTATCGCATCGCCGGCGGGATCCTGACCTATCCCGATGTGACCGAGCTCTACTGGAAAGTCATCGGCGACGGCTGGGACCGGCCGGCCAGGAAGGTCACGATCGAGGTCCGTCTGCCCGGCCCCCTGCCGAAAAAGTCGGACCTCAACGTCTGGGGCCACGGCCCGCTCACGGGTTGGGCGGAGGTCGTCGACGCGGGGACGGCCCGCTTCTCTGCGCTCAACGTTCCGTCCCGCCAGTTCGTCGAGATCCGGGTCGTCTGGCCGTCGGGGGTCGTTTCGGGAGTGCGGGCCGCGGGCGGGAGCTTGGATTCGATCAAGCGCGAGGAAGCGGGGTTCGTCCGGGACACGATCGAGCGCGTCCAGAGGGCCCGGGAGGAGGACGCGCGCCGGGCGGCGGAAGAGAAGAAGCGGCGGCAATTTTTCCTCAAGATCCTCGGGGCCTGGGCGATCTGGCAGGTCGTCGGGCCCATCCTGTGGCTCCTTTTCTATTTCCAGGCCTGGTCGCGGGTCGGGAGAGATTATCGGTTCGAAGGCCTTCCGGAGTACGAGCGCGAGCTGCCCTCCGACCTTCCGCCCGCGTTCGTCCAGGTGCTCATGCGCGAGGGACGGGGCGTCACCCCCGCGGCCTTCACGGCCACGATCTTCGATCTGGCCAGGAAAGGCTGGGTCGGCATGGAGGACCTGACGGTCGAGAAACACTCCATCCTCGGCACCCGGCGCCATTCGGACACCCGGGTCTCCCTCATCAAGGATTTCGAGGCGTCGACCGAACTTCGTGATTTTGAAAAAGACCTTCTTGATATGCTCTTCGGAAAGCTCGGCGATCCCGGCCAGCGCAAGGGCTCATCCTTCACCCTCGATAACCTCAAGGACTACCTCCGGAAGGAGCCCCAGGAGTTCCAGAAGTGGTACCGGGATTGGGGGAAGGGGATCAAGGAGGCGACAAAGCCCCTCGGCTTCCTCGAGCCCGAAAGCATGCGAGCCAGGAACCTCTTCCTGGCGGTCACCTGGCCGGCCGGGATCCTGACCCTGAGCCCTGTCCTCCTTATCCTGGCGGCCGTGCTCATCCCGACCTTGAAGAGGCGTGCCCCAGGCTGGGCCCGCGAGAACGAACTGTGGAGAGCGTTCAAGCGCTTCCTCGACGATTTCTCCGAATTCCGGGAGCTGCCGCCGGAGGCCCTCAAGCTCTGGGAGCACTACCTCGTCTTCGGCATCCTGTTCGGGAATGCCAAGAAGATCCTCAAGGCGCTGCCCATTATCCTTCGGGACGAGCACGCCGTGGTGCCCACTTGGTACGCGGGCGCGAGCCGCGCGGCCTTCCTATCGTCTGCCGGGAACCTCACGGCCATGGTCAGTAGCATCGAGCACATGGCCACGACCGTCAGTATGGCCAGCACTTCGGCCGCCCACTACTCTTCGGGCGGAGGAGGCGGGTTCAGCGGCGGCGGAGGAGGCGGGGGAGGCGGCGGGGGGGGCGGCGCCGGATGACGTTCTCATGGGCCCGTCCGTCCTCCGTCACGACCCGGAGCAGGCTCGACAGCTGAAGAAAGGATAGCCGCTTGAAGACCGCACCGATCTTCGCCCTGCTCGCCACCGCTGCGGCGCTTGTCCCCGCCTGCAGACCGGCTTCGGAAGAGGCCCGGCTCAGGGCGTTCCTGAAAGAGACGGTGGCGCTGGCCGAGAAGCGGGACCTCGCCGGCGTCGTGGCCCGGGTGGCCGAGGATTATTCGGATTTCGAAGGCCGGGACAAGGCGGCGACCGAGGCCCTCGTGCGCGATTACTTCCGGCGGACCGGCATTGTCATCCATCTCCTCGGGATACGGGTCGAGCGCGCGGGCGCCGACGGCCAAGCGGCCGTAGAGGCGGAAGCCCTGCTCTCCTCGGGCGCCGCGGAAGTCTTCCGCAAGCTCATTCGTTTGGCCGGGGAATGCTACCGGTTCGAGGTGCGTCTCGCCAGGGCCCCCGATTCGCGCTGGCGGATCATCTGGGCGCGGTGGGAGGCCGTGCCGCTGTCCGAGCTCTTCCCGGAATCCCTGGCCTTACTGAAGAAACTCTTCCCCGAATTCTGACGTATGAAATGAGGGGGATGGGCCCTCCCGGGAGCTGTCAGCTCCCGGACTCAGGCTTTATGGAGGATCGAAATGGACGAGAAAGAATGCGGCGGCAAGACCAGGACGGAGGAATTCCGCGTCACCGGCGGCGAGATCCTCAACAAGATCAAGGAGATCATCCATGAAGGCAACGCGCGTCGCATCATCCTCAAAGACGAGCACGGCAAGACCTTCCTGGAGATCCCGCTGACGGTCGGGGTCGTGGGCGCGGTCGTCGCCCCTGTCCTGGCTGCGGTCGGCGCCATCGCCGCCCTGGCCTCGAACCTGACCATCGTCGTCGAAAAGACCGAGGGCTGAGTGTAGCCCGCCCGCGGTGGAGGCACGGACCCCCGCAACGGCGGGTTTTCCTTTGGCCGACCGGTCCACCCGCTTTTGTTTGCCTTTCCTCTGTGCTATAAAGGGACTCCGGAATTTGTTCGACCAAGGAGGTCCCATGTTTCCCAATCCCCGGATCCTGAGGCAGAGCGCCTTTTTGCTCGGGCTGCTCTTTGTCTTCGCCCTGATAACCGCCGCCCAAACGACGGCCCCGCTAGCGAAGGAGAAGGCCGCGCCCGCTCCCGCGCCGCCCGCCACGGTGCCGGTCACGACCGATGACCTGAACCAGCTCGCCTGGCGCTGGATCGGACCGGTCAACTTTTCGGGCCGCATTGCGGAGTTCGCCGTGCCCCGCGGGCAGAACCTGACGTATTATGTCCTTACGGCGAGCGGCGGTCTCTGGAAAACCGAGGACGCGGGCATTCATTTCGAGCCCATCTTCGACAAGTACGGCAACATGAGCCTGGGCTACCTCGCCATCGCTCCCTCCGACCCGAAGATCCTGTACCTCGGCACGGGCGAGCCGATGCACGCCCGCTCGAGCACCCACGGCAACGGGATCTGGAAGTCCACGGACGCGGGCAAAAGCTGGACGAAGATCGGGCTCGAAAAGAGCTTCTTTGTCCCCAAGGTCGCCGTCGACCCGAAGAATCCTGACGTCGTCTATGCCGCCGCCGAGGGCAAGCTCTACGACAACGAGATGGACTGCGAGCGCGGCCTCTACAAGACGACCGACGGCGGCAAGACCTGGGCCAACGTCTTCCCCGTCAAGGACCGCGGCGTGGCCGATTTCGTCATCGACTCGCGGAACGCCGACGTCGTCATCGCCGCTGGCTATAAGACCTACCGCAGGGCCTGGACCTACATCGACCGCCAGCCCGGGAACCATCTCTACAAGACGACCGACGGCGGCAAGACCTGGAAAGAACTGACGAACGGGCTCCCGGTCAACATTAACCTCGGCCGGACCGGTCTTGCCCTTTACGAAAAGAACCCGGCCATCCTCTACGCCCGGATCGACGAGGAGGTCGACCTCGGCTTCGCCCTCCGCGATGGCGTCGCCGACTTTCGCGCCGGCCAGGTCTTCACCGACGACTGGTACCTCAACCGGTTCAAAGCGTTCAAGGTCAACCCGGAGCTGGCCAAGCTCGCCAAGTTCACCCCCCCGACCGCCGAGAGCGAGGCCGACCTTGTCAAGAAGCTCAACGAGCTCGTCCGGGACAAGGACTTCCTGACCAAGACGGGCGCCGACGTCGCCAAGCTCAACGCCGAAGCCCGCAGGCTCTATGCCAAGAAAGAGACCCTCATGGCCAATGTCAAGGCCGTCGAGGCCCTGCTCAAGGCCGAGGCGCCCAAGCCCGATTCTACGGAGGCCAAGGGGCGGACACAGGTCATCAACCGCCACGTCCTCGAGATCCTCTGCGCGGACGCCCTGCGGAACCAGGAGACGGTCAAGAAGTCCGGGCTCGCCTACCGGTCGGACGACCAGGGCGAGAGCTGGAAGAAGATGACGGAATACAAGCTCTCGGGCGGCAGCGCCCTGGTCAACCAGACCGAGGCCGGCTACTACGGCCGGATCGTCGTCGACCAGACCAACGACCAGACCGTCTACTGCGCAGACACGAACGTAACGATCTCGAACGACGCCGGCAAGACCTTCAGGGTTGCGGGGTGGGACCAAGGGGCCTACAAGACGCACGTCGATCACCGAGGCGTCTGGGTCGACCCCGAGAACGGGAACCATATCCTGACCGGGAACGACGGCGGGGCCTGCGAGACGTGGGACGGCGGCAAGCACTGGAGCCAGAAATCGACGATCAGCGCCCAGCAGTTCTATGATGTCGCCGTCGACAACGAGCAGCCCTACGACGTCATGGGCGGGACGCAGGACAACGGCTGCTGGCTCGGTCCCTCCCAGACGCGGAACCAGTGGGGCGTCTTCGCCCGCGACTGGAGCTACTTGCCCTCGGGCGACGGTTTTTATGTCGTCCGCGACTGGTGGAACCCGGAATACGTCTATTTTGAGAGCCAGTTCGGCTCTTCGATGCGCAAGAACCTCCAAACGGGGCAGATCAGCCCGCTGGCGCGGCGGACGACGCTTGAAGAGCGCGCCGAGGGCAAGCCCGCGCAACGCTATCAGTGGAACGCGCCCATCGTCCTTTCACCCCACAACCCCGGCATCGTCTTCGTGTGTTCCCAGTTCGTCCACCGCTCCCTTTCGCGGGGCGAGCCCAACACCTGGCAGACGATCAGTCCCGACCTGTCCAAGGCCGACAAGGTCCGGATCGAGCAGTCCAAGAAGACCAACCTCCAGTACGCGACGATCTACGCGTTCGCCGAATCCCCCAAAACGCCGGGGCTGTACTGGGCCGGGACCGACGACGGTAACCTTCAGATGAGCCCGGACGGCGGCACGACCTGGGTCAACATCACGGCCCAGTTCTACGAGGCGGCCGGCAAGCCGAAGAAAGGCATCAAGGGCGACCGCATCCCTTACGACCGCTGGGTCAAGCGGGTCGTGCCGTCCCGCTTCGACGAGAACGTCTGTTACGTCGCATTCAGCGGCTACCGGACGCACAACGAGGACAAGACCTGGTTCTACGTCACCCGCGATAAGGGCAAGAGCTGGCAGGACCTGTCGGGCTCGCTGATGAACCCGCTCTTCGATGCCGAGGAGGACCCCGACAACCCGAACGTCCTCTACATATCGGGGGACTACGGAATCCAGGTGACCTTCGACAAGGGCAAGATATGGATGCCTTTCTCCACAACGACCCCGAGCGTCGTCGTCCGCGACATGGCCATCCAGAAACGCGACCGCGAGATGGCCATCGCCACTTACGGCCGCGGCTTCTACATCGCCGACATCGGCCCGATCAAGGATTTCAAGCCTGAGACCTTCCAGAAGGACGCCGTGTTCTTCGACGTGAAGGAAGCCATCCGCTGGAATAGGCTGGAGCAGGCCGGGGAGCAGTATGGCGAATTCGCCAAGGTCGACAACCCGCCGGTCGGCGCTAACCTTTATTACTGGCTCAAGGCCGACCCCAAGTCTGTCAAGGTCATCATCAAGGACCTCGAAGGGACCGTCCTTCAGGAGATCAACGGCACGGCCAAGAAGGGCCTGCAGAAAGTTTTCTGGGGCCTTAACCGGCGGCCGGCCCAGGACCAGCAGCCGCCCATGATGATGGGCGGCGGGCGCTTCGGACGGGCTCTCCAGGTCCCGGCGGGCTCCTACAAGGCCGTCCTGAACGTCGACGGGAAGGATATCGAGACCAAGACCGTGGTCGTCAAACCCGACCCTCTCGTCGGGAACGCCAACTGACCGCGGGGCGTCCTCCGGGCGGGGCCGCGCCGGCGCGGCTCCCGTTTCGGCGGTTGATGGAAAGGCCGGCCGGCTTGGCCGGGGAGAGGCATGGGAGGAGGAGTCCGTGAAAGCATTTCTGCGCGCGTCTTTGTTCGTCGTTTGTTCGGCCCTGTTCGCGACCGTCACCCTCGTCGTTCCCGGGATGGCCGATTCGGCCCGTGGCGCGGCCGGGCTCATGCCGGTGCCTGAGAAGATCTCGGTCTTGGAAGGTCGGTTCCGGGTCGACGATAACCTGGCCATCGCGGGGAAGGGCCCGGCCAGTCCGCGGGCTCTCCATGCCGCGGCCAGGTTCATGTCCCGCCTCGCCGGACGGACGGGGCTCTTCCTGAAGCAGGATTATCTTGAATCCCAGGCCCCCTCCGACAAGGCCGCGGTCGTCTATTCCTTCGTCAAGATCGGGAGGCTCGAGCCGAACGAGGACGAGTCCTATTCGCTCTCGGTCAAGCCCGACGGGATCGCCGTCGCGGCGGCGACCGACATCGGCGTCCTGCGAGGCCTCGAAACGCTCCTCCAGCTCCTCGATGCCGACGAGGCCGGGTATTATTTCCCCTGCGTGTCCATCCAGGACAAGCCGAGGTTCACCTGGCGCGGCCTGCTCATCGACGTCGGCCGCCATTTCGAGCCGGTGGACGTCATCAAGCGGAACCTGGACGGCATGGCCGCCGTCAAGCTCAACGTCTTCCACTGGCACCTCACGGAGGACCAGGGATTCCGGGTCGAATCGAAGGTCTTCCCCAAATTGCAGCAGCTCGGCGCGGACGGCCAGTTCTATACCCAAGACGAGATCAGGGACATCATCGCTTACGCCGCTGACCGCGGCATCCGGGTCATGCCCGAGTTCGATATTCCCGGCCATTCGACGAGCTGGCTGGTCGCCTATCCCGAGTTCGCGAGCGCGCCTGGGCCCTACGCCATAGAGCGTCATTTCGGCGTCTTCGGGCCCGCGTTCAACCCCACCGACGAAAGGGTCTACGGCTTCTTCGACAGGTTTTTCAAGGAAATGGCGGGGCTGTTCCCGGACCCGTACCTTCATATCGGGGGGGACGAAGTCAACCCCGACCAGTGGAACACCAGCCGGGCCATCCGGGCCTACATGAAGGGCCACGGCTTAGCCGACAACGACGCTCTCCAGGCCTACTTCAACACCCGGATCCTCAGGATCCTGACCAAGCACGGCAAGAAGATGGTCGGCTGGGACGAGATCTTCCAGCCGGGGCTGCCGAAGAGCATCGTCATCCATTCCTGGCGCGGCACGGAGTCCCTGGTTGCGGCTGCTCGCAAGGGGTACCAGGGCATCCTGTCGAACGGATACTACATCGACCTCTGCCAGCCCGCCGCCGAGCACTACCTGAACGACCCCATCCCCGCGGGTTCGCCGCTCGCCGACGCCGAAAGGGCGCTCATCCTCGGGGGAGAGGCGACCATGTGGGGCGAGATGGTGACCCCGGAGACGATCGATTCCCGGATCTGGCCGAGGACGGCGGCCATCGCCGAGCGCCTCTGGTCCCCCGCCTCCGTCACGAACGTGGATGACATGTACCGCCGGCTGGCCCTCGTCCAAGTCGGCCTCGAGGAGCTCGGCCTGACCCATCTCAAGAACCAGGCCTTGATGCTCCGGCGCCTGACGGGAGCCGCCGACGTCCGGCCGCTGGAGGTCCTGGCCGAGGCTGCGGAGCCCCTCAGGGGGTATGAGCGCAGCAACCAAGGCATCACCTATTCCACGCTTTCACCTTACACGAGATTCGTCGACGCCTGCTTCCCCGAGTCGCTCGTCGCCCGTGCCTTCCAGACGAAGGTCGGGCGGTACCTCGAAACGCGGGACCCGGCGCTGGCGGAGGAAATCAGGGCGACGCTCGTCCGCTGGAAGAACAACCACCCACTCGTCCTCCCGTACCTTGCCGCTTCGCCGGCCTTGCGCGAGGTCGAGCCCCTGTCGCTCGCTCTCCAGTCCGCGGCTGCGGCGGGACTCGAGGCCCTCGACTGGCTGGCGTCCGGCAAAGTTCCTGAAAAAGCATGGGGGGAGGCCCGCAAGGAGCTTCTGGCCGGGGCCGGGAAACCCAAGGCCCAGGCCCAGCTGGCCATCATCCCCGCGGTCGCGAAGCTCGTCGAGGCCTGCGCGGCCGCGGCCAAGTAGGCCGTCCGGGCCATGGCGCCTCGATACGAGATCGTCCGGGTCCGGAAGGACATCAACGTCGGCGCGCCTCCGGCCGCCTGGCTGGGCATCTCGTCCCTCGCCGTTGGCCATTACCAGTGGGTGGCGAACGGCTACGAGCCCGGGGTCGAAGCCCGGCTCTGCTACTCCGCCCGATTCCTCTACGTTCGTTTCGAGGTCGAAGAGAAGAAGGTCCGGGCCCGTTTCACCCGCTTCCAGGATCCTGTCTACAAGGACAGCTGCGTCGAGTTCTTCGTCGACGCCTTTCCGGACCTCGGGCGGGGCTATCTCAACTTCGAGGCGAACGCCCTCGGCACGTTCCTGGCGGCCTTCGGACCGGACCGCGACCACCGTCGGCCCCTCGCCAAAGCCGACCTCCGCGGCTTCAGGGCGAAGGCTTCGCTCGAGGCGCCGGTCGACGGGGAGATCGCTGACGGGCGCTGGACCCTGGCCTACAGGCTCCCGCTCGCCCTATTCCGGACCGTTTACGGCCGGGAGGTCGCGCCGGGACATAGGGCCGCAGGGAACTTCTACAAGTGCGGAGATGAGACCGAATTTCCCCATTACGGCGCCTGGAGCCCGGTTGGGACGCCGAGGCCCGATTTCCACCGGCCGGAATTCTTCGGCAGCCTTGTTTTCGGACGTTGAATGGTATAATGCGGCCATGAGACCGGGCCCGGTCGTCGGCAGCGTTCTCCTCGTTCTGGCTCTCTCCGCGCGCCCTGGGACGCCCGCGGCAGCCACCGCTCCCTGGGACGCTCTGCCCGTGGTCATAACGGACAGCCTCGGCCGGCGTGTCGAGATCCCGGCTCGCGTCGGCCGCATCCTCTCGCTCGAGCCGGAGGTCACCCGGATCATCGTCGCCCTGGGGGGAGGGGACAGGCTCGTTGGCATTGACTTCTTCCTCCGCAACCAGGACCGCCTGTTCCCCCTTCTTTTCCCAGCCGGGCGGGCCCTCCCCGTCGTCTCGAACCAGGGCCAGGACCTGAACTTCGAGATCGCCATGAGCCTTCGGCCCGACATCGTCTTCGCCTCTCCATCGGAGCCGACTACGGCGGATGCCATCGCCAGGCGGCTCCGAGCCCCGGTTGCCGCACTGGCCTCGATCGGGAGATTCCGCGGCCTGCTCGAGGAGATGGAAACGATCGGCCGGGTCCTCGGCCGGGAGGAACGCGCGGCACGGCTGACCGAGTATTTCCGGACCCGACTCTCGGACCTGGCCAAGACGCTCGGACCGGTCGCGGCCGGCGCCGAGCCGCGTGTTTACCTATCGTTCTGGGGGTCCCTACTCAGGACACCGGTCGCCTACGAGCCCGTCGACGCCGCCCGGGGTGCGAATTGCGCCGCTGACGTCCTGCCGTCATACCTGGGCACGGCCGGCGCGACAGTCCCGATCGAACGCGTTATCCGCTGGGACCCCGACGTCATCCTCGTCCAGGGCAATTACCCGCCCCGGGAGCGGACGGTCACGGTGGAGGGTGTCCTCGGGGACCCGCGCTTGGCTTCCGTCCGCGCCGTCCGGTCCGGTCGCGTCCATTATACATTCGGCTTCTGGTACTGGTGGGACCCGGCCCTCGTCCTGGTCGAGTCCCTTTACCTGGCGCGGCTCTTCTACCCGGAACGCCTCCCCGGCTTCGACCTCGAGGCCGAAGGCAACACCGTCTTTAAGGAATTCTACGGCGTCGACGGCGCCTTCACGGCCCTCGATAAAGTGCTCGGCTGCCATGAGTGGTTCCGCAAATAAATCGTCGGGCTGGCTCGTCTGGGCGGCCTTCGCTCTGCCCGTGGTCCTTCTCGTCCTCTCGCTCAACCTGGGCTCCTATCCGATCCCGCTCAAGGCTGTCTGGACGACCCTCACCCACGGGTCGGCCGCTGGCCCGGCGGCCGCGCCCTCGCCCTACGCCGACATCCTCTTCAGGGTCAGGCTGCCGCGCCTCCTCCTGGCCCTCTTCGCCGGAGCCGCGCTGGCCGTTTCCGGGGCCTCGCTCCAGGCCCTGTTCCAGAACCCGCTCGTCTTCGAGTTCAGCCTGGGCATCTCCTACGGGGCGGCCTTCGGCGCCGCACTATCCCTTGTCTTTCTAGGCCGTGGCTTCCCGCCCCAGCTCGCAGCCTTCGCCATGGCCGTCCTCGCCGTCCTCCTCGTCGTCGTCATCGCCGGACGGTCCGCCTCCGGGATCGTGCCCATCCTCCTCTCCGGGATCATCGTCTCCGCGCTCTTCCAGGCCCTCCTCTCGCTCGTCGAATTCATGGCCAACCCGTATGCCCTCCAGGCCCTTATCTTCTGGCTCATGGGAAGCCTATCGCAGGCCGCCTGGGGAGATCTCACCCTGACCCTGCCCGTCATCGGCCTCGGCGTCGTCGTCCTCGTCCTCCTCCGCTGGCGGATGAACGTCCTATCCCTGGGCGACGACGAGGCCCGGGCGCTCGGCGTCAACGTCCGGCGGGAGAAGGCCCTGGTCATCGCCGTGGCCACGCTGATCACGGCCGCCGCGACCTCTGTTACCGGCGTTATCAACTGGGTCGGGCTGGTCATCCCGCACCTCGTGCGCATGGCCGTCGGGGCGGACAACCGGAAGGTCATCCCCCTTTCGGCGGCCTTCGGGGCGAGCCTGCTCATCGTGGCCGACGACATCGCCCGGAGCGCCGCCTCCTTCGAGATCCCCATCGGTATCCTGACGAGCGTCGTCGGCATCCCGTTCTTCATCGTGCTCCTAAAGAGGTCGGGGAGGGTTTGGCGATGAAGCTCCGCGTCGAAAACCTCGTCTTTGCCTACGAGGACTTCCGTCTCGAGGTCGGCCCCCTCGTCTTCCCCGACGCCCGGGTGACGTCCGTTGTCGGCCCCAACGGCGCCGGCAAGTCGACTTTCCTCAAGTGTGTTGCCTCGGTCCTCCCGGCGCCGGCGAAGACCCTCTTCGTCGACGGCCGCGACTTGACCTTGCTCCGTGGCCGGGACCGGGCGAAGCTCGTCGCCTACGTGCCGCAGGAGCCGTCCTTCACCTTCAACTACGCCGTCCTCGACTTCGTCCTGACCGGGCGGGCGGCATTCCTCCCGACGTTCGGGGCGCCGTCCAGCCATGATATCGGCCTGGCGGAGGAGGCCCTCCGCTATGTCGGGCTCGACGGCCATATCCGCCGCTCCTTCCTCGAGCTGAGCTCCGGCGAAAGGCGCCTCGTCCTCATCGCCCGGGCGCTGGCCCAGGAGTCCGACGTCCTGCTCCTTGACGAGCCGACGTCGTTCCTCGACCCCCGCCACGAGGTGGAGACCATGGCCCTTTGCAGGCGCCTCGCTGACGGGAAGGGCAAGACGATCGTCGTCACCCTCCATAACCTGGAGATGGCGGCCAAGTATTCCGACGTTATGGTCTTCATGAAGAACGGCCGGGTCGTGGCCTCGGGCCCGCCGCGGGAGACGCTGAGCGAGCCGCTCCTCCGGGACGTCTACAACCTGGACATGAGGATCGTCGAGTGCGCCGGCCAGATGTTCTTCGCGAAATAGCCGCGGCGCGGCCGGGCAGGTGGGAAGGCGCCGGCCCTGCGCAGGAGGCGCCTATTCGATGACGAACCAGGTCCGCTCGCCGGGGCCCAGGCGCAGGGGGAGCCGCACCCCGAGGGAGCGGTCGAGCCGGTAGCTCCTTGCGGGCCCGCCCCGCTCGGCGATGCGGGCGACGTCGGTCAGCCCCGTATAGTAAAGGGGCAGCGTCCAGGTTTCCGCGAGCTCATTTTTCGTCGGGTTGTAGAAAACGGCCAGCCCCCTGGTTCGGAGACTCGGGTTGACGTGGAGGATGCCGTCTATCGACCGGCCGTCGGGCCGCCTCAGATGGATGATGTCCGAGTCGAGGATGGCCCGGTATCTCTTATAGAGGTCGGTCCATTTCTTCACCGCGGCCTCGGTCGTCTCCGTGTCGTAAAGGCGCGTGCCGCGATAGCAGGCCTGGACGCCGCTGAGGAAGTTCTGGGCCAGGTGGGCCTCGTAGAAGCCGAGGTGCTCGGACAGGGGCTCGATCGTCGCCGCCCCGCCGCCGCCCTGGTATTCGACCAGGGGCAGGAACATCCAGCCCATGCTCGGAGTCTTCGTCCAGGTCCCGTCGAAGATGTTCTGACGGCCGAGGATGACCTGGCGCTCGCGGGGGAGGGACCAGTTGACCTCACGGTACCCCATGGCGGTCTTATTGGACCCGGAGAGGAAGTACCAGTCGGGGACGTTGAGGTAGATCCCTCGGGCTCGGCACCACTTATAAAAATCCGTGATCCGGCGCCACTGGGTCCATTGGGAATCCGAGAGACCGCGGTGGCCAGGATGTTTCGTCGAGGCACAGGCGTCACCCGGATAGGACCCGTCGTGCTCGAGCAGGTCGAAGCCCGTCTTTTCGAGGAAATTCCTGATCTTCCGGAAGTAATCCTGCCCCCAGGCGCTCTCAAGGCACGGGGAACTGCCGAAGGCCGCCCCGTCGGGTTTCCCCGTCCTGGGGCTGATGACGTCCGTCGCGGGGTCGATGTGGCGGGAAGCGAGCAGCGAATACCCGCCGAGGCCGACGCCCCGGCCGTGGGCGTAATCGGCGAGGCTCTTCATCTCCGCAAGATAGGCCCGGTCCTCGCACTCCATGTCAAGGCCGCTGCCGAAACTCAGGATGACCATCTCGAAGCCGGTTTCGGCCGCCTGGTCGACGGCGGCGCGGATTGCGGCCGGGTCTGACGACCGGAGGTGCATGAGGATGGGGTTCTCCGTGACCCAGGGAGCGATCGTCCTGTACATGCGCCTCAGGGAAAGGCCCCGGCGCTCCCGGTCCGTGGTGTCGAAGACGAGCTCCCAGGTGGTGAAGGATTCGAACGACACCCCGGGAGGGATGTCCTGGTCGGGGCCGAGAGGCGGCCGGGATTCGAGGAGGCACGGCGTCTCGAGCGGCCAGTTGATCTGGGAGGTGTAGGCAGGATCCGGCCGCCAGACGGTCGTCGTGCGTGAGGCCGTCTCGGGCGAGTCGGCCAGAAAGGCATAATCGCTTTCGACGTGAAGACCCGGGGTGTCCCAGGCCGGTGGAGAGTTGACGGACGCCTCCGCTTCGACCGCGGCCAGGATCTCGCTGGTGAAGGCGTTCAGACGGACCGTCGTCGGCCCCGCATTCCGGATGACCAGCCGCTTGGCCAGGAGAGGGATGCCGTCGTAGAGCTCATAGACGACGGAAATGGAGACGCCCGACATCTCCCCGGCCGGCGGGTCGAAGTTCAAGGTCAGCGAGATTCCGCCGGGAGGCCAGGGCCGTCCCTCGTCCGGCCATCGCCTATTCCAGGGGAAGCGCTGTTCCAGGGGCCCGGACCGGTAGTCACGGAAATGGAAGGCCGCAGGGTCGGACGTCATTTGCCCAAGGGTCTCCGTGCTGAGATACGCCTGCTCGACCTGGCCCTCGAGTCCGCCGACCTTCCGGGATCTTCCGTCGATGACGACGACGGCCTCCGGCCGGACCGCCCTGAGCAGGGTCTCGCCCGTGACGAGGTTCCGGAGATCGACCGTGGCGGCGTTCGGACGGAGCCGGAAGGTCCGTTCGACGAGGCCGTTCGACAGCCGCAAGGTCCCCACGCCCGCGTCGGCCTCGATCCCCGCCTTGTACGGCCCCGGCGTGATCAGCCAGTCGGGGAAAGCCGGCGCTCCCGGAGAAGGAGGCTTGCGGCCCCGGGGGGAATGGCAGCCGGCGCCGAGGGCCATGACGATAACGCAGCCGACGGCGAAGGCTCTTTTCATCGAGCCGGGTCCGGCCTGCCAGTGTGTCGCGGTCATTTGAACGGCGCCGAGACCCGATCCAGTTCCTCGATGTCCCGATCGGAAAGGCGGAAGGACATGGCCGCGGTGACGTCCGCGACCTGGCTGGGCTTGGTCGCACCCGGAATGGCCGTGACGGTCTCGCCGTGCCGGGCAATGAGCCAGTTGATGGCGACTTGGGCCGGAGTCGCGACATAGGCCGGGGCGATCCGGCGGAGGGCCTCGATAACCGGCCGGCTTCTCTCCAGGCCCCGGCGCCTGAATGCGGGCATGAATTTCCGGAAGCCTGGCGTGCGCCGGACAAGGCCCGGGTCGTCGTGGAATTTCCCGGAGAGGATGCCCTGAGCGAGGGGGGAATAGGCGATGATGCCGACGCCGAGGTCCGCGGCCGCTTCGAGAACGCCGTTCTTTTCGATCCTGCGGTCGAGCAGGCTGAAGCGCACCTGGTTCGAAACGAGAGGCAGGCCGAACTTGCCTAGCGCCCGGTGGGCCCTCTCCATCTGACGCCGGGAGAAATTGCTGACCCCGACGAAACGGACCTTCTTGTCCTCGACGAGGCGGGCCATGGCCCCGATCTGACTTTCAATCGAGGAGAAAGAGAGCGGGTTGTGGATCTGGAAAAGGTCGATGGGGAATGGGGCCAGGCTGGCCAGCCGGACGCCGATCGTGCGGGCGATGGACGAGGAGCGGCGGGCGAGCGGGGTCCACTTGGTGGCGATGACGACGTCGCCAGGGACCTTGCCCAGGACCCCGAGGCTGCGGGCGAGGGCCTTCTCCGATTCGCCGTTCCCATAACCCTCGGCCGTATCGAACCAGTTGATGCCGCCCCGGAGGGCGAGCCCGACGATATCCAGGATGACAGCGTCGTCGAGGGCCGTCCAATAGCGTCCGGCCAGGTTGCCGCCCTTGGAGAATTGCCAGCAGCCGAGGCCGACCGGTGTCACGAGGGGACCGGACCGGCCAAGCCGGCGTGGCGCGATAGGTCCCTGTCCCGGCGTCTTCATCACGGTGCGCCTACTTCAGCTTTTCCATGCCCTTGAACTCGCGGTAGGGGCTGAAATAGGAAAGCGTGTCACGGTCCACTTCGGTCAGTTTCCTTTGGACGAGGCGTGTCAGGAGCTCGCCCAAGCCCGGGCCGAGCATGAAGCCCTGGCCGCACATGCCTGCGCCGAGGACGAAACCGGGGAGCTCCTTCACTTCCCCGACGATGGGCAGCCCGTCGGGGGTCATGGGATAGAGACCCCGCCAGGTCCTGCGGACGCGGAGGTTCCGGAGGCGGGGGATGATGTCGACCATGCGCTTGGCGACCATGGGCAGGAAGGAGCTCGTTTCGCGCACGTCGTGGCCCCATATCGAGGGGCACGGCGTGATACAGAAGATGACCTGGCCGGTATCATGTTGGTAGAAATAATAATTGGCGGAACCCTCGACCGGCCTGAGGTCCACGATCATCGGTCCGAGGAAACGCGTCACGGCCTCCGTGACGGCGCCCTCGTGGGAGTCGGGCTTCACCGGGAGGTCAAGGCCCGCTAAGGCGCCCACGTCGGCCGCGTCGCCCCCGGCCGCGTTGACGACCGCCTCCGCCCCGTACTCGCCCTTGTCCGTCTTGACTCCGACGACACGGCCGCCGGCGGTGACGAGCCCGGTGACCTTCTCGCCAAACCGGAACCGGGCGCCGAGCTTCCGGGCCCGGCTGTAGAAGGCGTGAACGGCGAGGAGGGGAGAGGCGTTGCCGTCATCAGGTGAGAGCGTGCCGCCGATGAGGTCGTCCGGGTTGAGGTCGGGGACGGCACGACGCAGTTCCCGGGCGTCGAGCCAATCGATCGCGAGGCCGTGGGCTTTCTGGAACGGCAGGAGCCCTTTCAGACTCTTCTCTTCTTCCTCACGATAGGCCACGAAGACGTAGCCGGCCTTGCGCCACTCGATGGTGTCGCCGTAGCGCTCCTTCCACGTGGAGAAGATCTCGAGGCTGCGCAGGGAGACGCGGATCTTGGCCGGGTCGGAATGGGTCGCCCGAAGGCCGCCGATGGCCCGCTTGTTCGAGCCCTGGCCGACGCTCGGCCGCTCGTCGATGACAAGGGTCCGGAGGCCGGCCTCCGCCATGGCCATAGCCGTGGGCGTCCCAACGCTGCCCGCGCCGATGATGATGACGTCGAAAGCCTTATTCGCGACCATGGTCGTCTCCGTCGCCGGTCAGGCCGGCGAAAACGCCCAACGGGATCTCGATGAACAGGGGCCTTTTCAGCTGGTCGACGATCTCCGATTCCGGGACCCCTTCCTCGCGGAACAGGCGGTGGAGGAGGGGGGTGCAGGTCTTGGCCCCGCACGAACCCATGCTCGTCCTGGTTACGGCCTTGATCTCGTTGATGTCGCGGACACCCTCCCGGATGAGCTTCCGGATCTCGCCTGCGGTGACGCGTTCACAGCGGCAGATGATCGTGTCGTCCGCCGTCCGTTCGACGTAGCGCTCCATGGGCTCGCTCGCCTCCTCGGGCTGGAGCCGGATGCCGGCGATCCTCTTGGCATAGGCCTTCGGCGCCCGGACCTTGACGATGACCGTCCGGTCGTTGGCCTTGAGGGCCCGCACGGCCGAGACCTCGACCCGGCCCAGGAACTGGCCCTGCGTGTCCTCGACGACGACCGCGTCGCCCGGCTTGAGGGTCTCCTTTAGGAACTCCAGGGGCACGGCGACGGTAGGGAATTCCGGGTCCTTCCGGAAGTCGACCATGGTGATGGCCAGGCCCGGGCAGATGGCGACGCACTTCTCACAGCCCGTGCAGCCCTTGCCGTCCCTGTTGGCGAGGAACCGAGGGAGCTCGCGGATGTCCGTCGGATCGATCTCAATGAGACTGTTCGGACAGACCGCGGTGCACGGGTCGCATGGGATCTCCTCGTTGCAGTGGAGGACCGGGAAGACGCCGCTCTCCTCCTGGGGGAAGACCTCGGCGGAGGTCGCACCCGGCTTGGATTTGAGGATGTCGGCGGTCCGGTACCAATCCCGGGAGATCTCACCGACGTCCCGGCCGAGGGCCCGGGCGATCTCGAGCCCCCGGATCTTGCCCGAGAAGATGGCCGCTGAGGCTTCGGCGATTTCTTCCGCGTCCCCTGCGGCGAAGGCTGTCAGGCCGAACTCCTGGGCCTTCTCGTAGAACTCGTTGACCGGGTCCAGGCCCACGGCGATTAGGAGCGTATCGCAGGCGAAGGACCTTTCGGTCCCCGGCACGGGCTTGAAGCGCGCGTCGACGCGGGCGATGGTCACGGACTCAACGGCGTCGGCGCCGTTGGCGCTGAGGACCGTGTGCGACGTGTAGATGGGCACGCCAAGGCGGGCCAGCTTGTCGCGGTGGACCTTGTACCCGCCGCACTCCGGCATGACCTCGACCAGCCCGACGACAGAGATCCCTGCCTGGAGGGCATGATACCCGGCGATGAGGCCGACGTTCCCCCCGCCGACGATGAACAGGCGGCCCGTGGGCTTGACGAGGTCGCGGTTGACGAGGGTTTGGAAGGCTCCCGCGCCGTAGACTCCGGGCAGCGTGTTGCCGGGGAAGGCGAGGTTCTTCTCGCGGGCCCCGGCCGCGACGAGGAGGACCTCAGGCGAGATGAGGACGTATTTTTTCCCCTCGACGAGGACGCCGACCTTCCGGTCACTGAAGACGGCCACGGCCGCGCTCTGAAGCCAGACCCTGAGGCAGCCGAAGGAGCGGACGTCGTTTTCGAGCTTCGTGGCGATGTCGATCCCCCGGGTGCCGGCGTAGACAGCCTCGATGGAGCCGAAGAAGCGATGGGTCTGGAGGACGAGCTTCCCGCCGAGCCGGTGCTTGTCGTCGATGACCAGCGCCTCGATGCCGCGGCGGCCGAGCTCGATCGCGGCCGACAGGCCGGCGGGCCCGCCGCCGATGATGAGGACCGGGACCCGGACCTCCTCAACCTCACGGAGGGGCGGCAGTGAAGCCGCCGAGGGCTCGGCTTCCGGGAGGACTGGCAGGCCGTCTACGGACTCGACCCGCATCCCCGGCCGGACGAACTCCATGCAGGACTTGAGCGGAAAGCCGTCAGTCAGGACCAAGCATTGGGAGCACTGGCCGTTGGCGCAGAAGATCCCTTGCGGGGCGCCGTCCTTGGCATGATGGCCGAAGATGCGGACGCCGTTGGCGAAGAGCGCGGAAGAGATCGTTTCGCCCTCCCGGGCCGTCATGGGTCGGCCGTTCCAGGTAAACGGGACCTCGGCGCGGGGCGTGATGGGCAGGATGGGGTGATGGTCGATGCGGTACACGGCTGGTCGGTCTTCTTGGAACGACGCTCGGAACGCCATCTGAGGGCTCATTCTCCTTGCGGCAGGCTCCGCAAAGACGGCTATTATAACACAGCGAATAGGGGGAGGCCATGTCCTTTTTCCCTTGTCAAAGGGTGCCGCCGTTGGTACGATGGGAGGGCTTCACGCATCCGGCCTTGACGAAGGAGGTCCGATGAGAATCTTCATCCTGGCGCTCTCGCTTCTCGTCCTCTTGGTCTTCCTCCCGGCCCCCGCCGCGGAAAAAACGGAGAAGCCGGTCCTGCACGCCCGGGACTGGATGGCCATCACCGGGAAGCCGTTGGCCGCGACGGCCGGGGCCATGATCTTCATGAAGGGCGGGAACGCCGTCGACGCCGCCTGCGCCATGCTCGGCGCCGTCTGCACGATGCACGACGTGCTGACTTGGGGCGGCGAAACGCAGGCTCTCATCTACAACCCGAAGACCGGCCGGGTCCTGGGGCTCAACGCCCTGGGCGTCGCCCCGTCCGGCGCCACGGCGGCTTTCTATAAAAGCAAGGGCTACGAATATCCCCCGGCCGACGGGCCCCTCTCGGCCGTGACGCCGGGGACCCCGGGCGGGCTGCTGACGATGCTGGCCGAGTTCGGGACGATGCGCCTGGCCGACGTCCTCGAGCCGGCCCTCCGTTTGGCCGAGGGCTATCCCATCGAGAAAGAGCTCTGCGACATGATCGAGAGGAACAAGGCCAAGATCAATCAGTGGCCTTCATCGGCCCGCATCTTCCTGACCCATGCAGGCGAGAAGTGGGAAGCGCCCCACCCGGGCGAGATCTTCCGCCAGCCGGACCTGCTCCAGACGCTCCGCAGGCTCGTCGAGGCCGAGCGGAAGGCCCTCTCGGAGGGAAAGGACCGCAAGGCGGCGATCTACGCGGCCTACGATCGCTTCTACCGGGGCGACATCGCCCGCGATTTCGTCCGGGGCTCGTCCGAGGCCGGCGGGCTCGTAACCCTCGATGACCTCGACAAGTGGCAGGTGCACATCGAAACGCCGGTATCGACGAATTACAGGGGGATCGAGGTGTACAAGCTGACGAGCTGGGTCCAGGGCCCCGTCATGCTGCAGGCCCTGAACATGCTCGAGACGATGGACCTCAAGGGCATGGGCTACAACAGCGCCCGCTACATCCACGCCCTGTATCAGGTGATGAACCTGGCCTTCGCCGACCGTGATTTCTATTACGGCGACCCCTATTTCCCGCCGGCCGAGCCGCTCACGGGGCTGCTCTCCAAGGAGTATGCCCGCGAGAGGGTCAAGCTCATCGATTGGGACCGGAACGACCCCGACGTCAAGCCGGGCGATCCTTATCCGCACGAGGGAAAGGCAAACCCCTACCTCCGTTACCTCGACGGCTGGCTAAATTGGGGACGGGAGCGGACTGAGACCCTCAGCCGGGAAGAGGCCGCGGCCTACGAGCGGAGCTTCCAGTCGGGCACGACGTCCATCGAGGCCGCGGACAAGGACGGCTGGGTGGTCTCCGTCACTCCGAGCGGCGGCTGGGTTCCCTGCGTCGTCGCCGGGACGACGGGTGTCGGCATGAGCCAGCGCGCCCAGAGCTTCGTCCTCGACGAGTTCAAGAACCCGTTCAATGTCATAGAGCCCGGAAAAAGACCGCGCGCAACGCTAACCCCGGGGCTGGCCTTGCGCGACGGGAAACCGCTCCTTGCGTTCGCCGTTCAGGGCGGCGACACTCAGGACCAGAACCTCCTCCAGTTCTTTCTCAACGTCGTCGAGTTCGGCATGAACGTCCAGGAAGCCTGCGAGGCGGCCAACATCACGAGCTACCAGATGCACGATTCCTTTAACGACCACAAGCTGCTGGCGGGAAAACTCGACCTCAACGCAAAGGTCCCCCTGGAGGTGAGGGACAGGCTTAAAGCCATGGGCTACGTCATTACCGCCAAGAAATACACATCAGGTCCGATTAATGCCATCTCCTTCGACCGGGCCCACGGCACGCTCTGGGGCGGCAGCAGCAACTACGGCGAGGATTACGGCATCGGCTGGTGAGCCGGGACATCGCGGCCGCAGCCGTCTCCCTGACGGCTTGTCGTCCCACCGCGCGGGAGGATTGACTAGGGAACGGTGAAGCCCTATAGTTAGGGCACGGCGGGGCGGACGACTCGATGCCACGTCTGTTCAGGCATTAATGCGTGGCCAGGGACGTCCCGCGGCCGGCCGGACTGCGGCAGCCGGAAGGGAGGGTTGGGATGAGGAACCTACTGGTGCCAGGACTCCTCTTATCTTTTTCCCTGCTCCTGCTTTATGTCGGCGCCGGCTCCGGCCGGGGAGCCGATTTCGAGCCGAGGTCCGTCCGGATTCCTCCCGCCGCGACCCCCAACGCGCATTACATCTCCAACCGTCCGCCGCTCGCCACGAGCCCGCTCGTCAAGCTCCCGATCGGGGCCGTCGAGCCGCGGGGCTGGCTCCTGAGCCAGCTGCAATTGATGAGGGACGGCTTTACGGGACGTCTGGCTGAGCTCAGCCGTTTCCTGAAGGAGGACAGCGGCTGGATCACGCTCAAGGGGCAGGGCTGGGAGGAGATGCCATACTGGCTCAAGGGCTACGGCGATCTTGGCTATCTCCTGAAAGACCCGGCCATGCGAAAGGAAACGGAGCGCTGGCTGAACCACGCCATCAAATCCCAGCAGCCGGACGGGTTCTTTGGCCCGGCCGACAACAGGCAGAACCACGACCTCTGGCCGAACATGGTCATGCTGAGCGCCCTCCAGAGCTATTATGAGGTTACGGGTGACCGACGGGTCATCTCGCTCATGAGCCGGTACTTCCAATACGAATATCACAGTCCCGTCGAGAACCTGCTCCCGGGAAGCTGGCAGAAGCTTCGCGGCGGCGAGAACCTCGAGAGCGTTTATTGGCTTTACGACCGGACGGGCGAGAACTTCCTTCTCGACCTCGCCCGGCGCCTTTTTGATCGGACGGCGGACTGGACCTCGCCCATCCTGACGCCTGAGCGGGACCTGCACCGGATCGAGAGCTCCTTCTATCACGGGGTCAACATTGCCATGGGCTTCCGGGAACCGGCCGTCTTTTTCGAGCAGGCGAAGGACCGGAAGTACCTCGAGGCGGCCGAACGCAACTACCGCCTAGTCATCGACGCGTACGGGGCGCAGCCCGGTGGCATGTTCGGGGCGGACGAAAACATCCGGCCGGGCAAGTCCGACCCGCGGCAGGGGGCCGAAACCTGCTCCATGGTCGAGTTCATGGCCAGCTTCGAGTCCCTCCTCAAGATCACCGGCGACCCGGCCTGGGCCGACCGGTGCGAGGAGGTCGCTTTCAATTCTCTGCCGGCCGCGATGACCCCGGACCTCAAAGGCCTTCACTACCTGACCGCCCCGAACCTCGTTTCTTGCGACAGCTCCGGCGAACATGACTTCCAGAATGGCGGCACCCTCGTTTCCTACGATCCCTGGAACTACCGCTGCTGTCAGCACAACGCCGCCTTCGGCTGGCCTTATTTCGCCGAGCACCTCTGGATGGCGACAGCCGACAACGGTCTCGCAGCCGTGCTCTACGCGCCGTCGTCCGTCAGCGGGATCGTGGGCGAAGGGACAAAGGTGGGGGTGTCGGAGGAGACATTCTATCCCTTCGACGGGCGTGTCGTTCTCACGGTCTCGGCCGAGCGGCCGGTCGATTTTCCGCTTTACCTCCGGCTCCCGGGCTGGGCGGCGAAAACCCGGATCGAGGTCAACGGCCGCGAGGTCGAGGGGGAATTTGCGGCCGGGGGATACGCCGTGCTCAAGCGCCTCTGGCATCACGGGGACCAAGTCTCGCTCGAATGGCCGATGGACATCCGGCTCGTGGCCTGGCCCCGGGTAGGCAACGCCGTTTCCATCAGGCGGGGCCCGCTCTGGTATTCTTTGAAGATCGGCGAGGAGTGGAGGCGTTATGGGGGCACGGACGCGTGGCCGGCCTTTGAAGTTCTGCCGACGACGCCCTGGAACTACGGGCTTGTCGTTAGCGCCTCGAATCCCGGGGCGACCGTCCGTCTCGCTTCCCAGGCCGCGCCTGGCTTCCAGCCGTTCCGCCTCGATTCCGCGCCGATCGTTTTGAAGGCCAAAGCCCGGAGGGTCCCGGGGTGGCAGGCCGAAGGACGCATGGCGGGCCTGGTCCCGGCCAGTCCGGCCGAGGCGGAGGGCCCGGTAGAGGAAGTCGAGCTCATCCCCATGGGGTGCGCCCGCCTTCGGATCTCGTCGTTCCCGACAGTCAAGAAATAGCCTTAGCGGCGGGCTTCTAACGCCGCCCAATTCTTCTCAGGAGGGACAGATGTTCAAAGAGTTCAAGGAATTCGCGCTGCGCGGTTCCGTCCTCGACATGGCCGTCGGTATCATCATCGGCGCCGCCTTCGGGGCTATCATCGCATCGTTCGTCTCCGACGTCCTGATGCCCCCCATCGGGCTGCTCCTCGGCCACGTCGATTTCTCGAACCTCTATATCGTTCTCGCGGCCGGAAAAGTCGCCGGACCTTATGCCTCGCTCGCGGCGGCCCAGCAGGCCGGCGCCGTCACGTTCAATTACGGGCAGTTCATCAACCGGATCATCAGCTTCCTCATCATCGCCTTCTCCCTGTTCATCGTCATCCGGGCCATGAACCGGATGAAGAGGAAGGCCGAGGCCGTGCCCGTCGAGCCGACGACCAAGGAATGCCCGTTCTGCGGGACGCAGATCCCGATCAAGGCCGTCCGCTGCCCGAACTGCACGTCCGAGCTGCGTAAGTAAGAGCGACCGTCGTTCCCCGGCGCTGGCGTTCGCCCCGGGGGCATTTTCCCGGGCCGGACCGGATTTTCGAAGGAGGTTGCCGATGTCTAGCCGCATTTTGCGCCTCAAGCCGCTTTTGCCCCTTTTCGCGATCCTTCTGGTCACGGCCATGGCCACGGCCGGACAGGAAACGAAGAGCAAGCCCTCGCCGCCCCTCCGCAATCCGGGGGAATACACGGCCCATCTCGTCGGCCACGCCCACATCGATCTGAGCTGGCTCTGGCGCTGGGAGGAAACCGTCAACGACGTTGCCGTCCAAACCTTCAAGGGCACCCTCGCCCACATGGCCGCGATGCCGGGCCTGACGTTCGCCCAGAGCCAGGCGGCCCTCTACGAGGCCATGGAAAAGAATTATCCCGAACTCTTCCAAGAGATCCGGGCCAAGATCCGGGAGGGGACATGGGTCCCTGTCGGGGGGATGTGGGTCGAGCCCGACCTCAACATGCCAGACGGCGAGGCCCTGGCCCGTCAGCTCCTTTATGGGAAGCGCTATTTCCTCGACAAGTTCGGCTTCGACGTCACCGTCGGATGGAACCCGGACTCTTTCGGCCACAACTGGCAGCTGCCTCAGATCCTGAGCAAGGCCGGCATCCGCTACTATGTGTTCGAGCGGTGCGCTCCGGACAAGGCGCCCTTCTTCTGGTGGGAAGGGAAGGACGGGTCCCGCGTCCTGGCCCACGTCCCGCAGGGTTGGTACCTCGTCAGCCTTAAGGACGGCCTCAGCGAGGTCCTTAAGGAGGCCGCGCTCCAGACGCCGGTCAAGGATTTCCTGATCCTCTACGGCGAGGGCGACCATGGCGGCGGCCCCAGGGGTTCGGACATCGAGGCCATCAAGAAGTATAGGAACGACCCTGCCCAGCCGAAGATGGTCTTTTCGGACCCGCCCGCGTTCTTTAAGAAGGTCGAGGCGTCGGGCGTCGATTTCCCGGTCGTGCGCCGGGAGCTCAATTTCGCCTTCCCGGCCTGCTATACGACCCAGGCCGCGACCAAGAAATGGAACCGGACGCTGGAGAA
>Ga0315280_10000972_pt1 | contig 51080 bp, 46 predicted proteins | sample YL17G06_40_MG_FD_203697 | JGI IMG/M metagenome (GOLD analysis project Ga0315280, IMG submission 203697) | Sediment microbial communities from Yellowstone Lake, YNP, Wyoming, USA - YL17G06_40 | ecosystem: Environmental > Aquatic > Freshwater > Lake > Sediment | place: USA: Wyoming | collected... | reverse complement strand
AAATCGGGATTCGCGGGCAGGAGGGAGCGTACGACCTGCGAATTGATCGCGGCGACCGCGGTGGAGTCCTCAAAGTTAGACAGGATGATGACGGCAGACCTGCTGGACGGAATCGTCGTGTTTTGCGCGTAGAAGCCGCTGACAGCGCCGTTGTGCGACAGCACCGTCTCGCCGTTTCGTACGGAGACTGACAGGCCGCAGCCGTAGCCAGTGAGGCGGCCATCCGCCAGCTGGCGCGAGGTCGTCATCAGCTTATAAGACTCGGGTTTCAGGACCTTGCCGTCGATCAGGGCGAGATCCCACTTAGCCAAATCGGAAGGTGTGGAATAAAGTCCGCCCGCGGCAGCGATCCAGCCCTTTTGCTCAGGAACGGCTGCTTCCGGAGGGCTGAGCGCGAATGATGTGTATCCCTGCGCAAAGCCGGCACCGCTCGGATCCGGTTCGTACCTGGTGTGATTCATGCCGACCGGCTTCAGGATGCGCTGCGACAGGAATTGTCCGAACGGCTCCCCGGAGACCTTTTCGACGACGCGTCCGAGGATGAGAAAGCCGGTGTTAGAGTAGGAGTACCTGGTACCGGGTTCGAAGTCGAGTTCAGTCGTCCCGTACTGACGGATGACCTCATCAACCGCAATCGACTTCTGCATCCGGCGGTCGACGAAGTCAAGCGGATAGTAGTCGGGATAACCCGACACATGGTTCATCAAGTCGAGGAGGGTGATGTCGTTTGCCCGCGTGAGGTCGGGATAGTACTTTGCGACTTTGTCGGTCACCGAGAGCTTCCCCTCCTCGGCCAGGAGCAGGATGCACGAGGAAGTAAACTGCTTGGTGATCGAGCCGATGGCGAACATCGTGTCCTCCGTGACGGGCTGTCCGCTGGCCAGAGAGCGCGTGCCGTAGCCTTTAGCGAGCACTACCCGGCCGTCCTGCATTATGGCCAGTGAGAGCCCGACCAGCCCTTTGGTCTCGACTTGCTCGGCGACAAGAGCGTCGATGGCCTTCGGGTCAAAGGTTGCCGAGGCCGGCTGGCCGTTAATCCCCTGGACGATTAAAGCAGCCTGGATTACGAGCCCGATAATTACCATTGCGGAAAAAAGATGCTTGAGAATTCTCATAATTGACTCCTTTTCTTCAGCTTTTCGAGCAGACTGTTTATTTTCTCGCGCGTTTTGCGCTTTTCTCGCATTTCGCTTCTTTTAAACAAGCTTGCCGACTTCCTCGAGAAGCTTATTGATATGTTCGGGTTTATGCTCGGAAAAGATCGAAGCTCTCAACGCACCGCTGGCAGGAGCGCCGATATATTTTGTGTATGCTACGGCCACCCCCCGGTTCATGAGTTCCTTCTGGATTTTTTTCATGTCATCGGCTGACTTCATGGTCCAGGTCACGATTGGCACTGGGTTGTCATTCATTTCAAAACCCAGCTTTTTCATTCCCGTCTTCACCATGGCGACATTCTTCCTCAAACGTTCCCTCATCTCGGGATGATTCTTGACGATTTCTAATCCTTTGGCTGAAGCCGCCATGGCCGGCGTCGGGCTCGGGGTCGCGCCTGCGAAGGCACCGCAGGTCGTTTTGATGTACTGGATGAACTGTTTGTTTCCCGGGATAAAACCTCCATGTCCGCCAAAGGCTTTACTCATCGTCCCGGCAAAGTAGAGGCGGTCCGACTTCAAGCCGTAGTGCTCGTAAGTCCCGCGCCCATTCGAACCTAGCACTCCTACAGAATGCGAATCATCCAGACTGATAAGGCCATCGTAAGGCTCTATGATCTTAACATAATCTGGCACAGGAGCAATCACGCCCATTGTGGGGAAAATGCCGTCGGTCATCAGCAGCGGCTTCTGTCCCGGCTTAAGCGTTTCTTTCAATTTCTGGCTAAGGTCTTCAGGGTCGCGGTGGCGGAACATGATGACCGGCTTCAGAGCCGAATAGACAGCATCCCGAATGCTGAAATGAGCCGTCTCATCGATAAACACGACATCTATTCGGTCTTTGAGTGCCTGGACTAAGAAGAGATTATCAAGATAGCCAGAGACAAAATGAAGCGAATCTTCTGTATCAAAATATTCGGCAATTTTCTTTTCCAGGTCGAGCTGGACGGGAGTGTTTCCGAACCCGGTGCGGGAGGTGGCGCTGTGGACGCCGTATTTCCGAAAGGCAGCGATTCCCGCCTCGATCACTTCCGGATGGCCGTGCAGGGCAAAATAGCCTGTGCCGCCAAAATAGATGTAGCGCTTGCCGTTGATCACTGTTTCCGGCCCGGGCGCACTCTCCATGACGAAGATGTCTCCGTATTGGGGTGAACTCTGGGGGGACACAGGGAAAGGAACATCAAAGTCTTCAGCAAGAATGTGTCGAATGGAGTAGTTCATTAAAAGAAGACCGGCTGCGGATTTTTTAAAGAAATCCCTTCGACCGGGCATTTGGATTTCATCCTTCTTATTGCTCTTTGGTTTGCTCATTCTAAAACCTCCTTCTTTGTTAATTTTTTAAAATCTAAAAGGGCCACATCGCTCTGGCGATTTTTCGTCTGGCGAGATCTTGTACCCATTTTATTAATAAATAATATAATCAAGATTTTAGGAATAAGTCAAATCGGCCGAATCAAAATCAGTATAATGTCAAGAAAATAAGTCATTTATGAAAAATCTCAGAATAGAGCAGATTCGTCTTGACATCTTATAAAAAACATAATATATATTGTATAAAATCCTCATGAGCGCTAAAGAAAGGATATTTGAGATCCCCAGGACGATCAGTGAAACTATCTATCAGTATTTAAAAAAGGCTATCATCTCTGGAGAACTTAAGCCCAAACAAAGAATCCTGGAAAAAGAAATTTCCCGTTTTTTCCAGGTCAGCTCGACACCGGTCCGCGAAGCCTTTCTCCGTCTGGCTGCTGAAAAGTATCTCGTGATCGACGCGCGCCGGCAAGTTTTGGTTCAGGAAACCACGCTGAATGCTGTGAAAGAGCTTTATGAAGTCGTCAGGGCCCTGGATGGACTGGCGGCAAGTAAAGCTGTCAAAAGGCTAACCGACCAGGAAATCGCCGTGCTAAAAAAAATGACGCAGAAGCTGGGCGAATATTATGAAAAAAAGAAAATCCAGAGTTATTTAGATCAAAACCTGAAGATCCACGACCAAATCTGGAAAAGCTGCGGAAACAAGTTTCTCTACGAAACGCTTATTCAACTCATGGAAAAAATTGCCATCTACCGTCGGCATAATGGCTTTCATCCTTTTGCTGTTCCCTCAGCCATCGAAAAGTCATATTCGGACCACCTCAGAATCATGGACGCCATTGAAAAGAAAGATCTGGCTCGGTTAAAAAAGATCATCATCGTCCACTGGGGTGAAGAATTTTTCATCGAGGAAAATCAAGATTTATGAGATTTGGAAAGGAGGTGATCGCCGCTATAAAAAAGTGCATGGCTTTTTAAAATCGCAGTTTAAAAGGAGGCAAAATAATGCAACTTAAAAGATTATTTTTATGTGTTTTAGCTCTTATTTTAACTCTATCTTTTTCTTTTGCTCAGACAATTCCTACTGGAAAGCTGACAGGCACGGTGACCGATTTGGATAAAGCGCCTCTTCCCGGTGTCAATATCACTATCAGCAGCCCCTCAATGATCCTGCCCCAGATGGCAGCGGTGACGAATGAAAGAGGACTTTACAAATTCTTTTCTTTGTCCTCGGGAACGTACCTGGTCAAGTTCGAAATAAGCGGATTTAAGACTGTTGTCAGAGAGGGCATTATCATCAGTGCCAACCATACGACAACCCTGGACATTTCTATGGAGCAGAGCACTGTGGAAGAAACTGTCACCGTTGTCGGTCAGGCTCCGATCGTCGATTTGGAGAAGACCCAGACAGGGACGACCTACACTAAGGATTTGATCTTAAACCTTCCGCTTCCCAGGGATTTGTCGTCAATCTTCAATGCGGCGCCAGGGATGTTCTCCCGGACTTCGCACGGAAGCGATGCCCGCTCCAACGAATTCGTTGTGGACGGCGTCAAAATGCAGGACCCGGTGACAGGCGACCCGTATCAGACTGTTCCCTGGAACGCCATTGATGAAGTTGAAATTGAGACAAGCAACCAGAAAGCTGAATATGGAGCGGTGAAAGGCGCACTGGTCCAGGTCATCACCAAAGCCGGAGGCAACGATTTCAGCGGAAGCCTCAACTTCTATTTCCGAAACAAAGGCATGCAGTCAGATAACACCAAAGGAACCCCATTAGAAGGAAAGACATTCGTCGGCTTTCGCTGGCAATATCTTCCTGGGTTTTCTTTTGGTGGACCAATCAAGAAAGATAAAGTCTGGTTTTTCACCAGCCTTGATGTGGACAAGAATCAGTCCTACATCCAGGGATTCCCGGCGCCTGAAACTATCGGTGGGCCGCAGCCCTCAAGCGTACCTAGTGCTAAAGACACGTATGCCCCATTCCTCAAATTGACCTGGCAGATCAACAAACAAAATAAACTTGTGGCTTCGGGCTATTTTAGACAATACTACGACAACCATCGTGATGCCAGCCGCTGGACTACGGTTGATGCGAATGCGAAAGAAGACAGCGCAGTTACATTGGGTACTGTGCAATGGACAAAGACTTTCAGCAATAATTTCTTCTTCAACTTAAAAGGTTCCTGGTACGCGCTTCACCAGTATATTTTGGCGCGGAACACTTTACCCCCTTATGTTGAGCTAACCGATGGTATTGTTCGGGGAGGTTATGGCTCTGACTGGAGGTATTACCGAAGGCGCGCCCAGGCCAACGGGGATGCCACTTATTTTCTGGATGACTGGTTAGGCAGCCATGAATTCAAGGGCGGAGTTAATTTTGAATATGCGTACGATATAATGGATAACGGCTACTATCAGGATTCGCATTTTCAAGGAGTATTCCCCCCGGGGTTCAAAGCTGTGGATATCGAGCTCTGGAATGGAGTGCCGCAATGGGCTTGGGTTGGAGAGGAGTATAAAGAAAAAAATAGGCTGATTCAGACGGGTGTTTTCGTCCAAGATACGTGGTCTCCTACCAAGCACTTCACGATCAACCTTGGTCTCCGCTATGACTTTGCCAAAGGTTATTATCCTCCTCAACAAAGAAAAGGAACGGGTGAATGGATCAATAAAAAAACGATCAATGCAATGAGTTTCAACATGATTTCACCAAGAATCGGGATCAGCTACGACCCGATTGGCGACGGCAAAACCGTCCTCCGGGCCAACTATGGACGGTATTATGCCCCATTGATCATGATCTATTACTGGTTCAACAATCCCAGCCAGCGCACTGAGTATTGGGCCAGGCTCAATCCGGATTGGACGGTCGCTTACACGACTCCTCCTTGGGCGCCAGGATTAAATTCCGTTGATAAGGATATCAGTTCACCTTATGCCGATGAGATCAATATCGGGGTCGAGCGGGAGATCATTGAAGATTTCTCTGTGGCGGCCACGTTCATTGCCAAGTGGGAAAGAAATCTTATCGATGATGTGGAAGAGCACGTCGATATTGCCAAGTTCAAGGAAACAGGTGAGATGGTCTGGAGTGGCTACCATGCGGTCCAGGGGACAGATCCATTTACTGGGCAGGCCGTGACGTTTTATGAGATGAACGAAGATTTTGGCGATCAGAGGTTTATTTATATGAACATCCCCGGGACTGCCCGTAAATACAGGGGATTGGAACTGAAGCTGATCAAGCGGATGTCGCGCAACTGGGCAATGCAGGCCAGCTATGTCTGGTCAAAAGGAGAAGGTATCCTGAACACTTCTCGAGGTCAGAGCACAGGCTTCAGCGAGTATTATGATAATCCTAACGTGATGATCAATGCCTATGGTCGGTTGGACTTTCAGATGGAACATCTGGTCAAAGTCCAGGCGACTTATGCGGCTCCTTTTGGAATCAATGTCAGCGCTTATTATCAATTCGGTTCAGGGGTTCCCTATACTAGAACCATCAGAACGTTAGAAGCAGGATTAGGATACATCTGGCAAGGAGCCGTGAGTATCTTCGCCGAAAAAAGGGGCTCCTACAGGCTGCCTGACCAACACTTGCTTGACCTCAGACTTGAGAAAACCTTCAACATTTGGAGAGGGCAGCTCGGATTACAGCTCGATGTTTACAATGTCTTCAATAACAACCAGACGACATCAATTGGAGCGACGACCAACTGGGATTGGTTCAAAGATAAGCCCCGGAAGGTTTACAGCATCATGGGTCCCCGTTACCTCCAGCTCGGTGTAGTTTACAGATTCTAGCATAGTTCTCGCAGTACTCCGTTTGTCTAAACGCCGGCGCTTGAGCTACCAGGCGCCGGCATTTTTTTTGTTCCTCTATATAGGACGCTTAAAAAGGGAGGAATTCTTGTTTTGGGAACTTCGACCTCTTTTTTCATGAGCGACTGCAACGGGAACCTGGATGTCTATGGGATGGATGCGAAATTCATCTTGAGTAAGCTTTATGACAAAAAGTGCGGTTATTGTTTTAAGCCAAGATAATGATCGCCCAGTTGGTGGCCAGGCCAGCCCCTGTATGTTCTTGACCAAACCCACCCGTCCCCCTAGCTCTTCGAACATACAGGGCTGGCCTGGGCTCATCTAATTTATCTGTCGGCATCTTGCGCCCATTTTCACTTTACCTCACTTTTCGGAACAGAGTATTGACAGGAATTAGTCACAAGGTAAATGTTTTAGAGGGCATATCCTTATATACTATCCGACCTAAAAGCTAGAGAAATCGTTGCGGCAATGAAAATAATATTCATATTTCTCCATGAGTGCATTTACGGAATACATCGCATCCCTTAAAAGGGAATCTGAAGGTGGCGCTGCGACAGAAAATACCTACCGTATTTCATCACCGGTTTCCCGGAAAAGGGCGATAATATCGTCGAAAAAGTGCAATATACTGACAATAACAGGCGCATCTGGATCAACAAGACTCAATACTTCGGCAGCGTACCCAAAGCGGTTTGGGAATTCCTCATCGGCGGCTACCAGGTCTGCGAGAAATGGCTTAAAGATCGCAAAGGCCGGAAGCTTTCCTACGACGATATCCAACACTACCAAAAGATTATTGTCGCTCTAAATGAGACAATCCGTCTGATGGCCAAAATTGATGCTTTGATTCCCTCCTGGCCGATCGTTTGACAGCAAAATTAGGGGATACGTACTTAATTCAGAAAATTGGAGCATGTCCCGCAATTTTCCCTTGACAATCGTAATGCGCAGTAATACTATTGTCTTGTGATAGTATCCTTCAAGGATAAGGAAACCGAAAGGATATGGAACGGGAATTTTTCCAAGCGCTTTCCTGCGGATATTCAACGAGCGGCCAAGCGCAAATTGATCGTTCTCCATGCGGCCATCAGCCTGATGGATTTGAAGATTCCTCCGGGAAACAGATTACATGCCCTAGCGGGCGACCGGAAGGGCCAATACAGCGTCTCGATCAATAATCAATTGAGGATCTGCTTCAAATGGAGGGATGGAAACGCCTTCAACGTGGAAATGACCGATTATCACTCATAAGAAGGAGTGAATTATGAATAGAATACCAAATATTCATCCCGGCGAAATTCTTTTAGAAGAGTTCTTGAAGCCGATGGAGATTACTGCTTACCGGCTTTCGAAAGGAACAAAAATAGACCAAACTCGAATTAGTGAGATCATCAAAGGAAAGCGGAGTATTTCGGTGGATACGGCGCTACGGTTTGCCAAATTCTTCGGCAATTCGCCCGAATTCTGGATCAATCTCCAAAGCCACTTCGAAATCGAAGAGAAAAAGCGAGAAATGGAGAAAGAATTGAAAAAAATCAAGCCATTTATCCCCCAAATTCAAAATGCCTGACGGATATAAAAATTCTGGGGACGGATGTCGAATTCGGAAAGTCGAAAAATGTCCCCGAATTTTTCAATTATTGACGCACAGTCCTTTTGGTCGATCCCATTTCGTAAGCGCCGATGTCGGGTGCTGAGCCGTAGTACTTGTCGTTGATCCCGGGGATCAGGACGCCCGAATCGATCGCGGGCGAGCCCGACTTGATTCTGAGATCCAGGAGCTTGGAATTCTTTGGATAGCCCGCAAGTTTGTCTATCCGAAGCTTCGGATCGCCCCACTTTCCGTTCTTTTCCTGTTTGACGGCTGATCGGAAAGCAGTAAAGTTCTCATATCTGGTGTTGTTCAATGGATCGCCATACTCACAAACCCATTTGTAGGCATATGTCCGGTCGGTCTGCCGCGTGCTGTACATCAAGTTGTAGTCGAAAAGATCATTCTTATGGTAGTTATCCGCAGTGTACATATCGCCGCCATACACTCGGCCGCGGGCGTAGAAGATGTTGTTCTTGTAGACAAAATCCTGTTGAAGAGCGGGCTCACCCCGGTACAGACAATATTCGTCCCCGCAATGTTGCTTGGCACCCCTCGTCTTCTCCATGATCGTGTTGTGGTAGAAAAGGACTTTTCTCGTGATACCTGAGACACCCGTGTTCTGCTTGAGGCAGCCCTGATGGAATCCGTGGATGTAGTTCCTGAGCACAAACAGCGGACCCGGATAGAAGGGCGCCACACTGATGGCATTCTCGCATTTGCCAAGCCGGTTCCTGAAGACCCGGCCGTTCACCATGTGTCCGTCGCATTCGATTGCATCGTCCTTGCAGTCGTAGATGATGTTGTCATAGAGATCCAGATTCTGATCCCGCCAGGTGTCAAGCACGTTAAGGTCATCGGGCCCGAGAACCGGGTCTCCTCCTTCATCCCCGCAGCAATGAATTCCATCCACGGTGCCATAAACAGTGTTACCTCGTATCGTAATAAAGGCTCCCGGCTGAAACTCCACATGAATCCCAAAATAGGATTGGCCCGCAACATTCTCGTTGGTTGGCCCCGGTCCCTGGTTCTCGTCCACAGTGGCGTGGACATTATCCCCGATCTTGTTGTCGATGATCAGGTGATTCCCCGCGTAGGCGGGCGACGCCTCCTCGCTGTGCTGAATGTAGATGTTGTTCGTGTAGTCACCGGGACGGCTGTCATGGACGTAGCAGCGCCGAATGACAATGTCGTGGCATCCTCTGATGTTGATTCCATCACCTTGCTCGTTGTGCACCTCAAGATTGTTGAAGACTAAGTAACTCACTCCCTCAATCTGGATCCCACCGTCGCCCGTCCCCTTGATGATGGGCTTGGAGGTACCTTGCGAAGTGAAAGTAATGGGATTAGAAGCTGTGCCGGACTTACCGCCGAAAATGCGTATACCGGTGGCGTAAGTACCGGCAGCGAGCCTTATCTCATCACCCGGCTTGGCCCTGCTGATTGCAGCATTGAGCTGTTTTTGGGTCGATACTTTGACGATCCTGAGAGGCTTCGGCAGAGAGTATTCCTTTTTTGTCTTGACCGAGGTGAAGTACGGATTGGTCCCGGAAGTGCCGTCCGGGTCAATGAGGGTTATCTTGATCTCATAGGTGCTGTTCAGATCGAGCCCGAAGAGGCTCGTGGCCATATGATTCCCGTCGTACCGGACAAAGGCATGCCCTTGCCGATAGGTCGTTTCTCCCGTCTTCCTGTACTCGATTTTCGCCGACTCATCAAAGTCCATGTTCGCGACTTTGATAATGATCCCCGCTGTCTCAAAGTTGCCGTATGTTTTCACTTCCGAGATCTTCGAAGGCGCAGCCTGGAGCCACTGTGCCATGCAGAGGACCGCGATAATCCCCAACGCCGCTATTTTTGCCGCCGAAGAAATCGGCCATTTACAATGCTTTTGCATTTCTCCTCCTTCCCCAATCCTTTTTCCAGACCACCAGGCTAAAGAAGCGGTGTGGAAAAACAAGACTCGGATTGCATATCTTGGTGTTTCGGAAGAATTCTATAACAGGGAGGTTGTCCGAGTCAAGCGCCGGCCAATAAACGGAAGCGTCTTTTTTGCCTAAAGCCGCAGGCTGATGACCTCGAGGTAATCCTTAATATCAACAGTAATGCTAGTGCCGCTTAACGAACGGGCTTTATGATCGAGCTCATAAATTTTGGCAGACATGAAGGATCCGGACTTAAGACTGATCTGACCGTCAATCGAGGAAGAGAACGCGAAGAGATAGAAGTGGCGGGAATCGTCCCGGTCCACATAGTACTCAATCATGGTGCTGGTAGGAGCCTTCAGCGCAAATGGCATGTTGGATTTTAACGATGACAGGAGAATCACGTGCGGGAATTTCAGCGGCTTAGCCCGCGGCTGGTGCCACTTATCCCGTGTACCATTGTTCCCGATCAGAACTACCTGGTGACTTGACAGAAGCTTGAATTCGGCGTCAGTCATCGACTCGACACCGGGTAACACGATCGGCCCCACGTCTTGCAATGCATCGGTCGTCAAAGTTTCCAGCGGAGTAATCTTGAACGGCAGGTGACGCTCTTCCAGCGTTTCGAAAGCTGTCGTATACAGGCCAAATGCTCTCTCGTTCTTGAAGCTAAAGTCTTTGTTGCGAGCCGAGTAGATGAGCGCCATCTCCTGGTAGGGGACTCGGCGGCTCAAAACCGGAAGCCGCAAGCTGTCAAGAAACTTGAACGCTCTGGGTGGATAGGGCGAATCGGCAGTTGGGTAATAATTGCCAGATTGGCAAATAGTAACGGCGAATTCCTTGCGCGCAGCTTTCTTAGATTCGGGCCATCCGAGATACAGGATCGGTTGGTCTTGCCGAATATCACGAGCGAATTTTGCCATGCGAAAGGCACTCTGGTAGTCTCCCTCGGGTTCGATCTCTGGCGAGATGGCAATCCCAGGCATGACTGAAAGCGCCGGTTCGTTACCCAACAGAGTACCGTCACTGGTGTCGTTTGCGGAAGATTCGAAGAAGGGGACAATACCGTAGCTTCGCGCGGTTTCAGCCAGTTCATGCAAGTACTCCTGTATAGCTTGGTGGCGAAAATAAACAAACTTCCGCCACCCTGTCGATTCCCAGTCAACCTTTGTCGGAACGCTCAAGCCGTACCGATTCTTAAAGGCGCTCGCGAAACCAGTGTCGTTTGATGCCCATTTGTTACCGAGATTTTGCATGCCGGGAAGTGACGCTTGGTCGATATACACGGCATCCAGTCCATTTTGGCCAAGCCGTGTGATGCGATCCTTGAACAGGTCACGAAACCCAGAGTAGGGAGATGCCCACGCATCCTCCATATCTTTCTTGACCCAGTCCGCCTCGATACCGGTCCACACCATCGGCTTTCCGTTGATGTCAATCTGGATCCATTCAGGATGGTTGCGATAGAGCGTGGGCACAGTCGGATTATTGTAAGCCCCATGAGCCATTACCTCGAGACCGTTGAGATAGCAAATCACCTTGAGCTTCCGGAGATGAGCTTGTTCTATGAGGTATCTAATCTTTACAAGGATGGCAGAAAAACCCGACTCATCCACAAAAGTCCGGTACATCTGCTCCTCCTCGATGTAAAAAATCACCGTGTTGGCGCTATGGTTCACGGCACAGTCAAGATTCTCCCTGATCTGTGCCAGAGATGTGCCGGGAAAAAGAATGTCAAAAGGCCACACTTTCATCGCATAAGTCCAGGCCGGAAACTTTTCAGCTGCGACCGATGAAAGCTCTGAGGACGTAGCCAGAGAGCAATCTAACCAGCCGATCAGACAGGCACAGCATGCCGCCATGAAGCAGAAAAACCGCAGATTTTTCAGGGGATTATTCTCCATATTCGAAGCTCCTAGTGGCACCCTGAGCGGCGAAAGAACCCAGGCTTTTGTTGCGGACGACGTCATCTACAGAGTAAGTTTGACCGTCCTCGAGAGGCGAGAATGTCACCTTTCCAGAGTAGTCCCCTCTGTTCTTGAGAAAAAAGGATTTTATGATCTCCTCTTTCTATTTTTAGTGTGAGAGTTTGTTCGGGCCCGAGACCGTGGAATATAGCGGCCGCCCTAGGACATTCGCGTTCCCTCCCACCTGCTTCTTAAAAACTGCGGCAAGAGCCGGATTGTCCTGAAGGCGCATCGTCGTATCGTGGTCTGGATTATCATCGTTCTCCCAGGCTTCGTTCCACCAGGAGAACCCGAAAACCCGGGGCCAGCGGAACTTGATGAGATCAGCGAGCGCTTTCTGCGCCCAGACGGCCTGGTCGCCGAGCGGATTCCCCTTCGTGACCCCAAATTCAAGGAGCGCCATAGGCTTCGAGGCTGTGAGCGCTTTCATCCTCGGATAGACCTCATCCATCATCGCCCGAAACTGGGGCCATTCCTCCTCCATCGGGGTCTGGGCGCCGTAGACGCTCACCCCGATCCAGTCGATGTAGGAATCACCCGGATAATATTTCTCGAACCGGTTCCATGAGACCGCGGGCCAGTCGTTGCAGTTAAGATGGAAAACCCAGGTGATGTTCCCGGCTCCTTCTTTGCGCATCAGGGTGATGATGCGGCGATAGGCATCCCGGAACCGCTCCGGCCCATCAGGATACTTAGGGTTGCCGTAGCCGTTCGTCTTCCCGCCGCCGTTCCAGTAGCCATTCCAGGGAAACCAGCGGCCGTTGACTTCGGTCCCGTATTCCACGATGAGGACTGAGCCGAAGGCGCGCGCCGCCCGAGCCCAGGACCGGAAATCCGCGTCAAAGTCGCCCTTCAGAATCGTGGCCAGGGTGAAAATCTTGTTCGGTTTATCCTGCTCAGCGCTGTCCCTGAGCATCAGCCGAATGTAGGGAACGGAGCCGGATTTACGGATCCATTTTGCTGTTGTAAGGGGAAAGGCACGGCTCCTGTACCAGTTGTTGGAGAAGTAGACCCAGACGACCTTCTTTCCCGCCGCGTTCTCATAGGAACGGAGGTCGTTGAGGGTGATGTCATCCTCATCGCCGGTCACGCCTCCAGGATAACAGGAATGATAGATCTTGCCTGCCGGCGGGATACGGATCTTCTTGAACTTGGTTTCACGGGCTGAAGAGGCAGATATCAGGGCCTCTAAAATGAAAAAATTGGCTGCTACAGCAAAAATTAAGGCTGCTTTTTTCATACCCTCGCTCCTTTTAAAAATGGGGAGACACGCCAAATTTAGAAATTTTTGTACATGTCCTCACATCATTATTAAATCTATGAACTGCATAAATGAATTATATGGCCATTGGCCATCATAAGCAATACTCGCACATATAAAAAGCCAATCTTTAGCTATTGATGACCTGAATCAAATCCAGGGGCAGGCCATTGCTTCGCTTTGGACTCAGATGGGGCCTTCAGGAGTGTCTATTATTGACAGGAGTTTATCGAGCGGTATATAAGGTGGATGATGAGCACGAAGGCTTTGCAAGTATCTTGTATCCAGCTGCATTGGGCTAGATCCCTGGAGTTCAACCTATCCAGGACGCTTCAGTATATCCGGGAAGCTGCAGAATATGGCAGCCGCATCGTGCTGTTCCCTGAAGCCAATTTGACCAGTTATTACTTCCCCTTCGTCATCAGGCTAAACCAGAAGAAGGTTCAAGAAACACTGGCCCAAACGTGCCGGGCCGCCGCCGAACACAAGATTTGGGTCATTGTCGGCACCATCCAAAAAACAGCCGACCGGTTCTTGAACCTGGCTCACGTCATCGATCCGAACGGCGCGGTGGTGCATGAATATGCTAAAGTCCACCTGGCCGGCCGGGACGAGAAGAAGTACTGCCGGGGTGGGAACAAACTGTCGCTGTTCAAGATTGACGGCATCCTGTGCACGTTGGTCATCTGCCGGGATGGCCGGCACCCCGAACTGTATCGAATTCCGGCAATGGCCGGCGCTCAAATCCTGTTCCACCCCTCCTGTAGTTCGGACGAGATCGAAGCAGTTGCCTGGAAGCGGGTTTCCGGCCGCGCCCAACAGCCCGTCGGTCCGAACTCCAAGATATTCCACTGCGTGGCGAACACCATCGGCGAATCCCCAGATGGGAAGCAAACTTCCAGCGGGTGGTCCTTCATCCGCGAACCCAGCGGCCTTCCGCTGGCTGAAGCGGGATTCTATCGCGAAGAGATGATTACAGCCGTGTTGGACCTCTCACGTGCCGATCGCTCCTACGTCCTGGACAGCATGAAGGATCCCCCATTCCTCGCCAAATACTGGCGGAAAATGGTGGAAGAAGTCAAAAGCCGGGCCAGCCTGAAACCTGATTAAAACTCAATCATTCCCCTCTAAAGGAAGCTTCTTTTTCCCGGGGTGACCAGCTGGGGACGCGCCTGGACAGGACCCATTCTTTGACACTTCATAATCACAACGGGAAAAAAGATACTATCCCCTAAAAGTTCAAGCTTGCGTACGCCATAGAAAAAGGGCAGAATATAAAATAAAGAATGGAAAAAGGAAATTCTCTGATACTCCAGAAGGGAGTCCGCATCGGGCTGTTCATCGTTTTATGGGCAGTCATCGCCTGGCTGCTTTATCCTCTCCTCGTTCTGGATTCGGTCAATATGGTCAATGCGAAGGAATACGTCTACCGCTCAGCTATGGGGATCACTTTGATGATTATCCTGTTCGGGAAAACAATAACAGACCTTTTATTTCCGCTGGACATCTCTCAAAAAAAAGCTCTCTCCTACACGATTTTTCTCACGATCTACAGCCTGATACTCATGGGTGGCATTATCTATATGATTGCGAGAGTAATCCTTATTTACTTAAAAAGCAGCTCCAGCACTAACACCGGATTGCCCTTCTAATCAACGAGAAAAGGACACTCCCTTTTTCGCTATGAAGACGAAATGTCTAAACTCTACATTCAGAAGGTGCAGCTATGAAAAAAGCGATACTATTCAAGAATTTTATAAGACTTTTTGGGTTACTTATCTTGGTTAGCGCCGGAAACACTCCGGGCGCTGAGATCGTCAAGGCCGAGATCGGAGCCAAGCTTGACCAATATTTAACGGGAATCACACCCTTTGGATTTTCAGGCGCAGTGCTCGTGGCCAAGGGAGATGAAATTTTCCTTAACAAAGGCTATGGCCTAGCCATCCGGTCACAGGGAATCCCGAACACGGCGGATACCCTTTTTTGTATCGGCTCGATCACGAAACAATTCACGGCCGCGGCGATCATGACCCTGGAAATGCAGGGTAAACTCAAAACCGAAGACCCCGTCGGCAATTATCTGGACGGAGTCCCCGCCGATAAAGCCACCATCACTCTCCATCATCTTTTAACACACACCTCAGGCCTAGTTCCGGATGTCGGGGGCGATTATGAGAAATCAGGACGGGATGAGACTGTCCGGAAAATCATGGCTTTGCCTCTTGAATTCAAACCCGGCGAACGATTTGCTTATTCGAATGTCAATTACACACTCCTGGCTGCCATCATCGAAAAAGTCTCGGGCCAACCTTATGAAGAATATCTTTATGAGCACCTCTTCAAGCCGGCCGGCATGGAATGGACGGGCTATCGCCGGCCGAAATGGGACGAGCGCATGGCTGCCCACTGGTATGTTGGCAATATCGACAACAAGAATTCCCTCGAGCGTCCGTTCCCCTACTGGAATCTCATCGGCAACGGCGGCATCCTCTCCACCACAGAGGACATGTTTAAATGGCACCGTGCGCTCCTCAACGACAAAATCCTCTCGGCCGCAGCCAAGAAAAAGCTGTTTACGCCTTTTCTCAATGAGTACGCCTATGGCTGGGACGTCTTGAAGACTGAACACGGCACTTTGATCCAGCACAATGGTGGGAGCGAACTGGGGAATAATGCCGAAATCCGACGCTACCTGGATGCAGGCATCGTCACGATTCTTCTGTGCAATCAGCATTATGGAGGGCGGCCTTTGATCGACGCCGTGAGAGATAAAATTGAAAACCTCGCATTCGGCGGAGATGTTCCTTTCCCGCCTGCCGTCAAGACCTTTGACACGGAGGCTTTAAAAAATTATGAAGGAGTTTATGTTCTTCCCACAGGTAGCACTTTGGCTGTGGCTGTCGAAAATAATGCCCTTAAGGTTCAGGCTTCGGGACAGGATGCCGTGGCCGCGTTCGCCTTCCCCGAAGGAGCCGATTGGAAGTACCTGAATAAGATCAATGAAATCTCCGGGCGCGTGATGGAAGCGGCGGTAAAGGGAGACTTCGGTCCTCTTGCTGATGTCCTTGAAAATAGAGATAAACGGCTCGAGCCCGTCCGCGAACTCATCGAGCGGCGCATCAACGAAGAAAAAGCTCGCACGGGAACAATCCAAAAAGTGCAGGCTTTAAGCACCATCCCCTCTGCCATGCGCGAGGGTGCCGTCGAGACGGGAGTTGCTTTGCAGGGCGAAAGAGCCAACCTTTTTTTCCGCCTGATCTGGCGCGGCGATAAAAACATCGGCGTCGGCCCGCTCGAAATCGTCCAGCCCGTGGGCTTTCTCTTCCAGCCTCTGTCTGAAACAGAATTTGCCGGCTATGACCTGACTTCGGCCAAAAACCTCAAAATCGTGTTTATGCTGGCTGACGGCGTGGCCAAAAGCCTTTCTATCCTCGGCAAAGAAAAAACAACAGCTCAAAAAAAATCATAGCCACGTTTTTTGAGAGGTAACAGCCTTTTTCGCCATTCGATCCATATTTGACCTGGGCCTGCTTTCCTCCTTTATACTTCAGGGTGATCATGCCACTCTGGTTGTTTCCTTGGATGGCCCAGCCTCCGCAGCCGCTATTCTGGTCTGTTCGTTGATCAATTCGAGCTGCACATTTGAAGTAGCCCGTGCCGTTGAAGTACCGACAAAGCCGCTGATTTGGTAAGTCTTATCAGCCGCTATAACGATCAGCAACAGACAAAGCAAGGAAAGGCAAAGGGCCAGTCTTTTCATGCGACCCCCTTCAGACGTTAGTATAAAGAAGAGGAGAATCCCCTGTCAATTCACTGGGGGAAGCGCCTGGACAGGATCCATTCTTTCTAACTTAATAATCACCATGGGAAAAAAGATTCTATCTTCAGCAGGAAGAGATTGACATACCTTTTGGCCATGATAAAATGGGCATCAAACAAAGGAGATCCCATGATGAAAAGGGAGTTCTTTTTGACAATAATCCTTTCTATGTTAGTCTTTTCTGCGCTGATCACAATCGGTCACCGGCCCGCTTTAGCGCAATCTTTAGAGGCTGAAGCCGGAAAGCCTCGAATTATCTGTATTGGCGCGCACCCTGATGATGCTGAATCCGGCGCCGCGGGCACAGCGGCCATGTGGGTAGCCAAAGGGTATCATGTAAAGTTTGTGGCTGTGACAAACGGCGATGCCGGGCACTGGAAGGAATCAGGCCCTGAGCTCGCGCGGCGGCGCAAAGCCGAAGTCGAACACGGCGCCAAGCTTGTCGGTTACGATTTCGAAATCCTCGATATTCACGACGGCGAGCTGATGCCGACCCTCGAGAACCGCAGGGCGATCACTAGACTGATCCGCGAGTGGAAGGCCGACGTCGTCATCACGCATCGTCCAAACGATTATCATCCGGATCATCGCTACACCAGCATTCTTGTCCAGGACACGGCTTACATGGTCACGGTGCCCAAATTCTGTCCTGATGTCCCGGCGCTTAAAAATAATCCTGTTTTCCTTTACTTTTCAGACCGCTTCGAAAAGCCTTACCCCTTCCAACCCGACATCATTGTCGGCATAGATTCAGTTATGGAAAAGAAACTGGATGTGCTCCTTGGTATGATCTCACAGTTCTATGAAGGCGGCGTGAGCGGTTCTGCGGATCTCATTCCAAGCGACCCTGAGAAGCAAAAGGCAAGGTGGGAAGCTACCAGAGAGAGATTTGTCAACCGGCAGCGCAATATCGCTAACAAATACCGAAAGAACCTCGAAGAATGGTACGGCAAAGACCGCGCGGCGAAGATTCAGTTCGCCGAAGCCTTTGAGATTGGTGAGTATGGTCGCCGCCCTGATAAAGCAGAAATCAGAAAATTGTTCCCATTCTTTGATTAAACACTATTTTTGTGAGATTCCAGCTTCATCAATTCAGGGGACCGGTACCGAATTCAGGAATTCAGAACATGTCCCCGAATTTTCCCAGAGTCTATTTTTCACCTTCGATAAAGATAAATCGTGTGCTTATCCCCTTCTTCATCATTAACTGAAGCAACTTCTACTTCTTTATTTTCCCAGCCCGGGATTGCGTAGTTGTGTGAGACCACGTATGTTCCAGACTTCAGCTCCTTTTCAAGCTTTGGCCGCAAGAGTTCGTTGGACTCAGGAAGAAGATAAAGAGTCACAACTGTGGCTTTTGAAATATCCACCTTTGTTGCGTCTCCCAAATAAAATTTAACAAGCTCCTCCACACCGGCGCTATCGACGTTTGCTTTAGATTCCCTGATTCGTTGAGGGTCAATGTCAATGCCGACTCCTCGCGCGCCGTATTTTTTAGCGGCGGCGATGACAATGCGTCCGTCGCCACAGCCAAGGTCATACACCACATCTTGGGAATCCACCTTGGCCAGTTCGAGCATCTTTTCAACCACAGGCATTGGCGTACCGACAAAAGGCGCCAAGTCTTCCGCATCAGACCTCCCATGAGATCCTTGATAAATCTGAAGCTGGTCGTTTTCGTCATTGCGGAAGGAATAGGGTGTTCCACGCGTAAGAGTGTACACTACCGTTCTTCCTGCTTTTTGGAAGGTGATTTCCATATCAACTTTACCTGGATAGCGATGGATAGCTCCTCTATTAAGAATTCTTAATGTCGGTCGTTCCTGGGAATTAAGAGATCTAATCTGGTAAGGCACGACCTCCTTGGTCACATTCCTTATGGTGATCTCCCTTCCTGTCGGAGGAGGCGTATATTCCCATTGATGATTTGGACTTTTTATCAATAAAAAAGCGGCAATTCCCAAGGCAATGAGTGCCATCAGAAGTCCAATTTCGATTTTGCGTTTCATGGCATTATTATGACAAAATCTTTGATAAAATTACAGTGGGTGAGCTTGGTCGAGAACACCCAGGACCGTCCAGGGCTCATCTTAATTTTCTATCGGTAATTTTGGGTCGAATAAGCAAATTGACAACTCAGCGGTGCCATGTTAATTTTATAACTAAGAGCAAAACGATGAAATGCCCTGCCTGCCAAGCGGAGAATCTGCCTGACAGCCGATTCTGCCACAAATGTGCTACCCCTCTCCCAAAAGAGGCAGAAGGAGCCATCTCATTCACAGAGACTCTACAAACGCCACTTTTTGAAATTCCCAGAGGCACTCTCCTTGCCGGAAGATATGATGTGATCGAAGAGCTCGGCAAAGGCGGCATGGGCAGGGTCTATAAAGTCTATGACCAAAAGCTCAAGGAAGTCGTGGCCCTCAAACTGATCAAGCCTGAGATTGGGCTCAATGAAAAGGCGATTGAAAGGTTCCGGAACGAGCTGAAATTCGCCCGCAAAATCTCCCACAGAAATGTGTGCCGGATGTACGACCTTGGGGAAGAGGGCTTCACCCATTTCATTACTATGGAATATGTCGAAGGCGAAGACCTGAAAAGATTTATCAAAAGGTCGGGCGAGCTCACCATAGGAAAGGCCGTGCGGATTGCCAAACAAGTTTGTGAAGGGCTCGCCGAAGCCCATCATTTGGGAGTCACCCACAGAGACTTAAAGCCTCAAAATATTATGATCGACAGAGAGGGAAACGCCCGGATTATGGATTTTGGGATTGCGCGTTTCTTGGAGGTCGAAGGGCTCACGGGTTCAGGTGTCATGGTCGGAACGCCCGAATATATGTCTCCTGAGCAAGTTGAACTCAAGGCTATCGATCAGCGGTCTGATATCTACTCCCTGGGCATCATTCTCTATGAGATGGTTACGGGAAGGGTGCCGTTCGAGGGCGAAACGCCCTTGAGCATTGCCATGAAGCATAAAAGTGAGAAGCCAAAAAATCCTCAGGAACTGAATCCCCATGTTTCAGCAGACCTTGCCAGGGTCATAGCTAAATGTCTGGAAAAGGAAAAAGAGAAGAGATACCAGAGGGCTGAAGACTTTCTTGCCGACCTAAACTTGATCGAAAAAGGGCTGCCCACAGTAGAGAAAGCAATCTCCAAAAAAGAATCGTTTACTTCCAAAGAAATCACTGTCACTATTCGCATGAAAAAGCTCTTAATTCCTGGATTGGCAATCCTCGCCATTGCGGTGGCTGCCATTATGATCTGGAAAATTCTTCCGCACAAAGAAAATGTTCTTCCCCCCAAGCAAAGTTTGCAGATTGCAGAGCCGGGAAAAATACAGATCCCTGAAATTCTGCCTGGAGCCGAAAAGCCTAAAGTAGAAATCGAACCGTCAGAAAAGCAGCCAAGTGAAAAGCACCAATCCAGCATATGGGGTCAGTTGAGCGGTGAAGTCCTAAAATATGTGAGCCAAAAAGATTTGGAAGGCTTCAAAGACGCCCAAAAGCTCATGGAAGGAGTGAGACCCTACATCCCTGATGAAGGGCCCTTCAAGGAAGCCTGGAGCAAAGCCTATGAGAAAATGAAGGAAGGGAAAAAGTTACGTGAGGGCGGAAACTTTGAGCAGGCTAAAAAAAGCGACCAGCAAGGACAGATGGAGATGCAGAGATTGATGTCGCTGGTCGCTGAACGGCAATCCGCACAAACGGCTAAAGAGGGCATGACCAAAGCCAAGGCCCAAGCTCAGCAAAAAGGACTCAGCCAGAAAAATCTCCTTTATTTTTTGGCCAAAAACGAAGAATCCAATGCCGAAGATGCTTTCGCCAAGAATGATTTTTCCGGAGCAAAGACGCTCTACCAAATCCTGGAAAAGATTTTTCGGCTCAGCCTCAAGTGCGATAATAATGAGAACTGCGCTCAGATTCTGCAAGCGTTTGTTCTAAATTTGAAAAGAGAAGTCGAAGCCATGAATGCAAGCTCTCTGGATCCGTGGTTGCTTCAATATGCCGCAGAAATTGAAAATCTGGGAACTTCATTTCTGGCCAAGCGGCAATTCGATAACGCCGCAGCCTCCTACATCCAAGCTGCCTTTCTGTATGAAAAAGTAAAAGAAAAGGCAACTCCGAGTATTGCTAACTAGGCCATCACAAATCCCGGGATAAAGCGGCTTTGAAAAGGGCTGCAGCGACCATTGCGGAGATAAGCCTGAGAGTCCGTCTGACGAGGATGGCCGCAGGCCTCCGATCGGAGCGAGGAGCCAAGCCCTTTTCAAAGCCGCTATTCAATCACCACAGAATTTGGGATGCTTCCTCTTTCTAGTAATTAACCTTAACCTTCATGTTAGAGAACATAAAGGACCACTTGTCGGTCAATTCCGCAATGGCCTTTGAGATGTTGCTTGAGCCGTGTCCAGACCTCGTTTCAATCCTGACAAGCACCGGATTTTTGCCTCTATGTTTTTCCTGGAGTGTGGCAGCGAACTTAAAAGAGTGGGCGGGAACCACGCGGTCGTCATGGTCGGCCGTCGTTACCAGGGTTGCAGGATAAGCGACTCCCTCTTTGATGTTATGGAGCGGCGAATAGGAATAGAGATTCTTAAAATTTTTCTCATCGTCGCTTGAACCATATTCCACAGCCCAGCCCTGACCAACCGTGAATTTATGGTAGCGAAGCATATCCATGACGCCTACGGCGGGAAACGCCACTTTGAATAAATCCGGGCGTTGGGTCATGCAGGCGCCCACCAGCAGGCCGCCATTGGACCCTCCGGCGATGGCCAGTTTATCTTTTGACGTGTACTTTTCATTGATCAGATACTCCGCTGCGGCGATAAAATCGTCGAACACATTCTTTTTGTTCAAGAGCATTCCGGCCCGGTGCCATTTCTCGCCGTACTCGCCTCCTCCCCGCAAATTCGCCAATGCATAAACGCCTCCATTCTCGAGCAGGATGATATTGCTCGGGTTGAAGGAAGGTTGCTCGCTGATATTGAAGCCGCCGTACCCATAAAGATAAGCAGGATTTTTCCCGTTCAATTTCAATCCCTTCTTGTGAACGATAAACATCGGGATTCTAGTTTTGTCCTTGCTGAAGTAAAAGACCTGCTTTGCTTCGTAATCATCGGGATTGAATTTGACCTCGGTTTTGCGAAAAACTTCCGACTTGCCGCTTGGAATATCGTATTTGTAGATTGTGGGCGGATAGGTAAAGGAAGTGAAAGTGTAGAATAAAATCTTGTCTTCTCTTTTCCCGCCAAAACCTCCCGCAGTTCCCAGAGCCGGGAATTCAATTTCTCTAATAAGATTGCCGGCCAAATCATGCTGATAGACGCGGCTGTAAGCATCTTCGAGATAGCGGCAAAACAACTGGCCGCCAACTGCCGAGGTACCTTCCAAAACCTCATGTTTTTCCGGGATGATAGTCTGCCAATTATCTTTTCCCGGATTTTTGGGATCCATAAGAATAACTTTGTAGTTGGGGGCATCCGAATTGGTATAGACTAGGAACTTATCTCCCACATTGTCGATGACATAATTATTGAATTCAAATCCCTTGATCAGGGGCTCGAATTCCTTATTTTTTGCGGAGAGGTCTTTATAGTACAGCTCATTGCCGTACGTTCCTTCGGAGATGGTTAAGAACATGTATTTCTGGTCCTTGGTGATATCCACTCCCTGATACCGGAATGGATGTTCTTTGTCCTCATAGACGAGCGTATCATTTGCCTGAGAATCACCGAGCTTATGGAAGAAGATTTTTTGGAATTCGTTTTTAGCTGTCAACTCCTGACCTTCTGCAGGTTTGTCATAGGCGCTGTAATAAAATCCATCGCCCTGCCAAGCAGCGCCGGAAAATTTGACCCATTGGATGCGGTCGCTCAGTTCTTTTTTTGACTCGATTTCCATGACCCTCATCTCCGACCAATCCGAGCCTGCCTCAGAGCGCGAAATAGCTACATAGCGATTGTCTTTGGAAAAACCCGCTAAACCGACCCTCACCGTGCCGTCTGGAGATAAGATGTTGGGGTCGATGAAGACTTCGGGTTTGCCTTCCAAGCCTTTTTGAATATAGATCACAGATTGATTCTGAAGCCCGTCGTTTTTGTAGAAGAAATAATACTCCCCTTCTCTGAACGGCGAAGAATACCTGGGGTAATTGTAAATTTCAGTCAGGCGCTGGCGAATCTTTTCACGGAAGGGAATTTTTTCAAGGTAAGCAAAGGTCACTTTATTCTCCTCTTCAACCCATTTCTTTGTTTCCTCTGAATTGTCATCTTCGAGCCAGCGATAGGGGTCTGGGACTTTGGTGCCGAAATAGTCATCAACCACATCGACTTTCTTTGTGGCAGGATAGGTCAGTTTGCCGCTTTGAGTTTGGCAAGCAGGCAGTAAAGCAATTGCCAATAAAACTATCAATGCTATCGTTTTTCTTCTCACGCTTGCCTCCTTAAATTAAAATGACTATAAGGTATCATTTCTTATCACAACCAAAGAAGGTAGTCAATTTCAAACGGTCAGCAGCAGGCCTCGTAAAACCTAAAAAGGATATTAATTACTTTTCTCGCTTTTCGCGCATTTCTCGTAGTTCATGTTTGATCAATCAGACCGCTGCAATTTTCGAAAATAATGGACAAGATCAAAATTCTGATGTATGAAAATAAGTGGTGTTGGATTTAACGAAAAAATTCCTATTTTTTTAAAAGGAGGGAAAATGAGCAAAGTATCAGAAATTCTGGCTTTGGCTGGCTTTTTTTTCTTAGCCGGTTTGGCTTTTGGACAAAATTATACGGGGACTTATGTCCTGAACTCTGAAGGAGTGACTGTCACTCTCGTCCTCCAGCAGGATGCCCAGGGAAATATATCTGGGACTTTATCCAGCACAAAAGGAACACAATTCAAAATTGACGGGACCCTCGAAGAAGGCGTAGCTGTTGGCCTTTGCTCCAGCGAACAGGGAGCGGCCTATTTTGAAGCTGAACTCCAGGGCAATAAGCTGAGATTTTCAATGTTCGATATGGATGCAAACAACAACCCTGATTATTCCAGGCCAAAAAATCTGGAGTTTGTGAGACAAAGTGCTGGCGGAACAGCCAGCCAACCTGAAGGCCGGAACCCATTGGCCTCTCCCCAAGCAGCGGGTGCCTCACAAAACTCCCTAGCCCAAAGAGCCCCAATTGACCCCTTTATTGGAACCTTTGTTAGTCAAGATTTGACATTGTCCTTACAGGGTTCAGGTGAAAAATATTCTGGAACTTTAAACTTTTCCGGACAGGCATTTCCTGTGACTGCTCAGAAAAAAGAAAACAATTCCCTAGAGGGAACATTTAAAAGCAGCGATATGGATTTTCCGTTCTCGGCAACACTTCAAAATGATATTATGAAGTTCACAACTGAAGGCACAAACTATACATTGAAAAAACAGGCCGGCGGGCAAGCCTCAGCGCCGCAGCCCTCAACCCCAATTCAAAGTCAACTCCAAGGGGCACAGCCAGCGAGAGGCAAAGGGAATGCGGTCAACGACCCTCAAATGGGGATTTCATTCACAGCTCCGGCCGGATGGATAGTTCAGAAACAGCAAAATGGCTATCTGCTGGCTTCTGATACTTATAAGGGTTTTATCATCATCATGCCCCATAACTACAGCAGCCTTGAGCAGATGAATGCCGAGGCTCAACAAGGAATTGTGGACGAACAGAGTGGAATACAGCTTCAACCCGTTTCCGATTTTCAGCCTATCGGCAGGAACGGATTGGCCGGCGAATTCAGCGGCATGCTCCAAGGCCAAATAGCCCGGGCCTATGCGATCGGCCTGATATCTCCTCGTGGCGGGGGCGTGACCATACTCACGGCCGTAGAATCTGGAAACTACACAAGTGCCTATCCTCAGTTCGTTCAGACTATTGCCTCCAGTGTTACTTTCATGCGAACTCAAGCAGGCAGCGGGCAAACGGATGCCTCGCTCATGCAATATTTCGCCGGGAAGTACTATTCTTACTCAAGTGGATCCACAATTTACGGCAGCGCCGGAACCGAACGACAGGTGATGCTCTGTCCTAACGGCCAGTTTTACGACTCTTCCGAGTTCAGCGCCTCAGGCCAGGATTGGGGTGGAGCAAACACCCAACAGGGAGCAGCCCGCTGGCAGATACAGGGGAATAAAACCCAGGGCATTATCACCATCATCAGGCCTAACGGGAGCACGGAGCAGGTCGAGTATCAAGTGCCGGGCGGAAAGGGTGTTATCCTTCTTAATGGAATCAAGTTCGCTTACGCCGGCGCTCCGGAGTGCCGTTAAATAATGTAGCGGTCGCATTTATGCGACTATGTTCAATAAATCGAACCGATAGCCGTCAAAGATATTTTCCTAATCTCCTGGCTGCTATCTGTGCCTTTTCCACAACCTCCTTAAACTGCTGGTTGCGCCTCAAATCCTCAAGATTCGGGTCGATCTCAAACCAACGATAATTGCGGCATCCGATGTCAATTCCTCTCTCTATCCAACGAAAAGCCTCATCTAATTCACCTGCCATGGCGTAGAATGAAGCCACCCAGTAGGTCACAATCAACCAATTCCAGCCAGATGACTTCACTCTCTCATCAATGTATTTGAGTATCTCCTTCCCTTTTCCCTCCGCACCCTCGAGAAAAGCAAAGGCAATCGGCCAGGAATTCGTTATGTTTTCCCGGGCTGATATCATCAAAAGGAAGCACGGCAAGGTCTCCCCTCTCTCCCAGTTTGGCAATTCCGAAATCCATAACCTTGATTTGCCTGCCGTCTCTTGTTTGGGTTTCAGAAAAAACCATGATATTTTTAGGTTTGATGCTCCGATGAATGACGCCCTTGGGGTGGGCAAGAGAAAGGGCGTCGGCAATCGCAATGGCAAACTCTAGAGCCTGGTTAAGGGGAACAAGATTCGGTATCTATGGGCAATTGTGTTCTTCTTCAACAACTATTGTGAGTCGCAAATGACCCCCGGTCTGTCGGGTGATGACGTAACCAAATCTCTGAATCGACTTCGCCACTTCTTCGCCGGTTATATCCCCGGGAAGTTTCATTTCGTCTTTAATTTTACTTCCCTAAAATAAAATTATTGACTGTCGTTCTATTAGCAACGGGTTTGTCGTCATTATAAAGAAACAGGATAAACGCTGTCAAATCCACAGGCTCAAAGTGATTACATCGCCTTCAGGGTGGCAAGCTCCTTCCGGGCGTCGTCGACTTGGGGGAAGGCCGGGGTCGGCGTCCTTCCAAATCTCAAGAAATTTCTGGTAGTCCGCGCGGGCTTTGGACTTCTCGCCTTTTTGCTCGTAAATCTTGCCGAGCATGTAAAAGCTGTGGGCATAGAGATAGTTCATCCACTGCAGGCGGGCGTTTTCGAGGTCCCCCGATTTGTAATATGCCCAGGCTAGAGGATCGAAGAATTCGCCCCGCCACATACTCCATGGTGATGAAGTGCGCACCTTGCTCCTCATGCAAATCATGCATCCGGCAAACATTCTTGTGGATGATCTTGCGGGCAAATTTCAATTCATTGCTGAAGCGCTCGATGGTCTTTCCATCTGCTGCAATCTCGGGCCTGATGAGCTTGAGAGCCACCTTTTCTTTGATCTTGGTGTCAAAGACCTTATAGACTTTTCCCATTCCCCCTTTTCCCAGCTCTTCGATGACCTGGTAACGGCCGGCAAACGTCGTTCCGGTGCATAACTCTTTTATGCGAGTTTCGAGAGTCTCGGTCTCGGAAACATAGATTTTATCTGTGGAAGGAAGTTGGGTTCCACACTTTCCACAGAAAAAAGTGTCTTTTGGATTCTCAGCACACATGTAAGCCAGTGTCTTGGCCTTTGCGAGCTCGATGAGCTTCGCCGCCGCAGTTTTAAATTGATTGCTCAGCATATAATCAGCATAGATGCGAAATCCTTCAGTCTCCCAGGCTTTATTGGGAACAGCCTCCGCAAATTGAAGAAGTCATCGCGAGGAACGAAGTGACGTGACGATCTGATCCGAAGGGTCATGCGAGGAGCATTGCGACGAAGCAATCTCATAAGATTCTTATGAGATTGCCACGCCCTACCGGCTCGACAGCGTTAGCCAAAGAAAGCGCGGTGCCTATTAAGTGAGCGCGAACAACCATCCCCTTTTTAATAAGATGATGATATAATAACCAACCATGCGGGTCAGAAAGGCAAAAAAATCGGACTTCTCCAAGGTCATCCGTCTGTCCCAAAAGTATGACTTAGACTATACCTCCATGGAGGCAGATGATTTCTGGTTGGCTGAAGAGGGGAAAACGATTATGGGCATCGTCGGCCTCAAAAAACACAAGGACTGCCTTGAGCTCTGCTCTCTTGGGGTGGACGAAATCTACCGAAATCGAGGGATAGCAAAAAGGCTTGTCCTTGCCTTGCTCAAAAAGGCCAAAGAAAATGTCTATCTGGCGACCATCATCCCCGGATTCTTTGAAAAATTTGGCTTCGAGAAAGCCAGTTCCATACCCGTCTCGATGATCAAAAAGTCAGACTGGTGCAAGGGATGCAACAAGGAACTCTGCACGGTGATGATGAGGAAGAGTGAATGAATCTCCCCAATTTCCCAGAATTTAAGTTGATCGGCCTTGAAGACCAGGAATATATCAGAAATCTCATTGAAAAATATCCTTCTGAAGGGTGTGAAATTAACTTCGCTAACACTTTCATCTGGAGAAATTTTGACCATCCGAAGGCCACGACAATCAACGACAATCTTTGCCTCCTCTTCAAGCCTCCTGCTGAGCCGGCTTATTTCTTGCAGCCGATCGGAGAAAACAGGATCATCGAGACCATCAAAACCTGCCTGTCGTCTGCCCCCCGCCTCTCCCGAATCCCGGAATCATTTGCCGAGAAATATTGCTGTGAGTTTAGATGTGAGCCTGACCGGAACAATTTTGATTATGTCTATCTTGCAGAGGATCTCATCCAGTTAAAAGGAAAAAAATATGATGGGAGACGGAATCGGATCAGAAAATTTGAAAAAAATCATTCCTACCGCTACTTAAAATTGTCTGCCCAGCATCTGGCAGATTGCCGGCGGCTTTTAGAGGGATGGTTTAAAGAAAAACAATCAAACGCTGGGATGATCAGCGCTCAGAAAGACGCCATCATCGAGGCTCTCACCTATTTTGAGACTTTGGACCTTGTCGGCTGCGCTATCGAAGTCGAGGGACAGATTGAGGCATTTTCCATCGGAGAAAAATTTAACCAAGATACAGCCGTCATCCATATCGAGATTGTCAATCCTGTCTACGACGGCCTTTCGCAATTGATTAACCGCGAGTTTATCAAGAATGCATGGGCGGATTATAAATTTATCAACCGGGAACAAGACTTAGGGATTCCTGGTTTGCGCCGCGCTAAGAGTTCCTATTATCCCCACCACTTGGTGAAAAAATACAACATTACAGCCCGCCAAATTTAAATTCTCTTGCTATTTTATAGTTTTCTTCTAAAATCTTGAGAGACAGAATAATGGAAGAGATTTTTCCTATGATTTTGGGGCTTGATCTCGGCTCAACTGTAAGTAAGGTCGTTGTGTTAGATGAATCTCTCCGGGCCATCGGGCGATGGAAAACTCCAAGCAGAGGAAATCCCGGCCAAGCTTTGAAGAATCTTCTAGAGCTTGCTTTGGGCAACAAAAAGAATCTTCAGCTCAAAATAGGCGTCACAGGCACTGGCTCTAAAGCCTTTGAGTTTCCTTCTAGCACAGTTCTCTTCAACGAGATTATCTCGCTGGCTCTCGGCTCTGCTCATCTCTGCCCTTCTTGCCGCTCCGCGATTGAAATCGGAGCAGAAACCTCGCGCTGGCTCCTCCTCGATAGCTCTCAATCCTCAAATTCAGAACCGGAGATCGTCGATTTCGCTATGAACGAGAGATGCGCGGCAGGCTCAGGCACTTTTCTCGAGCAGCAGGCCGCCCGGCTGAAACTGGGAATTGGAGAGTTCTCGAAACTTGCAGCTTCAGCCCAGAAAGGTGCCGCAGTGGCTGGCCGCTGCAGCGTGTTTGCCAAGACCGACATGATCCACCTCCAACAGAAAGGTACTCCGCTCGAAGAGATTGCTTACGGTGTGTGCCTTGCCCTCGCTCGCAATTTTATGGCCTCAGTCTTAAAAGGCAGGGAATGCCTGCCTCCTGTGCTGCTGACAGGAGGCGGCGCTCAAAACAGAGGGATCATCAGGGCCTTCAGGGAAGTTTTAAAATTCCGAGAAGATGATTTTATTGTTTCTAACGATCCGCTCTTTACCTGTGCCACCGGCGCTGCTTTGGGCGCTTTTAAATCGGAAAAGCAGATTTTTCTCGAAAATGCTGAGAACTATTTTGAACTTTTAAAACCTAAAAAATCAAACGTAATAAGTTTGTTGGAACCGCTGGGCGACCTAGAAATCAGACAGGTCGAAGAACCTCAAGCTTCAGAGAACCAATCCATCGAAGGATATCTCGGCGTCGATGTCGGGTCGGTAAGCACAAATTTAGCGCTTTTGGATGCAAAGGGAGAAATCAAAGCCGGCGTCTATCTTCCGACAAGAGGCCGGCCGCTGGAAGTTCTCCAGGAGGGCTATGAACTTCTTAAGCAAAGATGCGGAGGCCAATTAAAGTTGCTCGGCATCGGAACAACAGGCAGCGGCCGGTATCTCGCAGGTCGGCTGCTCCGCGGGGATGTCATCTCCAACGAAATCACCTGTCAGTTGACAAGTGCAGTGCACTATTTTCCAGATGTCGATACCATCTTCGAAATCGGAGGCCAGGACTCAAAATATATCAGCGCTCAATCCGGGAAGATCCATGATTTCACTATGAATAAGATCTGTGCGGCCGGGACAGGTTCTTTTCTTGAGGAACAGGCAGGGCCTCTGGGAATAAAAATCGAAGGAGAATTTTCCGCGCTCGCCGCTCAATCCTCCGCTCCCTACGACCTTGGCTCCCGCTGTACGGTCTTCATGGATACCGAACTGGTGAATGCGGTAAACCAGGATACTTCTCTCCCCGATATCACGGCCGGACTCGCCTACTCGATTGTCCGCAATTACCTGGAAAAAGTTGTGGAAGACAGGCCAATCGGCAAGAAAATTGTTTTCCAGGGCGGCGTGGCATCCAATCCTTCTGTCGTCAAAGCGTTCTCGCTTTATCTCCAAAAACCCATCCAGATTCATCCTTACAATCGCATTTCGGGGGCCATCGGCGCAGCTCTAGTTGCCAAAGACAGAGTGGAGAAAGCGGGAAAAATCTCTCCCGATGCAGAAGTCCTGGACAAAAGAATTCAACAAAATTACGCTGTATCGAGTTTCGAATGCCCGCACTGCTCTAACCACTGTCAAGTGAACCGGATTGCCCTCGAGGATGAAATCATCTATTTCGGCGATACCTGCGAAAGATACACATCTCAGCAGGATTCCGCAAAAAGAGCCAGAAGGCTCCCCAAAGCAGTTGCCTCCGAACCTCAAATTCCAGACCTTTTCCAAGAGCGAGAAAATCTGATAAAAACCTACATCCAGAACCCGTCCTCGCCCATTCTTAAGATCGGCCTTCCCAAAGCTTCCTTTATGCTCGAGTATCTCCCCTTCTGGACCACTTTTTTTAATAAGCTGGGCTGTGAAGTTTGTGTCTCTCCTGACTCCAACATGGGCGTGCTCGAGGAGGGATTAAAAAAAGTGCCTGCAGAGACTTGCCTTCCAATAAAGATTGCCTTTGGTCACGTCCAGTCATTTGAAAAAAAAGAGGTCGATTGGATTTTTTTCCCTTCTCACGTTGACGCTCACGACAATTCCCTAGAATCCGTGTGCCTCTGTCCCTATGGTGAGCATGTCCCCTTTATGGTCAAGTCTGCCCTTGAAATCAAATTTTTGACTCCCTCGGTGCTCATGAATTCAGGAGAAAAAGATTTTCTTAAGTCCATGTCTGAACTCGAAAAAGCGCTGGGCCTGAGCGCTGCCAAACTGAAGCACGCTTTTCTTGAAGCGCACCAAGCCCAAAAGGAATTTGCCAAGAAGATGAAGGAGCGCGGGGAAGAAATTCTCAAAGAATGTAAGAAAAAGAAACAAAATATCTGGCCTGTTCTGGGAAAGCCGTACAATCTCCATGACTCCTTCTTAAATCTCAACCTGGCGAAACATCTCAAAAAACTCAAGATTCTTGCTTTCCCGATTGACTTTATCCCCTCGGATGGCGATGCTCTGCGCGAATGGCCTACGCGGCCTCCCTGGAGGTACAGCCAGCACATTATCCAAGCCGCTCTCTGGTGTAGGGATAAGCCAAATCTTTACCCGCTTATTCTCTCCAACTTCGGCTGCGGGCCTGATGCCTTTTGCCTGAAGCACGTGGAAAAAATCTTAGAAGATACTCCCCATCTTTTTCTTGAATTCGATGAACACCGGGCAGAGGCAGGGTTGATCACGAGGCTTGAAGCCTTTGCGGATGAAGTGAGTGGCGCTCCAAAAGCTGAGCGAAAATTCGTATCCTTTGGGGAAAGAAAAAAAGACAACGGCGTCCGCATCCAGGAATACAAAAAACGAAGATTTGTTCTTCCTTACTTTGCTGACCATGCGTTTGCTTTCGCAGGCGCCATGAAGGGCATAGGAATCGAAGCTGAAGTCCTCCCCCCTCCGAATGAGCAAACCCTGGCATTTGGCGAAAAATTCAGCTCCGGCAAAGAATGCCACGCTTATTCCATCATTGCCGGTGACCTTGTGAAATTCGCTCAAGGCGATCGCAGCGGCGGCGAGGTCTTCTATTTCCCCGGAGCCAAATATTCCTGCCTTTTGCAGCAGTATGGCGAGGGCATGAAGTACTTGCTGGAGGATATAGGAATCTGTGACCTTGAAGTTTTCGCGCCGCCAGCGGATTTCCTCTATCAATTGTTGGGATACAAAGGCCTCAAATTATTATGGCGAGGGCTGGTGGCCGTGGACTTGTTCATCAAAGCTGCCTGCGAGAAAAGGCCGTATGAAAAGCGCAAAGGGACAACGGATAAAATTCACAAAGAAAACCTCAAAGAGATCGAGAAAGGTCTCGATGCTCATTCTTTTCACTCTGCCTTAAAACGCTGCGTGGAAAGGCTTGACTCCATCGAAACCCAGCAGGAGTGGAGGCCGCTGGTCGGGATTGCGGGCGATATCTACACCCGGCAAAACCCTGTGGCCAATCATGACCTCTTTCTGAAGCTCGAAGCTTTGGGTTGTGAAGTCTGGCCCGCCCCTTTTATTGTCGATGATGTCGATTTTAGCATTCAAAAAGATCTGGTCAAAAAACTCATGGCTCGCAAGTACCATGAGGCGGCCAGCATCGCGCTTCTGAACTTGAGAAAAGAGATTGAACGGTGGATTATTACCAAAAACCTGAAAGGCGCGCTCCGGCGTTTCCGAGAGCCGACCTTTAAAGAAATCGTAGAAAATACCTCCCGCTACATCAATCTGGACAACAACGAGACATTGCTCTTGAATATCGCCAAAATGGTGGATTTTGCCCAGAAAGGAGCAGATGGAGTGATCAACGCTATTTGTTTCAATTGTATGCTGGGCACGATTTCCGGGGCTATCGCCGGCCGCATCAGGAGGGACTATAAGAATATTCCGATTCCTACCCTCATCTACAGCGGAACAGAGCTCGTTTCCGAGAAAACCAAGCTCGAGGCCTTCGTCTACCAAGTCCAGCAGTTTGCAAAGAAAAGGAAGGACACTCTGTCTGTTACAGCGCAATCCGATAGAACTCAATTATTCCCCTAGGTCTTCGAACGCACAGGGACAGACCAGTGCTCATCTCAATTTTGCATCGATTTTGGGGCGCAATGAAGGCCGGCTAAGGATGCGACGGACTATGATCTAATCAACCGGAACCGCGTCCAGCTTAAAATCGAGCAAACGGATGCATCTTTGTTTAGGTGATATGATGCGACAATCGAAGGAGGGTGGCACGGCGGAGGGGCTCCCCACCCGCCCGGAGCCTCGCGGCGCTTGAATCATTTCCTTTGTGGTATCTTGCAGAAGCGGAGGTGAGGACGGATGGGGAGGAGCCGTGACAGGACCCTACTCCTTATCAGTGGTTTCACATCATCATAGAAGATGCATCCCGAGCAGAAAAGGAGGTTTTCATTGGTATCGAACGTCAGCTTTAAAGTCAAAATCAGAGAGTTCAGGCCGGAGGATCTGGAACAAATCCTGGAACTGGTTAAGGAACTTGAGTCTGAATTAGAGGAGAAATTCAAGCCCGTCCAAATCCAATCAGGAGTTGAAGATTACCGGAATCGGTATCTAAAGCCCGGCAATAAATATAGGGTTTTTGTTGCAGTTGTGGACGATAAGGTTGTGGGCTATCTTATGGGCTATCCCTCTCTGGGCGCTCCCGAAATTGATAATATGTATGATATTCTTCCCCTTTCCCCCGGATCAATCCCTCCTGAATTTTACCTGCAAATCACCTTTGTTTCCAAGTCGTACCGAAACAGAGGAATTTCAACAAGACTTCACAAGAAAATCATTGAATATGCCAGAAAGCAGGGACATAAAGAAGTTTATGCCTGCATCGCCAAATGGAACATTCCGGAAATCAAAGTGATAAGGTCCCTAAAATTTCAGATGAAGGATTTGGGTTATCGCTTCCGGCTGACTTTAAAATTATAAACCCTTTTGGCGGCCGCCTGAAGCGAAGAATTTTTGGCTTCGCCGACTTTCAGGCCTCGCCAGACTGTGCAGAGATGGCCCAGCATGCGCTCGGACGGGAACGTAAGCGAATAATCGATCAGAGCTTTGACAGCTTTTACTTCTTTAAAGCTGGTGGGCAGGACGCGGAATCCTTTGTTTAAGAACATCGGGATGGAAGGATAGGATTTTCTTTTTTCGTAGTGCCAGTCACAAATGATAATATCTCTGGGAATCATGTCGACTGCCGGGTAGGTTTTATTGAGAGATGCTTCCCACTCGCCGTAGCCAGTTGTGGCGCCGTCAATCAGCCGATCTCCCCACATCAGCATCTCCACTCTGCGTTCTTTGACAAGATGGTTATAGCAGTCATTGACAGCCTTGGCCAAAAGGTCAGCGGGGTTCAAGCCTTTGCAGCGTGGGCAAAATTCACTGCCAATCAAAAAGACTTCATCCATGCCGACATGCAGGGCATCGGCTTCAAAAACATCGATCAACTCGTCGTACAACTGAAAGATGATGGGGTTGAGGTCGGGATGGAGCGGGCACCAGCTCCGGCAATAGATATCTTTATTTTCAGGGAATTGACCGGGCGTTTCGTCGAACTCCGGATATTTGGTGAGGAGGGCGAACGTCTTCTTCTCCCATGACTGGTGGCCAAGACTCTGGAACTCAGGGATTAACCTGATCTTAAGGCCGCGGCAAAGGTTGACCATCTTTTTCACCGTCTCCTTTGAAACCGGATCATCGCCCCGCAATTCGGGATGAGAAACATATTCATAATTGTAATCGGTTTCAACGATGAGCAGATTAATCCCTAATTTAGCGAGCTCTGGAATTTCTTTAAGCAATTGTTCGGCATCGTTCTTGTTCTCCATCAGAACATGGAGGCCAAACCAGAGCGGAGTGGCTCGCGGCGCGATGATCACCTTTTCGCGCGGAGCACAACTTTCCTCAAAAAAGAAGAAAAATGCAAAAACTAAAACCAAGCCCAATTTTAGAGCTAAGGAACCTCCCGAAACTCTTCTAAAATGCCGATTGTTTTTCAGGATTAATCCCTTCCTTTCCATTTGAACCTCCTTTGGGATGAAGTTTATCACTCCAGATTAGGATGTTTATCCTTTTTTCTTATAGTCAGCTGGAACCTGGAAATCGCTCCCGCTTAAATCTGCCAGCGACAGCTCCATAATTTCCGTATAATACGACAAAGAAGGCTCCTGGCTCTCCCCTTCCGTAGATTTCTTTTTCAAAACTTTCTTAGCCAGCCCACCAAAAAGTCCCTTGGCGCCTTTGGACTCCTCTTCCTCTTTCTCTCCTTGAGGTTTCTCGCTCTTGGTATAATACTTGCCGTCAACGATAACGGGATAGCCTTTGATCTTCTTCATTTCGTTGGCAAATTTTGAGAAATCCTCGTTGGGTCGTCCCTTGGCTTTATTCATGGTGTTGAGCAGAGAAAGCCAATTTGTGCCCAGGATTTCCTGTTGCATCTCCTTAACATTCACTCCGAGCTTCTTCAGATACTCACTGGAAAATTTCATCTCTTCTTCCTCTGCCTTCTTGATAACGTCGGAGAGAGGCGTTGTCCAGACAGAAGTCAGGAGTTGATTTGTGCCCTTTTCTCCTGTCCGGGTATTTTCCCATTCGGTGAGCCAAGTCACCGCATACTTGTTGGTGGGAAAGTTATTGATGACTTTTGACTCGCCCGTGTCTTCCACCTTAAGCTCGTTGCGGATTATTTTGATCTCGCTCTCGGTGGCTCCAACTTCCTCTTTTTCCTCCTTAGCCTCCGGCCTTTCTCCTTTGGTCTCTTCGGATAATTTCTGGATGGGTCTCACTGTGTATTCTTTTTTCTTGAGGTCTAGATTGTAAATACTTGATGCGGGCAAATCAATGATTTCTCCGACGTCTCCTGACCTGAGGAAAGTCTTGCCTGCAAGGCCGCCCAAAAAGCCCTGGCCTTTGAATTCATTCTTGGAATCCATCCACCTCTGCTCAGCTGTCAATTTCTCGTTCTGAAGCGAGGTGAAGCGGCCAAATCCTTTAAACATGACATCAGCTTTGGATTTTTTGACTACTCCGGCAAAGGTCGGGCTTGCCAGAATGATCAAGACCGCGAGAAGAATCAATGTTTTTTTCATCACTTTTCTCTCCTTTCTTTTTTGATGTGGATTCTCTGCCTTTCGTGGCATTATAAGCAACGCCATTATTGTACTATTTTTATAGAATCTATAGAAATTATAATATATTTCTTTGGCGCCTTAAGCCTCCTCAAAGCTAGTCGCCAATTATATAATTTTTGTTCTTTGGACTCAACCTAAGCTTTTGGTTCGGAAGCATCCCCAAGTCCATGATGACTGAATAGCGGCTATGAAAAAAGCTTGGCTCACTGCTCCGATCGGCGGCCAAGAACTTTAGGAGGGACGGGTCCTGTCCCGGCCTTTCCCCGTCCGTCCTTGCTCCGCACCCATCCTTCCCAAAGACAGAACCGGGATGGCTATCAACCTAAGTAAAGAATAGAAAGATTTTTTCTAGGTTGACCTCTCTCCTCCGGAATGGTCTTTCTTGCTCTCTGAGAATTTCTTCAAACGGCTGCAGGTAGCTTTTATCTAATAGAAATTCAAAGGACGAATCGGTTTCTTTCAGGAAAGGCGTTAAAGCTGCAATTCTCCGTTTGTCAACGCACTCTTTATCTACCTGAATCAGGAAAAGGTCCTCTTTGGCCCGAGGAAGATTGGCCTGAAAAACAATCCTCCCTTTTTTGATGATGATAAAATCATCGCAAATTTTTTCTATCTCAGAAATGATGTGGGAACTCAAGAAGAGAGTTCGACCTGAATCTTTTAGCTCTAAGAAGAGCTCCCGAACTTTCTTAATGGACAAGGGATCTAGGCTAGAAAAAGGCTCATCCACAATCAGGAATTCAGGGGAAATAATCAAGCTCTGGAGATAGGAGAATTTCTTTTGATTGCCCAAGGAATAGGTCTGAACTTTGCGCGAAAGGAGCTCGGCCTCAAAGCCAATCTTTTCAGAATAATTCTGGATGAGAGCATTTTGCTTTTCCTCCGCAATCCCATAAAGCATCAGGGTGTAGGCCAGAATCTCTTTTCCTCTAAGCCAAGGGAAAAAAAGAGGATGTTCAGGAACATATCCGATCCTTTCCGCAGGGAGTTCAATCTCACCGGAATCCCTTTTTAAAAACCCGAGGATAAGCTTGAGAGTCGTTGTTTTGCCAGCGCCGTTCTCTCCCAGGAAGGCGGAGATGATTTTGGGGGCGATGGAGAAAGTTACGTCTTTGACGGCTTCCACTTTCCCATATTTTTTTGAAAGACGATTTACCTTTAAGGCCACTTCTTTCATTTCTTTTTGATTTCCAGCCTTTGGATTTTAATTTTTTGGAAGATGAGGATTAGAACAAGAAGCACAATAACTTCCAGAATGTAACCCAAGAAATTTTTTGTTACAGCCAAATTGGGGAGGAGGATTATCATCGCTAAAAACTTGATTTGAGAGGCCAAATTCGGAAAAGCCCCTTTCTCTAAATAATCAATGAATCCCGTACGCTGGGTGGCTGAAAAAAGAAGTCCGATAAAAATTAATGCCTGGCTGATGATCAGAATCATGACATTGGATCCTCCTCGAACATAAAGGCTTAACCAGCCTCCCAGATAGACATAGTACAACCCCACGATGGTAGCCGCGAGAAATTGGATCAGAAAAAAGGGGGAATATTTATGGGCAGCGAGGCCATAACCAGAAAAGACGACATAAAGCCCAGAGACACAAATGAATGCTGCGAAACCCACAAAAAGATTTTTATTCAAAAGGTAATCTTGATAGCGGCATTTCAGGAAAATGACGTTCTCCAGCATTCCACTCTCGATCTCATCTTTCATCATGTCCTGAGATAAAAAGAGAAAAAGGTGGGGCGAAAAAAAGAGCAAAAAATTAAAGGACGCTCCAAAGGAATCCTTCAGCCAGAAAAAAAGGAGAAAGGCAACAAATGCTAAAAGGACAATGAAACTAACCCTGGAAGACCAGAGTTTTTTCCAGGAGATGAGGAGTATTACTTTAAGCCTATTCGCAGCAGGCATTTTTCCGCTTCCTCTCTTCTCGTTAAGAATGGCTGATAATAATCATCTTTATAAATGACCGTATCGTTTACCAAAATGATTTTATAGGGCTCCAAATCAACTTTAAATTTCCGGTATAATCGATTTTGACTGTCCAGAACGACAGGGCGATTAAAAAAATATTTTTCAAGGAAAGGCACGAGATCTTCTTTGGTCACTCTGGTGATGCCCACAACCTCAACAGAGAGGTTATTCTTTTCTACGAAATACTTCATCTCAAAGAGATCCTCCCAGCACAGAGAGCAGTCGGTGGAAAAAAATACCAGGATCACAGGTTTTCCGATCTCGGGGACGGCTTCTTCGAGGGTGGAATAAATTTTTGCGATCTGAGTTCCAGCAAAGAGAGTGATCGAAAACAAAAAGATCACAGCCAAGAGCAAGTGAAATAACCTCCAGTTCATTTTTTTAGGATTTGAAAGATCCGCAGGTAATTCTCGCCATCTAAAGCATAAATCAGGTCATTCTCCACAGAGATTTTTTTGACGGGGTCCGGCAAATCGATAAAGGCTTCAATTGTCCCAGCCAGGGAAATGACTGCCAGCTGTTTACCCGGGCCTAAATCTTTTTCAGCTGTATACTCGGGGGCGACCCAGTAGAATTGGCTCTTGTAAAAACAACAATCCCAGCAAAAGCCAAAGAGCTCTTTCTTTTTCGGCACGAGCGGGAGGACTATTTTCTTGAAAGACAAATCCTTTGCGACTTCGATCTTCTCCGTAGCCTTCCCCTCCTTGTTAAAATGAGAGATGAACCGGTCATCGCTTTTTCTAATCAGAAAGAAGTCCTCCCGATCGCCCTTATTCAAGATGATGAAATTCCGGAATGTATCGTAGACAGAATCTCCTGAAAAATAGGCCTCAACGTTCTCCCAGAGAAGTTTCCCCCTGGATGAGAAACAGTGAATCATTTTTTCCCCAGGTGAAGGCAGAAGGGGAAGCTCAGAAACAAGTATCCTATCTTTTTCTAAAACTGAAACCTGGTCCGGAGCAAATAGGACTTTAAATCCTCCGAGATATTTCCCATTAATATCTAAAATTTGAATCCTGGAATTAGACGATTCAGAAACATAGATTTTCTCATCGAAAATATCTATATCCTGAGGAGACTCGAACTCGCCCGGAGCCTGGCCCCTTCTCCCTAGGGACTTGAGAAAGGCGCCTGATTTAGAAAAAACTCTGATTTCATCCTCTTTCGCATCCACAACATAAATATTTTTCTGGTCGAAAGAAATAGAGACAGGCCGCGGGAAATAGGCCAAATCATCGTCCTTAGAATTCAATTTAATATCTTGGGCAAGATAATGCGGGGAGGATAAATTTTTCTCGATAAAATTTCCGGTCGTGATCGGCGCACCCAAAAAAACAAAAAAAAATGCCCAAAGTGCCCTTTTCATCGGTTTCCTCCTGTTTTCTTCCCAATATTCAGAAAGTAGGAGGAGCCCTCCGCCTTTATTCAGAGGGCCCCTCTTTCACTCAAGCTTACTTGGCATTTACCCAAAGGCATCTCCCGAGCACAATGTCGCACCACGTCAACAACAGAGTGACTTTGATCCAGCCCTGGTTCGAGTTCAATGCCCGTTCTCTGCAGATGCCGTTCTCATTGTAACAGGCATGGGTGTCCGCATTCGCTTTTTGCGGAATAAAGAAAATGGTTGAAAACAACAGGAGACTGACAAGGACTAAAGAGACAACTTTTTTCATTTTAACCTCCTTTCGTCCTGTGCTGAAGCAAACTTTATGCCAGGGAAAATTCAAGGGGGAGATGATTCTAATTTATTGAAAATAAACAAATAATATTTATTGCTCTGTAAACAAAAGTTTTACTCCGAAACCCAAAATGGCAAAAGGTGTTAACCCCCTCTTTTCGTCAAATCTTTTCAATGAAAGATTAAAGCTTCAGAGTTTTTGGCATCGGTATTTTTATCATCTTCTTCTTGGCAAATTGAATGGCCTCTTCATAACCAGCATCTGCATGGCGCGCCACACCCAATCCCGGGTCAACTGTCAAAACTCTCTCCAGCCGCTTGGCTGTTCTTGCCTGACCATCGGCTACAATCACCATTCCGGCATGGATCGAAAGGCCAATCCCGACTCCGCCCCCATGGTGCACAGAGACCCAAGAAGCTCCACAAACAGCATTCAAGAGCGCATTGAGGATGGGCCAATCCGCGATCGCATCCGAGCCATCTTTCATGCCCTCTGTTTCCCGGTTGGGGGAAGCCACCGACCCGGTATCCAGATGATCCCGGCCGATCACGATGGGCGCGCTGATTTTTCTTTTCTTAACCAAGCTGTTGATCATTTCTCCAAACCGGGCTCTTTCTCCATAGCCCAGCCAGCAAATTCGCGCAGGAAGCCCTTGAAATTTAACCTGCCTTTGGGCTTTCCTGATCCACCTCTCTAAAGCTTTATCCTCTGGAAATTCATTGAGAACTGCTTCGTCTGTGACATAAATGTCCTGGGGATTCCCGGAAAGGGCTGCCCAGCGAAACGGCCCCTTGCCCAAACAGAAAAGCGGCCGGATGTACTCAGGAACAAAGCCAGGAAGATCAAAGGCATTCTGGACTCCAGCTTTTTGAGCCTGGCCGCGGATATTATTACCATAATCAAAGCTCTTGGCTCCTCTTTTCTGGAGCTCGAGCATGGCCCGGACATGAACCGCCATGGATTCATAAGCTCTCTTAATATAATCCCCTGGATTCTCTCTGCGGAGCCTCAGAGCCTCCTCGTAAGGAATCCCGTGGGGGACGTAGCCATTCAACTCATCATGAGCGGAGGTCTGGTCTGTCAAAACATCAGGAGTGATTCCGCGCCTGACGAACTCAGGCAAGATGTCAGCCGCGTTGCCGAGAAGCGCTATGGAAAGTGCCTCGCCTTTTTCTTTGGCCATAAAAGCAAGTTTGAGGGCTTCATCCAAGTTTTCGACCATGGTATCCACATACTTTGTCTCGAGCCGGCGCCTTATCCGATCTCGGTCAACTTCGACAATGATGGCCACTCCCTCATTCATGGTGACGGCTAAAGGCTGGGCCCCTCCCATTCCGCCAAGGCCTGCGGAAAGAGTCAGCCTGCCTTTCAGGCTTCCGCTAAAGTGCCTTCGGCCGACTGCCGCCAGAGTCTCATAGGTGCCTTGGAGTATTCCCTGAGTCCCGATATAAATCCAGCTTCCAGCCGTCATCTGGCCATACATGGTCAAGCCCAGGGCTTCCAGCCGCCGGAATTCATCCCAGGTTGCCCACTTAGGGACGATCATCGCGTTGGAGATCAGGACTCGGGGAGCTTCGGGATGCGTCTTAAAAACAGCCACGGGTTTGCCGGATTGAACAATCAAGGTTTCATCATTCTCAAGTTTCTTGAGGCTGCGGACAATAGCCTGGAAGCATTCCCAGTTGCGGGCCGCCTTGCCAGTGCCGCCATAGACAATGAGCTCCTGCGGCTTCTCCCCTACTTCAGGGTCCAGGTTGTTCATCAACATCCGGAGTGCAGCTTCCTGAGACCATCCTTTTGTCTGAAGCTGTATTCCCCTCGGCGCTCTTATTATCTTGGATGAGTACTTATCCATAGCATCCTCCAATCCTAAGGTCTTTCTAAAGGATATTATTTTACTACTTATTGTTCAATTAAAAAAAGACCCACTTAGAGTCTTGTTGGAAATAGCGAAATCCCTTCAAAAATCTTAAGATGCTATCTTTTTAAAAAAAGAGTTGACACTGGATAGAAAAATATTATAAATTATCAGTGGGAGTAAGCGAGAAGATTTAGCCTTTGGATGCGAAACTAAGGGCATTCTGAACATAACGCCAAGTTTTCAGGTGCTTAAGGAAAAGGAAAGGTGTCGTTTTATAACCTAAAAAATACAACGCGAGGGATGATTTCTGCCAATATTCTCATCTTTAATAAACACTATGAAGAGTCTGAATTTTTCCATATTCTCTGCCAAAGGTATGGTTTTGTCTTGACTTCTGCAACCTTGGAAAAGACTTCCGCTCTCGCCCAGTCGACCAAGCTCCAAGTGGCCGTGGTAGATGCCGAGCTCGCCAGTTATTCTTCGCTGAAAGGACTTTTCAAAGACTCCACTAGCATCATCATCACCGGACGCGATGAGAGCCAACTCAGAGAAATCGCTAAAGAGTGGCCTTCGACCCGGTATGTGGATTATCAAGTTATCTCTCTCCAGGAGCGGGACAACTCCCGCTTCTACCGCGCCCTCAAGTTTGCCATCGAGCATTCCCAGTTAAGGACTGAGGTGGAAAATCTTAAAAACTCTCTCGAGCTCAACGATCAGAAATTAAAGGAAGTCTATGTTGAAATCAAAGAAATCAAAAATTTCATCAGCGAGAGCGTTCTCAAAGAACTCGAGAAGCGCGTCTCCATCGAAACCAAATATGTCCGTTTAAAGAACGAAAGACAAAAAATCGAAAAGATTTTGAGGAAACTCTATACCGCCAATGATGTCAGCAGCCTTCTGGATATCGTCTCTGACATCAAAGAAATCGTCTTAGCCCAGGGAATCTCTTTTTACATCATTGACAAGAATGAGTCCCTTGGGAAATACCTCAAGCCTCTCGTCTGGGATGATGCGTTTCTCTCTCCGCCTGATTATTCAAAGTACAGCGTCCTTATCGACTCCCAAGACTTTGCCGCTTCAGCAGCCCGCTTTGGGCAAGAGATCAATATCCCGGAACTCTCCTTTGACGATAGGATGTCGAAAAGATACATCGAACAGCTTAAAGCTCCGCTGAAAAGCATCCTGGTAGTCCCCATCATGCATGACAAAGACATTATTGGAGTTATAGAAGTTTATAACAAGACGGAGAAAGGGAACATCCGGAAAGAGGGATTCTCGAAAGAAGATCAGCAGATTTTGAGAGGCCTCTCGACACATGTCTCCCTCGCCATGAACAAGCTGAACCTCATTCAGTATGATGCGCTGACAGGCTTGCTCCGGCCGGATCCGTTTTTTGAGAAAGTCATCCAAAAAATAGAATCCCAGACCAAAAGGCGTCAAGAAGAAGGGTTGTTTGCCTTGGTTATGGGCGATGTGGATTGGTTTAAAAATTACAATGACCGAAATGGACATGAGGCCGGGAATAGGCTTCTTCGAGAGCTGGCCCAAGTGCTCAAACAGTCCATCCGAGAGGGTGACCTCATCTGCCGCTATGGAGGGGAGGAATTTTTATTCTTCCTGACCGGCGTGAACAATATCGATGAAGCTCTCCTTTTGACAGAAAGAATCAGGAAAAATGTCGAAGAACATTATTTTGAATTTGAGGAGTCTCAACCCAGGAATAACCTAACCATGAGTTTTGGCGTGACGATTTTTCCTAAAGATAAGATCCATTTCCACCCCACGCTCACCCAAAACGATTTAAAACTGATCGCCAATGAGGCCGATAAGGCCATGGCCGAAGCTAAAGGCAAAAAAATATCCACTTCTAATTTAGCTGAAAAATCGGGGGCGCTGCTGACCAAGAACAAGGTCTGCGCCTATTCCCAGGAACGAGCAGAGGAAGAAAGCCGGGGCGATGTTATCAAATCTTTAAGAGAGATCTTTTTCAAGGAAAAAAGGAAATTCGAAAGATTTTATGTAGCCACGCCCCTTGTCTATAAAGAAAATGGCGCTCCTAAGGTGACAAAGACGATCAATCTGAGCATCGGCGGTGCCAAGATCAAATCAGAAGAACCTCTCTCTCCAGGAAAAACAATTGATCTCGTCATCACTGTTGGAAACAAGGAAAGCCACTTAAAAGGGGATGTGGTTTGGTCTGAAAAAGCAGGCGGGGACGCTTATTACAGCGGCTTGAAATTCAGAGATCTGGATTTTGCCACGCAAAAAATTCTGGAAGACTATTTTTCATCGCTGATTAAAAAAGGAAACATGCCCTCTTAGCGTTTCAACCCCCTTGGATTTTGACGCTGGCGATTCTCTTATTCAGGGAAACGCGACGTTTCCGTCACCTCATGAATATCTGGGACCCGATGCTCTGATTTTTCGGAGATTATCTCTTCTTCGAGCTTTTCTGGGAATTCACTTCCTTCCAGTTGATTTTCCATGCCTAAAAGCTCTTTGATCCTTTTGAGCTTTTGTAATTCCTGGCTCAAATCCACCCGAATCTTTTCTGACTCTTTGCCTTTCGGAGCTTGAGTCAAAATCTCGAATTTTTCTTCGAGGTTTCTTTTCAAGAAGAAAGCTCTCTGCTCAGCATTTCGCCGCAGCTCATCAAGCTTATGATTGAGCTCTGTGACTTTGCGAATCTCCTCTAGGGTATCGCCCGCCATCTTTTCAATTTCTTTCTGGAAACAAAGGGCCTTGTTAAAATGTTCTTTGATTTGCTCCTGAAGGCTCCCTTTTCTCTTCTCGTACTCCTCAACCATCGCCTCGTAATCTTTCAGAAATTCTTTCTCTTTCGTAAACTCCTTCTCGATCCGCTCCAAAACCAGCTTGGCCTCCCTTTTTTCCTGATCAATTCTGTCCAACAACTGTTTCTCGACCTGCTCCTTTTTAGAAAGAAGAAGTTTTTCCAGTTGACTTTCTATCTCTTTCATAATCGTAGTGGAATCCTTTAAGAGCTCATTGTTTTCGGCCATCTCTTCTCTCCTTCCCTTGCGAGAATACTTTATAACTCCCAAAATGTCAAGCCAGGAAAAAATGAAAATTTCTTTTAATTTTCTTGAATCTTTCTATGAAATTAAGGTATATAAAGGGCTAAAGAAAGTTTTTAAGGTTTGGAGAAGGAGAGGAAGGTCTGAAGATGAACCCGAATAAAATTTTGATTGTCGCAGAAAATAACAGAAGGTTGGAATACCTGGCGAAATTTTTGTCAGGTTTAGCCCTTGAAACAGAAACCATCTCCTCTATTTCTGAAAATCTTCAGAACGTGATCAAGCACAATAATTATTCGATGCTAGTGATTCATTTCGACTCATTCTCAAGTCAGAGCTTGGAAATCATCCAAAATCTTAAAAAAGGTCTCCCCCAACTCGCTGTTATTGTCCTTGCCGATGCCCAAAAAACAGAAGGATGCCTCCCTTTGCTCCAGCAAGGGATCATTAACCACATCGTAAGCCCTGATCATTTGGGGAGTATCTTCTCTGCTCTAAAAAACGAGCGGGAAAAAAGAGAATTGGCCCAGAAAAATGAGTATTATTTGAGAAGCTTAAAAAAAATACAATCAGAGCAATCCCGAAACATCAGAAAAGCCTTGGAACTGGAAGAAATCTACGACACGACTCTTGAGAACTTAATGACAGCTCTAGACTTGAGGGACGTGGAGACTTTTGGTCACTCCCAAACAGTGGCCAAATACAGTCAAGTGCTAGCTGAGCTCTTGGGTATCATAGATAAAAATCAACTGGATAACATCCGAAAAGGAGCGCTGCTCCATGATGTGGGGAAAATCGCGATTCCTGACTCTATTCTCAAGAAGCCCAATCCCCTCTCGAGTGAAGAATGGGAAAAAGTCAGACTCCACCCTTCGTTGGGTTTTGGTTTCATCAAGGAAATCAAGCTGGTTAAAGAAGTGGGGAATATCATTCTCTACCACCACGAAAGGTATGACGGAACCGGCTACTCCAACGGATTAAAAAGAGAGGAAATTCCCCTCGAAGCCCGAATATTCACTCTGGCAGATGCCCTGGATGCGATTACCTCCCACCGTCCCTACCGGAAGGAACGAGATTTTCTTGCGGCCAAGAGAGAAATCGAACATTACGCCAGCACCCAATTTGATCCTCAGGTTGTAGAAGCTTTTTGCTCATTGCGACTAGAAAAATGGGAGAGAATCCGGTTTGAAACAACGAAACTTTTCCCGGCTGTCGGAAATTTTTCAAAGGTGAGAAATCCTAAGACTTGAGAGAGACTTAGATCACGCTTTTTGAGCCAACACCAGGCGCGGAATCTGGCTGAGGTCACGAGCCAAAAAGATTTCCTTCCAGCGCGAGTCAAATAAGCCAAGAGCTTTTAGGGATTGTCCGGCTCCTATTTCTAAAATAAGCCAAGCTCCGGGCTTTAAAAATTGAGGACTTCTCTGAACAATTTTTTTGATGACCTCCAGTCCACGCTCACCTGCCAGCAGTGCTTTCCGAGGTTCGTGCTCTCTTATTTCGACGGGAAGTGCTTCCCAATCTTTGGCTGAGAGATAAGGAGGATTAGAGATAACAAAATCACATTTTCCCTTTAAATCAATCTTTTTTAACGGAGAGAATAAGTCTCCTTGGATAAAAATGATGCGAGTAAAGCCCAGGAGTTTGGCGTTCAACCGGGCTATTCTCAAAGCTTTGCGGGAAACGTCTGTGGCTATAATATTTGCCAGCGGCAATTCTTTTGCTAGAGAAACCGCAATATTCCCGCACCCTGTCCCGATATCCACAATGAGTTCTTCTTTCTTGGATGATTTTTCTAAGACTTTCTCCACAATCAGTTCTGTTTCTGGTCGAGGAATAAGAACTCCGGGAGAGACCCTGAAAGGAATTGACCAGAATTCCTTGATGCCCGTCAAATAAGAAAGTGGAACGCCGGCCAGACGCTCTTTAATCAATCGAAAATAGAGTTTTTCTTCGCGCTTGGAAAGAGCCTGGTGAGGATTGGCGAAAAATTGGGCTTCCTCGAGCGAAGCGGATTTGAGGAGAAGAAGCTTCACCTCCAAGGAAGGCTGAGGGAGGTCTTTAAGAAGGGATAGGCCTTGATAGAAGAGTTCCTGAAGCGTGCTCAATAAAGACTCGGTCTCTCGAGAGCGGAAGAATTTGTTCTTTCCTCCAGTTTTTGTCTCTGAAAATGAAGGATAAGGGTCTGCGTGAGTCCATCCAGGTCGCCGCCGAGAATGCTTTCCAGCTGATGCAGGCTCACATTAAGCCGGTGGTCTGTGACTCGTGATTGAGGGAAATTGTAGGTTCTTATTTTTTCACTCCTCTCCCCTGTCCCCACCTGAGACTTCCTGTTTTGAGCAATCTCTTCCTGTTGCTTCCTTTGAGCGATGTTCATCAGACGCGACCTTAAAATTCGAAAAGCCTTCTCCTTATTCCGGTGCTGCGATTTTTCATCCTGGCAGGAAACAACAAGGCCTGTAGGCTTGTGAGTCACCCTGATAGCCGTGTAGTTTCGGTTGACATTTTGGCCGCCAGGACCCGAAGCGCCAAAGGCTTCGATCCTGAGGTCATTGGAGTCTATTTTCACATCCACCTCATCCGCTTCGGGCAAAACAGCAACCGTGACCGTGGAGGTGTGAATCCGGCCGCTGGCTTCGGTGCGGGGCACTCGCTGAACTCGGTGAACTCCGCTTTCATACTTGAGCTGAGAATAGACGCCTTTACCCTGGATATTGACAATAACTTCTTTAAAGCCTCCGATTGAAGATAAACTGGTTTGGAGAACCTCAAATTTCCATCCTTTGGACTCGGCATAGCGGGAATACATCCGCAATAAATCCTGGGCGAAAAGCGAAGATTCATCTCCGCCTGCGCCTGCCCGAATCTCAAGAATCACATTTTTCTCATCGTTAGGGTCTTGGGGAAGGAGCAAAATCCTGAGTTCTTCCTCAAGCTTTTCCTGCTTTTTGTGCAGCTCCTCTAGCTCCGTCTCTGCCAACTTCTTTAATTCGGGTTCGGTTTGAGGGTCTGCCAGGATATCCTCTGAATCCTTAATATTCTTTATAACCTTTTTATAATCCTCATATTTTCGGACTAAAGGCTCCAAATCCGCACGCTCTTTGGAGATTTCTTTAATTTTTTGAGGATTAGAAATGAAGGCAGGGTCAGATAGAATAAGAGTGAGTTGGCGGTATTTCTCCTGGATACTTTCTAATTCTTGAAACATTTTGGCTATTTTTTAGATTCGCCATATTTTTTCCTGAACTTTTCCACTCTTCCAGCGCTATCCACAAATTTCTGCTTGCCGGTGAAAAAGGGATGACACTGGGAACAGATCTCGACCCGGATTTCTTTCTTGGTGGACCGGGTCAGGAACGTATTGCCGCAGGCGCAGGTGACCTGGCAGTCCACATATTCAGGATGAATACCTTTCTTCATGGATCTCGTCTCCTCAATTGAAAATTTATTATACCAAATTTCTGCTTGAGCCGCAAAGGTCTTGGGCGGCGGATTATTTAGCTTATTCTCTCGGCAGCTTCTCCCATTTTACGATCATAGCATTGCCAATCGATCCAAAAATGGCATCTTTTCTGGTTCTGCTTCACTTTATCTTTGTAGGCTTTGGAATCAAAATATTCTTTCAAAGTTTTCGATAAGGGGTAAAACTGTTCTTCAGCTTTCCACTCATAGACCTGATTGTCTTCCCACCTCAAGCAATTAAAATAAACAATCCACGCGAGTTGTTTTAAAGGGACCTTTGGAAAAGACTTGGTGATTGCCAAAACTTCTCCCTGTTTTTCCGGGTTGAGAAAATAGAAATACCGGGAAAAGAGCACGGCATTGTGAAAATAAGCTGGGAACGCCATTAAACTATCTTTTCTGGTAAGCCTTGCCAAATAAGCAAAAATGTCCACTACCTTCTTTCCTAGGCCAAGGCCAGGGTACATCTGACCAGGGAGGGCAGACCTCTTGGGAGAGAACCTCTGAAGGGGATTCTGAAGAGTGAGCCATTCCAGAATCAGACTCTTGTGCTCAGGAAAAGAGCGGTCCGGGAGAAGTTGGCTTTTGAGGCGAAACACTCCCTCTCTTATTTTCAAATCGACAATCAAGTTTTCTAGCTCGTTCACTTTGTAAAATATTTGAAGCCTTTGGAGAGGATAAGCGGAGGAATCCAGGTTGTATTCTAAAGGCCATAATTTTCTTTTCTTGGCTTCCCTGAAGAAGCTCCTTTTCCCAAGTACGAGAATGACCTCAGTCAGGGAATATTTGCCGAGAAAAAGTGAACTCCCCTTCTTCACATCAAGTTCTGAAATTATATCTTTCTCCACAAGAAGAGGAGTTTCTCGTCTAAAGGAATCTTCTTTGTCCATTTCTTCTCAAAAATTTTATTCTTTTTCCCGCCGAGTGGCAAGCTTTGTCTTTAACCCAAAATTGCCGATAAAAAATTAAGATGAGCCCTGGATGGTCCCTGGGTGTTCGAAGACCTAGGGGGGTGGGTGGGCTTGGTCGAGAACACATAGGGACCGTCCAGCCCACGCATCGAGCGATGCTTGTGCTCTTCCATCTTGTAGGCATGAATAAAGTTAGGGGAATTCCTTGTATTATTGAAAAAAGGAAAGGCTGTCATCCCCTATGGACATAATTCTCTGGAGGTCAAAATAAGTTTTTTGCAGCTTTATTTTAAAATAGTGCCGAAGGATAACCTTGCCTTGGGGCTTGAGGAGGGCTCTCTTTTTGAGTATTTTCAGGGGATTTCTTTCCTCGAGGAGCTTATAAGGGGGATCGAGAAAGATCAGGTCAAACTGGGCTTTCTCCTTGGACAATTGGATGATCGCCCGGTTGAATTCCTGGTGAATAATCTGGGCTTTGCCTTCTGCGCCGCATTTGGCCAAATTCATCCTGATCACTTTCACAGCAGGGTGATAGTCCTCAATAAAAATAACTTTCTTTGCCCCACGGCTCAAAGCTTCTATTCCCACAGACCCCGTACCAGAAAAACCATCCAGAAATAGACTGCCTTTGACATCCGCTTGAATAATGTTAAAGAGAGCCTCTTTGAGCTTATCGGGCATCGGGCGGACCAGAGGGCTTGGAACTCTTTTGAGCCTCTTGCCCTTATAAATTCCGCTGATGACCCTGATCATGACTTCAATGTTTATGAAAGGTGTATCAATAAAATACAATGACCTGGCCAGGATGAGTCTCAAAGTCCTTGATCCCATAAGGGAGCTCGTACCAGTCATTGATGCTTGAAGCCTCGGTGTTCTCCATTTTGGCTACCAGAAAGATGATAAAATCCAAGATCATGGGTTGAATGGACTGCCCTTCCAAATAAAGTTTTTGAAGGTCAAGCCTGACTTTGCCCTCCTTCACCTCAACAGCCCCTGCAAAATAGAAAGTCATGCGGGGTGGCAAAAAACTGGGGATTTTTCGCTGCGATAGATCGATGCCGATTTTCCCCTCTATTTTATTATTTTCGAATAATTTAAGCCGAAGTTCCTTCATGATTTCTTCTTTCTCTGTTTCGATCCGGTAAGCGATATAGGAGTTGAGCTCGTTTTCGGTGACAACAATTCTTCTAGAGATATTTTGCGCTGTTGAAGGTGGGGCAGATTTAATTTTTTCAATGGCATCCAAGACTTTTTTAGCTTCTGGCTGGGTATAATTTTGGAGGGCAAACGAAAAAAGGGAGAGAGAAAAGCAGAAAACACTCATTCGCCAGAAAAAATACGCCCTAAAATACATAAAGTTCTCCTTCTTATGCTAACAAATTCCCCCCTTAGAAGCAAAATGAAAAAGATTATTAAAAGAAAGGAGAAAATTCTAAATAAGCGAGTTACTTCTTGTACTTCGAAACATTTTCCGGTTCATCAATGATCACGACATCTTCATGGGTTTTAATGGCAGCACTTCCCGCAACGATCGAGGCTAAACCCAAGGGGGCAGCGATAAGTGGCAGAATTCCTCTTTTGCAGACCAAATAAACTAAATCACCCGTTTCGGCTTTTTTCTTTAATTTTAGATCAGCTGTTTGACCTGCAAATAATCTTTTTACAGGAACACCCTCTCGTTTCAGAACACTCACACTTTGGTAAAAATCTGTTTTGATTCCTTTGGTGTGGATCCGGTCCTGAATGCCAAGACTTCCTTTGATTATATAAACGGCAGCCATCGCTGTAGAGAGGTTGTACTCATCAACCCTGCCTATCATGGACTCCCCTGAGATTTTTTGTTCTTTGTAGACTTCTGCCATCGAAGAAGCCGTATCTTTATCATAAGGAGTCAGCAAAATGGACATTTTCGCTGTTTCATTCGCCTGGATTTTTATTCCCACAAGATTATCGGCATTAAAATCACCTTTAGAAGTAAGAACGCCGTAGGTGTAAATCCCGCTTTCCAGACCTTCAACCGTAAAAACCCCACTGTTATCAGATTTGCCGCTCTCATAGATCGTCCCAGAGGAAACATTCTTGAGCCTTATGACGGCGCCCTCAAGAGGGGTTGTGCCGTCTTTATCGTAAATAAAACCCACCAGGTTTCCGTTTGCGTTATCAGCACATTCCACAATATAAGGTGTACAAAAAATGAACAGAAAAAAACAAAGCCCCGAAACGATAGATTTATTTTTGGCCTTGGCAAGCATGTTAACCTCCGCTTCTCTAGCTATTGAATAATAATGATCTTATCTTTATTTGTCAAGGAAAATCATTATGGTTCACTGTGCTTCTTTCGCCTGAAAAAGCTCGGAATTTTTATCTGAAAAGACCTATCTTTTGCTTTGGGATTTGAAGGCAGAGGCAGATCAGCCAGCTCTCTGTTCTCTAATACAGCCTGAGGATTTTCCTTGACAAGCC
>Ga0315280_10000971_pt1 | contig 51162 bp, 32 predicted proteins | sample YL17G06_40_MG_FD_203697 | JGI IMG/M metagenome (GOLD analysis project Ga0315280, IMG submission 203697) | Sediment microbial communities from Yellowstone Lake, YNP, Wyoming, USA - YL17G06_40 | ecosystem: Environmental > Aquatic > Freshwater > Lake > Sediment | place: USA: Wyoming | collected... | reverse complement strand
CGCAACGGAGGTGGTTGTCGCTGATCTCCACGACAGCAGTCGCTCGCTTTCCGTGACGACTATCGATCCCCGGGCACGACTCTTACAGGGCCAAGGAATTCCGCCCACGCTGGGAATCGATTCGTCCTACAGCGCGATCATTTTTATTGGTCAGCACGCTATGGCGGGAGCGGAAAAAGGCGTCCTCAATCACACCCAAGCCTTCACGATTCAGAATATTTGGGTCAATAACAAACTGGCCGGAGAAATCGGCGAAAGAACGATGCTGGCGGGCTACTACGGTGTTCCGGTGATCATGCTCTCCGGTGACGCGGCAGCCTGCAAGGAAATCCAGGACCTTGTTCCGGAAGCGGAATGCGCGGAGGTGAAGTCCGGCGTCAGTCGGACGGGCGGGTATTCACTCTCTCACACGGCGGCCTGCGCTTTGATCCGCGAGAAGGCACGTCGCGCGATGCAGCACCTCTCCGAATTCAAGTCTTACAAGATTGCCGGCCCGGTCGAGGTAAGAATCGAGTTCACCGTCGAGAGCACGCCCGTTTACCGGCCACGCGAGGGCGTCGAACGCATCAACGAACGGACCTACGTTTACCGCGGGAAAGATATTGTTGACGCCTGGCTGAAGTGGGGGGACTTCTAGGTAAGGCACAGGATGCGTGGGACGCCACGAATGCGAGCCCGCTGCTCCGAGAACATATGGAGGTGTTTATGAAGAAGAAGGAAATAGGCCGCCAGGATTCCTTAAATAGGGACGTCGGGAGCGGCGCGGGCCTTGCCCCGCTCGCCGGAATCAGCTTCTTGACTCGCCCCGAGAGGGTCTTTGGGGCGAACGACCGCGTGCGGGTTGGCATCTGTGGCGTTCGGGGCCAAGGTTTCACCCATGTCGAGGAGTATGTCGATTTGCCCAATGTCGAGGTGGCAGCCCTCTGCGATGTCGACGAGAATGTGATAAGCGAGCGCCTCCGAGACGTGGACAAGATGGGTCTGCCCCAACCCAGAACCTATATTGACGCCCGCAAGCTGATGGAAGACCAGTCGATCGACGCCGTCTCTATTGCCACGCCCAATCATTGGCACTCGCTCATCGCCATCTGGGCCTGCCAGGCCGGCAAAGACGTCTATGTTGAAAAGCCATGTTCCCACAACTGGTGGGATAGTCACCAACTGGTTCGTGCCGCCAACAAATACAACCGCCTTGTTCAGCACGGGACCAACATGCGTTCCAGCGAGGCTATCAACGAAGGCATTCGGAAGCTCCGGGAAGGCTTGATTGGCGAGCTTTACATGGCCCGCGGGCTCTGCTTCAACTGGCGGCCCAGCATTGGACGTACTCCCGTTGAGCCGGTTCCTCCCGGCGTCCACTATGACCTGTGGACCGGCCCGGCACCTCTGAAGCCTTTTACCCGCAACCGCTTTCACTACAACTGGCACTGGATGTGGGATACCGGCAACGGAGATCTCGGCAACCAGGGCATCCATCAAGTGGATGTGGCGCGCTGGGGGCTGGGCGTTAAATTCCCCGACAAGATTTCGGCCATTGGCGGCCACTTCATGTTTGACGACGATCAGGAAACCCCGAACACCCTTAACTGCGCGTTTGAATTCCGTATGCCGGACGGAAAGCGCAAGATGTTGGAGTTCGAAATCCGGCACTGGATCAGCAACCACGAAGCGGCTATCAACACTGCGGGGTTCGGCCTGGAAATCCCAGGTTTCATCGGTTACCCCAACCCTTCAGGTGCCCGCGAGCTCAAGGCGAAGGACACCGTAGGCAACATTTTCTATGGCTCCAAAGGATACATGGCGATGCTCGATAGCATCAACCACCAGTCTTACAGGACGTGGCTGGGAGAAGGCCAAGAACAGGGTCCTGGTGCCACGCGCCGGGGCGGCAACTGTTGGGGGAACTTCATCGATTGTGTGCGGAGCCGAAAGAAAGAAAGACTAGAGGCACCGGTCGAGGAAGGCCATATCTCCTGCACGCTGGTCCACTTGGCCAACGCCTCATATCGTCTCGGACGCACACTGAACTTCGACCCAGCGACTGAGTTGGTGATCGGCGATGAGGAAGCGAATCGCCTGCTGCGCGGCACCTACCGCGAGCCGTTTGTCGTGTCTGAGAATGTTTAGGGTCTGACGTCTCTTGATGGGCTGATGCGGGAAACTCTTTTCCAGGCTGTGACGAGCCACAGGCGATGAGTCCTCGCATCGCGGCCTTCCGTGTCCACGCCCACCGCCACCAGGACGTGATGCTCGGCGAAGATCACTCCATCCAGATAAATGATCAGCAAGTCCATCCCGCAGAGCGGGATCAAAACGCCGCTCGCACAACCTCCAACGGAATTTAGGACACCCTCGGTGAACCAGGAGGAGAACTATAGCTTAACGCACCTCGCTCGACTGTCCCATTTCCGCTGAAGTCGAACGCGACCATTCAGGAAGGACGCGGCATCGTCAAGGCCAAGCGACTCCGGTGATTTTCCTTTGGATACGAAACCACGAAGGGGGACTGGCGGTGTTAGACGAGAGTTAAGACCTTGCGGCTGGTTTCGCGCCCTCCTACGGGTTTTCGCCGGGAGCTTCCGGAGCAGGCAACTTCCCGGAGACACTCTCTTCTAGTTCCTTCCGGGCCTGCGCCTGTAGCCGCCCGGCCTCGGCGATTTCCTTCTGAGCCTTCTCGCGCTGGCCAGTTTTCAGGTATGCCTGACCCAACTGGAAATGCATTTTGGCGCTGTCCGGCTGGAGTTCCAGGGCCTGCTGGAAGTAAGGTATGGCTTGTTCGGGCTGGCCCTTTCGCACATAGGCCTTTCCAATTCCGTCCAGTGACTTGGGGAGCTTCGGATCAATCTTAAGCGCCTTGCGGAACGTCTCGAGGGCATGGTCTGGATCCCCCTGCTCAAGATACACCATCCCGAGATTTTCAAAACTCCAGGGTTCATCGGGAGTGAGCGGTATTTCCTGTTTGAACTCCGCAGCCGCCTGATCCAGCTTCCCCTGGCTCTGATAGAGCACACCGAGATTGTAGTGAGCGAAGGGCAACTTGGGATCAAGTGCCACCGCTTTCTCTAGCTCGCCCTGGGCCTTGGACTTCTGAAAAAGGTCCAGGTATGCCTTGCCCAAAAGCAAATGCATATGACCCGTGTCGCCGCCCGTGCGGATCATTTGCGCGAAGGTTTGGGTGGACTCCTCGGTGCGCTTGAGCTTGCCGTAAGCGATACCCAGCACGAAGAGGAAATCCAAGTTGTCCTTCTCGCTGCTTGAAAGCGGCTCGAGCGTCGTGACCGTATGCTCGTAATCGCCCTCCATGAAGTAACTCATGCCCAGTAGATAGCGCGCCTGCGCGTGCTTGGGGTTGGATTGGAGCACCCGCGCGAAGGCGGGAAATGCTCTCACAAAGTCGTTTTTGTGGTAATAGGCCAAGCCCAGGTTCAGGTCAAGTCCCGTCACCTCAGGCGCGAGTTTCTTGGCTTCCTTGAAAGCCTCGATTGCCGAGTCATACCGGCCCAGACGCATGTTAACCACGCCCAGGTTGGAATATGCCGCCGCCGAGTGGGGATCGATTTTCAGGACCTCGCGGAAACCCTGCTCAGCCTTGGGGTAGTCGCGGGCAAACAGGGCGCGCTGGGCTTCCTCGAACAGCGTCTTGGGATCGGGTGGGTGCTGCTGGGGGGCGCCTACCCCCGGACATAACACAACCAGAACGAAAAAGAGAGTGCCACAGACGACTGCCTTACTCACTTCTCACGGTTCCTCCGTCCACCATGATAGGGTGTGAGCAGGCATCCTCGCAACAGCCGTCCCACTAAGAAGCTGTGAAACAACCGGCGAAGACGAGCCACCGCTCTCCCGCGATATCGCACTGAGGCGCCGATCTTAGGGGCTTTTGCAGAGCCCTGAAGGCTTCACGGCCTGCACGGCGGCCATTAAAGCTTTCTCGATTCCCACTCTGAATCGCCTACACATTGCCTTACCTCCTCAATTGGCTTCAAGAGACTGAAAGCCACACTCTCAACTTTATTCAACATTAGCCTGTTCAACATTAACCTTGACATTCCGGATAGCTCGTATTAGACCGTGGCAATCAAAGGTCAGGATGTGTTTGCTCAAATTAAAACACAGGAGCAGACTGCAACCCGGCGGTCGCCCCGCGCCGTGCCTTTCTTCCTATTTGTCGGAAGGCGGTCTGGCTACAATTGAGGAGGTGAGGACGACGTGTCATTGGTGCCGCGCGGAGCTGTGCGATAGTGGCCGGAGTGAACGGAGGCTAAATGATCACTCTTTTGTTGTTGGCGCTGCTGGCGTCGCCGAGTGTCACGCCTGTGAATTTACGCTGCGAGTTTCGGGTTGACCCCCGCGGAGTGGAGGCTGTCCAGCCGCGACTCAGTTGCACCCTCGATTCTTCGCAGCGGGGGCAGTTCCAGTCTGCCTACCAGGTTCTCGTCGCTTCCTCCCGCGCGGCGCTCGAGGGCGGCCGGGCAGACCTCTGGGACAGCGGCAAGGTGGCCAGCCGGGAGAGGATTCAGATCGTTTACAACGGCAAACCGCTCACCTCCCACATGCGCTGCTACTGGAAGGTGCGGGTTTGGGACAAGGACGGCACGCCGTCAGAATGGAGCCCGCCAGCAAGTTGGTCGATGGGGATCCTGAAGCCCGAGGAATGGCGGGCGAGTTGGGTCGCCTGGAGCCGCACCGCGATCAACTCCGGGCCGCTGCCGATGTTCCGGCGCGAATTCACGGTCACGCGTCAGGTGCGTCGCGCCACCGTGTACATCTGCGGGCTGGGATTCTTTGAGTTGTATCTTAACGGCCACAAGGTCGGCGACCACGTTTTGGAACCCGGCTGGACCAACTACCGCCGCAGCGCGTTGTACCTCACATACGACGTCAGCGATTTACTCCGCCCAGGAGCCAATGCCATCGGCGTGCTGCTTGGGAATGGAATGTATAACGTTGCCGGCGGCCGCTACGTCAAGTTCAGCGCGAGTTTTGGCCGCCCGAAGTTCATTTCGCATCTCCGTATCGAGTACGACGACGGGACCACCGAATCCATCGTTTCGGATGAGAACTGGAAGGCGGCGCCGAGCCCCATCCGCTTTTCGTGCATCTACGGCGGCGAAGATTATGACGCACGCTATGAGCAGCCGGGATGGAACGAGCCTGGCTTCTCAGCGAAGGATTGGGAGTCGGTCGAGACCATGGATATTCCGGGCGATATCCTGGTCGCGCAGGACCAGCCGCCCATCAAGGTGATGCAGGTCTTCCACCCGGTGAAAATCAGTGAACCCGCGCCGGGGATACACATTTACGACCTCGGGCAGAACTTCTCCGGTTGGCCGCAAATCACCGTGCGCGGTACCGGCGGTTCACAAGTACGACTGACGCCCGGCGAGCTGCTGGACGAAAAGGGTTTCGTCACGCAAAGAAGTTCGGGCGGTCCCACGTATTTTACCTACACGCTGAAAGGTGGCGGTACGGAAACCTGGCATCCGCGTTTTTCTTACTACGGCTTTCGCTACGCCCACGTGGAAGGCGACGCGGAAGTGCTGGACCTGGAGGGCCAATTTCTTTACTCTTCGGCACCGCAGGCCGGCGAATTCTCCTGTTCGAATCCACTCTTCAACCGCATCCATAAGCTGATCGACGCGGCAGTGCGCAGTAACCTCCAAAGCGTAGTTACCGACTGCCCGCACCGCGAAAAACTCGGTTGGCTGGAGGTGCCGTACCTGATGGCGCCAAGCCTGGGGTTTGATTTCGACCTTTCCTCGTATTTCCCAAAGATTGTGCGTGACATGCGGAATTCGCAGACCCTCGAAGGGCTGATTCCTGACACAGCGCCAGATTATGCAGTTCATCCGGGCGCATTTCGCGATTCCCCGGAATGGGGCAGTGCGATGGTGGTGGTCCCCTGGTGGTTGTACCGAAAATATGGCGACCGGCGCGTGTTGGAGGAGAGCCTGCCGGCCATGGCGCGCTACGTCGATTACCTGGGTACCAAGGCTCAAGACGGCATTGTTTCGTACGGTCTCGGCGACTGGTACGACATCGGGCCTGGTGAGCCCGGCCCATCGAAACTCACCCCGCTCGGTGTGACAGCCACAGCCACCTATTACCAGGATCTACGAATCGTGGAGCAGGCGAGCCGTCTGCTGGGGCACGAGGCGGACGCCAATCGCTATGCGACACTGGCGAGCCGTGTGAATGAGGCGTTCCACCGGCACTTTTTTGACCCCAAGACGGGCCAATACGCCACGGGCAGCCAGACAGCGCAAGCGATGCCGCTTGTTTTGAACATGTGCCCGCCGGCGGAGCGCGCTGACGTGCTGGAACATCTCGTGAGTGACGTGACGCGCCGCGGGAACCAGCAGACTTCAGGTGACATTGGCTACCACTATCTCGTGCGCGCGCTTCTGGACGGCGGCCGTTCTGACCTGCTGTTCGCAATGACCAATCGCACGGATCCTCCGAGCTACGGCGCGCAACTGGCGCGAGGCGCCACCACACTCACAGAAGCCTGGGACGCAGACCCTGCCTCGTCACAGAACCACTGCATGCTCGGTCATATCGAGGAATGGTTTTACGCCGGTCTGGCAGGCATCGAGGCGGATTTCGACCGCATCACGATCAAGCCTCAGCTCGTCGGCGATCTGAGTTGGGTGAAAGCTTGGCACGACACCGTACGGGGCCGAGTCGAGAGCAGTTGGAAGATCGACGATTCGGGTTTCGAGCTGGCGATTCGGATTCCAGCGAACACCACTGCCACGGTTTTTGTGCCCGGCAGCTCGATCAAGCAGGTGACTGAAAGCGGCCGGCCCCTTTCGGAAACGGTGGGCGTGCGTTTCCTGCGCCAGGAAGGAACGACGCTGGTGTTCGAAGTCGTCTCTGGCCAGTATATATTTCGATTGCCCAAGCCTCGATAACGACTACAATCGTCGGGCAGGTCGCCGCCGAATTGCAACGGCGCCCAGGCAAGGTTGGGAGCAACGGATTTCACATTGTTAAGAGCAAATACCCATTATCCGAGTGCAAACTTCGACTCACAAGGAGAAGACATATGAGGCGTCGCGAATTCTTTCCTACGCTTGGTCTGGGCAGTTACTTCTTGTTTACAAAAACGGACGAGTTGGCGACGCTGCGGCCAAACCAACCCGCCCCGCCTGGTAACGAAGCAGGCAAGCAGCGGCCCAAGATTGGGAGTGTGAGCTGGAACTTTCACAGTCTTGCTCCCGGCGCTCACCCCGAGGAGGCCATTGACATCATCGGAAGCCTCGGGTTCGACGGAGTGGAACTCATCGCGAACTCGCGCCGGGACATCGATGAGTATTGGACGGAGGCGACGATCAGCCGCATCAAGAAACAACTCGAACGGAATCGGCTGGAGGTGCCTCAGTTCCCGATGTTCCAGCCTGTGGTGGAGGGGTTGACCAGCCGGGACTCCGAGGAGCGGAAGCGCAGCCTCGACTACTTTGAAGCAGGCTGCCGCATCGCAAAAAAACTCGGCGCGCCGATGGTCAACATTGTCGCGCCATGGGCGCGGGAACTGAAAGCGTCAAGCGAATACTTGCCGCGCTACTTTATGGGCGATCCCAAGCCGGGGGAGAAGTTCCACATCGACATCGCCCCGGGCTTCGACTTTGACGAACTTTGGCATCGCTTTATTGAGACGATCAAAGCCTGCCTGGAGCGTGCGAAGGCGCACGGCCTGAAGTTTTCGATCGAGAACCATACACACACCATGCTGCCCGTCATCGACAGCTTCCTGCGCCTCTGGGATGCCATTCGCGATCCGGCCCTCGGCTGTAATCTCGACTGTGGCTGGGCCATGAACCAGCGTGAGTATCCTCCCGTCGCCATCCACAAGCTGAACAAGCATCTCGTGAATCTTCACGTGCGGGACATCGACGCCCGGATGCGCGAATACCTGCCCATCGGCAGTGGAGTAATGGACATCAAAGCTATTGCGGATGCGGTGAAAGCAATTGGCTTCGGAGGCTTCCTAACCCTCGAACAGGACTCGTCTGCGGAGGACATGAAGGAAACGTGCCGCCGGTACGTGAGCCTGATGAAGGAATATCTCGCCTGAGCAGTTGCAGGCCCAGCGAGTAATCTCCATCTATAAGAATAGGTGCCGAAAGTAAAACCTCAGCAACTAAACGATGTACTCAAGTCTTCTCGACATCAGGCCAGCCGGATGGGGCTCCCTGGAGGTGAGGAATGTTACTGAAGAAGTCACTTTTGGCATTCATCGTGGCAGTCGGCGCCGCTTTGTCGAATGGCCCGGCGGTCGTCGCACAAACCGGCAGCGAACGACCTGTTTACCTCAATCCGAAAGAGCCGGTCGATAAACGGATCGACGACTTGCTCAATCGCATGACGCTGAAGGAGAAAGTCGGGCAGCTCAATATGCCCTGCGTTTACGTCGAACAGCTTGGAGAGGACATCCCGGCCAAGCTCGAGTCATGCAAGCGATTCGCGGAAGGGACGTACACGGACGAGATCGGGCCCGGCGGCGGCTTTTTCACGCTTGCCAATGAAATTCTACGCGAAAGCTCGCGACAGCAGGCGGAGTACTTTAACCAGCTCCAGGACATCGCCTTGAAGAAGACCCGGCTGAAGATTCCCCTCTTGCAGACGGAAGAGGGCACGCACGGCGGAATGTTTCCGGGCGCTACGGTCTTCCCGGAGGGTCTCGCCATCGGGAGCACGTTTGACATGGACCTGGTGAAGACCATCTACGCGGCAGCGGCGGAGGAAGCACGGGCCGTGGGGATTCACGAGCTCTGCACGCTGGTGGTTGAGCCGAACCGCGACCCGCGCTTGGGACGGAACTCCGAGGGTTTCAGCGAAGATCCCTACTTGTGCGCGCGAATTGCCGGATCCATCGTGCGCGGGGCACAGGGGTACGACGTGGCCGCGAATGACAAGGTTGTGACCGTGCTCTGTCATTATCCTGGCCAGAGCCAGCCGGCGAGCGGGCTGGAGCGCGGCGCCATGGAGATTTCGGAGCGCAATCTGCGCGAGACGTTCCTGATCCCCTGGGTGGCGGGCATCAAGAAGGCCGGCGCTTTGGGGGTGATGGCGACCTATCCCGAGATCGATGACGTACCGAATCACTCCTCGGAGAAGATCCTGACCAGGATCTTGCGCGAGGAGTTGGGGTTCAAGGGCCTGGTGCTTAGCGAAGGTGACGGCTTCGGGACGTTGATCTATGAGAACGTCGCCGCGACGCAGAAAGAAGCGGGTGCGCTCTCCTTGAAAGCCGGCGTGGACGTCAACATTACCTATGAACCCGCCTACATGAAGCCGCTGATTGAGAACGTTGAAGAAGGGAGAGTGCCAATGGCGCTGGTGGAGCGGGCGGTGCGCAGGGTTCTGGAGCAGAAGTTCCGTCTGGGTCTGTTCGATAACCCTTATGTCGATGTGGAACGCGCGACCCGAACGGTGCATTCGCCGGCGCATCAGGATTTGGCGTTGCGAGCGGGTCGGGAAGGGATTGTGTTGCTGAAGAATGAGAAGAACCTGCTGCCGCTCAGGAAGAATGTGAAATCGATTGCCGTGATCGGCCCCGACGCGGACGAGGTGATGAACCAACTGGGTGATTATTCGCCGAAAAAAATCCTGCAGCACGTGGTGACGGTGCTGGAAGGGATTAAAGCGAAAGTCCCGTCCGGGACCAAGGTCGTTTACGCGAAAGGCTGCGGAGTGATGGGGAGCGATAAGAGCGGGTTTGCCGAAGCCACGCGCGCCGCGAAGAGTGCCGACGTTGCCATTGTCGTGGTCGGGGAGAAGCAGAGCAGAAATGGCGAGGACGAACCGAATGACAGCCCCACGGATGGAGAAGGCCACGACGTGGCCAGCCTGGATCTCACCGGGGTGCAGGAGGATCTCATCAAGGCTGTTTACGAGACCGGAACGCCAGTGATTGTGGTGCTCATCAACGGCCGGCCGCTTTCGATCCGATGGACGGCGGAGCACGTGCCCGCCATCGTGGAGGCGTGGGAGCCGGGCGAGCGGGGCGGGGTGGCGGTCGCGGACGTGCTGTTCGGCGACTACAATCCCAGCGGGCGGCTGGCCATTACGATTCCCCGTCACGTCGGCCAGCTGCCGGCTTATTACAACTACAAGCCCTCCAAGGCTTATTGGATTCAGGGCGAGAGAAGGGGCTACGTCGATATGCCCGCGACGCCTCTCTATCCCTTTGGATATGGTCTGAGTTATACGAGGTTCGAGTATAGCGGCATTCGCATTGATCCGGCCGAGATTCACACGGCCGGCAGTGCGCGCGTGAGCGTGGATGTGAAGAACGCCGGCGACCGCGAGGGCGAGGAAATCGTGCAGCTTTATATTCACGAGGCCGTTGCCCCAGTTTCCACGCCGGTCAAGCAACTGCGGGGTTTCGAGCGAGTGGCTCTCAAGCCCGGCGAGGCGAAGACGGTGACGTTCACGCTGACGCCGGAGGAATTGCAATTGCTCGACCGCGACATGCACTGGGTGGTGGTGCCGGGCGACTTCGAGATTATGGTGGGAAGGTCGTCGGAAGATCTACCGCTCAAGGGCACGCTGAAGGTGAGGGAATAACACAGTAAGCCCGGCGGGAGTGAAACGGGGCGGGGAATTGTTGCCGCCATCACCTCCCGCCTGTTCTTTGCGCGTGGAAGCTCTTTCGTATTCAGGTTATCGTCGCCGTGTCCCGACGCCTACAAGGCAGTCTCACTCAAGTCACCGGGTGGCTCGGAGCGAGAGGAACCAGGGTGTGGCGCTCAATCCGCCCCAGTCACCCGGGTTGTGGTTCGCCACGAAGACCTTCCGAAGCGTCTGGTCATAAGGCACCAGCGCTTCCCACAGTACGCCGGGTGAGTTTTTCCATCGTGGGTCGGGCTGCCCACCGTCAATGCGCTGGAATTCCGCTCCGACCACTTTCTTGTTCCACATGAAATCGCGGTTTGTAGCAATGAGACGGTCAATGTCTTCCCGCCTGAAGACAAGCCCATGCTCGAATGCAGCGACGATGCCTTCCGCATCAATCGCGTAGTAGCCGCCATTGGGATGTACGCCGACCCAGTGCTTTGTCGAGCCGTCGCTCTTGTAGTCCCAAGGTCCGGCGGGGTCCCAGTAGTCCCAGGCGAAGTATTTCCCGTTGTCCCGGGTCTTCATTCGCGATTTCATGAGCTGCCACCACTTCTCACTTCGTTCCCGGTAGACAGGCTTCTTCGTCACATCGAACATTGCGATGAGCCAGCGAGCAATGTGATTTTCCTTGTTGTCCGGGTGTGAGAAGCCGTCGGCTTTTCTCCGTTCGTAGCCCTCCGTCCATTTGCCCGTCGAGGGGTCAATACCGAAGGGTTGCACGACCCACAGGCCGCCGACGCTCGCGTCGCGCCAGGAATCGCGTGAATCCCACTTTTGATAGATATGCTCGGCAAGCTCCAAGTAGCTGCGCGCTTTCTCGCCCCACTGCGCTTTCAGGGCAGGCGTCTTCAAAATCTCATCTGCCATCAGGATCACTGGGCGCAGCATCATGGCTTCGCCTAACATGCTGTCGGCGTAAAGGTCTTCTGAAAGCGTACCGCCCGTGCCCCCTTTTGGCCAACCTGTGAAACCGTCCGGCTCCTTCACGCCGCGCTTAACGCACGAGTCCGTCCAATCAATCAGCATTTCCACCCACTTCGAGTCGCGGGTCGCCAGATAACCATAGTAGAAGCCGTCGAGAAACGGGCTGACCAGCCAGCCCAATTCTTCGCCCATTTCCTTATCGCAGTAGCGATTCTTTCGGCCGTCGTCGAGGATGAATTTCTCCCAACGGGCCTGCCAGTCTTTGGCGGTGGCCGGGTCGATCCATTCGGCCGGTCGCTCAACAGTGGCCGCAAACCATGCGCCACCGCGAAGGGCGGTGACGGTGGAAGCCGCGGCGAGGGCTCTGGTAGAGATTTCCTGCAGGAATTTGCGGCGCTTCATGACGTGTCTCCCTATTGAGCACTGCGGGCCAGAGTCGCATTCGACAACCTGAGGGAACACCTGCCCCGCTCAGTCACACCAGAGCCAAATGGACAGGAAACTTCCAGGCAAAAAAAAACTAGCCCTGGCTACCCTTGGAGGGCAGCCAGGGCCAAGACACAACCGGACAAACAGCAAGTCAAACTAGAAGAGGAACTTCATCCCCAGTTGGATTTGTCGGGGGCTCCAAGCCTCGTTGACTACCCCATTGCTCGGGTTGTATTGGTCCCCGCCGCAATTACGACCAAAAGCCGGACTGCCGTCTTCGTTGGGAGCGCCGCTGCAGCCGGTGTTGACGTATTTCCACTGCGGATGGTTGAAGGAGTTGAACGTTTCCAGCCGGAACTGGAGCGTGGAGTGCTCGCCTTTGAACCAGGGGAACTGGATCTCCTTGAACAAAGCCAGATCCCAGTTGTTGCGGCCCGGGCCGGTAAGCACGTTGCGCCCCATGTATCCGAACATACCCGATTGGCCGTTGGCATTGAGCTGATCCAGCGTAGGCTGCGCAGTGACAGACGGGTCATACCACCTTACCATGGGCCCGAACTCCGGATCATTGTACGTGCTCTTGTTGATCTTGAGCGGGCCGAGGGTGTTGCACTTGTAGCTTCCACCGATACCAGTCGAGTACCCTTCCACGCCACAGTCGAAGTCCGTGGGCAGTCCAGTGAAGAAACTGGTGATGCCACTGACCCGCCATCCCCCAAGAGACTGTTTGAGGAAAGCATTGGTGGAGTTCTTGAAGAACGGCAGATCGTAGATGTAGTTCAACATCACGACGTGGGTGCGATTGAGGTCGGAATTTCCCTTCCACCGGTTCATGTTGAAGTTCTCATCCACGCTGGTCATCTGGTAGGCACTGGTGGAATTATCGATCATGTGCGACCAAGTGTAGGAGGCTTGCAGGGTGAGGCCGTAGCCCGTGGTGTGCCGGAAGTTCGCCTGGAGTGAGTGATAGCTGGACGCGGCCGTAAACTGCTTATACCGAATGTTGCCGAACCCTTGATAGTAGCGGAAGTAATCCACAGATCCAGGATCGCTGATCAGGCGATTCTGAACATCGCAGTTACCCGCGGCATCGCAAGAGTCACTCCCTGCCAGTGCCGGAACATTCATCGTCCCGACCGGAATAATCACCTGGTTCGCGTTGCGGTTCGTATCCAAGTGCCGTGCCAGCGTGCCGACGTAAGCCACGGTCAGCAGGTTGTTCCCTCGGAACTCATGTTGAATGTTGAAGTTGAACTGACTTACCGCAGGGTTCTTTTGGAAATAGGGGATGGCCTGGATGCCGGCCGGGCCGATACCGGCAAAGCCGCCTGAGGTATTGAAGTTGTAACTGGTAAGGTTAAACATCGAGGGAGCAAAAATCGCCGGTGCGTTCCCTTCCAGCCCGATGACGTTGGCGTCGTTGCCGTTCCCGGGCTCATAGTAGATGCCGAATCCGCCACGGACTGACGTCTTTCCGGAACCCGTCGGATCCCAGGCAAAACCGAAGCGCGGACCGATGTTCATTTTGTAGGGCACCTGGCAGCCTTTCGCAATCGGCCCCGCACCGCATTCCACAAGACCGTTGCCGAAGCCTGAGAAGTCGTAGATATGGCCCGTGGCAGGGTCCTTGTGCAAGAGTCCGTCGGCGCCGAGTACAGAAGCGAGAGCAGGGTTGTAAAGGGAGGGAATGAAGCTCGAGTCGACGGTCGGCTTGGTGACGTCATGAGGAGGAATTAACAGGTAATAGCGGACGCCGAAGTTGAGCGTCAGCCTGCGGTTGACTTTCCAGTCGTCCTGGATGTAGGGCTCGAAGTCTGTGCGTCGCCAGTGTCCCACGCCGTAACCGCCCGTTAACACGCCATGAGCGTTGAAGGTGCCCTCCTGGTACTGGGCAATGCGGCCCAGCATCATGTCGGCGAGTGCATTGTTGGAGGAAACTGAGTAGCCGTTGTCGAAGGTGTAGTAGCCTTGGGTGTCGAAGCCGAATTGCTCCGTCAACTGGAACTTTTCCAGGAAGAACCCGACCTTGATGGTGTGCTTTCCATGGACCCACGCCACGTTGTCCCGATAAGTGTAAACAGGCTCGGCATCGTATTTGCCCACGTAATTTCCATTATCGATCGAGAAACTAAAGGGAACCCCACCGCTGACACTGACTCCCGGAAGCAAGGGGTTACCCGCGTTGGCCGGGAAAAAGGTGCTGGAGCTCCAATCCGAGGGCTTCTTGACCGACCCTGCGATACTCCCCGGACCTGGCAACACCGAGATCCAGTGGGGGGTATCCGTATAGCTCATGATGAATTCGTTCATGAGCGTGGGCTTGATGTTGTAGTTGAGGTGCATCACCGTCTGCCGGGCGGGAACAATATAATTGGTCGCAGTCGTATCGTAGCTCGATCCCGTCCAGAGCGCGGGCACACTCGTCTTCACCCAGGTATCGCTGGCGAAACGAACGAACAGCGATGCCTTATCGCTGATGTTCTGGTCAACACGAATGATCGTGTCGCTGAAATTGGTCGGCACCTTGTGAGCACCAATGTAGCCCCTAATTCCGTTGTTGGGCAGGGGAACATAGGCGTCGAGGATGGCCTTCGCATTGGCGAAAGCCTTCGAGTCGAAACCGGGCATGGCCTGGACATTGTCATACGTGACTCCGTTCAGGCTCGGCAGGAGGCAGCCGTGGGCGATAAGGTAGTCACTTTTGTTAGCCGAGTTCGGATCGCACTGGCTGAAGTCCCCTTCCCTCATCTGCGCGGTGGGAACATTTCCAGTGCGGACCGTGGCTGCGCGGTATTTAGCCCATTCCTGGGACCAGAAGAAGAACGTCTTGTTCTTGCTGGTGTTGTAGTGGCCGGGAATGTAAAAAGGCCCGCCCACAGTGTAACCAAAGATATTCCACTGAAGAGGCGTCTTGGGGGCGTGCCCTTTGGGAGGATTAATCTGCTGGTTCGAAAACCAGTCGTTGGCATCCAGTATCTGGTTGCGGACGAATTCGTGGGCGCTCCCGTGGAAGTCCTTGGTGCCGCCTTTGGTCACCATCTCGACCAGCGCTCCGGCATGCTGGCCCACGTCGGCGCCGTAGTTGGAGGTGGAGACGCGAAATTCCGCGATGGAATCAAGCGCCGGAGTGACGGCGCCACCGATGCCAAGCGAGCTTTCTTGGGCGTTGTTCCCACCATCGTATTCGATTTGGCTGTACTCGATCCGGTTCCCGTTGAAAGAAACGCTGACCTCCCCACCCGCATGACCCAGTTGCATCGCATCCTCTTGGTCATTGTTGATGACGGCACCGGGCACGAGGAACTCCAAACCCATAACATTCTGGCCGTTCAGGGCCAGGTTTTGAATTTGTCTTGAGGTCACGACGTCAGAGATCGTCGCACTCTCAGTTTCCACTTTCGCGATGTTCCCAACGACCTCGACCTGTTGGGTAACCTGTCCCACCGTCAAGGCAAGATCAACACGTTGGGTCTGGCCGGCGGTGAGGGCAATCCCCGAGCGCACGAGCTTTTGAAACCCGGAGGTCTCAGCGGTGATGAGGTAGTCACCGATAGGAATCCTCGCCGCCGTGTACTCTCCTGCCGTATTCGAGGCCACTTCGCGCACGAATCCTCTTTCGGGATTCGAGACCGTGACTTTGACTCCCGGCATCACGGCGCCGCTCGAATCCGTTACGGTACCCACGATGGTGGCGGTGTCCTGAGCCCATCCAGGGAAGCCTGCCAACCAGACAAGGCAAACGAGTAAGCATAATGTTCTCTTCATGGTCATTCTCCTATTAGGAATTCGGAAGGAGTCCCTCCCCAAGAGTTGTTGCGAGAATCTCATTACGAGCGGTGCACATCTTCGAAAACGAGCCAGACGCTTGGAAGGGTTCAATACTCAATCGGTCCGACGGTTCGAGGAGGAAACCTCAGCCAAACCGCCAGGAGTTACAGTCATCGGCAATTCATGAGCTTTCTGCTCTCCGGCATCGGAACGCAAAGGGGCAGGATCTTCCCCCGCATAAGCATCCTCGATGTAGGGCGAATGGCTGCGATGATTCCAATGTACTTCACGAAAGAATGATCTTAAGGCCGGGCCATCTTTAGCTGCTGCGAGACGGATGATTTGTTCATGTTCTTTGACGCACCCCTCGATCCACTGGCTGAAGGAGCTGTGGCGAACGGGGAAGACGTATAACAGCCGCCGCACTGAATCGCAAAGGTCGCGCAAGCTTCGGTTGGAGTGTTTCGAGAGAAGCACATCATGGAACTTCTCGTTCCAGGCCCCGAAAGCATGGAAGTCGCCGCTGTGTGCGGTGGTGGCCATTTGCTGGTTGTAATCTTTGAGCAAGCTCAAGTCATCTTCCGTAATAGACTGCGCCGCGGCACCCACCACCTCGCCCTCCAGGATGCCAAGAATCTCGTAAGTCTCCTTCACATCGGCTACGGCAAGGACCCGAACGTGATAGCTTCGGCGACTGCTGCAAACGACGACCCCCGCCATTTGCAGCTTCAGCAAGGCCTCCCGAATAGGCGTGCGGCTTATTCCATGTCGTTTTGAAATCTCCTTCTCCACAATCCTTTCGCCTGGCTTCATCCGTCCCTCAGTGATTTCCTTCTGCAAGAAAGCGAAAGCTTGTTGAGCAAGTGACTCCGAACGGATCTTGTTTCCTGAGTTCATTTGTGGTACACAATATATTTCATATCTTTCCTTGTCAAGCAAAATTTTTCACTTTATTCCGTCTGTAGCTCTGGAGAACTGCCAAATTGTCTCCACCGGTATGACGTCTCGAAATACCAACGATACCTCTTCGCTGGCGTCGTCGGGTACCGGTCCCCCCCACCCGCACCCCGCAACTACACCCCTCAGATTGAGAGATGCAATTTATGGAACCGGACATTTTGGCGCGCTAACAACACAGAACACGCAAACCAAGCACCAAAGCGCCTGCGCTCACGGTCAGGAGGGGGAGACTTTCCACCCTATTAACCAGTGTTAGCAGCGACTGAGTTCGAGGAATCTTGGAGACTCGATAGCATTTTTGCAGAGAACAGGTATTCAGAAGCTCGTCGAGCCCTTGCGAGTTTCCTTAAGTATTCATGACGTTTGCTGTTGTGACGAGAGTTTCGAACTAAGGATCCTCAGAGGAGAAACTTCATCCCAAACTCCCTGGGTCGCGAGGGAGTTCGCACGCGAACGGTCTTGTAGAACTCGGAAAAGATTCCTGACAAAAAATCTCCACCTTTATTAGCGTTTGGCCGCATACTGGCTGAATAAAAAGGGGGCAATACTCTGTTACTTGAGCGGCGCGACTGCGAACAAATCCACCAAGCCGCGCTTAACGTCCTGCGCGACGTGGGCGTTCGCGTGGACGACCCAGATATAGCGCGGCTGATGCAGGATGCAGGGGCTACCGCGGGCAATGAGAATATAGTCCGCATACCCACGAGCCTCGTGGAATGGGCCCTGCAACAAGCGCCCCGCCAATTAAGAATTGCTGACCGCAATGGTAACCTCTGGCAACTGGGCCCAGAAGGGGGGACTCTGGTACTGACCGGCAATGCCCTCTACATCACGCGTGGTCGTGCCCGCAGCGAGCTGAAGTCTGCCGACTTGGCAGATCTGTCCCGCTTGGTTGATGCGTGCAAGAACGTGCATGGAATGGTCGGGACCTCCATTGCCGACTATCCCCCTACTTGCCGCGATTTCGTCGGCTTCCGCATCATGGCAGAGAACACTGGCAAGCACTTGCGTCCCTGCATTTACACTCCCGAGGGCGCACGCACAGTGATGGAGATGGCGAATGTTCTCCTTGACGGGGCAACCTTGCGCGAGCGCCCGATCGTGAGTACCGGCTTTAGCATCATCAGCCCTTTGCATTGGACTTCTTTAGCGCTGGGCGTATTTAGGCAAACTTCAGGTTTGGGTGTGCCGGTCATGATCAATTCTGAACCGCTTGGCGGAGCCACGGCGCCGGTGACCTTGGCCGGTTGCCTGGTGATTGGCGACGCAGATACGCTCAGCGGGTTGGTCATTAATCAGTTATTGGAGCCGGGGCGGCCTTGTTTTTACAACGTCGGATTCGCTCACGTCTTTGACATGGCCTCGGGGATTGCCCTCACGGGCGCGCCCGAAAATGCCCTGCTTCAGGCAGCAGGCGCTGACATGGCGAGGTTCCATGGTCTTCCTTCTGCTTCGTGGATGTCCACCGAAGCCATGAGTGTTGACTCGCAGGCTGCATTCGAGAAGATGATGACCGGACTAGCTCACGCCGCAGCGGGCGTTAATTTCATTTGGGGTGCCGGTAATCTTGAGTCCACGCTGGCTATGTCGCCGGAGGCGCTGGTTGTCGATGACGAGATCGCTGGCTATTTTTTGCGTTTTCAAGAAGGATTCCAGGTCGACAAAGATAGTCTGGCCCTCGATGTCATTAAAGAAGTTGGTGTGCACGGCGATTTCTTGAATTCGCCGCATACCCTGAGGCATTTTCGCCAGGTGTTAAGTCGGGCTCAGTTGGCTGTCCGCGGGCGCCGGGGTGACTGGGAGGCGAGTGGGGCACGTACATTTGAGGAATCGGTGGAACAAAGGGTCCGCGATATTCTTACCAGAGAGTCAAAAAGATATTTGGCCGCCCACCAACAAGCAGAGCTCAAACGAATAGAGCGTTGCGCGATGGGAATCTGACCGTCCTTCGACCAAGCGCGCGACTGGATTGTGTGAGTTTTCTCAACTTATCAGCGTGTTCCGATAGTATTCCTATCCCTACCAAGAACACGGCGGTTACAGTGCTCAACACAGGCATGTATGAGCCTAACCCGCGCCCGTAGTTGCACTCTGACCGGGAAGCTCCGGAGCCAACACTTCGTCCAAATTTTTCGCCTTCAGTAGGCGATCTCGCATGACCCAGGGAGGAAAAGAACATGAACGCGCCGATCTCTGAGATCCTTGGCAAGGTTTCGATCTTGCTGCTGCTTTACTCCGGTCTGTCCGCCACCCGCCTAGCGGTTGCGCGGCCGCTGATCTTCCCGGAGCCGCGCGAGGTGGAAGCGCGGAGCGATCGCTTCTCCCTTGAGCAATCCGTGCCGGTGCTTCTGCCAAAGGAAGCATCGGGAGACGATCTGCTTCTCGCGCGATTCCTGGTGGCGGAGTTGAGTGACAGGCACGGCGTTGCTCTCGAGACAAAGAGGACTTCGACAGTGCCCGCCGGTGGGCGTTTCATTCTGATGGGATCGGTCGGAAACCCCCTGGTCCGGGAGTACTTACAGCGCCGCGGTGTGGGGGCTGAGGTGAGCGCGCCGGAAGGCTACCTTCTCGAAGTGGACGCGAATTCGGTGGTCATTGCGGGAGCCGATGGCGCAGGCGCTTTTTATGGGTTGCAGTCGCTCCGCCAACTGATTGAAGGCCAGGGGACGCACAAGTGGATCCAGGGAACCCGCGTACGGGACTGGCCCTTCAAGCCTTTTCGCGGCATCAAGCTCTATTTACCTGGCCATGAGAACATCGCCTACTTTAAGCGATTCGTGCGCGACGTAATGGCTCTCTACAAGTTCAACACAATGATCCTGGAAGTGGACGCCGCGATGCGATTCGCTCGCCATCCGGAACTGAATGCGGGCTGGCTCGAGTTGGGCAGAGATCTGAACTACACGAGGCGGGATAGGTCCTGGGGTCCCGGGCGCCAGTTTCAGGACTCGGCGAACGCCGACACGGCTGACGGGGAGGTCCTCGAGAAAAGCGAAGTCGCCGAACTCGTAGCGTATGCCCGGCAACATCATATTGAAGTCATCCCGGAGATACCCTCGCTCACCCACAGCTACTATTTGCTGACGCGACATCGAGAATTGGCCGAAATCACGGATGCCGAGTGGCCGGACACCTACTGCCCCTTGGCACCCGGCGTCTACAGCCTCCTTTTCGATGTGCTCGACGAATATATCGACGTCATGAACCCCAGAATGGTTCACGTCGGACACGACGAATGGAGAATGCCCTGGGGAATATGCCCACTCTGCAAAGGTAAAGATCCGCGCGAACTCTTTGCGCAGGACATCAACAAGATCCACGATTATCTAAGCAAGAAGGGAATCCGGATGGCCATCTGGGGCGATCACCTCATCGAACCGCTCCGCGGCAAGCGCATCAAGAAGGTTTCGAACCCGGAAGGCACGCCCTACGAAATGCCCGGAGCCTTGTCCCCCGAACAGGTCAAGAGGCTTATCCCCAGAGACATCTTAATCTTCAATTGGTTCTGGGATGATAGCCAGGAAGGTCAAGGTGAACCGGACGACATCGCCGTGGAGGAGTGGGGTTTCCAGCAGGTATACGGAAACTTCCAACCGAACATCCTGAACTACGGCCGGAGGGCCGCGCGGCGCAGCGTGATCGGAGGCGCACCCTCTTCCTGGGCGGCGGGCAACGAGTTCAATTTCGGCAAGGACCTGATGTTTGACTTTCTGGGTTGTGCGCAACTTCTCTGGTCCACGCGGCAGCCTCTGCAAGATCAACTCTCCGAGACCGTGCAACGCTTGCTGCCAGGCGTGCGGCGGAATCTCAGCGCCAAGCCATTTCCCAGCGACAACGATCCGGTGATCCCTGTCAACATCGAAGCTTCCCTGAATGCTGCTTCCGTACCGGGTCTCAGCCTGGACGCCTTGAGAGTGGGCCGGGTGGTTGCCGGGAGGAAGACGTTCGAACTGGCGCGTCAGGTTGACAACCGAGTGGTCGCCGTCCGGACCGGAGGCTCCGAGTCCCCCAGTATTCGGATCGGCGAAGACGTGAGCAGCATTGTCTTTCTGCACGCCTCAGCTAAGCCGGCGGATAACATCCCGGCGTACGACGGGACCTGGAATTATGCCGACACGGCGGACCTGCTCGGTTGGTACGAAGCGACTTATGAAGATGGATTCGTTCAGACCATCCCGCTTCGGTATGACGTGAACATCCTGGAAGCGGGGTGGGGCAAGAGCCACGTCCCGAACAACCTCGCTTACGAAGCGGAGCTTGTCGATTGCGGAGAGCCGAACCGGGACCGGATTACATTCTTCGCCTATGAGTGGATCAATCCCCGCCCCGGCATCCGGGTGAGAGAAATCCGCCTGAAGGGTTCTTCGGAGTTCAAGAATGTACTTGACCACGCCACTCCTCAAAATGAAATTCTCCTGGCAGGAGTGAGCGTCGTGAAGAAACGAACGCCGCCCGAGCCGAAACCACTTCGCGCGACCGAATAAGGAACGGGGGAGTCTGCATGAGGAAACACAAACCACCAGACGGGCCTGTCGGTGTGATCGGCTTCGGGCTCATGGGTCGCGGAATTGGCACCTGCCTGCTCGCAAATGATTTGGCCTTGATCGCGCACGACCGCTCCTCGCGGCAGGCAGAGGTTCTCCTGGGTGTCCCTACCAATAATCTCGTTCAAATTGAAATCATTGATCTTATCGAGTGCCCTTGTTAATCTTCGCGGCCCATGTTTGCTCCTCTTCTTTCCGCGTTTGTCAGCATCCGATCGTGGTTCCGATCTCGCGCAGCGCTGCAGGTTGAGATTCTGGCTCTTCGCCACCAGCTATCTGTCCTCAAGAGATCTCAGCGCGGCCGGCTTCGTCTGAATTCTGCAGACCGACGGCTTTGGGTTTGGCTCTCCCGCTTCTGGTCGAATTGGCGCTCGGCGCTGCTCATCGTGAAGCCCGAAACGGTTATCGCTTGGCACCGAAGGGGATTCCGCTGGTATTGGAGATGGAAGAGTCGGCACGGCGAACCGGGAAGGCCGACGATCGACTTGGGGGTTCGGAAACTAATCCGAAAGATAAGTTTGGCGAACCCGCTCTGGGGAGCACCGCGTATCCATGGGGAACTGCTCAAACGCGGTATCGAAGTATCCCCAGCCACGGTCGCGAAGTACATGCCGCGCCAGCAGAGGCCGCCATCTCAGACGTGGCGTGCTTTCCTTAACAACCACGTGCAGCAGTTGGTCTCGACGGACTTCTTCGTCGTGTCGACGGTCACTTTTCGAGTCTTATATGTCTTTATCGTCTTGGCACACCAGAGGCGACGCCCACTCCATTTCAACGTCACGGCCAATCCCACTTCCGAGTGGACGGCGCAACAAATCGTTGAGGCGCTTCCTTGGGATCGTGTACCCCGCTATCTCGTGCGTGATCGCGATTCTATTTACGGGGAGTCGTTCCGAGAAAGGGTCCGTGGGATGGGCATGCGCGAGGTCCTCACGACGCCAGGGTCTCCATGGCAGAATCCATATGTCGAGCGCCTGGTGGGCTCGATCCGACGGGAGTGTCTCGACCATGTGATTGTGCTCAACGAGTCTTCTCTGCGGCGCATTCTCAAGTCTTACTTCGAGTATTACCTATACTCGCGAACACATCTGGCGTTGGACAAGGACGCGCCCGAGCCAAGGGCGATTCAATCGCCGGAGCTCGGTGCGGTGATCGAGATCCCTGAAGTTGGAGGAGTCCATCACCGTTACGAGCAGCGAGCAGCCTGAAGACCAGCCCTCCATCGCAACCCCCAGTTTCTCTTTCATCGACCATTGAGGTCGGAAGAGACGACTCCACCCAGGCACCAGCCGCCGCCTTCTTTCGGATGTGAGATTGCCTAACGACGGCGGGAGGATCGATCTTAGAGTAGTCGGATTTGGACAACTTGAAGCCGACTCTAAATCGTTTTCGTGCCGCTTCTGAGTTTTTAGCAGGGACAGGTCCATTGCCGGACATAAGGAATTACCATGTGTAATCGCTTACTCGAGTCCACTTGCCGTACTGCTTTGACCTTCGGGGACTGCCACAAATCGGGCTGTGAGGAGTCAGGCGGAACATCCCGTCGTCGCCCGAGGGGTCTTTCAACTGGCCGGCGGCGGGACAGTTCCGAACACGCACGCCGCTTCGGCCGTTTGTGGAAACAGCCGAGAGGAGAAGAGCAGGCGCAACGAAGCTCACCAGTGGATTTGAGACTGGCGATAGGCAATATCCCGCAACTCGAAAGGGGCTTGAGTCCGGCGTAGGGCAACTCTTTGATAAATGGGATAAGGCTCGCCCGGCGGGAGCATTTCCATCACCGTATCCCCACGCCAGCGCGCGTGATAGGTTTTCCCCGCGACGATATGAGTTCTTTCTTCCTCGGGCTGTTCGAAGCGCAAGACAATCCGCGATCCCGGCCGCGCGCCGGTGATCCGCAAGAAATTGCTTTGGGGTTCGGGCGCGCAGCGTAAGGCTGCCGGCCCATCCACCTTCACCGCCGCAGGGCGCAGCCAGTCTGGACAGCGAACCAGCAAAGGCTTCCTGCCCTTGGGATAAAGGTCAAACCTCCCCTCATAAGGGATATAGCTGACCACCGCTACAGCCGCCGTTCCACTGCTCAGCAAGAGGTTGATTCGAATCACATCGGCAGTCTCATGAAGGGCGTTCTGGCAGGCGAGAAACAGGCCCCGAATCCCCCCGTTGATGCAGCAGCCCTCGATCGTGCCTTTCTGAATCGCAATCAAGGTGTTGGGATCGGCGTAGCTCTCAAAGGCGCCCTGAAGACCCCGGGCGGTCGCAGCATCCTGGATCCGAAGGTAGCTTACGTCCCGGAACTGGTTCTCAATGAGCTGGTTCCGAGTGAACCGCTCAATGTCGTTCCAGTATTCGCTGTGTCCTTCCTTAATCAGTTCCAGAGCCAAGCGGATGGCGCTGGTAATGGTGTCGGTCTCGCAGGTCTTGGATCCCACCGAGTCCGCCACCCAGCCGAAGCTGCTGGTATAGTGCGCCCTGACCCACTCGTAGAGTTTTCGGGAGCGTACGAGGACCTCGCGGTGATCGAGGCCCGCGCCGGCGCGCGAACAGCGAAGGATGCCCGAGAAGGTGTCCATCCAGGCGTGCAAGTGCCCTTCCCAAAAAGTCTTTGTAATGATGCCCTCGGCGGTGACCGTGGGGTCGTGAGAGAAGGCCCAGCGGCTAAGCTGGTCTGCATACTTCAAAGCGGGGGCGAACCGGGTAAGCTCGTAAAAACGGACGATAGGGAGCACCTGGTAGGCGGCCATGTGAGAGCAAGGCGCGATCTTCGTTGCGACTTGTGGAAAGAGCAGATAACCCGATTCATGGATGGCCATGCGGTCCAGCGCGCTGATGAAACTCTCGATCCGGGCGCCCAGGACGGGATCGCGGTTCGCCTCGAAATCGGTGACCAGACCGTAGAGCGCGCTCCCCTGGGCAAACATGTGGTCGGGAACATTCTGCTCGGAGTTGAGAATTACGCCCTGCGCGCTGAACAACGAGTGCAAGAAGCACCGAATGCGCTCCTCGGCAACGAGCATTTGCGGCGTCGGGGGAATCATCTGGCGAGCCATCACCAGCGCTTCGAGAAACCTTCCGCTGGTATCTCCAAAGTCCCATAGATCGTGGCGCAGCTTCGTGGGTCGCCGGTCTTCGACGTCCACTGCAAACCACGGACGGTAACCGGCATTGGGGTCCATGCGGTTCAGCAAGCAGGCGACAGCGAGGCGAAGAGGTTCCCGCAAGTCGAGCGTTGCGGGCCGGAGGGACTCCGATTCTTTCCCCATAACCGGTGAGACAGCCGCTGACGAAAGTGTGGCGAGGAACGTTCGACGATTCACGCAAATCGATCCAACGTCGCGGAATCTGACCCCCCGTCTTCACCCTGACGAGGGAGGCAACCCCAAGCCCATCTCCTTATACCATCGCCAACCCGCAGCATTAATGCTTCGCCTTCTTATCCTCCTCAAGTTGATGGGCGCGGCAGGCTGGAGATCATAGTAATATTGCGGCCCGGGACGAGCCTGATGTCGGCGATCAATTCTACATGCAACCTGTGGCGCCGTGTACTGAGCTGGGGCCCTGGAGACAGCGGGTGACTGGAAGCCGCCCGTAAGACCACAGGAGAGGCCCCGTGACACGCCGGCTGCCGCACTCGCGGTGGCTGGCCTGCTTCTCCTTGCGGAAGCGGGTCTGGAGGATTCAGCGGACTCCCGCCGCTGCGGCGTCGATGCCTGAGTGAACCCCAAGAGTCTTGCTACGTGAAGGAGTTGCGGGATGGAGAGTAGACTAACACGACGCCATTTTCTTGCTGTCGCGGGCGCAGGGGCAGCGGGGTTGGGACTGGCCGGGGGCCCCACGTCCAAGGGGGCACAAGGCAAAACGCGCGTGCTCAAAGTCCACCTGGGAAAGGCGACTCGCTGCCCAGAAAGCGGCGGTGACCTCTGGACGGCCACCTGGGCGGACGACGATAACTTGTACGTCGCCTCTGACGACACCTCGGGGTTCAACGGCGCCTGCGGCAGCAATCTTGCCGTCAACCGGATTAGCGGACGCATGCCTCCTGACCTTCACGGCGTCACCATCAACTGCATGAAGGAATTTGGCGGTGGGTCGGAAACACGAGTCGAAGACGGTGGCATGTGGAAGGCCTGCGGGCTCACCTGCGTGGACGGCGTGCTGTATATGTCCGTGAGCCGCCATCTCACAGCGCCCACCGAGCCGAACGGCGCCTGGGAGGGGAGGTCCAGTCCCTTCTGGATCCAGGAGACATGGGACGCGAGCATCATCAAATCGACGGACCACGGCAAGACCTGGAGCGCCATCCCACAACTCGGCCATGCCATGTTCCCCGGGCGTGTCTTCAGCACTCCTTTCTTCGTTCAATACGGCAAGGATGGCCAGGGTACCAAGCACGACGCGGACAAGTATGTTTATGCCGTTTCCAACGACGGGGCGTGGAACAACGGCAACTGGATGACCCTGGGGCGCGTGCGGCGGGACCGGATGGCGCGACTCGATCCGGTGGACTGGGAATTCGCCCGCGGTTACGATGACAAGGGCAACCCCATCTGGCAACCCGGCCAGGATGGCGCCCTGTACATCTTTCGCTCTCCGGGCCGCGCGAGCATGACTGGAATCCACTATCTTGCTGGACTGGACCTCTACATCATGCCGCAGTGGCACTATCCCCACCTGGATAATCCGCAGCGGCGCTGGAAGGTCACCCGCCTGGAGTTTTGTCAGGGGGCGGCGCCGTGGGGTCCCTGGACGCCGTTCCACACCCAGGATTTTGAGCCCGAGAGCTGGTACAACCCCTGCATCCCGAGTAAATTCATCAGCGACGATGGGCGGAAATTCTGGCTCTTCGTCGCCGGCGATTTCCTGGGGGCGGCGCGGCCAACGTATGACTACTACGGTCTGTGGATGATTCCGGTAACCGTGGAGGTCGAGGTCCCCTAATGGCCGGAGGCCATCACAAACCCCGGATACGGTTACAGAGAAGGCAAGCTTGTACAATCCCAATGGCGTGAACCGGGCATTCCGGCCCTCGGCGACGGGTCAAAGGACAATCCTGGCGCCGCAGCGGCCGATCATGCGACTCTGAGGCTTCCATGCGTAAAAGGAGAGTTATGTGCCACACAGTTCGGACCAGTGCCATCATCATTTCCGCTCTGTCGGTCTGCTTGACAACTGCCTTCGCGAACGACAGAGGCTTTGACGCCGCGCCGTTCGGCCGCCCCCTCGCGGAGAAGGGCGTCGTGGGCGTCGAATGGCCGGAAATGCGACGGATCACCAGGGTGGAGGTCCTGTTCGCGAGCGACGCATCCCCCCTGCCCGCTGCCAAGGACATGAAGATTGAATATTGGCACAAGGTGTGGAATGGCGCTGCTCTGCGGCGGTACGCTGACCAGAATGCCGGCAGCAGCGGCTGGAATCCGAAGGACGACTGGTATAACGGCGAATGGAAAGCCACCGACTTCCGCCTCGAGATGGCAGGGCGCGCGGCCATCTTCACCTTCGCGCCCTCCAACCAGAAAGAGTTCCCCGACCTGAAATCGCCGGGCGTCAGTTATCGTCCCACGCTTAAGATCCGTGTTGTCTTTGCGGGCGCGCACCCGCCGGTGAAGGCGCTCAAGACGTTTACCGACTCCAACTGGCGGACATCAGAGGTGATCGCGAGGTTCGCGAACCGCGATCGCTGCGGTGACCCCATCGAGATCTACAACGGTCTTCTCCGCGGGCGCCAAGCCACCGCCGGAGCGAAGGAGTGCGTCCTGCGCGCGACGCTTGCTTACGCCTTCAATCCTGAAGACCCGGAAGCGGACCGCACCATCGTGACCGTTCGTTCGCCCTCCCATCCGTTTTCGGTTGCGGTAGATGAGGTGGAGCGGGGCGACCGCATTTACGTGAAAGACTTCGGGGTGCTGGTAACTCGCGCCTCCGACCCGATCTCTATCTCTGAGTACCAGCGTATTCTCGCGGAGTCCGGGGCCAAGACCGTCTATGATCGCGTGGCAGAACACGCGGAGCAGACGCTTGCGGGGGCCTGGAACGACATGCCCCTCAAGCGCCCTTACAATTTCGTTCTGGGCCTGGAGGGCGGCCGGCAGCGTTTTCGCCTTAACCCTGACGGCAACCTCTGGCTGAACCACCCGAACTATTCCGAACGCCGACCCGGCAAGGACAACGGCCACTTCCTTTGGCCGGACGGCCTGACTTATCACTTCGGCCTGCCGAAATCTCATTTCGCGGAACGCTACCTTGCCGAAGGCTATTTGCCGATTGTGACCACGCGCTGGCTGGACGGCGAGGTGGTTTATGAGGAGGAAGCCTTTGCTAATGTTCTGGCCGCGAACTTGAACGCGGCTCCGCCCATGCAGGCCGATGATCCGACGGTAACATTCCTGAAGTTCCGCTTTGTGAACGATTCTCCCCAGCCACGCACGGCACATCTGACCCTATCCACAGAAGCGGCCGATCGCGAGGGCGCCAGCAAGCCTTTTGAAACCCTCCGCGTGAAGGATGACCTGGTCATGGGTTCATTCGAAGGCCGCGCGGTGCTGCGGTTTCTGGTTGACCCCAGAGGAGCCGGGCAAGTGACGAATTCCTCCGAAGGGGTCACCTACAAACTCAATTTGCCAGCCCATCAAGAACACACCATCTATGTCAAGGTCCCGTTCATCACCTTAACGGAAGAGCAGGATATTGCGGCCTTACGCGCCCTCGACCCCGAGCGCGAGCGGGCGGAGGTGTCGCGCTTCTGGTCGAACCGGATCTCCGCCGGGTCCGAGATCCGGTCACCTGAGCCGTGGCTGAATGACTTTTACAAAGCGCAACTGACGCACCTGTTGATTAACGACGAGCGCGAGGTGGGCGCCGACCGCTACGCCGCCCGCGTGGGGTCGTTTTACTACGGAGCTTTCGGCAACGAGTCCATTATGATGATCTCCGACCTTGACCGTAGGGGTTACGCGAAAGAGGCGGAGCGCTCCCTCGAACTCTTTCTTCACTACCAGGGAAGCGTGCCCCTGCCCGGGAATTTCACCACTCAAAAGGGCATCCTTTACGGCGCGGGGGGCTACGAGGAAGGTGAGTACAACCAGCACCATGGTTGGATCCTCTGGGGGCTCGCCGAACATTACTGGTACACGCGCGATCAAAGCTGGATGCAGCACGCCGCTCCCCACTTGGTGGACGCCTGTCGCTGGATCATCGAGCAGCGGAAAACCACACAGAAGCTGGATGCCAAAGGCAAGCGCGTTCCGGAGTACGGACTGCTGCCCGCAGGATCGCTGGAGGACGTGAGGGACTTCTGGTACTGGCTGTCGACCAATAGCTTTACGTGGTGGGGGCTGGCGAATGCCGCCGCCGCGCTCAAGGATTTCGGACATCCCGAAGCTGCCACACTGGTGAAAGAAGCTGAGGACTACCGGCAGGATCTCCTGCGCGCTTATGGCGAGGCGGCGGTGCGTTCGCCCGTGGTGAGATTGCGCGACGGGACTTACGTTCCCCACTTCCCATCCAATGTCTATACGCGCGGGCGCGAGTACGGGTGGCTGCGCGAGACCCTGGAGGGCGCCATCATGCTTCCCATCACGCGCCTGCTTGACCCCAACAGCCGCGAGACGCAGTGGATCCTGAAGGACTATGAGGACAACCGCTATATCTCCGATCGCTACGGATATTCCATTCCGGTCTTCGACGAGTTCTGGTTCTCGCGGGGCGGGTTCTCCATGCAGCCGAACCTTCTGCACGGGCCGCTCCCTTACTTCTATCGCGACGAGATCAAGCACTTTTTGCGCGCCTACTTGAACCCCTTCGCTGCCGCCTTCGATCCTACCTTGAGGATGTTGTGCGAACACCCCCTCCCGGAGTTGGGGTACTTCGTCGGCGACTTGTTCAAGTCCTCCGACGAATCACAATCCACTTACTGGCTTCGCCTGATGTACGTGGCGGAAACCGATGGCGCGCTCCACCTGGCCAGAGGTATTCCACGTTACTGGCTTAAGGACGGCGAAACGGTCGGCATCCGCAACGCTCAAACGTACTTCGGCAAGTTAAGCTATGAGATTCAGTCGAACGTCAAGGAGGGAAGGATTAAGATGTCGCTCGACCCACCGGCGCGCAACGCGCCGCGCGAAATCGTGGTCCGCTTCCGACACCCGGAGGAAAAACCCATACACCGAGTTACGGTCAATGGCAGCGCCTGGCAGGATTTTGATCCGGTCAAAGGAGATATCCGCCTGCCGGGCAACCTGAAGACCCGTGTGGAGGTGGTTGCGGAATACTGATTACACCCGCGGGTTTTATTCCTGTTGCGGGGTTTCCTGCGAGAGCAGGACAGCCGCGACTAACGCAAGCACAATCCCTATCAACTGCATGCGGGCCAGGGACTCGTGTAAGAATGCGATTGCCAGAACAACCGTGAGGAGAGGAAAGAGATAGCACAGGGGGATGACGATCGAAGCCTTTCCTCCTTTTTCCAAGGCCGCGAAGCTGGTCATCGCGCCCAGACTGTTCAGTGTCCCGCCGATCACCGCCAGCCAAAAGTCCTTCGGCCTGACGTGCCAGTTCAGAGGCACAATCAGCAGGATCACCAGCGCGATGGCGATCATGGCATAGGAAAACCACAGGAAGGACAACTGCGTGGAGATGTTGTTCGTTGAGAGCTTCTGCGTGACGCCTGTGATGCCCCAAAAAACCAGCGCAATCAGCGTGAACAAGAGCCAAATGGGGAAGTGCATGGCGATTTTTCTCCGGTCGATGCCTATTCCAAACTCAGCAGGTAAATGGCGATCAACGCCAAGACCAGCCCGACTTTCTGGATGGTGTTTGTCCTTTCCTTCAGCGCCAGGTAACCCACGATGACCGTAACCAGGGGAGATAAGGAAGTCGCCGGAACGACGACCGAGGCCTTTCCCCCGACACTCAGCGCTTTGAAGAAAGCGATGTTTCCGGTTCCTCCCAGGATCCCTGTAATGAAGGCGTAGAAGATTCCCCGCTTCCGGTCACGCCCGCCGGAAAGCCTTCGCGAGCGGAGGACCACGGCGATCACCGGAAGCAATCCCATGGCGAACAACACCTGGTTCATATAGGCGCTGATGTCGTCCGCAATCATTTTGGTGATGGTGCTCCACACTCCCCAGAGCAGAATGGTCAGCAAGGAATAGACGAGCCATGCCGGAAGTTTTTTCTTGGAGGTCTGACGGGAAGGGGCCGTCGCGGTTAAACCCATACGGTTTCGTGTCACCTCTCAGCGGCTTTTTCGAGCTGTGCCAGCAGCTTGGTCACAGCAACGTCATCCGGCCGCAACCGGTGGGCCCGCCGCAGGGCGTCCAGCGCGGTAGCGTTGTCGCCCAGCAAATAGAGGACCGAGCCCTTGAGCGCCGGCGCTTCGAAAAAATTCGGACGAAGTTGTACTGCGACCTCCAGAAACTTGCGAGCCCGGGGATAGTCTTTCTTCTGGAAATGAGTAAAGCCTAAGTTGTAATTGACTTCCGGAGACTCCGGGTCGAGCGCCAGGGCCTTTTCGAAAAGCTGGAGCGCGTGGTCGTACGAGGCGAATTGGCCGAAGAGCATGCCGGCGGCGACCAGCTTGTCGATGTCATCCGCCTGGAGGGCAGAACCGCAGTGGGCCCAGGCCTGCTCGGCGTGACCCGCGGCAAGTTGCTCATGGCATTCCAAAAGCTCCTGCTTGCCTTGCAGGTAGTAGTCGTGCAGCCGTTCTGATTCCTGAAATTCCCGCTCTGCTTCCTGAGAGTAACCCATCTTCACATAGGCCCTGGCGAGGAGACTGTGAGCGCGGAAATCGCGAGGATTGAATTCCACCTGGCGCCGCAGGGGAGGGATAGCTTTTCCCGGTTCCCCTTTCTTCATGTAAGCTGAGCCGAGGTAATACCATTCGTCTTGCAATGGCTCTGTGCTTTTCAACGATTCAAACCTTTGGATTGCCAGGTCCAGCTCGCCGTCCAGGAGGTCTATCCGGCCAAGATAGTAGCTGGCCCAATCCTTGCGGTGGCCGGTCGTCAGCAGACGCTCAAATTGTTGCCGTGAGTCCGGGTAGCGACGCTCGTTGAAATAGGAAACGGCAAGATGATAGCGGGCATCGAGGAGGTTCGGATCGGCGGCAAGCGCGAGCTCGAATTCTCGGGATGCCTCGGAATATCTTTGCATATCAAACAAGCGAAGCCCGGCGCCGAGGTGGGCAAGCGCATCCTCCGGCGCAGCCATCAGCGGCGCGCAAAACAGCAATCCTGCCAGAACGCAGGTAAAAGCGGTTCGCTGTTCCACAGCCCTTGCCTTCACAGAAACATGGGGAATTATAAATGGGAGCCGCCCTCGCGTCACTCAGGAAAACGAGTCGCAACATGTGGATACAGTGCGCCAGGCGGGGCTGGACTTGTTGGATATGCTGCGCAGCGGCTGGGGTCCGCCCTCCCGCATACCCGTCGCGTGTCCTCTCGCCAAGGAGTCACTGAAGCGCCTGGAAGAGGCGGTTTTCCACCCATCGCTTCTGTTCCTTTTCCTCCTGTTCGCGGTTCAGCGCAGTGAATTTCAGGCGCGCTTGCTCGGCTTTTTCCGTTTCCCCTTGCTTGAAATAGATCTGCGCCATCACATAGTAAGGTTGGGCGTAAGTGGGCTCCAGGCGGACCGCAGTCTCCAGGTCCGCGAGGGCCTGCAAGGGATCGCCTGTTTCAAACGCTATCTTCCCCCGTTGAAAATAGGCCGGAGCAAAGTCGGGATTGCGGCGCAGAGCTTCATGGAGTGACCTCAGCGCCAGGGCCCGATGAGCGCGCGCATCCTGCCGCAAGAGCACCAGGGCATGCAGGAAATAGATGTAATAGTCAACGTCGCCGCCGCGATCCGTTGCTCGAGAACGCGTCGGGCTTCGCCGAGATTCCCGGAAATGTACAACGGGAATACCAACGCTTCGCGGGCTGCATCAGCTTCCGGCCGCAAAGTAAGGACCTTCTTGAAGGCTTCGATGGCATCAGAGTATTTTCCCAGGCGGGAATAGGTTAACCCCAGGCCGGTTTCGATCGCCACCGAATCAGGAAGCCTGCGCGCGCAAGATTGGAAGACCTCCAGGGCCTTCCAAAGATTCTCCGACCGAGAAAAGAACAGGCCAGCATCCATGCAAAGGCTTTCATTGCCGGGCTGCTTCTGAAGCGCCAAAAGAAACTGCTCGCCCGCCGCCTGAACGTGCTGGAGAGCCAGTTCAACTTTTCCTCGCAGATAGTGATAGCCAGGCAGCCCTCCACTCCGAGAGGCGCCGATCCGATCGAGTATCTCCAGCGCCTTAGGATAATTTCCCTGGTGGTAGTGGGCGAAGGCCAGATCGAATTGTGCATCGTAGGAATTCGGTCGCAACACGAGAGCGCGCTCGAACGCGCGTGCGGCCACAGCGAATTGCCCGGCTTCCCCAAACCTTGACCCGGCCTGCACGAGATCATCGTGGGAAGCGGTCTTCAAAAAGGGCTGCAACCTCTCCTCGGCTTGCGCGGTGCGGCCTTGCTGCTGGTAAGCGATGATCAATTCCGTCGTGACTGCGGGATTTTGCGGAGCCAGGGACCGGGCTTTTTCGAGCTCCCGCACGGCTTCCACAACCTGGGCGTTCTCACGCAGCAACCGGCCTAACGCATAGTGCGCTTGCGGCTCGTTGCCCGCAAGCACTGACGCCTGGGCTGCCAGGCCGAGGGCCTCGCGCGTTTTCTTGAGCGCGAACTTGGTCTGACAGAGCAGGAAGAGAGTCTGAGGGTCTCTCCCCCCCGATAGTTTCACGGCTTTTTCCAGTGCTTCTTCCGCCTGCGCTAACTTCTCCTCCCGCTGGTAGAGGATGCCCAGCAAACGGTGAACAGGGGGGGAGGTGGGGTCCGACTTCACTGCCTGTTGCAGCATCGCCTCCGCTTCGCGATACTGCCCTTGCTCAATGAGGAGCTTGGATTCACTTCACGGCAGCGACAATTCGCTGACGTGCCGTCCGTAGCCGGGGCGCGTTTTCCAGCGCGCGGAGATTCTCAACGTCCTGGCTGCGGAATATCTCCATTATTTCTTCAAAGGTTTTCTTTACCTTTGCCTCGCCCCCCGTCTTCAGCACGGTGAGAAGTATTCGGTGTTCTTCCAGTGCCTTCTCGAAATCATACGTGGGGGCTGAAAAGAGACGAATCAACTCAAAAGCCCACAGGGGCATGACCACGAGGTTCAGAGTTCTTTCCAGCACCTTGTTTCCCGAAAGCTTCCAGATGAGCTGGTGAAAAGCCAGGTCCGTCTTGGAAAGTTCCACGTAATCGTTTCGCTTGCTCGCGGCCTCCATTCTTTCCAGTAAGCCAACCAGCTCATGGTGATGCTCGGGCTTCATCCGGTGGTAAGCCAGCGCGGCGGCCAAAGGTTCCAGTTGGTTGCGAACGGCATAACCATCGTCGATGTCCTGGATGGTTAACTTGGTTACAAAAGAGCCGCGGTTGTCGAACTTGGTAATAAGGCCCTGGTGCTCCGACTCCTGGAGGGCCTCGCGCAGGGTGCTCTGGGCAACACCCAGTTGCCGGGCGAGCTTTCCTTCAATGATCCTCTCGCCGGGGAGCAATTCCCCATGAACGATGGCGTCAAAGAGATGCTCAGCCAGATGCGAGCGGAGATTGCGACGCTTGACAGGTATGAGCATGGGGCAGCTAACCGATAATCGATTTCCGCCATTCTGCCGTGACAAGAAGACCCTGTCAAGCACAATCTGGCTTGGGAAGCCGGTTGAGGGAGAGCTTTTCGTCTGTCTCTCCGGGCAGAGGCCATAATCCTCGCAGTAGAAATCTCCAGCGCAACTAATGCCTGCTTCCCAGTTATAGTAAGTCCCGTGGGCCGAAATCTGAGCCATCCGGGAAGGCGCAGGATATAGCCCTGGGGTTGCAGCAGATGTGAAATCATTTCTGCTACGTCCAGACATTCCCCCGAATCTCCCACTCTACGCCCCCGGTACCAGCTTGAGGCCTTTCGGGCGGTCACAGCCTCGTTTGTTTATTTCAGGTCCTTCGCAGCGCTTGCCTTCGCCACATCGATGACGACCTGCAGCTTATCCGGCGCCACCTGCAGCGTATCTTCGACGAAGGAAATGGCGGGCCAATCGTAGCGCTCGGTGAGTTCCTTCAAGTCGTATGGCATCGTGCCGTCTTCCTCGACCCCAGTCGAGCCGCGGCCCGGCTCGCCCTCCGCCAAGAAGGCATAACGCCGAACATATCGGCTAGGCCAGTTGCCGACGCCTCCCGGCGTATGGTTAACGGGCACAAAAGCCATTGAGAGCTCGTTGGAGCTCTCGGTGGCGATCAGCAGGTCCTTGTGTCTGGCGCGCAGACGCTCGCAGATCTGCCGTAACCCCTCCAGCGGGTTATAGCGAGCGTCGTTCTCGGTATTGGGCTGGGTGTCCAGGAATACCCCGTCAAAGCCGTACTTGCTCAGCAGATCATTGATTTGCCCGAGGAGGTGGTTTTGCCAGGCCAGCGCCCCCGGGTTCAACCACTGCTGCCAGCCGGTATCGCGGTTACGGAAGAGATCCCAGTCCGGATTGTTGCCCTGGTTGATGATCCCAGTGCCCGTGATGATCAATGACTGCGGGCCAAAAGTCTTGTAATTCGCGAACCAGGCATTGGCGCAATTGCCGCCAAACATCGGCATCACGTGGACACCGAGCTGGTGCATCCCGTCGATCGTTTTCTTGAATCCCTCGGGACCACCCAAGCGCGGCTCGGGCCGGTAGTCTCCGTACTGCCAGTAGTAACGCCCTTCCCAACCTGGCAGGAAGACCAGCACGCGCTTCGGCTCGATGCGCTGAGTCACCCAGCGCACCGTCTCCAGCGCCTTCGCGTAGTTGTTGAAGATGTACCCACTCCAGTGCATCCCGTGAATGCTGACCACCAGTGAGATATCGCGCACCCAGGCAGGGACGTCGGTCCGGTCTTCCCGTTTCACAGTGGTCCCGCGCGGAATCGACGTTCAATCGCCAGAATGAGATTCCGCAAGAGGCATGATGCCCCTCAGGAGCCCAGTTGTACACCGAGATGTACTCTGCGGGACGCGACCTGGTGACTAATGCGTGTGACCCCTCGAAAGTTACCAGGCTACTGCCGGCGCAGCCGGGGGGCAGCTTGCCATTCCCGAGCGTCAGGGCCCTCGCCAATGACGGGCAGGCATGCCATCCGCAAACGCGCGCAGCCGAGCGGAATGAGCGTGATCTCTTCGGATGGCTGGTCCGAACGGACCGGACTCACCTGCAGTTCCGCCGCCGTTTCATTCTCGAGTTTCCATTGCGGGATCCGTTTTGCCAGAACCTTGATTTCGACCGGCGCGTTTTCGAGCTTCCACGGCTGGAGCGACACCTGCGCTTTCTCCGAGACACGGAAGGCGGTCCTCGCGTCAGCCTTATCAAGCACGAGGCCGTAGTTCCAGGGGGTGGTGGGGAAGACTTCCCATTCCGGCCACTCATCCGTGCCACCGCAACGGTTCCAGCGTTCTCCAATGCGCACGGAATAGCTGAGGGGACCGCGGTCCACTGTCACGCTGCCCGTTCGGGGCCACCGCGACATCGTCACTGACATGGGCATTATGACTCCAATTCGGTCGCCACTCCGCCATGTCCGCTCAATGCGTACGAATCTGCCTGCTTGTGCCGGAACCGCGAGCAGTTGACCGTTCAGCCGAACTCGGAAACCATCCGCCCAGCGTGGAATGCGCAGATACAGCGGAAACTGAACCGGTGTGCGGGTTGTAAGCTGCAGGTTGACCTCACCCTTGAACGGGTAATCCGTCGCGACCAGAATCTTCACTTCGCCGCCGTCGCGACCGACCTTCGCGTTCACCTCATTGGGAGCATACATCCAGGCGACCAATCCCCCGTCCGCCGATGCCTGCCAGAGGTTCTCTGTGAATTTGGGCCAGGTCATGGCCACATTGTGCTGGCAACAACGATAGTCGTGGGGCGAGTAATTGATGATGCGCCCCTTGTTGTCATATTCGTGATTTTTGGAAGCGTCCAGTTGGGGCTGGTTGGATGCCGTCACGTAGTGGAGTGCTTTGAGATCAGGGGTCTGGGCTGCCGGGAAATGGTTGAAGAGAAGGTCTTCAACGCGGTCCGCGTATATTGGATCGCCCGTCAGGCGCCCGAGCTCGTAGAAGCTCTTCGAAAACTCGCCGAAACCACAGGTTTCAAAACCTTGCCGTGGGTCAACGTACCCGAAACGAACGTTCTCGTCCGCGCCGAAAATCCCGCGGGGTTGCTGTCCCCAGGCACTCATGTGCAGGGAATACCAATATTCGCCCTGGGCATGGTGCCAGGGTTGCCGGGAAATCGCGGAATAGACGCCCGGGTATGCAAACCGCTGGGTGAAGTTGATGACGTGGTAATCGAGAAAAGTCCCTTGAGGGATTTCAATCTGGTGATAGAAACGGGCGGCGAGATCCAGGAGTCCGCGATCCCCGGTTAAGTTATAGAGCCAGATTATGTGCGGAATCATGTCACCTGCTCGATCTCGCTGGATCCCCGGCTTCCAGTCGCCAAAACCGTCTCGGAGAGGTGGAATGAACATCTGCTCGTTCAAATTGCGGCAGAAATCAAAGAACTTCTGAAGCAGCGCGATAACCCGTTCGTCACGGGTATTCTCGTAGTGACTGATGAGCGCATCCAGCATCACCATGTGCGGCCAGAGGTCACAGATCTTCTGGCCATTCTGGCCTACCACGCACCGGTTGAACTTCGCACCGAAGTAACCGTCTCCGTCCTGACTGTTCAGTACGGCCTCGATCCACCGTTTCGACTCCCCCTGCAGCTTCGCGTCACTCGTCAGCACAGCCAGATCGTAAAAGCCACGCAACCAGTACGGCTGTTCTTCCCAACCTTCTTTGTCTGACCCGAACCATCCGTTTTCGGGCTGCAGGTATGAGCTGATTTCTGGAAGCCGTCCCGTCATACCAGTGGTCATCAGCTCCAATTGATGTCCCAGCCAGCCTCGCGCGCGCACGCTTCCGAGCGGCAACTTGGCCATTGAGTTGGGCGCCAGTGGTTCACGATTGAAGGAATAGAGTCGGCTCGGAAGTGTCAAGGGCTCCGGCCTCGACACAACTTTGACTCTCATTTGGGAACTGGCCTGCTGAGCTGCCGCTGGCAAGCTGAAAGAAAGCAAGATCAACAAGCAGGCGATCAAGTCGAGATAAATCGTGACCTTCAGACCTGTGCGGCCCGGCGTGCGCATCGGGATGGGTCCCAACATTTCCGTCGCGCGGGCGATGTCACTCCCATATTCACGCAGCGCCGCTGGGACTGCCGTCGCCGCAGCGGCCTTTAGGAATCCTCGGCGATTCGTTTCATTTCGGCTCATCGTCTTACTCCTCCGTGCTCAAAGGTGAGAGTTGATTACTTGAGCTTTTCACGCGCATAGATCTTCGCTTGCTCGAGGACCGCCTGAACCTTGTCAGGCGCGACTTGAAGCGTGTCCTCGACGAATGAGACTGTCGGCCAATCGTAGTTCTGGGCAAGCTCTTTCGGGTCATAAGGAATGTAGCCATCTTCCTCGACGCCCGTTGACCCGCGGCCGGGTTCGCCTTCCGCCAGATAGCAGTAACGACGAACGTACCGGCTCGGCCAGTTGCCAAACCCGCCCGGCGTGTGGTTCACGGGAACAAATCCCATCGAAAGCTCACTCGACGCTTCGGTCGCGATCAACAGATCTGGATGCTTGGCGCGCAGTCGTTGGCAGATTTGCCTCAGGCCTTCGAGCGGGCTGTAGCGGGCGTCGTTTTCGGTGTTTGGCAGGGTGTCGAAGAACACGCCGTCGAATTTGTACCGGTTGAGCAGTTCGTCGATCTGCCCAACCAGGTGGTTCTGCCACGCCGGGGCTCCCGGATTCAGCCATTGCTGCCAGCCGGTGTCGCGGTTGCGGAAGAGGTCCCAATCGGGATTATTGCCCTGAGTGATGATGCCCGTTCCGGTGACAATCGGCGACGATGGACCAAAGCTCTTGTAGTTCGGGAACCAGGCATTGGCACAGTTGCCGCCAAACATGGGCATGACGTGAACGCCCAACTGATGCATCCCATCAATCATCTTCTTGAAGCCCTCGGGGCCGCCCAGGCGCGGCTCGGGGCGGTAATCGCCGTACTGCCAGTAGTAGCGCCCCTCCCACCCGGGCAAGAAAACCAGCACGCGCTTGGGCTCGATTCGCTGCGTGACCCACCGGACCGTTTCCAGCGCCTTCGCGTAGTTATTGAAGATGTATCCGCTCCAGTGCATGCCGTGAATGCTAACGACCAGCGAGATGTCGCGCGCCCAGGCCGGCACGTCCGTGCGGTCTTCCCATTTCTTCAGGCCGGCCTTGGCCTCCAGGTAGGCCAGTCGCGCATCGATAGCGTCGCGCAGCGTGGTGTTCGGGGTGATCTCCCAGGCAGGCGCCACCAGCTTCGGGCTCCAGCGGCGCGCGTCCTCCTCATAAATCAATTCTAGCGTCGTCCCTTTCTTGCCTGTATACGCGGCAAAGCGCTTGGGACGGGGTTCCACATCCTGGGAACTGATAGCCACGCCCCTGCCATCGGTGTTCCCCAGGAAAAAGACCGGCATGCCCGCCGACCAGGTGGGATACTTGTAAAGGATTCCCTCCTTTGTGACCGGCATAAGCTGGGACTCCGCGCTCCAGCCTGCCTGATTGTACGGCAGCCCGTAGAGGGTAGCCTTAACGCCGCGTACGGGAGAGCGGGCGGACACCTCAAGCTTCAGAGTCAGCCGTCCCCTCTCAAGCTCGGCGAGGACATCCAGAGTGCCGGGGGCGCGCTCTTGTTGGCCGGCCCAGGCGAACTCGCTCGCGTGCAGGCTCCAACGATTGCCTTCCTGCTTTCGCTCGAATTTGCCGGAAGCAATCCCGTAAGTGTTCTCTTTGGTGAACACCTGGAAACTCATCTGGTAGCCGCCGATGTCAACGACCGGGTCACGATTGTCGAAGCCCCAGAACTGCAAATGCGGCATAAACAGCGCGGCATAGGCTGGAAGGGCCTGGCTGAGCTGCGGGTGCTGCTGTTCCAGTTGAACCACCGGCGGCACAGTTAGTACGGCGTAGGCCGAAGGCTTCTCTTCCTTTGCCCTCTCCTGGAGCGCTGGCGCCTGCTGGCCGTTCGCACCGAACAATGCGATCAGCGCCAGGATGATGAACAGAATCCGCAATGACGTTACAAAGGAATTGCGATTTCTCATGGTAAGCCTCCTTCGCGAGTGTGCGTGCGGAACATGCGATTGTGACCAGGCTGGGCGGGCATGAGCATGACAGAATGGATCTCACGCGACGAGACAGGAGGGGCTCCAGCAGGCCTGCCAGAGCCCCCCCCTTTCCGTCAGAACTCCACGCGCAATCCCAACTGGATAAGGCGTGGGTTATAGGTTGAGGTCGCCCGGCCGAACGTGCCGCTCGACAGGTTCGAATCTACACTCTGAAGGTTCACGCGGTTGAACGTGTTGAAGAACTCGAACCGCACCTGGATGTTCGCCCGCTCTTTGATGCGGTTGTTCTTGATCAGACCGAAATCGACGTTGGCAAATCCCGGCCCGCGGTACAGATTGCGCTTTCCGTTCCCCTCCGTGCCAGCGGGAGCCGGCGCAGGAAAGTCCGCTGGTGCGAACAGCCCACGGAGGTAATCCTGCCGGCTATGTCCGCCAGTGAAGCTCTGACTCGGCGCGTTCGGAAAGTCGTAATTGTAACCGTCAGCGTTGTAGTCGCCGCCCGCATCGAAGGGCGCGGAAGTGTATACCGTGAACGGATATCCGCTCTGGAGGATGAGCGTGGAAGCGAGTTCCCATCCCCCGATCACTTTCCGAACCGCCAACGGGGCCTGCGATAGTGACGGTAGGCTGTATATGCCGCTAAACGAGATCCTATTCCGCACGTCCCAGTCGCTGTCTGCCTTGTACGACGGGACCTTGTGCTGGTCGGGGAAGTTTGTTCCGTAGTCGGTGGTGTGGGAAAACGTGTAAGAGGCCTGGAACATTCCCTTGGCACCGGCCCGGCGTCGTGCAGTCAGGATCAAGGCATTATAGTTTAGGGTATTCCAACCATAGTTGTAAGTCATGGATGCAAAGCTCGGATTCAGACGGTCGAGACTTCCGTCCAACCAGTCGCCCGCAATACGATTCATGTTCAGACCGCCAGCGGTCCCCCCGGGATTTTGGTAAGCACCCGAGACATGCGACCCGCTGTAGTTGGCGCCGAGCACAAACCCGCCCCCCACGTCGTGCTCGACGCCTGCCGTATAGATGTAGTTCGCGGGCGGAGAGAATTCTCGATCGAAGCCGCCGACACTTACTCGTGTCCCCACAATTCCCCCATGCGAATCGAACTCTGTAATTGGAATCGTGGGGTACTTAAATCCATACGGGAGAGTATCCTGCGTACCGACGGAGAACAGGGGTTCCGGGGTGCTGCCCCTGAGGAAGTAAGGGAATACGGGCCCCGGCGGGTTGCCCGCCAAGCCGTTTTCCTGGAAGCCCAGCGTGGGCCAATCGCGGAAGATGCCAAAGCCTCCGCGCACCAACCAGCGGGCATTCCGCTTGGGGTCCCAGGCTACCCCAAATCTGGGACTGAAGCTTCGGTTCAGGCGATGCGCGAAGGTGTGGTCCACTGGCAGGACACTGGCGTCGGCGATGCGTTCATCCATCGTGCTGCCCGAGCCGAGCACCATGTTGCTCAAATTTGTCCCTTTGGCTGGATAGGCGTTGCCGAAGTCATCCCATCGGAGGCCCAACGTCAATGTCAGGTTGGGGCGGGCCTTCCACTCGTCCTGTACAAACGCGGCGTTGCGACTGGCAAGATATATATAGCTGGCATCGGCCCACTGGCCTGTCTTAGGATCAAACGAGACGCCCGACTCGTCGTAAGGCTGATCCTGGACGAGGTCCAGCAGGCTGTTGAAGCTGAAGTAGGGTCGGGAGTACACGCCGGTGAACCCCCCCTCGGCTATCGTGTCGTCGTCACCATACCAGCCTTCGTAGCCGAATTTCAGGGTGTGAGTTCCGCGCACAAGAGTGACCACGTCACGCCAGTTGTAGTTCCGCTGGATGAATGTCCCCGGTCCCCAGCCGACACCCAGGCCGGTGTCCTGACCAACGATGGAGATCTCCGGAACGTGGAAGGCCGCCGATACCACACTCGTTCCCGCGACCCGGAAGAAGCCAAACGAGGCTTCGTTCAAGAGTCGCCCCGAGAACGCATGAGTCTCGTTGACCTGGAAGACCTTCTGGCGGTAATCGTTGGTTGACTGAAAGCTGGGGCGGATAGCCGGGTTCTCCGATTCCAGACGCGTTCGGTAGAAGTTCCCGTAGAGACGGTCGCGGTTCTGGTTGAAGTTGTGATCGATCCGCACGCTGTACTGCAGCCCGTTGCGGTAGGGACTCGGCTTGAACGATCCCTCGTTAACCATCGCCAGATCACAAGGGATGTTGAACGTGGCCGCCGTCCCGCAATCCGCACCGAAGATGTCCTGGGCGGTCAACGCGACTCCTGTCACCACTGCGTTAGTTACCGGATACTTCGATAGCAGCTCTGTGCCGAGGGTGCTTGGGAAAACCCCCTGGGCCCAGTTGACGAACTCGGGCGTTTCGAACGTGTGGACCTGAGTCGAACTGGAGATCGAAGAGCGCAGTGGTTCGATCGACGCAAAGAAGAACGTCCGGTTCTTCAGGATCGGACCGCCCACCCCACCGGAGATGTCGTGCTTGTGGAAGGGCTCATACTTACTCGTGAATTCAGAACGAGCCCAAAGGTGCTGGTCGGTGTAAAACCAGGCCCCGCTGCCGTGGAAGTCGTTCGTTCCGGATTTCGTTGTAATCGCGACCATCAGTGAGCTGGCACGCCCTTGCTCGACCTTGAAAGTGTTGGTCTGGATGGCGACTTCCTGCACCGACTCAGGATTGGGCGAAAGGTTTAGAACCCCTGGCCGGATATTACTGGTGATGTCCAGGCCGTCCACCGAATAAGCATTCGCCTCGAAGGATTTCCCATTGGCGTTGGCGGCGATGGACTTCTCGGTAGAGAAGTTATCTTGAGCATCACCAGGACTGCCACCCGCCATTCCACCCACTCCGGTCACTCCCGGGGCCAGTACGGTAAGGCCCAGGAAATTACGGCCCTGCAACGGCAGGTCCTTCATTTCAGCTTCCCGAAGGGTCCCCTGGATGCGACTGTCGGCGATATCGATGGGCGGCGCCTCTCCGGTGACTTGTATCTGCTCGACCCTACCGGCCACCGACAGGTTTAGCGCTACATCGGCCGTCTGGGCCGTCTGCAGCGTGACTTCAACCTTCGCAGCTTTGAACCCGGACGCCTCACCGCTGACTTCATAGCGGCCCGGCGGCAAGCTATTGAAGCGATAAAACCCGGCCTCATTGGCAGCCGTGTTGAGCGTAATCTGAGTGTCCAGGTTTCGGAGTTGCACCTTGGCGTTAGGAATGGCCGCGGCGGTTTGGTCTTGTACTGTCCCCTGGATATTGCTGCTGAACTGGGCGTAACCCACTGCGCTACAGGCCAAAAACAGCAAGACGAGCAGCGAAATTTGAATTCGTCTCATGAGTCCTCCTTGCATTGAAGATTCGCTTATCGGTTGAAAGCCGAAAAGGGCAGCTTGAAATCATAATGACAACAAGTCACGCAAGCAGTTCTTGAGCTAAATCAGAGCCAGCATGAGAGGTGCCAGGAATAGCAGATAAATTGTCTATTATTAATCGTGCAAAGGGTGCTCTGTGCAACACCCAGTTGCCGGGCGAGCTTTCCTTCAATGATCCTCTCGCCGGGGAGCAATTCCCCATGAACGATGGCGTCAAAGAGATGCTCAGCCAGATGCGAGCGGAGATTGCGACGCTTGACAAGTATGAGCATGGGGCGGCTAACCGATAATCGATTTCCGCCATTCTGCCGTGAGAAGAAGACCCTGTCAAGCGAAATCTTTGGGAATGTCAAAGCTCTTTAGAAATGTCCCCTCCCTCTGGAACTGTTTGGTTGTTGCTGTTGGCGTTTCTTTCGGGTTCCGCCCGGAGCGGAGCCCTGCGGAGCCCGAAGGGCGGAGCGTTGAGGGCGGAGCGCAGGCCGGAACCCGAAAGAAGTTGGCCGCGGACGGCCTGCCGCCATGGGTGGTTGGCTGGCGGCACCCACTTCCGCTTCGCCATCGGCGTGGCCGGAGTGGCCTGGCTGACTCCCCGGTCGCCAGGTTGCATGGCCTCCTGGGCACGCGGCCTCGCCGCTGGATGATTCCAATGTAATGAATAGCAGCGAGTACCTGAAATCCATTTCCTCGTATCCAGGTTTTGGAAAACAGTATATTTGGCGTTATGACACATACTAATTGGCTAACTTTCGCGTACAATTGCCTCCGGAAAGCACTCACCGTCAACATGTGCTTTTCGTTTTGGGCCCGGATTGCGAAGCGGGGAAACGTGTCAGAGGTTTTTCCGATATATAATCGCTGTGTTAAATCCTGGAAATCCAAAGCTTCCCGGTCGTCCCGAGGTTGTGCCCCCGCTCAGTCACGTACGTGACGAGTTCACTGTTTGGTCGGGCGCGGAGGCGCCGCCCGGACGAGCTTCACGCGATTCTTGTCCGCTTCCTCTTTGAGTTCCCACGCGTCGATCTCGCGAAGCTTCAAGAGAAGCGGCTTGGCTTCTTCGTTTCGACCCGATTCCTTCAGCGCACGTACAAGACTGTAAACGGCCATGCGATCCTCAGGCGCGAGCTGGACGGCAAGTTCAGACTCCTCGAGGGCCTTCGCAGTGTCTCCGGCGAGCAGGTAGAGCTTGCTGAGCTGCGCATGAGCCTTGGCGAAATCCGGCTTACCCTTAATCGACCTCAGCAACGCGGGTTTCGCTTCGTCGAACTCCGGTGTCCCCCGTTCAATTCCCTTGCGGAGAAGGGCTTCGGCAAGAAGGTAGTTCAGGGCGGGATCCTGCGGGTTGCGCGCCAGGCGTTCACGAAGAATTCGCACCGAGTCTTCCGGATTCCCGCGTTGCATGAAGGTGATGCCAAGCCCCACGGTGCCGTAGACCTGGTCGGGTTCAAGCCGGTTCGCGCGGCTGAAGTCGGCCTCGGCCTCGTCGAACTGCATGGTTTGAGCATGAAGGATGCCGCGCATCGAGTAAAGGGCCGCGGAATCCGGTATGTTCCGCAGGCCGACATCCACAATTTCAGTCCCCAGCGCGTAGGCGGCGTGATCCATGCAGAGCGCCGCCAGATCGAGGTAATGCCGCACATCCTTGGGCGCAATCTCGGTCGCTTTGCGGAGTGCCGCTACGGCCGCATCAGTCTGGTGGTCCGCCTCATAGGCCGCCGCCAGCAGGTTCAGCAAATCGGCGTCAGGTGTGGGGCTTTCGGCCAGAACGCGTAGCGTAGCAATCGCGTCGCGAGGCCGGGCCGCTTTGAATTGCGCCAGCCCCAAGTTGTAGCGAGCCTGCGCGTTCGTGGGCTGAAGATTGAGCAAGCGCTGGAAAATCTCCGCTGCCTTCTCGGCCTGGCCCGCAGATATCGAACATTGTCCGAATTGCCAGAGAGCTAAAGGGTTGCTCGCGATAACGCTTTGGCTCTTCTCGAAGTGAGCCATCGCCGCTCGGCAGTCTTTGCGCTCGAATGCCAGCGCTCCTGACATCGCCCGGGCTACTTGATTGTCGGGTTGTATGGCAAGGATCCGATCCAGGAGTGGCTGCGCCCCTGGACTCTGGGAGTCGTACTCGATCTGAGCGGCACCTTCTAAGGCAGGCAGAAAACCAGCATTCAGACTGACCGCCTTGTAGTAACTAGCTAAGGCTTCCTGCCGGTTACCCAGCCCCGCCTGCGCAATGCCCTGGACGGTCCAGGCCCAAGGATTCGCGGGCTCAGCCTTGACAATCGCTTGCGCCAGTCGAAGCGCCTCATCATACTCCTGCCTTGAAAGGGCTCGCCTGACGGCATCGAGGGAAGGCGGGGCCGACTCCATGCTCCAGGCGAGTGAGGCTCCCAAGCAAAGGATCAAGATCCCGCACTCAGGCGCTTTCGTCACGGACGAGCCCTCAAACTGAGAATTGACAGGCGCATTATCGCACCGTGAAAAGCATCAGTAAATGGGTATCCTCGCTGGGGAGTTGAGGACCCGCTGTGACGCGTCGGAGAAATCCACTTCAACCCGCCGGATGTCGCGAGGCTCATCCCATTCCACTCCGGGGTTTCCATCCCAGGTCTTTGCATGGCCGAAGGGTGCGAGATCAACATCCTGGCCAGGAGGAGGTCCCTCCGCGCCCCCAACAGGGAGAATTGCGAACACAACACAAGCGAGTAGCAGCCTTTGCCTCATGGCAGACCTCTCTTTTGCGAAAAGCCTAGAAATGCGCCACCACATGCATCGGGCCAACCTTCAATGGCAAGCGAATTCGTTCCAAGGTGGAGTCAAATTCCTGCCAGGGGTTCCCGTCGATTTCCACGCTGCGAATACGCTTGCTGCCCGGCGCGCGGACTACCAGCCAAGCTTGCGCATACGGATTCCTGGTTGGCAGCTCGACGCTCGCCACGACACCCTCCGCGGTCCCTGCGATTCGATAGCTGACCGGCCCGAAATAGGTGGGGGCATCACCCAACTCAATCTTCTCTCCCGGGGCAAGCCAACGGCGCGGAACACCGGCCGCAAGCCATAAGGTGTCATTATCCTCGCGCACGAGAGCATCCCTCAGGCGGTTGACAAATTTGGCTTCGTCGGGAATCTTGTAGAAAGGGCCGCTGGGAGAGCGCCACTGGCGATATTCTTCAGTGAAGACATTCACATCGAAGTAATAGCAGGACACAAAATCATTATAAAGGTTTCGGATGGCCGCCGGAATCTCGTGGCGCCGGAGATAGACAAGAATGGGGTTCTGCAAGTTCGCCTGAAACACCATGCCGCCCCGGCTGAACCAGTATTGGTCATCGACCCAGCCGTGGACGAAGAGCCCCAGCGAGGAGGACATCGTCGCGTTATCCTCCCAATCGTCCAAGACCCAGTTCGCCAGAGGTTCACTGGCGTGGAAAATGTCCATGCTGAGCAGGATCATCGGGCCGTACAGGACTTCACGGGTGGCCGAAAGCCGGTAGGTCGGCAACACCTTCCGGGGATAGCGCGAATAGTAGGCAACCCGGATGGGCCCGAAGAGCCTGATCCGCTGATAAGGCCGGGTAGGGACGTAGGGAACGTAGGTGTTATCTCGCAGCCGGATGACCGGGGCAAGGCGCGAGGCCCGCAGCACCGCCTCCCGCAAATCCCGCGTGTAAGACGCTGCTTCTTCCCCGTAGTGCCCCGCCCTGGGGTCTTCGATGTCCGAGAGCGCCTGGGCCAACCGCTTCATTCCCGCCGCCGCAAAGGCATTCACGGAGAACCAGTGCCCCCAGTCGTCGTTGTCCTCCAGGTGCCCGGCAGGGAGCAAGCCGTACTCAGGGATTCTTTCATCACCATCGAGAAGCCGGGTCAGCTTCCGCTGCTCCACCACCCAGTCCGCCGCCCTCTTCATACCGGGGGCAACCCGGCGCAGCCATGCTTTGTCGCGTGTGAAAAAGTAGTGCTCGCCCAGAGCCCACAGCACCGTGCCGTGGTCGAGGTTGTACTGGCTTGCCGTGTAATCGTAGTCTGCCTCAACCCGCGCGCCGTGGTAAACGTCGCGCTGGTCACCGGTGAATGTACCGTCGAAACGCTTGGAACCTTGCAGCCGGACAAGAGTCTCCAAGTATTCGGCGGCCATCTGATGGTTCCCAAGCGCGTCCAGCATGACACACTGGAAGGCTGCTTCATTCGCGTAGACCTGGTAGCCATAGCTGGCCGCGGGCACCATGTACAGGCCGCTCTTCGGATCCTTGGTGGCGCTGATGCGCATATGCGCGATCACCGCCCTGGCAAAGCTCACGAAGCGCGCTTCCGGAACATCAAAAGGAACAGCCCGGGCTGTGACCTCTCGCCAGTAATTCACCACCCGCACGCGTTCCTCGTCGTAGTTCAGTTGCGCCAGGCGTGTCCGCTCATCAGCCGACAGACGTGGGATGAAAGGAAGCTCCACGAAAACCGTTTGCTCGCCCCCGGGACCCAGTGGGATCTCCGCGTGAATCCCCGGAAGCTTCTTGGCGCCTTCGGGCGCCGTAGCCAGCGAGGCGCGGGCCGACTCAGGCAATCGAATGCGAGCCCGAACGAGCTGCCCGCCCGCCGTCACAAGTTCTCCATTTTCCAAAAGCACTTTCTCGGCCGGGTCGGTCGCAAGCCAGAGATTCGCGGTGGCGCTGGAGGCGCCCGGATTATGCGCCGTAAGCTTCAGCATCAGAACCGCCGGCGTCTGCTCACTTCGGCGGGGGTCAGCGGGAGACAGCGGGCCGGACAACAGTGTGGCGAACCCTTCCTGGGTGTACTCGATCCCCTCTGTTGTCCAGCGGGCGATCGCCACCGGAAGGTCGTCTTCAAGCACGGAAAGCTTGGAGTCCTTGGAGGCAGGCCGGTAGTGCGGCGTTGTCCCCGTCCCCAGGCGCCAGGAAATGCGATCGCCCGCCCATTCCAGGCGCTTCAGCTCGTTTCCCTTCGCCTTGGTCGCGGTCTTGCTGATCGCGATATTGCCACCCCATTCGAAGGCGAACTTCTGCCAGCTCGCATCGGCCGCCAGCGGCAGATACAGGCGCCCGCCTTGCCGTTCAACCGGATCAAGAGTTGGAATCTCCTCCGACGCGCGCTCGTAAGTTTGCTCCGGTTCTTTTTCCAACTTTTCGCGGATCTTTTCGCCCTTCTTCACCACCAACGGCGAGAAGGGCCGCCCGTCCGAAGCCATGGTCACATAAGCGTGAAAGTCAGGGACGTACACCGGGCCCTTTTCGACGTCCGGGACAGCGAAGGAAAACGCGCGCTCGCCCGCTTCGAGCGTCACGATGGTTACGTCGTGCGAACCGGGAAGCGAGGGTTCAGTGGCCACCAGGTTGACGAGCAGACCTTTCGGCGTTCCATTCGTATTTAAACGGAAATGTTGCACTCCGGCCGAATCACCTAGTGCGCCCTTCCAGAGTCGAACACTCGTGAGCCGACCGTTATAGACGCGGAGATTCCCCTCCCAGGCGTTGGTGGCTGATTCCCCAGCGCCCAGTTCAACCCGCACCTCGACAGGCTTTTCTTTCGACCCACTGAACACTTCCACCTTTTCCAGCGCCGGGTCCGAGGCGAAGACCAGCCGCAACTTCAGAGTGCGTCGGTAGTCCACGCCGGGCAAGTTCCTGGCTTTGGGGCTCTCTGCCTCTTTCAGGGCAGCAAATGTGTAACGGCACGCCGCATCCTGGCAAGCAACTTTGCTGGCCGCCTTTCGCCATTCACCTTGCCAAGCGTCATCGACCGGGTCTTCGATGGTGGGCAGGTGCGGCGGCGGGTAGGGCCAGTTGCGGAACCAGTATTCAACAGTGGCCGGCTGCGGCCGGCTGCCAGCGCGATGCCGCACAAGGACTTCCTTGATGTCCCGCTCCTCAGCCCATTGGAGACCATAGATATAACGTCCGTCGGCTGCTCTTTGGGCTTTCGTGCCTGCGTGTTGGGCCTCGTCAAGATCCAACGCCACCTGGGCGAGGTGGCGGTCGGCCACGCAGCAGCGTCTGGCGAATGGCGCAATGTCAAATTCGGTGGGCTGAGCGGAAGCGCCTGGCAGAAACGACGCGAGCGCACTCAATACCACAAGCAGGCGCATGGGCTTCATGAGTTCCTCTCCACACTCTACTTCACGCGGTACTCCGCGACGACTTCGGGATTGACTTCGATCCCCAGTCCGGGTTTCTCGGGTACCCGGACGTACCCTGTATCCGTCCGGAACGGCTCCAGAAGCAAGTCTCGGCGCAGTGGGGAATCCACCAAGCTGAATTCCAACGGCTCGCAATGTGCAAGAGCGGCGATCAGATGCAGGCAGGCCGTCAGCAGGACCCCGGTTTTGAATCCATGCGGCACCAGGCGGATATTCGCGTCGCGCGCCAACACGCCAACCTTGCGAGTTTCGGTCAAGCCACCGGCGCGGGAAATGTCCGGCTGGATGACGTCAATGCCCCATCCATAGATGCCTTCGTCCGTTTCGATCTTGATCAGGAGGTCGTCCTGCGTGCCATCCACAGTTTCATTTACCACGGGAAGACGCAAAACCACGGGGCCGACCCTGGTGATCCTCATAGGACTCCTATAAGCATTGGCGGCACACCCTCTCCCCTGTGGAATTGAGGGAGACATTAAACGCCTGGGAAGGGGTTGTCAATCGATTATCGTTCGAGGTCAGCCCAGGCGGGGTTCGACCACGGCGAGGGCCCGTTCTTCCCGAGGGCTCTCACGCGGTAGGTGATGTGGTCTTGGGCGCTCAAAGGTTCGGTAAATTCGGTTCTGCCAGGCTCGGCCTCGTGTACGGTTTGCCATGGTCCGTAGTCCACTGAACGCTGGATTTCAACCCGGGATGGCTCACTGTAGACCGCCCACTGAACCCTGAGGGCACCCCCCAAACGAGTGACTCTGAGTTCGCCGGGCGCCTCCGGGACTTCGGGCCAGTCCAGATAGGATGCATCCGCCACGGCCATAACGCTGTCCTTGAGCGGGATTGGAACAACTCCTTTGGCCTTCCAGCGCAAGGGCGCTACGGCTCCGGTACGAACGTCAATCAGAATCGGCTCGCGCACGCCGGGATCAGAAAGTTTCAAGTCCGCCGCCACCGGAACAAAGCGCTCCTGGGGGTCGCAGACGACCGCCAACCAGAAAGCGTAGATACGCTTCCCGGAGACCTGGTCTCGAAAGGCGTAACTGCGAAGCTGGCCGTGATCGAATTGTGCCGGCACACCTTCGACGCGGAATTCCGCGAGAGGATCAGCCACGGTCTGCCCAAACAGCGCGGAAGTCACCTCAAACGCTCGGTACGCTTGGCGTGGCTGGAAAGCGTCCGCCCCCAAGGTCTCACCGTGGAGGATTCCATAAAGATCATCTTCGTTGCCATCGGTGCCCGGAACGAAGGTCCACATGAATCCGCGCACATGTTGGGCGAGGTTATACAGATAAAAGCGCGGGACATAGCGGGCCTGCACGGGGTCACTCGAGTTCTTCCAGCGAGGCGAAACGTTCCATTCGTTGAGCCAGAATTCGAGGTCGTTGCGGATGCCCGGGATGTGCATGATCTGCTCGCGAAATACGGCTGCGTGATCAGCCGTATCAGCCTCTTCGGGCATGTGGTTGGAACCGAATCCGGGATAAGTGTGGTAAGCGACGATATCCACCTTCGAGGCGCATGGTGCGAGCGCCGTTCGCACAAACAGCAGGTCGGGGCCTGCTGTCCCGCCCGAAATCACCTTGGCCTGCGGGTCCGTTGCGTGGACAGCGTCGGCAAAGCGCGCCAAGACACGTCCATAAGCCTGAGCTTTCGCCACAAGTTGCTCGTTGTTATCGGCTCGCGGCCGCCGAAAGGACTTTGGGCTCGAAACTAGGCTGGAGCGTTGCATACTGAGGCTGTCAGATGTAAATTATCGGTTAGCCACGAAGTCAAAACGGGAATTCCCGCTTAGGCATTTTACATCGCAAGAGGCGCGATGTATGCGCCACGTGCGAAAGACGGATGGGAGCGCCAGCAACCGGCGGCGCATTTTCAACTTGATTTTTTCGACCGCAATCCTAAGAATGGTTCAAACAATGAACGTCGCGACTGATGCCGCATTAGAGAGGAAGCAGCAGATCAACGTGCGGCGCTCCCTCTCAAAGCTTCTCGCCACGGATCTTGACTTTCATCGAGACGCAAGTAATTACGCCAGCCATGCTCTGCACGCCTTTGCGGCGAAGTTCCCGCCACAATTGCCTCGGGTCTTTATCGAGGGGCTCACCGAAAAAGGCGAGACCGTCATGGACCCCATGATGGGAAGCGGAACGGCGATTGTGGAAGCGTTCCTGTGCGGCAGGCGGGCAGTTGGTT
>Ga0315280_10000970_pt1 | contig 51320 bp, 40 predicted proteins | sample YL17G06_40_MG_FD_203697 | JGI IMG/M metagenome (GOLD analysis project Ga0315280, IMG submission 203697) | Sediment microbial communities from Yellowstone Lake, YNP, Wyoming, USA - YL17G06_40 | ecosystem: Environmental > Aquatic > Freshwater > Lake > Sediment | place: USA: Wyoming | collected... | reverse complement strand
CTTCAACGGGACCTCGGGCGATGACGTCTTCGCGTTTTCCACGGATGGGACGAACCACCTCGTCACCGTCACCGTCGCCGGCCAGCCGACGCAGAACTACACCTATCTCGCCTCCGACCCGGTGACGTTCACCTTTAATGGCCTGGGCGGGAATGATACGATCACGATCATTGGCGGCGAGGGCGATGATGCGGCGTATGTCGGCCAGACCGGCAAGGGGACGGTCAAGGTGCTCGGGACCGGTTACACGGTCAACGGCTCCAACTTGGAGACCATCGCCGTCCAGGCCGGCGGCGGGACTTCACAGACCGCCAAGCTCTGGGATACCCGCGGCAACGATATCTTCACCGCCCGATACCGCGAAGCCACCATGACCGACGATACGGCGAGCTACAACTACTCGGTCTCGGGCTTCGACCTGATCTACGCCTACAAAAACAACTTCGGCACCGACCAGGCCCACTTCTACGATTCCCCCGGCACCGACACCTTCGCGGTCAAGCCCTACGCCCAGCACGCCTACATGAGCGGCCCGGGCTTCTGGAACTACGCCTCGGGCTTCGCCAAGTACTACGGCTACTCGACCGCCGGCGGCAGCGATTTCTCGCACCTCTACGACTCCAAAGGCGACGATGTCTACAAGGCCTGGGCCAACCGCGACGCCCAGGTGCACACCCCGACCATCGACGCCTTCGCCTACGGCTTTGCCTGGAACTATGGCCGCTTCACCGCCGGCGGCGCCAACGACGTGGCGTACCTCTACGATTCCTCCGGCGACGACACTTTTTTTGGCCAAGCCCTCGGGCGGCTATGCCTGTCTCACGCGGCAGAGTTCCTCCCGACCGCCCGCCTACGCCTACTGGAGCTTCGCCACGGGCTTTGACAAGGTGTACGCCATCTCCGAAAACGGCGGCGCGGGCGACCAGGCATTCCTCTACGACACCTTCCGCGACGACGAGTTTTACGGCTCGGGCAGCATCGCGCGCCTTCACGACGCCGCCCTGGCCGCCTACTTCTTCGAGGTGCAGGGCTTCGACCGCATCCACGCCTACGGCACCTTCGGCGGCACGAACCACCGCACCCTCCTCCTGCCGCTCGACTACGCCCTGGCCTTCTACGGCACCTGGACGTGAGGAGAGTCGAGGGTCACATGACCCTTCACTCTGGACTCTCGACTCTGGACTCCCCTCAGATCCATCCCGCCTTGCGATACCACTGGGCCGTCTGACGCAGCCGCTCCAAGAGGGGGGCGCCGACCGAGAACCCGAAATCGTCGATTGCCGCTTGCGGGGAGCAGGTCCATGAGCCCGCCGCGACCTCGCGGGCCTTGTCGAGACTCAAGTACAGCGTGCGGCAGCGGAGCTGCGATGCCAGTTCCACGGCGCCGGATATCATGCGCACTCCCGTCATGCCTACCCGGAAGGTCCACACCCGGCGGCGTCCGAGGGCCTTGCCCACGAGCCGACCCAGCTCGGCGTACGTCACGTTCTCTTCAGCGGCGACGAAATAGAATCCTCGCACCGCCGACTGATCGGCTTGACAACCCGGCGGCATCAGCCGCGAGCCTCGCTGGGCGGCCAGAATCAAGGCGTTGGCCAGGTCGCTGGCGTGAATGAAGGAGTACCGGTGGTTAGCCCAGCCGGCGACGAGATGGATTCCCAGCCGATCCACGGTCTGGAAGAGCGTCACCCCTTGGCGGTCCCACTCCCCCAGCACGATTGGCGGCCGGATGACGGTGATGGGGAGCCGATCGGCAAACCGCTGGGCGGCCAGCTCCCCTTTCCGCTTGCTCCGCGCGTAGTGCGAGACCTGAGAGAGCGGGTCCGTTGCCACCCGCGGCCGATCCGCGGTGGAGGGGCCCGCCGCCGCCAAGGAGGAGACGGTCACCAGGACCGGCGGACTGGTCTGGCGTGCGCATGCCTCGGCCATGTTCTCCGGGCCGTCTGCGTTGACGCGGTAGAACTGCCGGACGTGGAGGGCTCTGGTGCAGCCGGCGACGTGGTACACCACCGCCTTGTCGGCGACGGCAGCGCGAAGGCTTTCCCGATCGGCAAGATCGCCGTACACCACCTTGACGGGGAGCGGCCTGAGCCGGTCGATCACCGACGTCTTTCGCACCAGACAAGTCACCTGGTCGCCGCGGGCCACCAGCGCCTGGGCCAGATGAAAGCCGATGAATCCGCTCGCGCCGGTAACCAGTACTTCGGCCATGTCCCGCAATCCTTCCGAACCAGAGCTTGTCCGCCGACTCGCCGATTATACACGGAGCCCTGCGCAGCGAAACCTTCCCGAGCGGCTGAGAGATGTCTCTTGCGGGCAGATCTTGACCTGGCAACTGCCCCCTGGCTAGAATCCCCCGGTTTGGCAAACGGGGCCGTCCGCGACGATTGAGATCCTACTCCATGGGTGCGGTGGTTGTTCAGGCCGTGGCCTCCGGTCGGCGGAAGAAGGAGTTCCTCCAGTTCCCCTGGGCCCTCTATCGCGAGGATCCGAACTGGACCCCACCACTACGGGGGAACCAGAAGGAGTTGGTCGGCTACCGGAGGCACCCCTTCTACGACACCAACGAAGTCCAGACGTTTTTGGCCTATCGGTCGGGAAAGGTCTGCGGACGGATCGCGGCGATTCTCAACCGCGGGCACATCGAGCGCCACCAGGAGCGGCGCGGGTTCTTCGGGTTTTTTGAGTGCGTGGACGACCAGGAGGCGGCCAACGCCCTGTTTGACGCCGTGCGCGGGTGGTTTGCGGAGCGGGACGTGCGTTGCCTGCGCGGCCCGACGAATCCCTCGCTCAACTACGAGTTGGGGCTGCTCATCGAGGGCTTCGACTCGCCGGCGTTCTTCATGATGACCTACAACCCGCCGTACTACGCCCGGCTGATCGAGACCTACGGCTTTCGCAAGACCCAGGACCTGTATGCCTTCTGGGGCCACGTCGGCATGCTGCCGGCAATCGGCGCCAAGCTGGAGCCCATCGCCCGGCAGATTATCGATCTGTACAAGATCCGCCTGCGGCCCCTCAATCCCAAGCGGTTTCGGGAGGACGTCGCGGCGTTCTTGTCGATTTACAATCGCTCGCTGGTGAACACCTGGGGTTTCGTCCCCATGTCCGAGAGAGAGGTGGAGCACATGGCCGGGGGGCTCCGCCACCTGATCGTCCCCGAACTGGCCATCGGCGCGGAGATCGACGGCCAGCTCGTCGGCGCGGTCTTTGGGCTGCCCGACTACAACGAGCGGATCAAGGAGATCGACGGGCGGCTATTCCCCTTCGGATTCCTGAAGCTGCTGCGCCGGAAGCGCGAGATCAAGCGGATCCGCGTGATCAGCACGAACGTCATCCCGGAGTACCAGCGCCTGGGCGTGGGGCTGGTCTTGATGCACGGATTGGTTCCTAAGGCCATGGAGTGGGGGATTCGGGAGGCCGAGTTCTCCTGGGTGCTGGAGTCCAACTTGCTCTCCCGCCGGAGTTTGGAGAAGGGCGGCGCCAAGCGGACCAAGACCTACCGCCTGTATGACTGGGACCGCTGACTTCCTTGCCGCAATCGGCCGCGTCGATTACCATGACGCATTCGGGCCTCGGCGGTTTTGGGGGATATCGGACGAGCGCGTGCTGGCGAGTGTGGCATGGGACCGACGCGGGAGGTGGTAGTTACCGGAGTCGGCGTGATCAGCCCGATTGGGATCGGCACTGCCGCCTTCTGGGGCTCGCTGGTTGAGGGTCGAAGCGGCGTCCGCCCGCTCCGTTGGTTCCAGGACACCGGGCTGCCCAAATGGATCGGCGCGGAAGTGCCCGACTTCGTCCCCGCGCGGATGATCCGGCAGCGCAAGGCCCTGAAGCTGATGAGCCGGGACATCCAGTTGGGGGTCGCCGCGGCCGATCTGGCATGCAACGAAGCCGGCCTGTCCGCCGCCGGCATCGATCCGGACCGGTTGGGGGTCATCTTCGGGGCCGACTTGATCGCCGCCGACCTGTCGGAATTGAGCGAGGTCTATCGGGCCTGCACCACCGACGGCGGGAAGTTCGATTTCCGGTCGTGGGGCCCCAAAGGGATGCCCGCCCTGTTTCCTCTTTGGATGCTCAAGTACCTCCCCAACATGCCCGCCTGCCATATCGGGATCATTCAGGACGCCCGTGGTCCCAACAACACCCATATCCTGGGCGAGGTTTCCGGGCTGACGGCTGTTTCCGAAGCGGTCAGCGTGATCCGGCGGGGCCAGGCCGACGCGATGATTGCCGGCGGAACCAGCTCCCGCATCCACCCGGCCGTCTTCATCCGCAGCCGGTCACGGCAACTCTCCGAGCGTTACGATGAACCGGCTGCGGCGTGTCGCCCCTTCGACGCGGACCGGGACGGAATGGTCTTCGGAGAGGGAGCAGCGGCCTTCGTCCTGGAGACCCGAGAGCGGGCTCAAGCCCGGGGGGCGAAGTGCCTCGCCCGGATACTCGGGTCGGCCGCTGCCTTCGAGCCGCTCCGGCCCGACCGCCCGATTCAAGGCATCGCCATCCAGCGCGCGATCCGCTCGGCGCTGGCGAGTTCCGGGCTGAGGCCATCGGACGTCGGATACGTGAGTGCCCATGGCCTGAGTACGACCGTGGACGACCGGGTCGAGGCCCAAGCGATCTTGAAGACTTTGGGGGAAGTGCCGGTGATCGCCCCGAAAAGCTACTTCGGCAATCTGGGTGCAGCGGGGGGGGTGGTCGAGATGGCGGTCAGCGTCTTAGCTTTCCAGTATGGGGCGGTCCCCCCTACCTTGAACTACCGGCGCCCTGATCCCGAGTGCCCCGTCCGCGTGGTCCACGGCCAGCCCATGCCGCTCGATCGGCCTGCCGCGATCCTCTTGAGTCACTCCGCCACGGGCCAGGCAGTCGCCATGGTGGTGGCCGGGCCGGGAAAGGGGGACAGTCCCCCTTAACTCGGCTGCACATGGTCTGGCAGCATCGGGCGGCTCTGACGTATACTCCAAAGGGGGAGTACCCTGCGTCCCGGACGGCCTCCTGGACTTCTGAGAGACCCCCATGTCGAGTCTCGCGCGGCACAAGTGCCGCGGCTAAACCCTGCCTACTGGCCTGTGCCTACTGTCCTCTGCCGTCTGCCTGCCGCCTCATGCCCGCCGACTACAAAACCTGGTCCTCGCGGGTCCGCGAATTGGACCGCGGCTTGGCGGCCCTGGGATCCATGGGAGCCGGAATCGGAGTGCTGCCCCCTTCCGGACAGTCCTGGTACGAGCTGCTCCGGTTGAAACTCCTGCCGCAACTGGACATGGAGCCCCTCCTGGTCGTAGGCATTGTGGGGGGGACGAATATCGGGAAATCTCTCCTGTTCAATCATTTGGCCGGAGAGCTTGCCAGCGGCGTGAGTCCGCTGGCAGCCGGCACGAAGCACCCCGTCTGCCTCGTCCCGGCCGGTTTGGACGATCCGGCCGTGCTAGCGCGGCTATTCGATGGTTTTGAGCTGGTCCCCTGGAAGTCGGCCGACGATCCGCTCCAAGACAGCCCGAAGAACCTGCTCTTCTGGCGCGCGGGAGCCAATGTGCCCCCGCGGCTGCTCCTCTTGGACGCCCCCGACGTGGATTCCGACGTGGCGGTGAACTGGCAGCGGGCCCGGGCGATCCGCCAGGCCGCCGACGTGCTGGTGGCCGTCCTGACCCAGCAGAAATACAACGACGCGGCAGTCAAGCAGTTCTTCCGGGACGCCGTCCAGGCCGACAAACCCATCGTGGTCCTCTTCAACCAGGTGGACCTCGAGGCGGATCAACCCTATTGGCCGCAATGGCTCTCCACCTTTTGCAGCCAGACGGGCGCCGAGCCGGAGCTGGTCTACGTGATCCCGCTGGACCGGGCGGCGGCCGACGAGCTGAGGCTCCCGTTCTACCCGGTCGGGCGGGACGGGCGGCGAGCCTTGCAGGCCCCGTCGAGCCTCCGCGACGAGCTGGCGGCGCTACACTTCGACGAAATCAAGATCCGCACGTTTCGCGGGGCCCTGCGCCGCGTCCTCGACGCCCAAGAGGGGGCCGGCGCCTATCTGGAGGCGATCCGCCGGGCCGCCGGCCAGTTCGCCGCGGCCCACGGCGTCCTTTCGGCCGCAGAGATGGCCCGGGTCTCCTGGCCTTCGCTGCCGGCCAGCGTGCTGTTCGAGGAGATCCGCGCCTGGTGGAACGCCGGTCGCACGGCGTGGTCCCGGTCGATCCACGGCTTCTACCGCAAGCTCGGGCGAGGGATCGCCTCCTCGTGGCGGTGGGTCACGGGGAAGGCGACGTCGGGCAACGAGGGCCTGCTGGAGTCCTTCCGCCGCCGGGAGCGGGAGGCCATCATGCTGGCGGTGCAGAAAATGCTCGAGGAGCTCGATCGCCTCGCCCAGGTGGGAAACGAGACCCTTCGGCCCCGGCTCGAAGCAATCCTGAAAGGCACCGCCCGGAAGCACCTCTTGGATCGCGTCGAAACGGCGCACCGGGAACTCCCCGCGGTCGATGAAGACTACCGCGGGTTTCTCTGGGCGGAGCTCGACGCCTGGAAGCGGGCACGGCCCGGGGTGGTCCGCGTCCTGCAAAGCTTGGACCAGGTGGCGGCGATTGCCCGGCCGGCCATCAGCGTGCTCCTGCTGGTGAGCGGCTGGCACGTGGCCGGGAACCTCGTGGGACATGCCGCGGCGCAGGCGGCCGGCCAGACCGTGACGCAGCTTGCCGGGGAGGCGGCCATCACCGGCGGAGTCGCCGGCAGCGGCGAGGCCCTCCTGTCCACCGCCGGCGAAGGGATCGGCCAGGCGGCCGCGAGGCTCTTTACCCGGCTCCAGTCCCGCTACGCCCAGCAGCGGGCCGCGTGGCTGGCCCGCTGGCTCGAAACGGAACTCCTCGGCGACCTTCTGACCGACCTGCGCAGCGGCGCCGAGGTCCCGCAGTCCGACGCGTTCCGCCAGGTCGAGAGAACGCTCGACGGACTCCGCAGCACCACGGGCCTGTAGCACAGGCATCTTGCCCGTGCTCGTGACGGGTGGCACAGGCATCCTGCCGGTGCTCGGACGCCGCTGCCTGGTTGCACGGTGGACTTGCGTTTCCGATAATCAGGGCGCCGTGTGCCACGGCTTGTCGCAAGGCAAGCCGTGCACGGAACGTCGAACAAGCACTGCTTCTGCGAAGCAGTGGCACACGGACTAGAACGCAGTCGGTAGTTCCATCCTTTGCCCAGCGGAGGTGCGGTCGATGGTTCTGTTGCGCATCTTGGTCCTCTTCGCGTGCCTGAATCTCACTGGCCTCGTTCGCGCCGAGCCGCTCACCCTGCCTGCCGACCGGCGCCCCCAGTGGCTCCAGCGCGACGGCATCGCCATGGCGGGCAGTTGGGAGCCCTTGACCTTCCGCGTCCGTCGCGACGGAAAGGACTACACGCCCACGCCCGAGCAGCTTGAGGGATGGAAGCGGGAGCACAGCCCCGAGATGGTCGCCCGCCTGAAGGCCCTCGGGGTGAACTTCGTCATGATGCACTGCTACAAGGGGGCCGGCCTGGAGGCCGAGCACCAGAGCATGGCCGACGCCGTGGCCTTTTCCAAGCTCTGCCACGATGCCCGCCTGCGGGTCGGCGTCTACAACTACAGCGGCGCATTTCTCTGGGAGCCCTTTTTCAAAGAAGTGCCGCAGGCCAAGGACTGGGTCGTGCTGGACCCCGCCGGCAAGCCGGTCACCTACGGCCGCACGGCGGGCTACCGCTATTATTGGAACCGCAATCATCCGGACGCCGAGGCGTTCTACCGGCAGATCGTCCGCTTCGCAGTCAACGACATCAAGACCGACCTGGTACACTTCGACAACTACGCGATCGGCCCCGGGTACGACGCCAATTCGATCGCTCGATTCCGCCGCTACCTCGCCGAAACGTTCGCGCCGCCGCAGCTTGCCGCGATGGGCCTGAGCGACGCGGGCAAGGCCCAGCCGCCCGGAGCCGGATCGCCCGAACTGCTGCGCCGCGCCTGGCAAGATTTCTCTTGCCAGTCGTTGGCCGACTCGTACCGCGCCATGGGCCAATACGCCCGAACGCTGCGCCCGGACGTCCTGGTTGAGTGCAATCCCGGCGGCGTCGGCACGGCGATTCACCCTCCGATCGATCACGGCCGTATCCTGCAAGGTGGTGAGGCGTACTGGGTCGAAAGTGGCAGGGTCGGCTATCGCGACGGCAAGCTCGTCTCGCGGATCCGCAACTACAAGGCCGGCCGAGCCATGGGCAACATGACCTTCGACTACACGCTGACGCCGCTGGAAATGGCCGAATCCATGGCCTTCAACCTCGACTGCCTGGGCTGCTTCTGCTGGTTCGAGTACGGTAAGATCGTCGCCATGCCAGGCTCCGGCGAATCGGTCTTGCCACGCCTGGAGCCATACATCCGCTTCTTCCACAAGCGGCGCGACCTGTTCCGTGGGGCCGAAGTGGTAGCCGACATCGCCGTGCTGCGGAGCTTTCCTTCCCAAGTCTTCGGCGGTCCGAAATACGCCGGGCTGACCGCCCGGGTGGAGGAGTTGCTCGTTGAAAGCCGGGCGTGCTTCCAGATCATCTACGATCATCAGTTCGCCGACTTGAAACGCTACCGGGTCCTCGTGCTGGCCGGTTGCGTCGCCATCGGCGATCGCCAGGTCGAGCAGATCCGCCGCTACGTCGCCTCCGGCGGGCGGCTCTGCGTGGTCGGACCCTTGGCCACCCACGACCAGTGGATGATCCCCCGGCGCAAGCCGGCCTTAGGCGACCTGCCCGCCGCCGCGGTGCTTCGCGTAAATGAGAAGGGGGACTGGCGGGAAGTGACTCATCAGGCGTGCGGCGGGACGACGTGCTCTTTGAGGATTTCCGGGTTGGGCGGTGGGCAAGCCCCCGCGGGCCTCTGCGCGGAATTGACCGAGCAGCCCGGCCGGCGATTGGTCCACTTGGTGAACTACCGCTCCGACGGCCCCGTCCGCGACACCCACGTCGCCCTGCTTTTGCCACAAAAAGTGACCCACGCGAAGGCCGTGCGCCTGGTTAGCCCGGAGCATGAAGCCGAGATCGCCCTGCCGTTCCAGACGGAGGAGTCGGGCGTCGTTAAGTTCAGCGTGCCGAAGATCGGAACCTATGAGATTGCGGTGGAAGAGTTCTAGACCCTAAACAATCGGGCATTTTTTGGAGTGCGGCGATTCATCGCCGCTTTCGAGATGCCCCAAAAACGGTGATAAATCACCGCACTCCAAAGATGGAGGTTGCCCATGACCGGTCGCGAGCGCGTCCTGGCGACGCTCAATCGCCAGAAGGCCGATTGCACCCCCTTTGAGATCGGCGGAACCGATTGCTCCAGCGTCCATGTGATCCCCTACAAGAAGCTCCGCCAGCGCATGGCTTTCGCTGACGGACCCATCCGCTGCGGCTGCCTAACGCAGCTTGTGGCCGAGACGGATGCCGACGTGATGGACGCCCTCGGCTCCGACGCGGAATCGCTCTGGTTCGGCTCCCAGCGCACCAAGACGTGGCACACGCCCTTCGGCGTGGATCTGATCGTGCCGGAGCTGTTCGGGGTGGAAGACCTCCCCGACGGCTCTTCGGTGGTCCGCAACCGCGACGGGGCGATCTACGCCAGGCGGGCGGCCGACGCCTATTACCACGATCCCGTCGGTGCCCCGCTCGCCCAAATCACCTCCGCCGCCGAGCTCGACCGCTTCGACCGCCTCTTCGAGCGATGGGACTACTCGTACGTCTACGACGAGCCGCTGGAGGCCCTCGCCCAGCGGGCCCAACGCCAATACCAGGCCACCGACCGGGCCGTGGTCACGCTTTGGCGCATGCACTATCTCCAGGGCGGGATGCTCATGCGGGGCTACGAGCAGTTTCTCATGGACCTGATGACGAACAAGGACCTGGCCCACGCCCTGCTGGCCAAGCTCCACCAGGTCTATCTCGCCCGAATCGAGACGTTCCTCCGTGCATTCGGCCCGTGGTTCGACATCGTCTTCCTCACCGACGACCTCGGCACGCAGAAGGGCCCCATGATCTCGCCAGCGGTGTACCGGGAAATGATCTACCCCTACATCGCCGAGGCGGTGGGCCGCATGAAGGCGGCGGGCAAGAAGGTCGTCATGCACTCTTGCGGCGCGGTTGGCGCGTTCATTCCCTCCTTGATCGAGATGGGCGTAGACGCCTTGAACCCGGTCCAGGTCAGCGCGCAAGGGATGAATCCTGCCGAGTTGGTCCGCGAGCACGGCAAGGACATCGCCTTTTGGGGCGGCGGCTGCGACACCCAGCACGCCCTGAACGCCCCCGATCCCGAGGTCGTCCGGGCCGACGTGCGCCGGCGACTCGCCGAATTCGGCCCGAATGCGCACCTGGTCTTCACCCAGGTCCACAACATCCAGTACGACGTCCCGCCCGAGAACATCCTCGCCATGCGGGACGAGTTCTGGAAGCATGCCCGGGCATGACTCGCTGCGATCGCGCTTCGGGCTATCGTCATCATTTCGAGAGCGTCGCTTGCTACTGCTCCCAGTCCGACCGGCGGATCACGCTGTAGCCCGAATCGTCGATCTTAAAGGGCCCCGCCTTCACGCGAACCCGGACGTGATACTGGTCAGCGGGATTCGAGGGCACACGCCACGAGTGCTCCCACGGAAATAACCGCCCGAGCGGCTCGAAGCGCCCTTCGTCGATGACGTCTCCATTGACGCTGGTGACCGTGAATTCCGGTGGCAGGACGGGCTCCCCGTCAACCAATACGATGCTCACCGGCTCTCCGCCAGAACCGACCAGCGAGAACGACAGCATAGCGTAGCCCTTTGGGGCGCCCCGACGTGTCTTCACGATCGGCTTGTATGGCGGCCCGAAGGGAATCGCGACGGTCTGCCCCTTGCGGACCGTTACGGTTTTGGATTCGGTGATGCGCCAAGCTTGGACGATGGAGCGCGAAGAGAGCGCAACGCTTTGGTCCCCGTCGGGCCCGCTGATCCCAAGAATCGCCCTGCCCAGCGTCCCAAGCAGGGAACTCCCCGATACTGTCTTTCGCTCGCCATGTCCCTTCGGCGGAATTTCACTTGCCCTTTCAGCCGGGATTGTGTAGGCCCACATCCTCCAATCCCCTTCAGGCAAAGGGAATGACCCGGACCTACAGTGCACAGACTGGAGAACCCGGGTATTGCTGTACACGATCGCTGTGAAATCCTTGGCGGGGTTCGTGACGAGGCCGACGGCGACGGGGGACGGGGTCAAACTGATCTGCTCGCCTCCAGGGGAGATTTTCAAATCGTACCATCGCTCGTCGATCATGGCCAAGTGGGACACGCACTGCCAGTAGGCGCAGTCGAAATCTTGCGTCTCCCTGCGGGTCTGCGGATCGATCTCCAGGATGTCGCCGTAGATCGGTGTGATTTCGGTGTCGCGCCAATCGATTTTGGCTTCGATGCTAACTCGATCGTCGAATTGTCCGTTGCTGTTGTGATCCCACAGAACGATACGGTGCTTCTTGCCGTTGAGCGTTACCTCGCCCACGCGGCATGCCGCCGGGAATAGCCAGACTTGCACAAGGGGAGCCCAAGGATCGGGAGACGATAATCCTTGAGCAGAGGCATGAAGTACCAAGGAGTAGTCAAAGTGTGTTCCGCCCATGTCGATCGTAAGATCGACGCGCGGAAACCACGTGTACCATCCGTCTGAGCCGGCCGGAATACGGCGTGACATTCCTACGGCTTCGATGACCTTGTCGTCCGTGAGATCGCCGTTGTGGTTCACGTCGAAGTAGAGCCGGTCGTAGGATTTCGACTTGCTGTCCTTCATGTCGAGAGCGAAGGCGTACTCGTTTGATCCCAAGGTCACGGTAGCGCGGACTGGATGCTTCGACTCGTACTTGGGCGGCTCTTTTTTGACGATCTTGGCAAACGCGACGGCGCAGTTTGGCACCACCCCGTCCCCTAGAATCAGCGCTTCGCCGCCATGAAACGTGACGGTCTGCGCATCAGCCATCCGGAAGATTGAATCGGGCCGGGCGTCGAGACTAAGCCATGTTTTCAGGGGAGGCTCGAGACGCTTTAACTCCAGCTTCCACGTCTCCGCCCGAACGGCAACTCCGGCGGCCGTCCCCGCAACCATCACGCCTGCCACTGCCCCTAAGAGACACGGCCTCGAGAATCTCATGGCTTCGTCCTTCCATGACTCGGCGAATTGCCGCGGCCGCAATGACGGCGATCCGACCGCGGTACGCCAGACAGACTTCCGAAGTCTTCAAGACTTCGGAAGTCTTGGGATGTACCCGCGACGCGGCATCTTACCACGTTGGCCGGTCCGTGTCGAGCCCGGCTATGGTGGGGACTATGACGCCGGGTCGCTGGGCGGTTGGGCGGGGTCGATTTGGACCAACTCCGGCCCCTCGGGCCGGTCGAAGGCCGTGCCGACGCTGATCGCCCGGCAGCGGACGCAATCGAGGCAGCGGATGCAGCGCAGGTCGCCGCCGCGCCGCTCCCCGGGGCCGCGGTACTTGCACAGGTCGCGGCACAGGTCGCAGTCGTTGCAGCGGTCGGCACGGAATCGGATGAACAGGAACGAGACGCGGTTGCAGAGCGAGAAGATCGCCCCCAGCGGGCAGAAAAGCGTACACCACGGACGCCACGTGAAGAAGATGGCGACGAGGAAGAGGGCAAGAATTGCGATCTTCGCCGCGCTGGGCCAGTTAATCTCCTCTCCAGCGCCGGCCTGGCCGACCATGTCGGGCACCGCGCTTTCCAAGGCCCCGGCAGGACACACGCGGCAAACGAAGAGCGGGTGCTTCTCGCCGAAGAAATACGGCACGGCCAGCACCAGCCCCACGAGGACCGCGTAGCGGCAGTACCCCATCCAGGAAGGCAGCTTGAGCTTGGGCGTCGGGATCTTCGCCGCCAGGTCCTGGAGAAAGCCGAACGGACAAGCCCAGCCGCACACGAAAGTCCCAAAGACGACCCCGACCGCTAGCAGCGTCCCGATCGCCAAGTACGGGATCAGTTGCAGGGCGCTGAAGTTGGCGATCACGCCGATCGGGCAGGCGAAGGTCGCCCATGGGCACGAGTAGCAGTGGAACACCGGCGAGCAGATCGAGTGCAGGCGCAGCCCCAGCGGCTCAAGCCACGTCAGGAGAAACGCCGCTTGCACCCACGCGCGCCACCGGGCGAGCCTCCGGATGATGCGCGGCGGGTGGCGCGTTGCGGGTGGCGCGTTGCGGGCGTGATAATCCGGCGGGCCCAACGTGAGATCCCTAATCCCTAATCCCCAGTCCCTAATCCCTCGCTTTGGCCATGGACACCATGACCCCCGTCACTTCGGTCACGTAGGGCACAGGGTCGGCCGCGGGATGTCCTCGCCGCTGGCCCTCGGCCCGTATGTCCGCCGCACGATGCCGGACTGCGTCATCGCCACGCCCCCCACCGTTACCTCGGCCACCAAAATCGGCTCCGGCTCGTACTCAATCACCGCCCTGTCGAACTTCTTCTCCACCTCCGAGGTGACGATGACCTTGACTTTGCGCCGTGGCTCCCCCGGGAAGGGCGGCGGCGCAAAGCCCAGGCCGTCGGGCGAAGGCCCCATGCCCGGGTCCGGGAAGGGAGAACCCTCGGGGGGCGCGGGCGAGAACGGCACTCCGAACGGAAGCTCGCGTTCCTCTTCGTGTTCCACCTGGACCATCCGCGCTAAGAGCGTGTTCCTCTCGACCGGCGCGGTGTGATACAGCCCGCCGTAGACCCACGAGGCGACACCGCCCGCAAACAGCAGGGCCGCCAAGAGGGCACGTCCGGTGATTCGCCACGGATGCGTCATTTGTTCCTCGCACGGTCGGCTGTTAGCTATCAGCTTTCAGCCGTCAGCCATCAGCTATCAGGCATCCAGTCTCGACTCGCTGATAGCTGAAAGCTGATAGCTTCTCCCAAAAATGGCGGAGGTGAATGGGAATCGAACCCACCCAGGACCCTTGCGAACCCCACACTGGTTTTGAAGACCAGGGGCACCACCAGGCACCAGTCACCTCCGCTACAGTCGAGAGTTGAGGGTCGAGAGTTGAGAGCGAGAGTTTTGGCTCTTGACTCTCGACTCTCAACTCTTCTTCACTTCCCTATAGAACATCATCGCCGAGCAGCCGCCGAAGGAAACGGCCATCCAGGCGGCCTCGTCGATCTCCTCTTGCGAGAGCCCGGCCTCTCTCGCCTTCTTGATATGGATTTTCAGGCACGGCTCACAGCGAGCCAAGACCGACAGGGCAATGGCCACGGCCCGCTTGGTCCGCGCGTCCAGCTTCCCCGGCGCGGCGGCGGCCTTCATGAACTCGTGGAACTTCTGCTGCGCCTCGGCGGCAACGCTCGCGCCGCCGGCTGAATCGCCACTTCCCTCACAACAACTCATGGCACTTACCTCCCGACCAATAGGACCTGTCCCCTTTTCGCTGTCTGCGGCGGCAGTGCGCCGCCGGCCCTCCGTGCGCACGGAGACCCGCCCTGTGCCCGCGGCCACCGCCCGGCCGATCACCGCGGCCTCCGCGATCCCGTCCTCGCGCAGCCGGGCCACCAGGGCGTCCGCGCACGACTCCGGCACGGCAATCAGAAGACCGCCCGAAGTCTGCGCATCAAAGAGAACGTCGAGCATCACCGGCGGCACGCCGTCGGTGGCGGCCAGCGCGTGGCCGGAGGATTCCCTGTTCCGCTCGATCGCACCGGGAAGGATCCCCTGGGCCGCACATTCGAGCACGCCGGGCAGCACCGGCACGTCGTCGAAGAGGATCTCCACGTCCACCTTGCTGGCGGCGGCCATCGCGGACAGGTGGCCCATCAGGCCGAAGCCGGTCACGTCGGTGCAGGCGTGGGCCCCAAACTCCAGCATTCGCTCCGCGGCGCGCTTGTTGAGCGCCGCCATACTCCGGGCGGCCGCCTCCGGTCCTCCGGCAGGCGCCCGGCCGATCTGCGCGGCGAACGCCAGAATGCCCGTGCCGAGGGGCTTGGTTAGCACCAGCCGGTCGCCCGGCTGCACCCCGGCATTGGTGGCAATCTTCTTCGGGTCGATAACGCCGGTGACGGCGAAGCCCGCCTTGATCTCGTTGTCGCGGATGCTGTGGCCGCCGATCACCGCCACGCCGGCCTCGGTCATCTTGTCGATCCCGCCGCGAAGGATCTCACGCATCACCTCATCAGGCATGGCCCGGGCGGGAAATCCCACGATGGAAAGGGCGGTAATCGGCCGGCCGCCCATGGCATAGACGTCGCTTAGCGAGTTCGCGGCCGCCACTTGGCCGAACGTGTACGGGTCGTCCACCGACGGCGAGAACACGTCCACGGTCTGCACCAGGGCCAGGTCGTCGTCGAGTTGGAACACCCCGGCATCGTCACCGGCCGGCATTCCTATGAGCACGCGCGGATCGTCCAGCGAAGGCAGCCCCTCGAGCACCTTCGTCAAGGTCGCTCGATCGATCTTGGATGCGCATCCGGCGCTCTCGACCAGCTCGGTGAGCCGGACCGGCCCGGCGGCGACTTCCAGCCGTTCGCCGGCACAGGGGCACACGTCCTGCTGGCGGAGGGTATCGCAGGGGCAGGGCTTCTTCGGGTCGCAGATGCAGTGGCCCAACTGCATCGAGCGTTGCATGACCCGTTTGCGCTTCTCAATGTCCTTCATCGCTGTACCGCCGATGGACAGACTTCCGAAGTCTTAAAGACTTCGGAAGTCTTCGCGTAAGAGAGCAATTTCGATCCTAACATTGTCCTCTGCGGGGTGCAAGGGCCGCCCTCAACAGGCGGGCGTACGCGAGCCGCGAAGCCGCTCGGCGGCGAGGATTGCGGCCCCCAAGGCGCAGGTCATCTGCGGTTGCGGTGCGACCAGCACCGGCCGGTCCAGTGCGGAGTGTACGGCCGCCTCCATGCCGGGGACCAAGGCCACCCCCCCGGTGAAGATAATCGGCTCAGTGAGATGCCGTCCGGCCATGGCGGCCACTCGCGTGGCCACCGACGCCTGCACGCCGGCCACAATGTCCTCCGGCAAGGTCCCCGAGGCCAACAGGCCGATGATCTCCGTCTCGGCAAACACGACGCACATGTTGCTGATCGTGGCCGGTTTCCGGCTTTGGGCGACCAGAGACCCAAGGCACGTCAGCTTCACGCCCAGCCGCGTGGCCAAGACCTCCAGAAAGCGGCCCGTGCCGGCGGCACAGCGGTCGTTCATCACGAAATCGGCGACCGCTCCGTCGGGCTTCAGCCGCACCAGCTTGCTGTCCTGGCCGCCGATGTCGATGATCGTGCGGGCCTCCGGCACGCGGTGGCGGATGCCCCATGCCTGGCACGTCACCTCGGTAATCGTGGCGTCGGCCATGCCGATTAGCTTTCGGCCGTAGCCCGTGGCGACGACCGCGTGGACGTCGTCGCGGCGCAGGCCCGCTTGCACCGCCAGCCGCTCGACAAGCTGCGTGGCCAGAGCGTCCTGGTCGATCCCCTCGTCCACCACGCCGGAGGCCACGACGGCCAGGCTCTCGGCGTCCACGAGCACGACTTTCAGCATCCGCGATCCGACATCCACGCCCGCACAAATCATCGTCCAATGCTCTCCGCTGCGTTTGTGACGACTTGAAAGTCGTCCTACAAGGTTCCGTGGGACGACTTACAGGCCGTCTGCGCTCCTGTAGGACGACTTTCAAGTCGTCCTTCGCCCGTCTATTACGGTCTCCAAAAGCGCCTCCAGCCGCGTGCGCAGGGCCGGCTCGATCGAATCGGTGATCGGCGGCACCTCGATTTCCACGGCAGGCATGCCAAGCCGCGTGCGCACCAGGTCGCCGATCACGGCCCCCTCAAGGGCGCAATGGCTCGCCCCGGGGATCCGCGAAATCACCACCGCCTCGGCCCCGAAGCGGCGCGCGTCGCGGCAGATCCGCTCCGCCCGATCCACCGGCGAGCCCACCATGGGGTCCGCCAGGGCCATCCGCGCCAGGGCCTCCATGGGCGGCAACTCCTCGGGGATCAAGTCGAGGGCATGACAAAACAAGTACTCGCTGCCGCACACCCGGCCGCCCACGTCCTCCAGCAGGTTCATCACTCGAAGGTCCGCCACCGGATTGACCCAGAACACGCGCACCGCGTCCGACGCGAGAACGCCAATCCCGGCGCTGGTGCGCCGCTTCACTTCCGCCAGCAACTCGTCCAGCACGTGGATGGCCTCGTCCTGGTCCGAACAGAAGTGAATGGCGAGCATCTCGGCGATGAGCATCTCCAGCCCGGGCAAGGGACACGGCCGGGCGGTGTACGCAAGACCGCGCAGCTCGTCCAAGAGCCGGCGCACGCGATTGGCTTGGGCAATCCCGGCCGAGAGCCGCTCGTCGGTGAGCCGCTGGCCCGCGCAGGTCTCCATCGCCTCGCGCACGCGATCGAGCTCCGATCGCACGAAGGCCACCTGGCTGGCCGGGGCACGAAAGCCGCCGGGAAGCTCGATGGACTCTTCCCCGGGATCGGGGCGCCGCCGGTGCGGCACCTCCCACCACAGGATCGGAAAGCCCAGGTGCGCGAGCCGCTGGGCAATCGCGGCCACGTCGTCGCAAGTCGCCCCGACGCTGCACGTGAGCATGTCCGGAATGGGGAAGTGCGATTGGCTCACGAAGGCCCCGAGCATGGCCCGCACGGGGCAGAACGACTCGTCGATCCCCAATGAGTCGGCGATTTCCAGCAGCCGGGTCTGATTCTCCATGACGCACGGGAGCCACCACGCCCCGTCGGGGTAGAACGCGATCGTATTGTCCAGGGAGTACGCCATGACGGGCACGGTGCCGAGGTCCTTCATGGTGCCGACGATCTTCTTGCCATTGGCCCTGGCTTGATGGAGGCGGTCTTCTTCGGACAGCAGGAAGTTCCACAGCCGAAGGGCGGCGGCCGAGTCATCCGTGCGGAGCTTGAGCAATCGCAGGTCGCCGTCGTGAACGTGGCGGCGGAGCGGCCCGCCGTAGGACGGCTCGGAAAGCCCGGCCGCGCGCAGCTCGGCGTAGCGCTGGTCCCACTGGTCGAGCGTGATTCGGCGGGCGGACTGGCTCATCGCAGCATTTCCAGGAAGGCCTCAAGTCGCCCCACGGTGCGGCTGGTGGCACCGTCTTCTTCGCCCACGGCATCGAAGTCCAGGACCGGCACGGGACTCCACTGGCGGAGCCGCGGGAGTTCGGCGTGCCAGAGGTCGCACCAGAGGTAACGCCGGAAGAGGATGCCGCGGACCCCTCGCGCCGCGATCCGCTCGCCGAGCCACTCGTAGAGCCGGCCGTTGGGCCGCCGGAAGACGTCGGGGATCGCGCCGAAATAGGCGTTCACCAACTCATCGAGGGGATCGCTTCGCGCCCGCTCCGGATCGAACGGGGCGGGCAAGGTCCGCTCGCCCCCTTCCGTCGCATCCAGGACCACGCAGCCCCCGGCGCGCTCCACCATCTCGAACAAGTCAGAATCCTTCTCCACAAGCGGACCGCCGACCAGCGCCAGCGGTACGAGTTTCTGTTGCGGAGGCGGCGGCGTTGTAGGGTGGGACAAGCGCAGCGCAGTCCCACCGACCATGATGCGGCCAGTCTTGGTGGGACTGCGCTGCGCTTGTCCCACCCTACGAACCGGGGCATGCTCGCTGCGCTCGCTTTGCCCCAGCCACCCTTCCAGCATCACCTCAGCCAGTTCCTCCGGCGACGGCTCTTTCCCGCCGAGCCGCACGAGAAACCGGCCCAGCCGCCGCAGCTCGTCCCGATAGAGTCCACGCGCCGCGGCGGTCTCCCAGGTGGACGGCACGTTCATCAGGAAGACGGGAAGCTGCCCTCGGTGCTCCATGATCGCCGCGGCGTAGCGCATCTGGTCGCACGCGGTAGTCATCACCGCGCCCGCCGCCTCCACGCCCGAAAGGACCGCATCCACCAAGGCGCCGGCGTACGGACAGACGCCGCGGCTCGCGCCGACCAGTGGCCGCCCCGCCGCGGGCCGCGGCTGAAGCCAGCTCGGGCTCATGCCATGCGCCGCGATCCATTCGGCGGGAACGAAGGGGCTAGAGTAGGCGATGGTCTTCATGGGCTATTGGCGTCCTTGTGGAGAACCTGTCGTCGGGCGGATTTGTACTCCGCCCGCGGACGGGGACGGATTGGAAATCCGTCCTACACACCGGCCTGCGCGGACCGTCTCAAAGAGGGCCTCCACGCGAACCGCGATCCGGGCGGAATCCGACGGCGAGTAATCGGTTTCGATGCGGAGATACGGCAAGCCCAGCTCCTCTTCGGCGAGCCGCTTGACGCGGTACGACTCGACGTCGTAGGTGATGCACGCCTGCCAAATCAGCTCGATGAGGCACTCGGGGCGATAGTCCCTCGCCAGACGGCGGAGCGAGTCGAGCCGGCGGTCGTTCCGGGTCATGACCGAGCAGGGCAGGCGGAAGTATCGCTCCGCGATGGCCCGCAGCGGATCGGCCGCCGCTTCGTCCACGTCCTCCAGGATCGGCTTCAGCGCGGTGCAGTTCTCCATGGCGACCACCAGCCCGCCGCTATGCTCGATGATCTCCAGCACGCGCTCCGCCCCGTGGACCATGGGCACGCCGGTCATCAAGACGCGGACCCGGGAGGGCGCATCGGCGGCGGGCTCATGGCTCCGTAGACGCTCAAACGCCTTTTCATATTGCTCCAAGTCCGCCGGAATCCCGGAGATGCTGCTCTTGAGCTCCAAGAGCTGACGCCCGGTCAAGGGCGGTCTGTCCGACTTCATCAGGCCGGCCAACTGGCGGCGCAGCGACCGCTCGCGGTTCATGACGCCGATCGCTTGCCGCAGCCTGCAATCGGTCACTTGCGTGGCGAACCGTTCTTCGAGGAACTCGCGGAACTTCTCCAGCTCGCGGACCCAGTGCGTCATGGCGTCACCGTCGGCGGCCTTTTGCGGCAATTCCAGAACGTACATGGGCCGCGACTGGGCCATGAGCTCGTACATCTTCTTCTTGCCGTCGCAGGTGGTTTCCCCCACGACCAGGTCGGCCATCTCCAGGAACGGATTCGTCTTCTGGACGTGGTACCCGTAGGTCGACTTGATCAGCGGGCAGAGATTGGCCGGCAACTGCTCCTCGGCGGCGGGGATGGTCTTTGCCGAGCCGCCGCACAGGCACACGGGCACGCCCCCGGCCGCCATGATCAGCTCCCGCGGCGTGTACTCGCAGAGGATGCCCACGATGGGCCGGCCCTCACGTTTTGCCGCCAAAGCATACTGGTAGCAATTGTCGAGCATCCTGCCGAACCATGCCAGCGGGTCCTGCGTCGTGCTCGACGCGGAAGCCGATCCCGCGCAGCAAGGCGGCTTCTCAGAGGCTGGCGGGGGACCGTTGCCGCAGGGTGGAGCCATCTTGATACCTTGAGGGTTCAGGGTTCCGGATTCAGCGTTCAGCGATTCATGCTTGACTCTTTCCCACCGATCAGGGGCGAATGCAAAATGAAAAATGCAAAATGCAGAAGTAATGTGGGTGCCGATTCTTCATTTTGACTTTTGCACTTTACATTCTTCATTTTTCATTCAGAATTCCCCTCCTGAACCCCGGACCCTGAACCCTCGCGCTTATGCCTTCTTTCGGGCCACAAACATGCCTTGTGCGATCTTGCCAGCGTGGGCAAGCTCCTGCACGAACTTCATCTCGGCCCCCATGGCTGCCATGAGTTCGGTGTCATAACCGATGATCCGCAGGGCATCGGACGTGAGCTGCACCGTAAGCATATTGAGGTAAAGGTCGGTGCAGGGGGCAAACCGGCCGGTGTCTTCGGCGACAAGGACTTCACACCCGCATTGGGAGAGCAGCCCGGCGTACTCGCCCAGGTCCAGTACGTTGGGGAACTTCATGAACTTGAGGTATCGCTCCGCCTCGCCGTCGGTGAGCCCCGCGGAGCCGACGATCCAATCCGTGAAGGCGATAGTGCCTCCCGGCTGGACCAACCGGGCGGCCTCGGCCACCAGGCGCGGCTTGTCGACCACGTAGCACCAGGCGTCTTCGCCCCAGACGAAATCGGCGCTTTCCGAGGGAAGGCCCGTCTGGCAGGCATCGCCCAGCACCAAGGTGATCCGATCCGCAAGCCCTTCCGCCTGGCAGCGGCGACGGCCCAGCTCGACCATGGCCTTGGTGGCGTCCACGCCCTGCATCCGGCTGACGTTGCGGAATCGCACCAGCGCCCGCATCCCGGCGCCGCTGCAGCAACAGAGGTCGATCCCGGACATCCCGGGACCGATCCCGGCCTTTTGGGCCAGGTCCATCGACGACTGGAAGCCGCCGATATGGACCTGCTGGCCCATCACCAGTTCCCACAACTCGCCCTCCGGACCGCCGTAGACCGCCTGCACGTCGCCCAGCCCGATGTTGGTTGTGCTTTTCATGATAATCCTCTTGGAGTGCGGCGATTTATCGCCGCTTTGGACGGCGCCGATTCGCGCCGCAAGCAGTCACAGAACGGGCGTGCGCACCTGGGTTTCCTCAGAAAGCGGCGATGAATCGCCGCACTCCAGGAAGTCGCGGAGAAAGCGTGGCAGAAGAGGCGGCGCAAGCTTATCGGTCGCGCAGCGCCGGCGCGGCCCGATAATCGGGCCGGACTTCCCGGCCGCCGGCCTGCTCGAACCCGCGCCATGTTTGCCTGCGCGATATCGAAAACGAACTAGATCGCCGCATCTCGGGCCGACTGTCCGTGCGCAGTCCGCCCTTGCGGTCGCGTCGTGCCCGACACGGGCACCGGCGTCCGCCGACTCAGCCGCACTGCAAGCGGCCTCGGGTAGCATGCCCTCGCGAAGCGTGGGCATGTCGGCCGTTGTACACGGCGACGCAAGCGACGCCATGCCACCCTGCCGCCGCGATCGGAGTCTGATCCATTGTCGCTGTTCCCACTGGTCCCCGGGCTGCCAGGCGATTCACTGCCACGGCCGGCCGCCCAACGGTCTGCCCTGCCCCGGGAGTCCTCTCTTACTCCTCGCATGGTACCTGCCCCGGCGCGGCTGTCAAGCAAGGGCGTGGATCGGCGCACCAACCGTCAGTTTGGGTGGACCGGACACCCGCCGCCCCTCTTTTTGGCTATTCGCGCCCGGGCTTCGCGAGCCTGCGTTCATGCCGGAATTAGTCCGCAAAGTCTTCGCAGGTGGCATAAAACGACGTTCCGCTGCGGAAGTTACGAGTTTTTCCGGGTTTGCCGGTTTCATCGGTTGAGACGCGGTTGCGCGAGATTCCGATAGACAAAGGTGTGTCCACGCGTGAATCGTGTCATTTTCCAAAACGGGGGTGGTTGTCTATGAAGGCCCTAGCATCAACCGTCGCCATCGCGTTGCTGGTCGTGTGGATGACCGGAACGACCTACTCCCAGGGCGGGAGCGGACTTGAGTCTCTACGCCCCATACCGTTCACTACGTCCGTCTCCGCGTCGCCCGAACCGGCGGGCACCGCAGGAACCGCTCCGGTGTCCGAGGCTCCGAAAAGCGGTCCGGTGGAGGAAGGCGGCACGGCGTTGGAAGAGGCCGGTCCCGACCCAAGTGGCGGGCCTTGGAAGCTCCCGCAGCCGTGTTTCTTCCAGCAAAGGGGGATCGACGTGGGCGGCTGGGTCCAACAGGGCATCACGTTCAACTCCAAGCACCCGGCCGACCGCTTTAATGGGCCTCAGGCCACCAACGATCGCGACCGCGAGTACATGCTCAACCAGGCCTGGCTCTACTTCAACCGCCCCACCAAGACCGACGGCTGCGGCTGGGACCTCGGCGGACGGGTGGACGTGGTCTACGGCGAGGACTGGCGCTTCGGGCAGTGCTTCGGCCTGGAGAGCCGCATCGACAACCCCAACAATTTGTACGGCCTGATCCTGCCGCAGTTTTACGGCGAGGTGGCCTACAATGACCTCACCGTCAAGGCCGGGCACTTCGCCACCTTCACCGCCTACGAAATCATCCCCCCGGTCGCCAACTTCTTCTACTCGCACAGCTACATGAGCGTGGGCTACTTCGATCCCATGCTGGTCACCGGGGCCCAGGCCGACTACAAGCTCAACGATCGCTTGACCGCGGTCGCCGGCATCAACAACGGCTGGCAGATGTTCGAGGACCCCACCGATACCTTGAATTACCTGGGGGGCATCAAGTGGGCCAGCGACGACAAGCGGGCAACCCTCTCCATGATGCTGGACACCGGGCGCCAGATCGGTTTCACGGGGGTTCACGACCGGACGAGCCTCTACGTCGTCTACGCCTACCAGCTTAACGAGAGGCTTTCCTACGGCTCCGAGTACGTCGTGGGCCGCGAGAAACAGGGCTCCTTCGTCCAGCCCGGCGACGACGCCGACTGGTACGGCATGGAGCACGTGCTCGTGTGGAAGCTGAACCCGAAATGGTCGGCGGGCCTGCGGTACGAATGGGTCCGCGACCAGGACGGCTCGCGGATTGCGGGGATCGGCAACGTGCTCTCGACCGACCGCGGCTGGGACGGCCTGCCGGGTCTGACCGGGAGCTTCCACGACGTGAGCCTGGGCCTGAACTACCGGCCCAACGCGAACATGGTCTTGCGCCCCGAAATTCGTTGGGACCGGTACGTCGGACCGCCGAATCCCTTCGGACAACTCCCGTTCGACAACCATACCGACCGCGACCAGTTCACCGCCGCCATGGACCTGATCGTGACGTTCTGAGCGCCCCCGGGGCAGCGTCGCTTTACTTCCAGGCTGCTCCTGCAAAGAATGATAGGGGCCCCCGCGGGGCGGGCCGACGGACGATTGCGGCTTCCGGCCGCTCCGGGGGTGTGAACGCGCCGAGGGCGCGCCTCCGACGCTGCGTCCATTCCTGGCGGGAGAATCCCATGTCGGCGGGAGAACGCACCAAAAAGCACCGGGTATACCTTGGCATCGACGTGGGCGGCACCAAAATCCAGGCCTCCTTGGTGGAGGAAAGCGGAGCCGTCCTGAACCGCCAACGCGAGGCCACCCCGCGCGACGGCCCCGAACAGGTCCTCGTCGCCATCGAGCGCCTCATCGACGCGGTTGCCAAGCAGGCCGGAATCGTCGCAGCCGATTTGACCGCCATCGGCATTGCCATCCCTGGCGTGGTCGATCCCGGCCGGGGACGCGTGGTGGTCACGCCCAACATGAGCCTGACCGGCGTGGCCATCGGCTCGCACCTGGAATCGCGATTCCGGGTGCCGGTGGCCCTGGGCAACGACTGCAACCTGGGCACCCTCGGCGAGGCCTGGCTCGGCTCGGCCCGCAACGCCCGCAGTGCCGTGGGCATTCTCGTCGGCACGGGCATCGGCGGGGGGTTCGTGCGCAAAGGCAAGCTATGGCGTGGGGCCCGGGAATCGGCGTGCGAGGTCGGCCATATCATCATGGAGATCGACGGCCCCCAGTGCGGCTGCGGAAACCGCGGCTGCTTGGAGGCCCTGGCCAGCCGCACGGCCATCGAGAATCAGCTCCGCCAGGCCGTCTCCGCCGGGGAGCAAACCATGCTCACCGAGTTCCTCCAGGGAGACTTGAAGCTGATCCGCTCCAGCGCGCTGCGTCAGGCCCTCGCGGCCGAGGACCCGTTGGTCACGCGCATCATGCACCGCGCCGCCGAAGTCCTCGGCTACGCCTGCCTCACCGTGCGGCATTTGATCGACCCGGAGGTGATCGTGCTGGGCGGCGGGGTCATCGAGGCGTGCAGCGACTTCATCGTGCCGATCGTCGAGAACATCGTCGGGTCGGACCAACTCCCCGGGGCCCGCGATGGCGGCCGAGTGCTGCTATCCGCGCTGGGCGACGACGCCGTGGTGCTCGGGGCCGTGGCCCTCGCCCGAACCCTCGTCGGCCGTAGCCCGTTCAAGAAGCGTTACGCCGTCAGCCCAAGATATCCCACCATCGACGGTTACCGCTTCGGCGAGATCACCATCGGGCGAACGACCTATGCCCACGACGTCTATCTCCTTGTGGACGGCACGGTGAAGAAACGGAAGAAGGACATCGCCCGCGAGGAGTACCACACCGCCCACGCCGTCGGCCCGAAGGAACTTGAGCGGGTTTGCCGGGCGGGCCCGGAGGTCCTCTTCGTCGGCACGGGTGAGACGGGGGCGGTGAAGCTCAACGAGGAGGCCCTTCGCTATCTCAGCCAGCGGTCGATCGACTGCAAGGCGATGCCTACGCCCGAGGCGATTGAGGCCTACAACAAGTCCGGCAAGCGCAAGGCGGCGCTGATCCACGTGACGTGCTGAAGCCGGCCGCTCGGACGCCCAGGCACCGAAGCGAGCACCGGTCACTCAGCCTCTGCCAATTCCTAACATACCTTCCGCGCGCGCATCCTCGGCCTTTTTCGCACGGTCGGCTCCAAAATCGAACCGACCGGGCCCGTTCACGTCACTTGACCGTAAAGCAGTGAAGCCTCTGTGCGTCCTGCGCCGATCAAAGTACCATCCGCCAGCACGCCACCCACAAGTAGAGGGATCCATGAACGGAGAGACTCTGCGCGAGGGGATTTTCAGCCTGAATACGCGCCGCTTCGGAACGGTAGCGGAAGTGCTAATACAAAGGCTAGTGAACCTCGGAAAGGGCCGAAGTCAATTCCATGATCTTTACGACGATGTAAACAGCAAGCGGGTAGAAGTGAAGTTCTCTCGCGTTCTGAAGAAGTGCGAGATGCCGATTTCCAAGGAAACCGTCTTACAGTGCATCGAAGCAGCCACCAGCGAACAGCGCATGGTCCTGTTTGCGGACTGGAGGAGTTCCCCGTTTGACTGCAACATTCAGCAAGTGAAGCGGGCGGAATTTGGCGTTCTGTATTACGGCCTTTTCTTCTCTGACAGGGTTGTGATATTCCGTATCGAGAGTGACGAGATCGGTTCGCAGATTTACTATTCAGACAAGCAGCACAAGGGCAACGTGGGGGAAGGGCAATTCCACATTAACGATAAGACGCTACAAATCCACCTTGACAACTACCTGTACCAGCAACTCACATACGACGAGTTGCTGGAGTTGCTGTCAGGGTGAATCTCAAAACAGGGCCGGCTGTGGTTGCCCCTTGGCTTCGGGCAAAACGTCTTCAAAAGCATTCGAGTTTTGCCAGCCAAGCCGCCCCCGTGAGCGGTAATGCTCAAGTCTGCGAATTGCGATTTCGCAGTACACGGGGTCAATATCGCCAGTGTAACACTTGCGGTCCAGCCTCTCGCACGAAAGCAACGTGCTGCCCGAGTGTCCGAAGTAGTCAACCACCAAGTCACCCGGCTTGGAACTGGCCAATACGATCCGGTCAGAGGCCTTTAGCGGTTTCTGAGCGTAACAACCGGATACGTTCTCTTCCATACGGTAGAACACCTGTTGAACGTCAATCCAAACGTTCCCGGCGCGAATATTGTGGGACCTGCTACGTTCCAGGTTCTCGGTGATTTCGCCATTCACTTGCTTGTAGTAACCTCGCAGGGTCTTGGGAATGTCTGTGTACTGGACCTGAAATGGCGGGTTGCCTTTGACGTAATACAACAGTTCCTGCCGAACCGCCATCCAATTCGTCTGTGTGCCGTAGCCGCGCTGGTTACGCATGGTAATGAATGATCTAGCCCGCACGTGCTGAATGCCGCGCATCATTAACATGAAATCGGGCAATGGCTGGAATCCATTGTTCTGGTCCGCCCCTAGCCATACGTACAGGCTGGCATCGTCGGCAAGATGACTGACGGTAATCTCAACCCACCGTTGGCACCATGCGATGTACTCGGCAATGGTTCGAGTCTCAAATGCAACTAGATTGTAGGGCGGGTCTTGTGCGGCTAGGTGTGCCTTCTGGCCGTCCATGAGGGCGGCCATCTGGTCCGGGTCGCTGGCGTCCAGACACCCAACACGATGCCTGCCCTTTGGATCGGTCCAGGTTTCCCCCGGCCGCAATCTACAGTACGGCAACAACTTGGCGCGGAGCTCCTCGTCGGCATCCAGTCTAGGGAGGGGATTGTTTCGCATAACATCCTGTTTGGCGGTCGGTTGTGCCACTCATCCCAGCCTACCAAATCCTAGCAGAATGGGCTAGATCAACGGTCGGTGGGAAGTTCCCCACCCGTGGGTGGACCTGGCAGTCGCGCTCGACTGACGCCCACGGCACCGTGCGCTTTTCCACTTGGCTCCGAAGCTCCCGCTTCGGAACCCTCGCTTACTCTACGAATTCCGGCGTCACCAGCCGCGGGATCACTCCGGCGGCGTGGCCGCGGGCGAGGAGCTCGGCGACCGCTTGCCGGCCGCGCGGGCCGAAGTCCAGCGTCCACTGGTTCACGTACATGTCCACGAACCGGTCGGCCTGCTTGGGGTCCAGACCGCGGCCGAAGCCCAAGGCGTAGCCCAGGGCCTCTTCGCGGTGGTCCAGGCCGTACTGGATGCTATTGCGCAGCAGCCGGTTGACTTCTCGGATCGCGTCGGGGCCGAGGTCTTTGCGGATCGCGTTGGCCCCCAAGGGGAGCGGTAGGCCGGTCGCATCGAGCCACCAGCGGCCCGTGTCAAGAACGAGCTCCAAGTGATGCTCGGCGTAAGTGAGCTGACCTTCGTGGATGATCAAGCCGGCATCGACCGGTTGGCCTTGGTACTCGCCGGCAGCCACGGCGTCGAGGATCTGATCGAACGGCACCACCACGTGGCGGAACTCGCTCCCTAGGCATAGGCGCAGGGCGAGATAAGCCGTCGTCAGGGTGCCGGGGACGGCGATCGTCTTGCCGGCGAGCGCCTCCAGCGTGTACTGTTGGCGGGCGACGAGCATCGGCCCATAGCCGTCGCCCATGCTGGCCCCGCACGTGCAGAGCACGTAGCGTTCGGTCAGATAGGCGTAGGCGTGGAGGCTCACGGCGGTCAGTTCGAGCTCCCCGCCAAACGCCCGGCGATTGAGGGTCTCGATGTCCACCAGCTCGTGCTCGAAGCGGTATGCGCCCGTTGCGATTCTCTCGCGGGCCAGGGCGTAGAACATGAAGGCGTCGTCGGGGTCGGGGCTGTGACCGACGCGGATGAGGTGGCGTGGCGGGTTCACGGGGTTCGGGATTCAGGGTTCAGGGTTCGGAGTTCAGGGTGGGGCATGTGGGCCGGGGAGGAGGGAGAAGTGCAAAATGCAAAATGTAAAACGTAAAATGCAGAACGAGGGGGGGTGTTCCAGCAATTTGTATTTTACATTTTACATTTTGCATTTTACATTCTTCAACCCCCGGCGCGGGTTGACCGCGGCCGCGCCCTGAACCCCGAACCCTGGCCCCTGCCGCTTACGCGTCCAGGGAGAAGCCGCCGGAGTATTCTCCCGCGGGAGGAGCATCCGCAGACAAGAGCGGCGCGTGCGGCGGCGAGACGCTGGGGGCCTCGCGGAAGGAAGCGGTGTCGATGCCGGCCTTGGCGGTCGCTGCCGTGGGGCCGAGCCGCGCGCAGACTTGCCGCCAGGTGTCGCGCTCCACCTCCAGGACTCGGAGGGCGTCGTCGAGCTTCCCTTCGTCCTTTCGGAAGTTTGCCTCCATCAGGCTGCGGAAGACGAAGAGGTAGACGGAGGCAGTTTTCCCGACCAGATCGCCGTCAATGTCGCGGTTCAGGCCGGCCATCATCTCTCCCAGAATGTCCTCGGCGCCCGCCACGGCCTCAAACCCCTGCTCGGTCTGGCCGGCCCGCCAATGCTGCCGGGCCCGCTCCACGAAGCGGATCGCCGCTTCGATGAGCATCAGTTGCAGCTTCTGCGGCGGGGCCGTGAGGACTTCCGTCGCCAGGTAGTTCTCGCGTGCTGAGTGGCGCATCGCTTCATCCTGCCAAATAGCCTCGCCCTCCCGGTATCGTGGAACCCGATTTAGTAGCTTTGGCCGTTGCTGGAGGTTGTCAGCGGTTCGAGCGGCTTGATGGAGTTGATGGCGCTCATCTGGCTTTGCAGCTTCCCCACGGCAAGTTCCATACGGTAGAACTCCAGATAGAGGCTCTCCTGCTGGGCGGCCAGGCGCTTCGTCATGGCCTCGATGCGGGCCTCGTTGTCGCTGATCTTCTGCTGCAAGGCCTTGGACCGCAGGTCCAGCATCGAAACGTCGCGGCCGACAAGCTCGTCCGCCAGCTTGCCGAACCTGGCGGAGAAGCCGGCGTCCTTCGTGGTAAAGAAGTCCTGGACCGCCTGCGGATCGGCGGCGAACTTGGCCTCCAGCTCGTCCTGGTTCAACTCCAGCGTGCCGTCGTCCTTGAGGTGGATTCCCACCTCGCCCAGCGAGCGAATCCGGCCGGCGCCGAAGAAGCGGCCGCTGAGGAAATAGGAAAGCTCCGAATCCAGGCGGAGTGCCGAGGCATCGCCGGTCAGTACGGATCCCTTGTCGGAGGCCGCGTCGTAGGCCGTGTCGTCCTGGAGCTTCTGGCGGAGCTTGTTGTAGTTGTCCACCATCGTCTTGACGTTGGCCACCAGATCGGTATCGCTGGTGTCCACCTGGATCGACACGGGACTGGCGCTCGGCTGCTTGATCTGGAGCGTGACGCCTGGAATGGCGTTCGCAAACTCGTTGGTCGAAGACGACAACAGCACTGGGGACGCGGTAGACCCCGGAGCGCCGACCTGCAACAAGGCGTCGCGGCCGCGGCCGATCTCGGCAAGCGAGAGACCCAGCCCCGAGGCATCGACCACCATTTGTCCGGCCCGCCCGGGACGCTGGCTGGAAATCGCCAAGCGATACGGCCTGGAGGAGCCGTCGGTGAGGATCTGCGCGGTGACTCCCGAGCCCGCGGCCTGGATCTTGCTCTGCAAGTCGGCAAGGGATTCGCCGGCGTCGAGCTGGATCGTCTCGGTGATCGAGCCGTCCAGCAGTTGCGCCGGCTGGCCGCCGACCGTGGTGTTCGTGCTGCTGCGGTTGAGGTGGAGATCGGCCAGCGCGGTGGAGGAGTCGCCCTCCACGTGCAACTGGCCGCTCCCGCCGCCGAAGTCGGTCAGGGCGATCCCGTCGCCCGTGGCGTTGATGCCCGCCTGCACGTCGAGGTTCAGGCGATTGATCGCGCGGATCAGGTCGCCGACCGTCTGGATGCCGCCCTGGGCGACGCTGACCCGGGCGGATTGGCCCTTGCTGTTGTAGATCGTCAGCGTGCCCGGGGCCACGCCGGCGCCGCCGTTCAGGTCCTTGAGCCTGGTCTGGTGCGAGATCACTTGGAGGTGCAGGTCGCCACTGTTGACCGAGGCGTTTTCGGTATCGGCGGCGATTTGCAGCTTCGTGGCGGTCTGCGCGGATTCGCCGTCGGCCACGATGAGGTGGCTCGCCGAGCTGCCGGTCGTGTCGGTGAGGAGGAGCCCGTTGCGGGCATCGTTGACCCGGGCGGTGATTCCGATTCCCGCGGCGTTGATCGCCTGCACCACGTCGTCGAGGGTCTCGGCTGCCGAGAGATCGACGGTGGCCGAGGCCCCACTGCGGTCGGTCAGTTGCAGCGTGCCGAGCTGGCCCACTCCCTTGCCGCCGTTGAGGCTGGAAAGGAGCACCGTCTGGAGGCCGCCCAGCAGCCTGCGGCCGGTGATGACTCCGCCCGCGGCGGGACCATCCAGGCCGAGCCCCTTCAATGCCTCCGAGTCATAAAGCGATCCGAGCTTGAAGCTGCCTGTGCCCGTGGTCAGGTCGGTGACGACCAGTCGCTCGCCGTCGGGGGAGATTTCAGCTTGGAGTTTCCCCGGCTGGGCGTCGTTGATCCGCTTGAGGATTTCACCGAGGGTCGTCTCCGGCACGGCATTGCCGCCTCCCGAGGGGAGCGGAGCGAAGTCGATCGTCCCGGTGGTGCCGTCGCGAAGCTCGTAGGAGATGTCGGGCAGCACCGTGCTGGTCAACACTCCGTTGCCGTCGTTCAATTCCGACAGCAGCGTGTTCTCAGTGAGCCGGAGGACGTCCTGCCCCTCGGCGACCGGCGCAGCCACGTCGATCCCGGCCAGCCCGAGAGACGCGGCGGTCGTGCCGCGGCCGACCTCCTGGACCTTGAGATCGGTCACGGTTTGCCCGGTATTGTCCTGGAGGCGGATATGGTCGCCCGAGGCCGAGGCGGTGACGTTGATCGTGGTGCTGGCGTTGATGGCATTCAGGACGTCGTCGATCGACTGGGCCGTGGAGAGGTCGATCTCGGCGCTGGCGCCGCTGCGGTCGGTGACGCGGATCCGGCCGCGGACGAACCCTGTCCCGCCGCCGAGTTGGTCGAGGCCGGCGCTGCGCAGTACGTCGTCGCCGAAGCGAAAGCGGAGCGTGCCGCCGCCGAGCGGATCGCTATCGCTGGCGACGCCGGCGCTGAGGAACTGGGCCGACTCGGCGGTGCGGATGGGCGTGAACTGGTAGACCCCGGCGGCGGGCGTGCCGCTTAGCGTCGCGGACAAGACGGCGTCGTTGCTGCTGGTGACTTTGAGCTTCTGGAAGACCGCCGCCTTGCCCAGGTTGTCGGTCATGTAGCGGGTCGCCATGAGCAGGGCGGAGAGCTCGGTGAGGGCTACCTGCTCCTTCTTCAGCGCGTCGGTCCGCGTCTGAAGCGTGTCGCGGGGCTGGGCCGCGATCTTCATCAGGGCCGCGACGGTCTTGCCGATGTCCACTCCCGTGACCAGACCGACGTCGCTTTGGATGCGTCCCATGGCAGTCTCCGCGCGCAACGACACTACTTCCCTTGCGGTTACCCTTTATAGAGGATCGGCTGTCAACCTGGGAAAAGGTTAGTGATTCTGCCGCCAAGAGGGTTCAGGGTTCAGGGGAAATGGCCAAGGCCCAATGACCAATGGCCAAGGTGAAATGGCCCTCGCGCGAGTCCGTGGTCGGTCATTGAACTTTGGTCATTGGACCTTGGTCCTTGGTCATTCTTCCGCCGTCTGGCCCCTGAACCCTGAACCCTTTGGCCCGGCAAAAGAAAACCGGTCCGCCCCGAAGGTCAGGGCGGACCGGTAAGTCGTCCGCAAATCGGGTCAGACTACAGGTTTCGCAGGAGGGCCAGCACGTCCTGCGGCTGCCGGTTGGCAATGCCCAAGACCGCCATGCCGGACTGCGAGAGGATCTGGGCCCGGGTGAGGTTGGCCGTCTCAGTGGCGAAGTCGGCGTCGCGGATCGAGCTTTCCGCTTCGGTGAGGGCTCCCACCGTGTCGTTGAGGGCCTTGATGTTGGTGTCCAGCGTCGTCTTCTGGAAGGCGCCCAACCGGCCGCGGAGCGTGGTCACCGCAGTGGTCGCCTCGTCGACGATCTTCGCCGCCAGCCCAACGTCGTTGGCCAGCGACGCATCCTGACCGGAGGCCAACTGGTAGAGCTTTCCATCGGCTCCGCCCAGCCTGGCGGTGTTGACGCTCTGGATGCCCATGCGGGCCTGCTGGTTGGCGACGACCTCGGGACCCAACTGGAAGAGGGCCCCGCCGCCGGTGATGACGAAGTTGAAGTCGGCGGTCGAGCCGGCGGTCACCTGGAGGCTCAAGTCCAGCGTCGAGGTGATGATGGAGAGCGTGTTGCCGTCGGCCACGGCGGCAATCCCGTTGATCGTCGCCTCGGCGTCGGTCCCGGTTGCCCGGTAGTCGCTCAAGGCACTGTTGAAGGTGCCGGCGGTGCCTTCGCTGGTGACCGTGGCTGCGGCGAATTGCTTCGAGCCGTACTCGGTGGACGTCATGGTCAAGAGGCCGTTGCTCTGCGTCGCCGACACGCCGGTCGAGTCGGAGACGAGGCCGATCGCCGTGGCCATCTGGTTGACCGAAGTGCCCGCGTTGAAGTTGAACACCTCGGCCCCGTTCTTTCCGGCGATTTCGAGGTTCATGTCGGCCAACAGGGTATTGCCGCCGGTGGCGCTCGTGTTGGCGATCGCGTCGACGTCCACCTGAGAAGCGTAGATGCGACCGGGTCCGCGGCTGTGCGCGGCCGCGCTGAACTGCGCCAGAGCGTCAACTGCGGACTTGAGGCTCGTCAGAGTCGTGGACCCGTCGGCGGCGACCTGGAGCGTCAACTCCTTGGCCGTGGCATCGTAAATCGCCCGGGCTGCCGCCAGGCCGTCCACTGCCTCCATCTTGATCTGGATGTGGTTGTAGTCGGCGCCCGGGTTCAGGGCCGCGATCTCCAGCGTGTCGGTAGCCGTCGTAAAGGACGATTGCCCTGTCGCATCCACCGTATTGGTGTCCTCGGCGGGCTCGGTGTTCACCGCGGTCCAATCGTCGAGTGCATTGATCGCGGTAACCACGTCGGCTACCGTTGAATTGCCAGCCCCACCAAGGTAGTGTACGACGAGGGTCTTGGCGGTGCTATCGTACACGGCGTACTCGTTGCCCTTGGTCACCCCCGTATCGTTCAGGAAGCTGATGGCGACGCCGTTGGCGGCAGTGCCCAGGGTCTTGGACTTGATGTCCACGTTGGTTGGAGTGCCACCGCCGGTGGTCACCAAGGCAGCGGTCACCGCCGGGGCAAACTCGAGCGTGGCGTTAGCGCGGGTGGCCGCCGAGAACCCGGAGCGGATGTAGCCCGAAATGCCGCTGTTGGTGACGGCCTTGGTCTCCGCGGGCAGGATATTGGCGTCGTTTCCACGGACGGAGGTCGTCCCCGTGTTGGTGACGTTGAAGATCCCAGACAGCGCCGTGTCGAGATCCGTCGCCACGGTCGCAAGCGCCCGCGCGGCACTGTTGTCGATCGTTACGACCAACCGCTTGGAGGCCGAGTACCAGGTTGCCTGGAAGGCGCCACCGGCGAGGTTTGATGCCTGGACGCTGACGGAAACGCCGTTGTAGTCGGCCCCGGCGGTGGCGGCCTCGAAGTTCAACGAGGGCGACGCGGTGGAATACGTCCCGTCCACGGCAGTGAGGACCGTAGCTCCGGCACCGGTCTGCAGGACCGCCTCGAAATCGGTGAGCCCATCCAGCGCCGTCACCATCGTGCTGGCCTGCGTGCCGGTGACTGCCGTGTTGTCGTAGTGGACCGTAATGGCCTTGGCGTCTTGGTCGTAGGTTGCGGTGGCAAAATCGCCCACCAAGTCGTCGACGAAGGTCAGAGCGACGCCCTCGTATTGCGGTCCCGGGGTGGTGGCGACCAAGTCGATCTCCACGGCGGCGGTGTTAAAGCCCAATCGGGTACGCGGCGAAAAGTTGAGTTGGGCCACCGCGAGGGCATCGCCCGAGGCGCTCTTGATCGTGGCCTGGGTTGCGGCGGTGGTCATGTCCACGTTTACATCCACCTGACCTGCCGTGCCCAGGTTCGCCTGGTTCACCGTGACGCTCTCGATCGTCGTGATCGTGGAAGCCGTGGTGACGAAGTCCAGGCTGCCGTCAATCAGCCCGCGGCCCTGGAACTTCGTGGTCTGGGCAACGCGGTTGATCGCCGACAACGATGAGTCGATCTGCAACTGGTTGGCTGCGATCTGCTCCTCGCTCAAGGCCCCCTGGTTGGCCGCCTCTTCGACCAGGGCACGGATGTCGTTCAATAGTGAGCTGACCTGACCCAGGGCGCTGTCGGCCGTGGCGATCATCTGGTTGGCCCGCTCGCTGTTGCTGACGGCCTTCTGCGTGCTGACGATGTCGCTGCGAAGGATCTCGCTGGCGATCAAACCGGCCGGATCGTCCTTGCCCACGTTGATCCGCAAACCGGTGCTCAATCGAGTCAGTGCTTCCTGCAACTGAGCGCCCGTCCGAGCCAAGCTCTTCTGGGCGTTGAGCGAACTGACGTTGGTGTTGATACGGGTCATGCTAGAAACCCCCCTTAACAAGGATACAATCAAGCCTGACCGGAGTGCGGAAGGCCGGTGTTTCCGGACCAGCTTGTCGGGCTACTGCCCTGGCTGAGACGATTCAGCGCCGGTGCAAGTAGTCTGTGCTAGTAATGTGTTTGCGAACTGGTTAGGGGCGCGTCCCGAGGCACGTCGACTCGGAACTACTGCGCGGTAGACTCGCCGGCGGGTCACCTAACAGTGCCACCTAGCCAGGCATATCGACCTGTGAAGATGCGCACTTTAGGCAATCTACAGACTCCGACGGGTTTTTTGTGCATCGTCCCTAATGCCCTTTCTTCGGCTGCCTAAAGCGACAAGCACAGAGAAATGGACCCTGCACGGTGCGTCCAGACTTGCGGGGGCTGAATAGCCGGAATGTTCGACACAGACCCGCTGTCTTTAGGTCCGCAGGAGGACTCTGAAGCTTCTGGCACACCTAGGGGCGTTGGGATGTGCCGAATTCGGCGGTCTTGCCGATCTTGAGGCCGCCGGCATCGCGACAGTCCGACTGCCCGGTTCGAACGTTCTCCCGCTGGATGGCCTCAAAGACTTCCCGCCGATGAACCGGCACTTCCGACGGGGCCTGGATCCCCAAGCGGACCTTGTCTCCACGAATGTCGACAATCGTCACCACGATGGTGTCGCCGATGATGATGCTCTCGTCGCGCTGTCGGGACAAGACTAGCATCAGTGACTCCTTCGCTGGCAAAGCCGCCGTGGGGCCACGCAGGGCAGCACACAGAGGGTCTATCGGCCGAGGAAATCCAGGTAGACCAGGAAAAATGGCTAGAGATAATTCAACAGCGACATCTGGGAAATCAGGGCGATGACACGCAGACTCGCTTCGTAGGCGATCTGCCTTGCCGTCAGGTTCGAGGCGACCTCCGCGAAGTCGGCGTCGTAATCCGCGGACATCGACGCGCGAAGCTCGATTTCCTCCGAGTCCAGACGCTGCTGGAGGACATCCACTCCCTGCTGCCGGGCCCCCAACTCCGCCCGCGAAAAGTTGAAGTCCACCACCCTTCGATCCAGCATGGCCACCGCCCGGTCCATTTCCGCCAAATCGTTGGTGAGCAATCCGTGGTGCAACCGCAACAAGGCCGTGAATAGCCCGTCGGTCTCCTCGGGATTGACGTCGGCGCCGGTAAGCAGGTCGGGCCCACCGCCCAGCACCTCAGACCAGGTCCCCGGAGGAGTCAGATCGACCTGTGCGGTGCCCGTGTTCGGCGACCCGTCCGCCGGGTCCAGGCCGATCGTGAACAGTTGCCGCACCTCCGGGGCCACGTCGGAACCGCTTTGGAAGAGGGTCACCAGGTCGTTGGCCGTGGTCACCCCGGGGGTGATCCCGAAGCTCACGGTGGCGACGTGGGTTAGCGGATCGACGCTGTAGTGGATGTACTCGCTGCCGGCGCCGAGGCCGCTGTCTTCGACCACGATCCGCGTCCCGTCGGTTTCCGTTCCGCCCCCGACGGCCCGCACCAAGAGGTCGTTGTTCGGCCCCGCCGAAACGACCGAGGCCTGGGCGACTGCCCCCGCGCCGGTTGCCGTGCTGCTCTCCTGGCCCTTCGGGATAAGGCCCAGATCGATGGCCGCCGTGCTCATCGGATTTCGGGTCACGGTGAGGTGGTCCTGGCCGGTGCTGCGGTCCACCAGCTCGATGCCGTTTCCCCGGGCGGCCAGGCGGGCCTCCAGGGGGACGCCTTGGGCCGGATCGCTGTTGACGGGATTGTCGTTGATCAAGTCCAGCACGTCGCCGATCGTCTTCGCACTGTGGATGTCGATCGTGAAGCTCGCGCCATCGTTGCGGGTAATCATGAAATCGGCGTCGGCGGGGAAGACTCCCTCGGCCTGCCCCTGGTAGTCCATGACCCCGCGGCCGAAGTTCAGGCCGGCCAGCTTGGTTTCCGTGGTGAAGGTCCGCAGGCCCAGTTGCGCGGCCGTGATGCCGCCGTTCTCGCCGATGGCGAAGTCGGCGCCGCTGAGCCGCGAGCGGAGGTCGATCGCCGTCTTCGTCTCGTTGATCTCGGCGAGCACGCCGGCCGGCGACGTGTTGAGCGTGTTGAGCAGGTCCTCGACGGTCACGGCCTTCGAGATGTCGATCGTGTAAGGCGAGGAGCCGCCGTTGAGAATCTGAAGCCCCGAGTCCTGATCCAGATCGGTCCCGCTGCCGTACGCCGTGACCACCGGCGTCGTCGTCGCACTGTCGATCAGTCCCATCCCCGCCTGCGAGCCGTCCAAAGGATCGGCCTCTGCCTGAAAGGGAATCAAACCGGCGTCGAACTGGTCGTTGACGGCCTTGACGACGTCGCGGGCTTCGCTGTAGCCGTCCTCGATGTGGATCGCCAGGGTCTTGGCCACCGGGTCCCAAGCCACGGTTTCGCCGCCGGCATGGACCAAGGGATCGTCGACCAGCGAGATGGTCACGCCGTTAAGAGCCTCCCCGTTGCGCCCGGCCCGAAAAATGATATCGTTGTCCGGGCCCCCCGGCCGAAGAACGGCGGTAGCTTTCGTGCCGAGCACGTCGGCCAGTGTCGTGGTGGGGCGAAGGATCGGGTCCAGGTCCGCGCTGGTCACCGGGTTGGTGCCCACGCCCTGTTCGGTCAGGATCCCCAGTTCGGCAGCCGTGGTGCCGCCGCCGACCTCGGTGATCGTCAGGTTGCCGCCGGCGAGCTGGAGCACGAATCCCCTGGGCGTGATCTCCGCGTTGATGGTGTTTCCCGCGGGCGGGTGGGCGTGGATCAGGGCGACCATGTCCCCGACGGTCTCGGCCTGGCTGAGATCGATGATCTGGGTGGACGCGCCGTCGGAAACGGCGATGCTCCCCCGGTGAATTCCCCGACCTCCGCGGAGATCGGCCAGTCGGGTGTCGCGGGTGACCACGGGATTGAGGTCCACGCTCCCCCGGACGGGATCGGAGATCGCCCCGAAGACTTCGTTCCCCTGGGAGTTGGTGTCGAACAAGAGATCGACGTTGCCGTAGCTCTCCAGCCGCCGCTCGTTCCCGTCGTAGCGGACGAGGTTGGCCCCTACCGACGAGAAGGGGCGCGTCATGGTTTCCGAGCCGGCAAACAGATAGCGGCCGCGGAAGTTCTGGTTCCCCGCATCGGTCAGTTGCTGGAGGGCCTGCTGGACCTGCTGTGCGGCGGCTTGCCGCTGCACGTCGGTGGCGGTCGTGCCGATCACGCCCACGGCGACCCCGCGGACTTCGGCCATCAGGCCCGAGATCTGCGACATGGCCGTATCGGTGGCGCTGAGGTACGACTGGTTGGTGGCCAGGTTGCTCTTGATCTGGTCCTTGCGCTCCAGGAGCCGCTGCAGGCTCATGACGCGCAGCGCGGCAACGGGCGACTCGCTGGGGAGCTCGAACTGCCGCCCCGTGCTCAGTTGCATCTGCAGCCGGAACAGCTCGGTCTGATCCGTCTGCACCTGCCCCAGAAGGATCTGGCGCACGAACTGGTCGCTGATCCGGGTGCTGGGGATGCCGATGATCGTCATTACAGCTTGACCAGGGTGTCAAACAGCTCGTTGAGCACGCCGATGTACCGGGCCGCCGCCTGGAACGATTTCTGGTATTGGATCATTCGGATCGCTTCTTCGTCGATGCTCACTCCGCTGACGGCGAGTTTCTGGCCGCGGAGCGTCTGCTCGAAGGTGCGGGCCCCTTCGGCCGCCGCGTGCGTGACGGTCGATCCCTGGGTGGCCTCTCCGACCATCTGGTTGTAAAGCACCGAGATGGAGGCCCCGTTCTGGGAGGCGATCGGTGTGTCGGGAAACGCCGCCAGCGCGACGGCGTTCTGCGTATCCACTCCGATCCCGCCGCGGCTGGCGGCAAATTTCCCCGGGTCTTCTCGGGCCGTGGGATTGATGTCCAAGTCGTGGGCCGTCGAGCCGCTAAAGAGCGTGTTGATCCCGAGGGCCGCGAGCACTCCGCTGGTGTCGTTGGCGAAAGAGAATTCGCTGATGGGGGAGGTGGTGCGGATCGTCAGTCGGCCGTCGGACGTCACCTCGGCCTGCAGACCGTCGATCTGATTGAACTCGGCGGCCAGGCCGTTGAGCGTCGTCTCCGTTTCCGGATCGACGCCGGTCAAGTTCACCAGCACGTCCGTCCCATGCGTCACCTTCCCCTCTCGGTCGTAGGCCAGGATCTGAAACGAGCCGTTGACCGGTGTGAACGCCAGGCCCGCGTTGTCCAGCGCGCTGTCGGGATCGGTGACGTACGCCTGGCTGGTGAGCGAGGCGTATCCGCTCAGCCCTTGGCCGCCGGAGTAGAGCTTGTTGAACTCGAATGCCAGCGTCCCGGCGAAGTTGTCCAGCTTGTCGAGGAAGCCGCCGAGGACGTCGTCGCGGGCAGTCAACAGTCCGTGCAGCTCGCCGCCGGACGGGTCCAGCCGGAGGTCGGTTTCCGCCAGGTGGATGTAGGCGGCGGTCAGGCCGCGGTCGCTCTCCAGCACGACTTTCACTGGCCGCGAAACCCCTTCCGCCACCAGATAGTCCCCGCCGGTGTACACCGTCACCGTGCCGCTTGGCTGCTCCTTGACGTGGATGTCGATCAGCTTGGCGAGGTCTTCCAGGGCCACCAGGCGCTGATCGCGCAGTCCCACCGCGTCGCTTTTCGACACCTCTCCCCCTTCGGTCGCGGCAATGCGCACGTTAAGCGTGCGGATTTCTTCGATCAGCCGGTTGATGTCGTCGGCCGTCTGCTTGACCCGCTCGTTCAAGTCGGCGCGGACTTCGGAGACCCGGCCGGATAGCCCGCGGATCTCCTGGCTGAGCGTATTGGCGTTGAGCACCGCCAGGTTGCGGACCGAGATGTCTTCGGGCTGATTGAGGATCTCGGAGACGCTGTTGAAAAACGACGTCATCGCCGTGCTGATGTCGGTCTCGCTCAGCTCGCCGATCAACTGCTCCAATTGAGTGTAGGTGCTTTCCCGGGTCTCGGCGCTGCTCTTGTCGCTGACCGCGCCGCGGAGCCGCTCTTCCAGGAAAAGGTCGATCTTCTGGACGACCGCATCGACCTGGACCCCCAGGCCCATGAGCAGCCCGCCGACCCGCTGGGTGGGCGCCGGCGAGAGCTCGACCTCTTCCCGGATGTAGCCCGGCGTGTTGGCGTTGGCAATGTTCTGCCCGACGACCTGCAGGGCGATCTGGTCGGCGCGGAGCGCATTGCTTGCCAGCCGGATGGACCCGAAGAGGGACATGGCCGATCTTTCGCAGGTTCGCGGAGTTTCCGGGATTCTCTAGACTTCCCGATCGACGAGGGCGCCGCTGGCGTGGACCGGTTCGTCCTTACCATATGTCGGCTGCAACCGCCCTCCGGTCGCGATAATCTCTAACAACTGCGAAAGATGAATGAGAGTCTTCTGCACCACCACCCAGTTGGTGAGACTCTGGTGCTGCAGCAGGCGGGTGCGGTGAGAAGCCAGGCGGACCTGGTAAGAAAGGTCGTCTTTGGCCGGGCTCGGCAGCCCCGCGGAAAGCGAGCGGAGACTGTCCCCGGGAAGCCCCTCCCGACGGGCCCGCGCCAGAAGTTCCTCCCGCCGATCGAGGCACGCCTGAAGGCCTTCGACCAACCGCGCCTCTTCCTCTCCCACCGCCGCCAGACCCTCGGTATCGGCCTCCATCAGCATTTGCCGTTTGCGGGCCAGCACGTTCAGGGTCTTGTCCTGGACGGCGGAGAGGTCCTGGAGGTAGGCGGCGAGTTCGGTGTCCCAGGGGGTGTTCATTGGGCAGGAAGGAGATTGGAGTCAGGGGGTAGAAGACAGAAGACAGAAGACAGAAGACAGAATCACGGTTTCGTGGAGATTTGCGTTTCGATTGCGTGTGTGTACGCTCCGAGGAGCCGGGCCACCTCGCCCAGTTGTCGGTGTAGCCCGTCGCAAGGGCCGTATTCCAGGTCCGCGCCAAGAATCAAGTAGTAGCGTGCCTCCTCCAGAGAACCTTGGGCGATGTTCAACAGCCGGAGCTTGTCCGGCTTGTGCCGCCGCTTGAAGCCTTCCGCGATCTTCGCCGCGACCGACACAGCCGCCCGCCGAACCTGCGACACCAGACCATACATCTCGGTCCGCGGGAACTTCGCGGACTAGCGATACACCTCCAGAACCAACTGATGAGCTTTCTGCCACACCAGAAGCTCTTCAAAGCGCTTCGCGGGCTCTCGCTTCATGTCCACTGCCCTTCTATCTCCTGTCTTCTATCTCCTGTCTTCTGTCTCCTGTCTTCTCCTCCCCCGTCACTTCCTCCCCAGCGTAAACAGCTCAAACATCGGCCCCGTGAAGCTCTCGGCGCTGGCTTGGCTCATCTTCTCGGCAAGCACCTGGTCGAGCTGGTTCTGGAAGACCTCTTCGGCGCGGCCCCCGTGGAAATAGGCGGGTTTGCCCAGGCCCTTGCGCATCGACTTCAACAGTTGGCCGAAGAGCGTTTGGCCGATCGCCGACTCGAACGTCTGGCGCAAGACCTCGCGCTGGGCAGCCGGATCGACTTTCTGAGGACCCGGCACGGGTACGTTTGGGCGACTGCCGACGGGACTGACGTTCATGGGGGGCCCCTTTCGTGGTATTACTCAATGATCAATTGGGCGCGCAGGCTCCCGGTCCGTTGGAGCAACTTGATGATCTCGATGATGTCCTCGTTGGGAACGCGCACGGCATTGAGCGCCTCGACCAGCGACTTGAGCGTCGCCGCTTCGTTCTTGGGGTCCAGCGGCACGAAGCGGGCGGCCGCATTGGTGGTGCTGCCCGCCTCCACCACGATGTTCTTGTGCGTGACGGCCACGGGGCCGATCTCCGCATCGCCGCGAATCACGATGCCGCCCGCCCGCTCGTTGATCACCACGCGGGCCCCGGTCTGCGGATCGGGGATCGTTAGTCCGAGGAGCTGGGAGACGAAGTCCACGGGATCGGTTTGATACGGCCGGGGGATGAGAACCTCGATGTTGCATGGGTCGAGGGCCTTGGCCGGCGCGGCGCTCTCCGACTGGACGCGGGCCAGGGTCTTGTTGATCAAGTCGGCGACCTCCGCGGCGACCTGGAAATCGGCGTAGTTGCGGTCCAGCACCAGGGTGATCTTCCCGTCCTTGACGAAGACGTTGAAGAAGTCCTCCTCCAGGCGGCAGCCGCCGTAGATGCGGCCGGTGGTCGTTTGCGTGGTGCTATCCAAGGTGATCGGACCTTCCGCCGTGGCGTAAACGCGGGGATTCTTGGTGTCTCCGGGGCCCACCAGGTACGTGATGAACAGCCGGCCGCCGGAGAGGCTCTTGGCCGATGCGACCGAGCTGACAGTGCAGTCCACCTTGTCCCCTTGGCGCGCTCCTTGGGCCGGGACCGTGGCGGTGACGATCACCAGCGCGACGTTTTTGGCGTCCTTCAGCTCGACGGGCCCGGTCTTGCCCATGGGGCTGCCGAGATGCTGCATGACCTGGGCCAGCGCGCGGACCATGGGGAGCGAGGAGCCGCCGTCGCCGGTCCCTTTCAGCCCGACCACGATCCCCATCCCTTGCAGCGTGTTCTCCTCCTGCCCCTTGACCCGGCAGATGGTCTTAAGCTGGGTGCGGCCCTCGGCGGGCAGTGCCGGCGCCCACAACCCGGCCATCGCCAGGACCGCTGCGACGTTTCGGAACCATCGAGGACTCATGCGGAACTTTACCCTTTGCACTTTGCACTTCTCACTTTTCACTTTTCGGATCGTGTGCCACTGCTTCCCGGGAAGCAGTGCCCGTCGATTCGGCTTTCAGGCACTGCTTGCGGACAAGCAGTGGCACACGCGCACACGTTGCTCAAAACGGCGTGTACCGGTCCCAGAATTTCGCGAACCAACCGCGGCGCAGCCCGTCGCGCCCGTGCCCGGCGGACCGCCGCAGAATCCGCTTTTCCGCGATCTTCTCGCTCTTGATGGTCTTGTTGGGGAGGATGTCGTCCGGATTGATGATCCCGCTGAGCGACAGCTCCCATTCCTCCTCGTCCAACTGCACCCGGCCGTGCCCTTCGATGATCAGCGTGCCGTTGGGGCGGACGTCCACCACCACGCACTGCATCTCCGTCTCGAAGAGGTCCTTGTTCTGCAGGTTGGCCTGGGCCCGGTACTTGTTGTCCAGGATGCCGGCGACCTTCGGATCGCCGGCCGACTGCGGGTCAGGGACGATCGAAAACCCGTCCAGAAGCACCCAGTCCGTCAGCGCCATGGCCCCCTCCGACTTCTTGCGCTGGTCCACCTGCCCCTCGCGCGTCATCCGCGCCTTCTCCTGGATGAGCACGGTGACCAGATCGTTGATTTTCCACTGCTTCGGCTCGGGCGTGGGCTGGTAGGTCCAGGAGACGTCGGACATGGTGAGCGGCCGGCGGCTGGCCGGGTTCCCCAGAAGACTGGAGCTCGGTCCGGCGCTGGGTCGAACCTGCGCCTGCGCCTCCGCTGTAATGAGCGCTCCCAAGACAAATGCCGCGGGCAAGCAGCCGGCCCAGCGGAATAGTTTTCCAGCGCTATTCATCGCCAACTCCTTTCGTTGCCGGCCCCGGCGCCCCCAAGCCGCGGAGAGACCCTCTCCGTTGCCGGAGTGCTCTGAACGGCCCGGGCATAAACCTCCGCTTCCTGAATCCCGCAGACGCGGGCCGAATACACCTTTTTCCGATCCGAAATCGACTCCACGGCAATCAGTTCGCCGAGGCCGCCGTCGTCACGGGCCCGGGCGGTGGTCCGCACCCGGACTCCCGCGCTGCGGGAATAGACGGTGATCACCTCCCCCCGGCGGACCACCAGCGGGGCGCGGAGCATGGACGCTTGCAGCACCGTGCCCGCGGGGATCGCCCGCGTGGCCTCCTTGCCGACCACGTCGTCGAGGGTGTGCGCCGCATCCGACGTTTCGCTGACCGAGGAGGCGGACGCCAACTGCACGTCGGCATCCCGAATCACCGATCCGCGGGAGAGCCCCGCCGCGGTCACGACGACCGGCTCGCGGACCGAAACGTCGGCGCGGACGGCAAACCGCGACGGCCCTTCGGCGGTCTCGACGGCAACCTCGAACTGTTGCCTTCCGGTCCACGGCGGCTGGCCGCCGCGGACGGCGATCTTGCGCCCGTCGGCCGGGATGGCCCGGGCCTGGTCGTCGCTCAGGGTGGCCTCGACGTTCCACGGCCGGTTCCCGGGGGCCGCTTGCTGAAGCAGCCGCACGATCGCCTCGCTCAGCAGCCGTTCCGCCCGCTTGCGAATCGAGGGCGAAAGTGGGGTCCGCGGGCCGGCCTGCGCGTCGCCATACCCTTCGACCACGACCCGGCTGGCCCCGGAGAAGCGATGTTCCGCCAGATTGATTTGCCGGGTGGAGAGCAGGTCCTGGAGTTCCCGCAGGGTCACGGCCCGCTGCTGTCCCGCAGCGGGGGCGGGGAAGAGCTCGATCCCGGCCAGCGGCTGCGCTTGCCGCATGTCGGCCGCGAGGACGTCGGCCACGTCGCCGAGCGTGACCAGCGGCCCCCGCGGCTGGCACCGGCTGCGGAGCTGCAACTCGGCGCCGAACACGGGCGGTGTGGCAAGTGCTACTATTCCAAGAAGTGCAATCAAGACGTTTCGCATAAATTAGGCCGGAGCTTTGAGCAAGAAGGAGATTTCACCACGGAGGCACGGGGGACACGGAGAAGAGGGAGAAGGGAACGGAATCAGAGGACCCGTCTGGTGATACCATCTTTCATGACGGGGGTGTTGAAGTTGAGGAGGAGTCCGACTTTCCTGCCGCTCAGGCGAAGGTACGTGAGCAGTTGTGCCTCGTGCAAGGAGTTGACCTCGTCGACGCTCTTGAGTTCGAGAATCACTTTGTCTTCAACGACGACATCGAGCCGGTAGCCGCAGTCCAGCTTGACTCCTTTGTAGGTCACTGGCAGGGAGACTTGCCGCAGGAACCTCAGTCCGCGGAGGCCCAGTTCATGACACAAACACTCTTCGTACGTCGATTCCAGCAATCCCGGGCCCAAATGCTTGTGAACCTCAATCGCCGCCGCGATGATCTGCTCTGTCAGTTCCTCGTAAATCAGCATCATCCTCTCACCTTCTCTCTCTTATCTCTTCTCTGTGTCCTCCGTGCCTCGGTGGTGCTTTCCTCCCCCGGCTTTACCCGCGGCGGAGGTTGGCCACCTGTTGCATGATCTGATCGCCCGCCTGCACGACCTGAGAGTTGAGCTCGAAGGCCCGCTGCGTGGTGATCAGGTCGATCAGTTCGTTGACCGGCTCCACGTTGGAGGCTTCCAGCGAGTTCTGCCGGACCACGCCGATGCCGTTCTGCCCGGGGGTGCCGGTCTGGGCCGTGCCGGAGGAATTGGTCTCGGCGTAGAGGTTCTCGCCCCGTTTCAAGAGCCCCTCGGGGTTAATGAAGTTCACGAGCTCGATCGTTCCCACCTGGGTCAAGACGGGGTTGTTGAACTGCCGGACCGAGACCTTCCCTTCGGCGCTGATGACGATCGCCTCGGCGTCGTTGGGAATGACGATCGGCGGTTCGATGAGTCTCCCCGTCTGGGCCGAGCCCATTACGACCTGTCCGTTGGCATTCAGCGAGAAGTTGCCCGACCGCGAGTAAAGGATTTCCCCGGAAGGGTCCATCACCTTGAAGAAGCCGTTGCCTTCAATGGCCACGTCGAGCGAGTTGCTGGTCTGCTTGAAGGCCCCTTGGCGGAAATCGGTCTGGATGCTGGACACTCGGCTTCCCAGGCCGATGGAGATGCCGGTCGGCGTCAACTGCCCGGCGGAGTCTTCCGAGCCGGGCATTTTCTCGTGTCGGTAGAACAGGTCTTCGAAGTTGGCCTTGCCGCGCTTGAACGCCGTGGTTTCGATGTTCGCCAGGTTGTTGGCGATCGTATCCAGCTTGGTTTCCAGGGCCGACATGCCCGTGGCCGCGGAGTAAAGCGTTTGAACGGTCATCGCGAATTGTCCCAGATTGTGAAGAGGAGCTTCCTACGCCCTCATCAGCCGTGTTACCAGCCCCGAGAGCATCTGGTCCTGGGCGCGGACCATGCTCAGGTTGGCTTCCACCGCCCGGGAGGCCTCGATCATCTGCACCAACTCCGTGGTGGGCCGCACGCCCGAAAGCTCCAGGTATCCGCCGGCCACGCGCCGCTCGGCGGGGGGAATCGGCTGCGGCTCGGCCAGCGGGCGAAAGAGGTTCTCGCCCACCTTGACCAGGTCGCCCAGCGACGCGGGCCGCACGAGGGCCAGGTTCTGCGACGCCCCCGTCTGGCGGATTCCGCCCGCCGGCGTCACCTCGTAAGGCCCGTTCCGCGGATCAATGACGACCGACGACCCGTTCTCGCCGAGCACGGCGTATCCTTGTTGCGTGACCATCTCGCCGCGCTCCGTGAGCCGGAAATTGCCGGCGCGGGTGAGATACTGCTGCTGGTCCTTCTCCACCACAAAGAAGCCCTCGCCCGGGATGGCTATGTCCGTGGGGGACTCGGTGCGCTTCAAGGGGCCGGGGGAGAAATCGGTGGCGGTGCGGCGGACCATGATTCCGCCGCCGGTGTCGTTGATCGAGCCCGAGCCGGGCTGGGCCTGGCCTTGCTCGACGGCCTCGGCGTAGCGGGCCTGAAAGATCGCCAATTCCCGCTTGAAGCCGACGGTATCGACGTTGGCCATGTTGTTGGCAATCATCTCCAGACGCCGGCTCTGGGCCTGCGCCCCTTCGGCGGAGATGTAAAGACCGTAGGCCATACTCGCCTCGTACGCGCCGTGTGCCACTGCTTCGCAGAAGCAGTGATCCTTCGCGCTGTCAGCCGCGTCTTGTAGGACGGAATGTCATTCCGTCCTACCCTTTGAGACGGACGAAATCCCGTCCTGCGAATCCGGACGGAATGCAATTCCGTCCTACATCGGCGGCGGTCCACCTTTAGCAAGCCGCGTGCCGAATGGCAGCGAGAATCGAGACACTCTCTGTCGCCGGAGCATCAACCGTCTGCCGCTGAATGGTTTAGAACGCGGCGGCCGATCGCGACGTGATCCGGCCAGTGGAGGCACGCCAGCGATACCATCGGCGATTCCTGCCGAAGGCACTGGCAGAACCAGCCGCTCGGAGACTTCCGAAGTCTTGAAGACTTCGGAAGTCTGTGTCGCAGTCCGTTTCGCTGCGGCATGGCGTCAGGGCCCTTGCCGGGCCATGCGCACGAGTTCCTCCGCCCCCTGGGCCAAGAGCGCTTCGGCAACGCGGCGCCCGAGTTCCACCGCTTGCGAAGCATCCGCCGCCAGCCTGGCCTCGATCCTCTTGCCGCCATCCGGAGAGAGAACCCGCCCCGTGAGAGCCAGTTGCCCGTCCTCGATTCGGCCCCATGCCGCGATCGGCGCCAGGCACCCACCCTGAAGTGCGGACAGCATCTCCCGCTCCGCCAATACGGCGGCCTCCGACTCGGGATGATTGAGCACGCGGACGAGTTCGCGAGCCGGCCCGGCGTCCCGGGTCTCCAGGCCCAGGGCCCCCTGCCCGACGGCCGACAAAAGCACCGACGGCGGCATGACTTGGGTGATCCGATCCGCCAGCTCAAGACGCCGCAAACCGGCCTCGGCCAGCACCAAGGCGTCGAAGTCGCCCCCATCGAGTTTCCGCAGCCGGGTATCGACGTTGCCGCGGACGTCTTTCATCACCAGGTCGGGCCGCACGTGAAGGAGTTGGGCCCGACGCCGCAGACTCCCCGTCCCGACCACCGCCCGCGGCGGAAGGGCTTCCAGCGATGGGTACCTCGGCGAAACCAGGATGTCGGCCACCGAAGCCCGTTGCGGGATCGCCGCCAGGCAAAGCCCCGGCACAGGATCGGTCGGCAAGTCCTTGACGCTATGGACCGCCAGATCGATCCGGTCGTCCAACAACGCCCGCTCAAGCTCCTTGGTGAACACTCCACGGGTCGGCAGCGCCCCGATCGGCCGCTCTTGGTGTTGGTCTCCGCTGGTGGTGATCGGGACCATGACCACTTCCAGCCCGAGGTCGCGGAGCCGGGCAGCCACCCACTCGGCCTGCCATCGGGCCAACGCGCTGGCGCGGGTTCCCAATCGGATGCCTTGGTGCGAGTTCATTGGCGGCGAGTCATTGGCCCTGTGCGGGCGGCTCCGGGGGCCGATCCTTGGTGGTCGGTCGAAGCGCTTGGTGTCCAGGATGAGGCAGCCCGAGGTCTTTCCGGCCCGGGACGACCACGCCGCAGCTCACAATGAACTGGATCGCCTGATCGAAGGTGATGTTCAGGTCGACGACCTCGCTTCGGCGGATGTTGATCGTGAATCCGGCCATGGGCATCGGCGAGGTACAGATCATCACGGAGATACACTCGTCGCCGACGATGCCCTCAATCGCGGGCATTCCCTCGCCGGTGACCAAGCCCAGGGTCCACACCCCCTTGCGCGGGTATTCGACGGCCACCACCCGAGAGACATCCATCTGCCGCTCGTTGAGGAGGAAGGAACTGACCTGCTTGACCGCGGAGTAAACGCTTCGGACAAAGGGCACACGGGCGATCCCCCGCTCGACCAGACCTACCGAGAATCGGCCGACCCCGGCCGCGATCAGCTTTCCCAAAAGGTACAGGATCAGGACAAAACCGCACAGGAACAGGGGAATCATCACGGCTGGGCGAAGATAGGTCAGCCGCAAGTACGCCCGATAGACGTGCGGGCCGGTCCTGGGCATCGGCTCCTCGCCGCGGCCCTTCTCCACAACGTCATAAATCTTTTGCGGGACACAAGTTCCGTCGGCGAGCCGGCGGTAGGGCTCCCCCTCGGGGGCATCCTCGGGTTGCCGAACGTCCTGGATGAACCGGACGACAATGTTCTGAACCCCGATCGCGATCGGTTCGAAGATGTAGTTCTGAATCGTTCCGCCGATCCACAGGAGGATGGCGATCGTCAAGAGGGGTGGTAGAAGGACCCCCAAACCACGCAGTACCGCGGTACGGAAGGGGCGGAGCCCTGACCTCGGATTCGGTGATGTGTTGGTGGCGGTCACTGGTCCCCTTCGGCCCTCGCTACGACCGCGACGACGACTGCCTCCGCACCCCCGCGGTCTTTGAGGAGCCCGGCGGCCTCACTACACGTAGCCCCAGTCGTCAGCACGTCATCGACCAGCAACACGCGAGCCCCCCGCAGATCGCACTCCGGTGCCATCCCGAAGGCGTCGCGGACGTTCTTGAATCGGTCCCTTCGAGGCAAGCCTTTTTGTGGCACTGTGTTACGGCGACGGCGCAGGGCTCGATCCAGCAGGGGGACCTGCAAGAACCTCGCCAGCCGCTCGGCCAGCAAATCAGGGCTGTTGGTGTGCTGCGCCCAGCGGCGCCGCCAGTGCATCGGGATCGGCACCACAACACTGGGCTGCAAGCACGCGATTTGCACCGCTCGTCGCCGAACCAAGTAGTGCGCTATCGTCATGGAGAGCGGCTCCCCCCACGCCCGCTTCATCTTCAACACCGAGTCCCGCAACAAGCCGTGATACGACCCGAGCGGCACGACGGCATCGAAGTGCAATCGTAAACCACGGCACCGGTGGCAATCAGGGCTTGCTAAGCTGGGGGGACAGGCCGCCCCACACCGAGGACAACCAAACCACTCTCGCGGCGCCAGTTCTTTTTGGCAGCCATCGCACAGCAGCAGTCCGTCCTCGGCCTCCAGCAGGTCGGCGTCACAAGAAACGCATCGTGGGGGAAACAGGAGCCGCGTCGCGGTCGCGCCCCAGCGGGCGACCCGCTGCTGCCACCGGCGTGCCATCCCCAGCACCGGCCAGCTTTTCCCGACTCCGGTCGCCATCTTGCTGCTCCGGTCCGCGCCCCAACTCCAGTGCCTGGTACGGGCGAAGGCCCCTCTATCATACCCAGTTTCCCGGTATACGGGCAGAGCCGGGGATGATAAGATTCCCTCTCCGCGTTGCGATTGGGAGCCACCAGTGCCGCAAAGAACTCTTGAAGCAGCCGGCAGATACGGCAATTTCAGCCAGCGGGCCCGTTGGGCCGGAGGGCAGCCCATCGCAAGCATCCTCATGGCGAAGGCCCTGGCCCATCCGGAGATCGTGTCGTTGGCGGCCGGATTCGTGGACCATGAGACCTTGCCGGTGGAGCCCACTCGGATGGCCATGGAGGCCGTCTGGGCGGATCCAGAGCGGGCCCGGGCCGCGCTCCAGTACGGCGGCACGAGCGGCTATCCTCCGCTTCGCGAGGCACTGCTGGAGCGGATGCTGCGTGCCGACGCCTGCACGGCCGAGGAGTTGAACCTTTCGCCCGGACAGGTCGTGATGACGCCCGGCAGCAATCAGTTCCTCTATCTGTTGGGGGACGTGCTTCTGGACCCGGGCGATGTGGTCCTTTGCGGGGCGCCGACCTACTTCGTTTACTTGGGAACCCTGAGCAATCTCGGGGCCCGGGCAGTCGGCGTCCAGACCGACTCCGAAGGACTGATCCCCGAGGCGCTGGAGGAGCAGCTCGCCCGATTCAAGTCCGACGGCCAGTTGCACCGGGTCAAGGCGGTCTACGTCACCAGCTACTACGACAACCCGACCGGCGTGACGACCCCAGCGGGCCGTCGGGCGGCCTTGGTCGATCTTGTCCGCCGCTGGTCGCGCACCCACAAGGTTTACGTCATCGAAGATACCGCGTACCGCGAACTCCGCTACTACGGCGACGACGTCCCCAGCATGAGGTCCATGGACCCGGAGGGGGATACGGTGGTGGTGGCGGGCAGTTTTTCCAAGTCGTATTCCCCGGGGATTCGCGTGGGCTGGGGGATTCTGCCGCCAGCCTTGGTCGAGCCGGTCCTCGCCGCGAAAGGGAACTTGGATTTCGGCTCGCCCAACTTCAATCAGGTCCTCATGGCGGCGGTTCTGGAGAATGGGCTGTTCGATCCGCACGTCGAGACCCTGCGGGCGTGTTACCGGGCGAAGATCGACGCCGTGTTGAAGGCGGCGGAACAATTCCTGCGGCCGATCGGGGGGCTCAATTGGGTCCGCCCTCGGGGCGGGCTGTATCTGTGGGTCCGCTTGCCCGAGGGAGTGGATACCGGGGTATCCGGCCCGCTGTTTGACCGGGCAGCCAATGAGGGCGTCCTGTACGTCCCCGGGGCGGTCTGTTATCCGGCCGAGGGGGGCGTCATCCCCGGCAACATGCTGCGGTTGAGTTTCGGCATCCCTTCGTGCGCGGCGATCCGCCGGGGCGTGGAGGCACTGGCCCGGGCTATCCGGCAGGTGCCCCGATGACCATCATCGACCGTTACCTGCTGCGCCAGTTCGTCAGGATCTTCCTGATCTGCTACCTGAGTCTCACCGGGCTTTACGTCGTCTTCGACGCCTTCACAAACCTGGAAGGTTTTCTCCGTTACGCGGAGAAGTACGGCGGGCTGCTGCCGGTAATGGCCGAGTTCTATTCCTATCGCGCGATCCTCATCTTCGACCGCACGGCCGGGCTATTGGCCCTGACGGCCGCCATGTTCACGGTGAGCTTGATGCAGCGGCATCAGGAGCTGACCGCCCTGATGGCCGCCGGGGTCCCGCGGGTGCGCGTGGCGGCGCCGATCGTTGCCGTCGCGGCGGTGATCGCCCTGGTGGCGGCGGCCAACCGCGAGTTGGTCATCCCCCGCTTCCGCGACCAACTCGCCCGCAGGCCCAAGGAATTGGCCGGAGACGCTCCGCGCACCCTGCAGCCCCAGTACGACCAGCGGACCGACATCTTCATCCGCGGTGACGCCGCCGTGGTCGACGGGCAGCGGATCGAAAAGCCGAACTTCCGGTTGCCGCCGTCCCTGGAGC
>Ga0315280_10000969_pt1 | contig 51385 bp, 40 predicted proteins | sample YL17G06_40_MG_FD_203697 | JGI IMG/M metagenome (GOLD analysis project Ga0315280, IMG submission 203697) | Sediment microbial communities from Yellowstone Lake, YNP, Wyoming, USA - YL17G06_40 | ecosystem: Environmental > Aquatic > Freshwater > Lake > Sediment | place: USA: Wyoming | collected... | reverse complement strand
GTGTGCACCGTAGACTGCTGGACCTGATGCGCAAGTATCAAGCGAGGCTGGTCTCAGCGATAACGCTCTTTGAAATCTACAAGCTCTCCCTTGAAAGAGAGGGTAGAGAGACGGCGGAGACGAGAGCGTCACGAATGGCAAAGGAGTTCAAAGTGGTTGTTGTGGATGCTCCGGTAGCCATACGCGGAGCACAGCTTAAGCACGCCGCCAAGGTTCGAAGCAACGAGGACGTGCCTATGGCCGATAGCTTGATCGCGGCAGCCAGCATACTCAACAAAGCGGTCTGCATAACCGACTCGCCGCATTTCGACAAAATCCCCCAAGTCAAGCGCAGATGGATATGACTGCGTGAATGTTCACGCCTAGCGAGCTTGTGTTGCGTTGAACCAGATCTGCAGCCAGGCCACTCGATGTTCGCCGCCAGTGACCCAGCCGAACTGAAACGCTCCCATGCCCGTATCCCATGTCCAAAGCTCAAAGATCAAACGAAAGTTGTAACCGCTACGAGCGGAGCAGTCAACTACCTGAAAGGTCTCACCATTAATCTCGAACTCTAAGATCTGTGCCGAGTTGTTAGCGAATCTGACGTTAGTGACGCTCCAGACAAACGGGAATTCCCACGTCTCATTGTCTTGTGTGAAGCGTTTGAATTCTGTGACGAGTGGGGCGGGGGATGGGAGCGCCTGTTGGTCATCAGGCGGGTTGATGGTCTGGTTGCCTAGCTTTACGCGAACCTCGGCGAGCTGGACGTTGCCCATGGAGTTCGTGGCGCCTAGGTACCAGGTGACCGTTTCGCCGCGCGAAATATCGGGCTTGTTGTTTGGATAGTAATCGGCGGCCATTCTCTTCGAGCCGAGAACATAGAGCTGGAAGAACTGTTCGCGTGGGCGTGGAGTCGTGGCCACGTACGCGATCATCTCGAAAACGACCAGAAGCGTAATGAAGACTACAATGAGGTTCCGCTTGTCGCGGGATGACACAAGGCTCACTTTGGGGTAACCTTCATTTGCAATGTGCGCTTGATGCGGTACCGCCGATAGAAGGCGAAAAGGGAAGCATAAGCGAACGTTCCAACAGCGGCCGCGATGCCGCCGTAGACGTACGCGAGCACGGTATTAGTGCGAGTTCTCTGGGAGGCTACGGCCTCCAGTGCGCTGGCCCTTCTTTGCACGTCGTTCAGCATCGCATTAACTTGGGTGAGAAGTTCAGCGCGCCGCTGAGCTTCGTTCGGGGACGTCAGCTTGAGTGCCTGCTCGTTCAGGTCGAGCGCCTTGTTCAGGGTTGTGAGAAGTTCAGTGATCTCGCTCTGCGTTGCACCTGCCGACTCGGCCAAGCGGACTTGCGTGATCGCCTGGTTGAATCTGGGTTGAATCTCATCTGCGCGAAGGTACGTGGAAGTGTTCGAGTGCGCAGCGACAAGAATAAGCAGTAGGGCGATCGTGAAGATGAGAATTCTCCGGGAGCTGCGCATTCGCGGATCAATCCCTGCGCATCATCATTCTCCATTCTATATAGCAGTGGCGACAGCCGAGTGTCGTCGGCATGAATAGGAAGAACGGTAAGCAGCCGGATCTCGCTTTGTCCACGACGAAAAGCCTAGATGATCAGGCACTTGATCATCTGAGGAAGAACGGCGCAACGACCGTCCAGGCGTTATTGGATGCGCTTAGAGCGAAGAACTCAACGGTAACTGACACTGAGGCCGCGGATCTGGTGTGGCGTCTTGCTGAGCGGGGTCAGGTTGACGTTGAAGATGTCCCGCCGCAAGTGAGGTCTCTGAGGGAGTATCTTGGACTATGGGAGAGGAACGTGTGGTTCTACGCGTCGGTGGCAGCGTCGCTGATGACGGTGCTCGTGATCTACACGTTTCCGACCGAGTATCCGCTGGTGGCAGTGCGATGGGTCTTGGGTTCCGTGTTTGTTCTATTCCTGCCGGGCTACGTGACAGTCGAGGCCCTCTTCCCGAAAGGGCGCGACTTGGATGGAATCGAGCGTTTCGCGCTCAGTGTTGGGTTAAGTCTCGCACTGGTTCCGTTGGTCGGGCTCCTACTCAACTACACGCCATGGGGCATCAGACTCACCCCGATTGTCATTTCGCTGACGATCCTCACGGTCGGACTAGCCTTGGTCGCACTCGGAAGGCGGTTTTCGGTCAGCCTTGAAAGGTTCCAGTCAGAGACGTTAGCGTAGCATGAATACGGATCAGTCCGCCGAGGCAACTATGAGCGCCTACCCGCCGAGACCGAAGATACCGCTAGCGAAGCCGGTTTTCGACGAGGAAATGAAAGAGACAGCGGTTCAGGCCCTGCAGAATGAACGCTTCGTCCTTGGTGAAAGCGTCTTCAAGTTTGAAGAAGAGTTCGCGCGATACTGCGGAACGAAGTTCGCGGTTTCAACAGCCTCGGGCACGGCAGCGCTTGTTCTTTCCATGATTGCTGAAGAGGTTCGTGGAGGAGAAGTCTTGACGACGCCAGCTTCGTTTGTCGCATCAGCAAACTCAATCATCCACGCAGGCGCGACTCCCAAGTTCGCGGATATTGATCTCGAGACTTACACGATCGATCCTGCCAAGGTGCGTTTATCGCTTAACGATAAGGCAAGGGCATTGGTGCCCGTGCACCTGTACGGCTATCCAGCGGCGATGAAGGAACTCTGCGAAATAGCCTCGAAACGTGGAATAGCGATAATTGAGGACGCTTGCCAGGCTCATGGCGCGTCCTACGATGGAAGGAAGGTGGGTTCACTCGGCGACGTAGGCTGTTTCTCCTTCTTTCCCTCAAAAAACATGACCGTTGCGGGTGATGGGGGTATGGTCGTAACGAACGACGACTCGATCGCCGAACGCGTAGCGAGTCTTAGGGACTGCGGGAGGGTCAAAGGGAGTAAGTATGTTCATCGCATGTTGGGTTTCACGGAGAGGTTGAACACAGTTCAAGCAGCCATAGGACGAGTGCAGCTGAAGCGGCTGGATGCATGGAATGAGAGAAGGCGACAGTTTGCGTCCAAGTACAATGAGCTCCTATCTGATCTTGATCAAGTGATTACGCCCCCGAGGGGTGATAGCATCGTCCAGTCTGTATACCACCTGTATGTCATCAGGTGCAAGCGAAGAGATGACTTGCGGACGTGGCTAGAACGCACGGGAGTCGAAGCAGGAGTTCACTACCCGGACCCTATACACCTTCAGCCCCTTTACCGCGAAATGTTTGGGTACAGGGGGGGCGAGTTCCCCAACTCCGAAGCACTATGTAGGGACGCGCTTAGCATTCCGATGCATCCTAACCTTACTGAGGATGAAGTGAGGCTCGTGAGTGGAGCAATTCACGAATTCTACCAGTCAACGAATCCAGAGCTCTAGAAAAATGACGAACCCTATCGGCGTAGGCGTGGTCGGGGCTGGGTATTGGGGAAGAAAACTTACTGGAGAATATCTCGCTGCCGAACGTCGAGGAAAGCTCAAGCTGATCAGAGTATGTGATAGCTCCGTCGCAGCACTAGGAGCCCTACTCATTACCAAGGAAACGTCTTCCATCGGGCAAGGTCGACTGACACAAGAAATCAGGGACATCTTGGACGACTCCCAGATTTCAGCTGTTCATATCGCCACGCCGAATCACACCCACTATGCCCTAGCCAAGATGGCTTTGGAAGCCGGCAAGAATGTCCTTATTGAAAAACCAATGACTCTCAACTCTCGCGAAGCACACGAGCTAGTCGAGCTTGCCGCCTCAAGAGAGCTTGTGCTTCACGTTGGCCACATATTCAGGTACAATTCAGCGTTGCGCACAGCGCGCCAAATCTTACAGAGTGGTTGGGTTGGGAAAGTTCTCTACGCTCGGGTTCAATGGACCGATCACGCATTCTTCCCTGATAGAGATATCATATTCGATCTTGGTCCTCATCCTATTGATATCCTAAACATGCTTTTGGACGCCTGGCCTTCGCAGGCGAGCGGTTTTGCGAGGGCGTATCGTAACTCAAGAGATCACGAGGAGGTTGCTTACGTAGTTGCGGAATTTCAAAACGGGGTCTTTGCGCACATAGAACTGAGCTGGCTTCATCCGAGCAAGGTGAGAGAAGTCTCTATCGTTGGGTCTGAGGGAACACTCGTCGTTGACTGTTTTAATCAGCGCGTGCTTCGATTTAGGAACGGCGACACAAGCGAACTACCCGTATCGGCGAACAACACGATCGAATCTGAGATTGACGACTTCGTCGATTGCATTAGCCGAAGGGATACATCGACTGTGTCAGGTCTCATCGGCGTCCGAACCGTTGAGGTATTGGAGACAATTCGTGAGTCTATGTGGGAACGACCTCTTCCAATCGTGCAGCCATTAGACCATATGGCCGTCATGATCGCGGTCTTGAAGATGACGAGTAACGCACCAAAGCGGGACAGTGTTTCGAATGACGAGAATCCTGACAGGGCTACGTTTGAGAGGTATGCTAGAATGCTCTTGAGGTTCGGCTTTTTCAGGACCGTTGCAACTCGGGAAGGGACAGGCTATGAAATTACCGAGTCTGGCTTGAGATTTCTGGAGGAATGGCAAGACATTCAACGTGATGTTGCGCGTAGACGCCCTGAAATTCGAGAACCAGGTTAGTGAGTGGTAGAGGTAGCTGGTCAATACCAAGCATGTAGGGCTCCTGATCATGACAGTGGGGCCCCTCCTGATGTTGGCGTACATTCTAGGAGTATTGTATGCCACGACCTTGATTCTTCAACTAACGGCTTTGGTAGCTGTTCTAGGAGTATTGGGACTGCTTACGTGGATAGGGTACACAATGTTCACTGAACCGCCTCCCCCAGAGGTGAGTGATTCATCAGAGTTGGATGACCTACAACCTGAAACAATCAATCCTACCAGAGAGAACCAAACCATTCCGGGACAACCTGAGTTCTCGAGGATTGTCGACTCTGAAATCGGTGAAGGAACCGTCGTGAGGGACCACGTTAACCTATACAAGTGCAAGATTGGAAAGAATTGCAGGGTCGAGTCATTCGTCTACATCGAAGAGGGCGTCACCATAGGCGATTATTGTAAGATCAAGCCGCATGTGTACATTCCCACTGGAGTCACAATCGAAGAAAGAGTCTTCCTGGGTCCGAATGTGACATTCACTAATGACAAGTATCCTCATGTGAAGGGTGACTGGAAGCTGCTGAAGACACTTGTCGGTCAAGGCGCATCGATAGGTGCGCACTCAGTCATCCTCCCAGGTGTGAGGATCGGAAGAAACGCTGTGGTGGGTGCTGGTTCGGTGGTAACTGCTGACGTTCCGGATGGTGCAACCGTCTGCGGAAACCCCGCTAAGCCCCTGGTCAAATGACGGTTCAAGTGTCGGAGCTGCGACTGGCCGAGAAGACGCCGCGGATAGGTGTTGTCATACCCGTTTATGGTGAGAGCGATCCTATCTGCTGGGTTCTCAGTCGTTTCAGGAAAGCCTTAGTGAACACGATCTGTTTGGTTGTAGACGTTCCCCTGAAGCGAGATATGGACAAGACTAGAGAAGCCGCCAGACAAACCGGGATCACGGTCCACATAATCAAGAATCGACAGAGGACTGGAGTAGGATCTTCGCTCAGGCAGGGCCTAAGATATCTTGCGGAGACGGGGCATGACATTGCGGTCATAATGGCTGGCAATGGGAAAGATGATCCAACTGAGATTGACCGCGTCGTCGCGCCTGTTGTTAGAGGGGAATGTGACTATGCGCAGGGTTCAAGATATGTGCCCGGCGGTAGGAAGACTAGAATGCCTTTCGTCAGAGTCGTCTTCAACCGGATCTATCCACTCATTTGGAGCTTGCTCACTCAGAGAAGATGCACTGATGTGACGAATGGTTTCCGATGCTATAACCTCGATGTTCTTAGGGACCGTCGGGTAAACTTGGATCAGGACTGGCTCGATGGCTACAGTCTTGAGTACTATCTCCACTACAAAGCCTTGGCACTAGGTTATAGAGTGAAGGAAGTACCGGTCTCAAAGACCTACCCGTTTGGCAACAAGGGAGGCTACTCCAAGATACAGCCCCTCAAAGACTGGTGGCCAATAGCCTCACCGCTTGCACTGTTATTCTTGGGAGTGAGGAAGTAGCTGACGATAAGAGCAGCCCTGAGTGGTTTTTCTGAAGATGAAGCCTTCGTCTTAAGATTCCTGCTCTATCCCTATCGTGTAGAGCTTAGCGAACAAATAGACGATTCGGACCTAGTCATCTGCAAGGGTGCCAGCCCAAGCTCAAGCGAACCGCTAATCAGAGTCCCTGTATCGACGGACCTGCCTATCGATGATCATGGACCAAAGTGTCACAGTAGTATGGTTGACCTTCCGTTCGATCTTGTTAGTGCCTGTTCAAAAAGAATAGAGAAAGTAATGAACCCGAGAATCGCGTTCTCGTACTACGTCTCAACCAAACTGCCTTTTCATTACAATCGAGTTCCAGCCGCAATAAGGAACCGTCTACTTAGGACGCGGTCGGTTGACCCTGATCTCTCTCGCCACTTCGCTAACGAGAAAGCCCGTATGATATTAGTCGAATCGTTTCGCAAGCTGGGCTTCGTTTTGCTGAGGAAGAATCCGCCTTCACTTCATGTTACTCACGACATTGAGACCGAAGAAGGCCTCCGGAAAGCACTATCACTGAAAGCAGTCGAAGAGGAACTTGGCATAGAATCCACGTGGTTTCTCCCCTCTCATGAATACCGCATAAGCAAGTCTGTGGCCACAGACTTGTCCCGTGGTGGGATGATAGGCTCGCATGACATAAAGCATGATGGAAAGCTGATTCATCTTCGCAAGCGGGCTGAGCTCGTTAAGAGGTTGAGGGCAAGCAGAGTGAAACTCGAAGAGATCTTCGAACAGGACGTCAACTGCTTCAGATCGCCTCTGTTACAGTTCAGTCGTCGAATCATATCCGCTTTAAATGAGGCAGGTTATCGATTGGACTTCTCGATCCCCTGCTGGGAACCGGTTCACCCTGTTACAATGTGTGGTTTCGGTATCGAATCTGCTCAACCGTTCGAGGCTGAAGGAGTGGTTGAGATACCGCTGACTCTATTCCAAGATCACCAAGTCTTTAATCTGATGCGTTTGAATTTCCGCGACGCGGTCAAGCTCTGGATTGATCAGGCAAAGCTCATTCGCTCTCTTGATGCAGACTTAGTGCTTCTGGTTCACCCAGATTATTCTTTTTCGCGAGACCTGCGAGCGTACAAGGAGTTGCTCGAGAGGCTTCTGCAGATCGTTTCTTCCAACAGATACCGTTCCGAGGACAGCAGCCAAAGCGGAAAGGTTCAGCAGATGAATCGGGACGGTAGACAACTGCTCACTCGCCAATCCGTTGACACTGACCAGCCCTTTTCTTGTAGGTCGACGCAAGAATTCTGATGTCCCTGATCCTGATCGTATACGTCTCGAGTCTCCTTTCTCTTCTTGTGGGCTATGCAGTAGGATACTTTAGAATTTTCAGGCGTGGTTGGACTTTTCAATTAGCAAACTCGCACGAAGAGAAAACATCGCGAGGGATCGATGTAGTAGTCCCAGTCAGAGACGAATCTGACCTGCTCGAAAGTAAGTTGCACAATTTGCACTCGCAGACCTATCCGCATGAATTGTTTGATGTGATAGTGGTTGATAGCTGCCGAGATGATGCAGTTGCACAGGTAATAGACCGGGTGTCGCAAGATCATAAGGATTTGCGGTTAATAACAATAAAAGATAACACAGGCCAAGGAAAGTACCATGCGCTGAACCTAGCTTTCCGAACGTGTCGTAGTGACTTTGTGATCGTTACCGACGTTGATGTTCTCACAGATCATGACGGAATCGAGAAGCTGATGCGAAATTTCGACGATCCTAAAGTTGGCGCTGTTTCGGCGATGGAAACTGATGAAAACCAATTTGGTGAACTTCGTGCCTATAGGAACTTCTACAACATTCTTCGTCTGGCCGAATCACGCTTGGATTCTGTCGTGATGTGCGAGAGCAATTTCTCAGCCTATCGAAGAAAGCTCATAGACGAATTACCGGGAGACACGCAATGCGACGACCTCGCACTGACTGCCCCCGTTCTTTCGAAGAACTATCGTGCGATTTATGACCCGAGAGTACTTTTCTATGAAAAACAGCGCAACCTGACACGGTTCAGGATGTTATCGCAGAAACTGCGGCGGGCGAGGGCAAATGTCCACGAGCTCTTGAAAACAGTTGCGGCTGAGAAAGGCAATTTTCCACCTGTGTTCCGGAATCTGATTCTGCCTTTTGAGATTTTTGTTCACGTTCTAGGCCCGGCATTGTTTCTTGTTTGTTTAGCTTCTCTGCTCCTGCTTGTGGGGACATCGAATAGCATCCTGCTGGTTCTAGTCGCCAGTTTTGTGCCGCTAGCGCTAGCAGTGGTCGCAGGAGGATACTTGAGCGCTAGAATCTCGAAATCCCCAAGTCTGATAAGCATTCTCAAGATGGGTTTGGCGATCACCTACGCTTTCATTGAGTACAACATGATCCTCTTGATCGCTTGCGGGCTGGTAGCATTCAAGGGCCCTCAGACAAGCTGGAAACGACCCTAGTTTTGCCAAAAGGTCAGAAAAGTGGGCCTAGAATTCTTCTAGGCGATAGCGGAGCCGGAGTGGCGATGATAAGCTCTCTACCTCCCTGTGATCGCAACATCGGGTAAGCCAAACATGTACGTGCTGGGTATCCACGACGGTCACAACGCCACGGCTTGCCTGCTCAAAGACGGGGTGGTCGCCGCGTGCGCCAGCGAAGAGAGATTTTCTCGCATCAAAAATCAAGCAGGCTACCCAGCGATGTCAGCGGCTTGGTGCCTAGAACAAGAAGGAATATCAGGAGCAGATCTAGACCGCGTTGCCTTGGCTGGCTTTCGCGTCGCCGATCTTGATAATCTAGCATGTCTCAGCAAAACTGCCAGCAGGCGCGAGAGATTGCTATTCCGAGCTAGTAGAATCGAGCGCTCACTACCTCCTAAATGGGGAGCTGCATTGTATCGATCTTACGTAGCTACTGTCGGTCATTTACAATTGCGAGAAAGAATCAGTCTTATCTCAAAGTCTCTTGGAGTTGCTGGGCAGAAAATTGATGTCGTTGAGCATCACAGCGCACATGCCTACGCTGCGTATTTTGGCTCGCCGTATCGAGGCGGTACGCTAGTTCTCACACTTGACGGGGAAGGGGATGGACTTTGTGGCTCAGTGTCCATCGCCCAAGATGGAGTTCTGCGACGCATTGTCAGCGTACCCTACTACAGTTCTATAGGTCTAATCTATCTTGCAGCTACACAGTTTTTGGGAATGAAGCCTAACGAACACGAGTACAAGGTAATGGGACTCGCACCGTACGCTCACGAAAGTGACATGCAAAAGGTCTATGATCGAATGGCTCGTTTGTCTCGCATCACAGGACAGAACCAATTTGATTCATGTATCAATGCGCGTTACGCCTACGACTGGTTCAGAGACAACTGCGTTGGTTACAGATTCGATTGGATCGCGGGAGCAGTTCAGAAGTTGTGCGAGGAAGTGCTGCTCTCATGGGTCGATAACCTCGCCCAAGAATATGGAATCAAAGCGCTCGCGCTGGGCGGCGGTGTCTTCATGAATGTCAAGGCGAATATGATGATTTCTCAATTGCCTTGCGTAGAGCAGATTTTCTTTATGCCTAGCTGTGGAGATGAATCTCTCGCGATGGGCGCCGCATTCTTTTCCTATGCTACCAAGTGCGGTGATGCTAACGACATCGTGCCCCTAAGTTCTCTATACTTAGGTCCTGAATACAAGGCCGATTCGTCCACGCTTGATGAGCTACTAGATGGCAAAGCGACGCTAGAACACTCCTCGAACATAGAGGACACCATCGCGGGTCTCTTGGTTCAGGGAAACATAGTAGCAAGGTGCAGCGGAAGGATGGAATGGGGAGCGCGAGCTCTCGGTAACCGATCAATACTTGCCCGTGCGGACAACGTCGAAGTTGTGGACACGCTGAACACAATGATAAAACAGCGCGATTTCTGGATGCCATTTGCCCCTACTCTCCTAAGTGAGAGAGAAGAAGATTATCTGTCGAACCCGAAGAGGATACCTGCACCTTACATGATCATTGCATTTCAGTCTACAGGGTCAGCACAAAAGGATCTTCGAGCTGCTATGCATCCTGCTGACAAGACTTTGAGACCACAAATACTACTTGAACCCCACAATCCCGCTTACTATCGGATATTGAAACAAGTAGAAGAACGCACGGGACTGGGAGGCATCCTCAACACTTCATTCAACTTGCACGGTGAGCCCATCGTTTGTACTCCCGCTGACGCGGTTAGCACCTTCTTGCGCTCGGGCTTAAGATATCTAGCTATTGATGACTTCCTTATCAAGAAGACTTGATAACCCTCGAGAGTTCAATGAAGGAACTTAGCTCACATCCTGGTTCCGACTCGTTCAAAGTCGCGCTCATTTCAGAAGAGTACCCACCATTCGCTTTCGGCGGGATCGCTTCAGCGTGCAATGACTTGGCTCACGCGCTCTCGCAAAAAGGCATATCCACCACAGTATTCTGCGGGCGATCGAGCAGAATACTGACAGAAAGAGTAAATGACAACTTGCAAATCATTCGTTTACCTTGCTTCGATCTTCCTCCTCGATTCGTCTGGTTTCAACTTCAGAATCTTCAAGTCTTGTCGCGGTCTCTTAGGGAGTATAGCCTTTTGCATATAGTGAATCCTCAAGCGGGAGCGATCATAACATATCTTAATAGAACACTACGCAAACCGATTGTGACGTCAATTCATGGATTACGCCTAGCGACCTTGAAACTGTCGATGAACATACCGTTCTCTCTCAGGACCCCATGGGATATAGGGGATTACCTGATCGGGTACCCGTTAGACGCTCTTCTACACGATATCTGTCTAAGGCATTCAAATCATGTCACCGTCTGTAGCCATTCTGCGCTAGCAGAACTGAGAAGTCTGTACACCGATCTGAACCCTGAAAAAGTCTCGGTCATTCATAATGGAATAGACTTCAAAGAGATCTGCAATTATCCCAAAGTTGACGAAAACTCATCATCCATCATTTTCTACGGTCGCCTGAATTATCTTAAGGGGGTCACCTATCTCATAAGGGCCATCGCGAGTCTTCAATCCAATTTTCCAGATCTGCATCTCAAGATTTTTGGGGATGGCCCCCTAAGAAGAAAGATCGAACGTCTAGTCTCCAAGCTCGGATTGTCAAAGAAAGTCACCATTGCGGGATTTGTCGCAAGACAAGAACTTGTGACAGAGATTGCAAAGGCAAGCATAGTCGTGTTGCCAAGCTTACATGAGGCCCAACCCGTTGGCCTTCTGGAAGGGATGGCCTGTAGAAAGCCCGTGGTAGCTTTTGATTTCCCTTTTTCAAGGGAGGTCATTCAAGACATGCAAAATGGCCTACTTGCAAAGGGCTGTGATGTGAAGGACCTTTCAGAAAAGATCCGCATGCTCTTGGCAGACAAGAAGTTGCGGCAAAGACTAGGACAAAATGCCTATGCACATGTAAGAAAAACGCATGACTGGACGACGCTAGTGAATCAATACATAAGTGTCTACTTGAGTATGGTCGCTTACCATGAATGACACTACCTTGTTGACTGCTAGAGAGGGTCTGTTGTTTGTGCTTCACCGTTGACCATTACTGGCCAAGCAGCAGATTATCCTCAATTTGCGCCTCAAGCTGCTACTAGCAGTAGCCAACGTAAATTGCACAGAACTGGAATTCAAGGACACGCATGATGCCTGAAACTCTTCTTGCTGCTGCCTTGATGCATCCTGAAGGCAATACTTACTGTGAAAGGTTTAGGGCATCAAAGGTGGACCCAGACCGCTTCTACCAAGTGCTGGTCGCCAACAAGATCATCCTAAGAGCAGTGAGGCAAGCCGACCTAACAGAATCCGCAACTGGCACGATTGTTCGGGCGCTTATGACCAAGTCACCACTCCTCAGAAGTGCGCACCAACTCTATCGCGAAGTCGACGACGAGTTGTTTCGCCTAGTAGATCTCTTCGAGTTACATAACCTAGATGCGATTTTCATAAAACCTGTTTCTTACCTCCCGATAGACAGCGACAATTACGACGTTCTCATAAGAAGAGAAGACTTGACCCGTGCTTTCACCGCTCTCAAGCGGGAAGGTTTCGTGCACCTCACTAGAATTGTCGAGCCCGACAAGTACTTGTTCAGGGAAGTGAAGCGCACGAAAACGTTTGTGGCCGTCCATCTTCACACACACATAGGATGGGATGGCGTAAGGTTCCTAGATCCTGAAGTCGCCTGGAGTAAACAGAGGATTATGAGCCTCCGAGGCAGAAAAGTGAGATTCCTATCGTTCGACCATAATCTTCTAGTGACGTTTGCTCACCTATATTTTGAAAACCACCAGTTTCGCCTTTCGGATTTAGCCTATGCCGTCGAGGATGTATTTTCACATCAAGTCGACTGGAACTACGTTTCGGAGGCTGCGCGAACAGCGAACTGGGAATCGGCCTTCATAGACACTCTACGACGTATCCGCCAGACTTACAGGGTCCTCTTCGGAATGGACCTGCTTGAGGAACAGGAGGCCATGAAGTTACCCCTCACGGTGCGGCCCGCGTCTAGCCCAAGAAGCCTGGACGATGCTTCGTTGCCGCAAGATCTGCCAGTCACAGGAGTATTCTACAATCTCATGCGCAAGATCTGGAGAGACAGTGTACCAATTCAACAAAAGCTGGGCGTCTCATATCAAAATGTCAAGCTCATATTGCAGAGAAGATTCAATTCCCAGACCTACAACAAGATAGTCGTATCATTTTCGGGACCGGATATGTCCGGCAAAACAACACACGCATTACTGCTATGCAAAAGCCTCGGAGAGAAGGGCATAACTACTCGCTACCTATGGACTAGAGGTGCCCCCTTCGTCTCCGATCGCGTCTGGAACTCCATGCGTGATACACTTGGGGTTTCCAAGAGACGAAACAAGATCTGGGCAAGCAATCTTAGGCAGGCGAGAGTTGCCGCTTCATATGTTTACCTCATAAACCAATTTCTGAAGCTCAAGGCTGGGCTGTTCCTAGCTCGAAAAACTGAGGTTAAAGTCCTCGACAGAACTCTGCGGGACACAGTCGTAGATGTTGAATCGGAATTCGCATTCACTCCCTCATTTTGGATTCTAAAGTTACTGGAATCTGGTCTGCCAGAGCCCACTATCTGGTTTCTAATGAGTCCCGGTACATCTGCAATTAGAGCAAGAGTCCCAGAGCGAGACCGTTACCTAGCTGCCTTGAGGGACGAGAAGATCACCTGCGTTGACACCGACGGCGACGTCGAGAAGAATGCGCTGAAAATTCTATCCCTGGTGTTGACGAAGTACTACGGAGCCGAGGGTTCCGATGAGAACTGGCAGATGATGTGCGACGATAGTAACGTGTTCGCAGCTTCGCGCAGGCGAGAGTGAGCATTCCGCGTTGTTCAACTGGATGCATGATGTCCGATGATTCCCGTATTCTACACGCGATGCCTGCAGGGGAATCACCCAGAGGGGCATGTCCAAGCAGTTCGTATGTTCGTGAAAGCGCTAGAGTCGCTGTCAACTTATCCCGCAGTGTTTGACTTCGAATATGGATGCGCGTATCCACCTCCGGAATCATCTTCAATGGAGGTTCGACGCTTGCCATTTATTGGCTGTGAAAGCGCAATTTCAGGGCGAGCTGATCTTCGCACAGCAGTAACTCTGTTGTTTGAAGCTTTTTCAAGTCTGTATTTTGGAGGCACAGAACTAGAGGCCTTCAGAGGAAAACAGGACATTGTCGTGAATGTTACTAATTGCTTCAGGTACATGCGATTGTTGGATCGAAGGCCGCAATACCCTCTTGTCTTGCACTACTACATGAGAGAACCATCTTGTAGAATCCTGGGAAGTTGGCTCTCGGGGAATGCCGATGGTTTTCTCGCCTCATCTCACTCGCTCAAGCAGTACCTAATTCGATGCCGACTACCCGCGGCGAACATCAAGGTCGCATACCCTCCAGTAGATACGTCGATGTACAGGCCTCTGGACAAGACCAAGATTCGCCAAACCCTTGGCATGAGCAGGGATTCCAAGGTTGTACTCTACATGGGTAGCCTGAAGGAAGGCAGATTTCCATTGCAGACCATTGTTGAGACACTCTCAGAGGTGTCTCGAGAGTTGCCGTCCTTGATGCTTCTCGTTGCCATTCTTGATCGTCCTGAGGAACGCGAGCGGGCAGAGCAACTAGTCAGAACAGCAGAGAAATGCGGGGTGTCTGGGAAGGTTGTGCTTCAAATCAAGAACCTTAGTGACAAAGAAAAGAATGCGCTCTACGCGACATCCGATTTGTTCTTATATCCTGCTTCAAACCCCTCCATGGCGATTGAGCCGCCCCTAACTATTCTAGAGTCCATGGCCAGTGGAACACCTATTCTGGCATGTTGGCAACCATCTGTCGCAGAAATCATTGAAGACCCCGAATGCGGGGAAATGGCTGATTGTTGCCAACCAACAAGCCTGAGCCGTACCCTCCTGGCTTTGCTCTCAGACGAAAGCCGACTGGCAAAGCTTTCAACCAATTGCAGAAGGGTGGCTCTCGCAAAGTTCTCACTGAGAGTATCAGGCCGCGGTCTCTTGGAATGGTTTGACGAGATCTTGAATCAGATACACACATGAATGAAGCACTGATCAGGATGAGAATAATCGCCAAGTGGCTTGTCAACAAACTGACGGAAGGAGCAACAGTCAAGAACGAGTCCGTTTGGGAAAGCAAGAGCCGTCAATTCACATGGCGTAGGGGACCGTCCAATTGACTTCATTGCTTGAGGCATCAGGCCTATTTTCTCTTGCGTTCATATGGAGTTTCTAAGTTCTCTTGAGATCAGTTGAAGTTAAGACACGATGGGCGGTAGGGAGTTCGGCGAACAGCTGGACGAGATTTCTCAACGAGGCTGGACTTTATGTGGTCTTGATGTGCTCGTTTGGCCTACTTGTACTCGCCTTTGAGCAACAAGTTGACTATCAGGACTCTTGGGTTTTGGGAGGTCTCGTGGTGCCGTTCTTCGTATATGTTGCAATCGTGTCGTTTGCCCTGTGCATGACCGATAGCCTCCCCAAATTGGCCATCATTTCTACGTTGGTTTCAGTTTCAATGAACATTCTGCCGGGTTTGAAGTATGAGCTGTTCTATGGCGCAGGAGACAGTTTGAAGCACTACGACATCGTTAGCTATATCATGGCCTCAGGAACCGTGCCTACTGGCCCTACTGAGCAACGTGCGGCTTACTCAGGTGCGCCGGACATGCAGATTGTGATCGCAGCATTCTCATTGATCGTAGGAGCCTCGCCTAACACTGGAATGAAGTTCGCAATCCCTCTAGCGTACAGTGTCTTTCCCCCTCTAGTTTACTTCGTCTCGAACAGGTTGATCTCAAGCGAGAAGCTCAAGAAGCTTATTGTGGTCAGCGCCGCTTTCCCCAACGTCATAGTCTACGTCCTAAGTGGAACGGTATTCGCCTTACCGCTCCTGCTGTGCGTGTTTACCTTGCCGTTGATAATCGCTGCTGCTCCGAATGAGCAAAGAAGGAGTTACGCCATGCTCAACATGCTTCTACTGATCGGTCTCCTTCTCTCACACACCCTCACACCGCTCCTTTTTCTCATTTTCCTCGTGTACCTGATAGTGGTCATGCACGTGTTGAGGCACTTCTGGACCAAGGGCGATCGGCTAGTCACCTCCTGGATGCGGAACATTCTAGTATTGCTGACCACTGCCGCCATCATGTTCTGTGCGTGGTGGATGTTCCAAGCTGGTTTCCTCTTCAACACCATGATCGATAATATCCAAAGAATGTTTGCTCACGAGTTCAGGAAGCCAGTAGTGCCAACTCGTTTTCTTGAACTCGACTTCTTCGGTAGAATTCAGATACTTTTGGTGACCCATGGAAGGGATCTCGCGTTGACAGCTCTTGTCGTGCTGGGCGTTCTGACTTTGCTAAAGCGGCGCAAGCTCGAGAGGAGAGAGAGGCATTTCTATACATGTCTAGTGATCCTGATGATAGCGATTGGGTCTGTTCTCGTGATTCAGCTCATAACAGCGTATGGAGACTTTGAAGTAGCCAGATGGTTCGAGTATGCTCTGACCTTCGCCCCATTTCTTGCAGGTCTAGGATTGTATGCGACGAGGTCAATCCTCTGTAAGAGATTTGGGCCTACCAAGACAAGATTCCTCATGGGCGCTCTGGTGTTTGTGATAATCTCTCTATCTGTCGTGCAGTTCTATCCATTCCAACCGCTCGTGCCAACGGGTGACGCGCTGGGCCTGTCTAGCCAAGACTATGTGGTTTATGTGCATCAGGTGAACACCTCCTATCAAGAGCTGATGATCTATTTCGTCTCGACACATTGCCCAAGCAATGCAAGGGTCGTTTCAGACCTCTTGACGAGGGACCAAGGCCTTGGCTTGTTCTACGGACCTCTCCACTCTGCCGGTTGCGTCTTAATATGGCAGAGCCAGCTTTCCTCAACTGCAGACCTCAAGTGGAATTTGTTCTTACTTCATGAGAAGCGAGCCGGCCCACTACTGGACCCTATAGAATACAGAACCACCGATAAGCTGGAAAGTGCCAGAAACCATGCTGGCTGGAATACTGTGTACGACAGCGGGGCATCGTTTGTGCTGCAGAGGTGACTGCTACCAAGATGACAGAGTCTACCCTGAACCATGATAGCCGTTTTCCCTGACTCTTGTGATGATACATGAGCATGGAGCATCGAAATCCCGAGCATGGGCGCGGCATGAAACTGGCGCTTGTCACTGCTGAATATCCGCCCTATGGTCGAGGAGGCGCTGCCGTCAGCGCAAATTTGCTGGCGCGTGAACTGAGAAAGAGAGGCATCTTTGTCGACATCTACGTATTTGACCGCGAGCATCCCTGCTCCGAAACTGACAGAGGATCAACAAGATACTATCATGTGATCAACAGTAGGATGTGGCCTCTTGTCAACTTGCAGGTCGTTTCCGAGCTCTGGAAGCGTCTAAACAAGTACGATTTGGTTCACGTTTACCCTTTCGCGATGGGCTCATTGGGATTTATGAAGAAAATCGCGTTGAAAGCGCCCGTGGTAGCTACCCTCAACGGAGAGGAACCCGCATGCATAAACGTCCGAAGATGGAGGAAGCTTGGCCAGCGAAATTGCAGCAACCTGCAGACGATCTACTGCGCTTTTGAAAGGGCAAAAAGAACGGAAAAAGTCTTTGTGCCGGGGCCCGTATTGGCCGCGTACAGCGTAGTGCAGAGGACTTTCGCGCAGAAACTTGACAGGTACTTGGCTCTATCCTACGCGCTGAAGCGCCTCTACGTCTCTCACGGTTTTCCGAACGACAAGATCAGAGTAATTCCAAACATGTTTGATCCAGAGTTCGCGTCTCGCCTGCAGCATCTGGAAGTGGAAAAAAGCAGAGAGAAAACGATTGTTCTCTACGTTGGAAGATTGTCACCGGAGAAGGGGATGAACCACCTGATAAACGCATTCTCAGCCATAAGGTCTGTGCATGCAGAGTTGTGGATTGTCGGTACTGGACCTGAGGAGGCGAAATTGAGATTAATGGCGAGAAAGTCCGGGAGACACAGAGATATCAAATTTCTAGGATACGTGAAGTACTTTGACCTCCCATTAGTGTACAAGAGGTCGGATATCTTTGTGAATCCTGTGGGGGAATGGCTCGAACCATTCAATAGAACCATGTTGGAGGCCATGTTAGCTGAGCTTCCGATAGTGGCGTCTGACAGGGGCGCTTCACCTGAGATTTTGAATGGCACAGGCCTGATTTACCACAACGAAAGCGAATTGGCAAGCAAAATAGAGATGTTAATTTGTGATGATCAGATGAGAAAGAAGTTAGGCGAAAGCGCCTATCGCAAGGCTACACGAGATTTCTCTCCGGAAGTAGTCTGTGACCATATTGTTGCTGAGTACGGAGATATATGTTCGGCATGGAAAGACACTGGTCTTTGACTTGGACAACATGTTTCGCCTGACGTGGCTGGGACAGAGCCAGTCGTAATGCACAAGGTATCTGCTGCGAAGGGGGCTCTGGGAGTTGCTCGCTTCGAACTCGTTTGGGTTCCGAGACAGTGTTTCATCCAGATGACATTCGGCTCATTTGTCATCCAAATAACAAACGAGACAACCTCGCTCTGCTCTCTAGCCGGGAACGGGATTCCAGGAAGTATGAGATTCGAACACACGAAACCATAATTGGTCATGGACAGATCCTACCGGCTCTCGATCTTTCGGGGAAGGCCATGTACCAGGTGGAATGCTGAATCGTGAGTGAGATCGCGCGCATAGAAGCTTGAAACGTTTCGTTTCAGCATAACAAAGGTGAGACCGGAATGGATGATATTGTGGAGAATCCTGAGACACTGAAAGCGGAAGCCTTAGGAATAGTAGCAAACATCAAGACTAATTTCGTGAATAGCGAAGGGCTGGTTTCAGACAGCTTCCCGCCCTCGGGACGCAACCTAATCAGAGATTTCGATGACTATGCGCCGTTCATGCTTTGGTTCGGGGAAGAGGGCTTCATAGGAGGACAGATCAAGCGATTTTCGAGATACGTGCACGAAGGTCTGCCATGTTTTTCGGGAAGGGTTGTCTCGTTCAGATGCAACGAATACCTGGGCGGACTGGTGGCGTACTACCGGAGGACATCTGACGATCTGGCCATGAGTTTGATCCGGGACGCTTGCAGAGGGATAAGAAAGCTCCTCGTAAGACAAGACAAGATATGCGCATTCCATAGCAGGCGATGGAATATTACGCCGCATATCGCCGATCCGCGCTGTGGGTCTCTTATTGAGGTTCTGATCGACAACAGGGATCTGGTTCCACAACACTACGATGAGGCTTTGAATGGGCTGAGGAGGTTTATTGAGTCACCCGATTTCGTGGAGTACGGGCTGTTTCCGTCGAAAGATTATTTGAGCAACACCGCACTACAGATGTTGTCCAAGCTAAACCCCCTGCATTACCCTCGCAAGCTAAGCCCACTCGCCTTTACCGACGGCTGGAGAGCCTCATTCAGCGATTTGTTCTACCTGATTCCTATGGGGTGGGAGGCACAGCTGGCAAAACATAACACGAGCATTATGTACGCGCTAATCGCTGCATTCAGGGCTACCGAAGACGTGACATACAGTGCCGCAATAATCTGGTGGATTAGGAATTTTAGGATGAAGATGTTGGAAGGTGGCGGGAAATCATTTTACTACCTTAGAGGGAGAGACAGCACGTTCAAGTTGGCTTTGAATTTCCCTGCTGTAGACTGCCTGTGCGACACCTACAAGTTCGTTGAATGTGAGAAGGAAGTCTTGGACTTGGCGTGCAATATGGCGGACTTCTGGCTTCACAAGAGAATGAAAAACGGCCTATTCCCGATGTACTCGGGTTCAAGATCCGATTTTCTTGACGACCAGACAGATATGGTTGTTTCCCTGAACAGGCTGCATGAGCTAACAGGAAACAATAGTTACCGAGAAGCCGCGAATCAGACCCTAGACAGCATTCTCAAATACCATAAGACAAAGTACGGCTTCTGCCAGTCCGTCGACGAGAATTGCAATATTGTTGATCCGACGGTGGACCCGAAATTCAACGCGCTCTTGCTCAAGCCGCTAATACTATACCTCTCTGGCACAAGGATCTACGACGACGATCTAATGCAGAAGCTGATGCAGGATAGATAGGCTTTCGTGATGGTCGACAACATTGACTACGGGGAGACAAGCAGGCGTTGCTCGTGGATGAGATGCTTATGCCAACCTTACTCTGGTTACCGAGTAATCATCGTCAGTCACGAGAAAGTTCCGGTATAATTGTGTGAGAAGCCTCCACTCTCTACGGGATGCGCGAAGCTTCAGCGGAATTTTCTTTTGGCACGCGATCCACACTGAGAGCAAACGCGAGGATTCTCCTCGTCGCTCTTATGGCAGCCATTCCTACGTTACGGCCATAGACTTGATTCTAATTCGACACTGTAAGGCTAAGCGCGGCTTGCAGGCGTTGTGACGAAAATGGCACGTTTCTGGATGTCGGTCAATAAAAGTCCCCGATATCCCGCCCAAGAACCGCTATGCAAGGACTCTGTTTGTATCAGGGGCAGTATTGGGAAGCACCAGTATGTCGTCGCTTGCGAGGGCGTCCTGGTACGCTCGAATCAATCAGATCAAGATTGCTTGCGGCAATCAATCAATCTCGATGGCTTCTGGAGCGGGGGTCGATCTGAGAGTGATATCAACATTGGGATCGACCCGTTAGGCAGTGAGATTCGAATCCATGTTCCGCTGACAGCTGTGACAGGTATGTACTTGCACAGAGAGCCGGACGGACTTTGCATAGCCACAGACCCGAAGCTACTTTTCCACCGTGGGATGCAGATCGATGAACGTGCTCTATATTCGCTGCTTCAGTTTGGTGTATTAATTCCTGGTCTAACACCTTGGCGAGAAATTGCGCAGTTGATGCCAGGTTCGGTCTATGCTATTTCCGGCGACGACCTAAGGATTAGCCAATGGATTCCAAAATCGAGCTCGATCGAGTCCGTCGATGCCACGCTGCCGCCTAGTCGGCAATGTGAAGAAATAGCTACTGAATTGGATCGCACGTTACGGCGGCTCTGTCCTGACTGTCGGCCGACTATACTATTTAGCGGTGGTGTCGATTCAGGTCTGCTCGCGGCCAGGGCAGCAGCGATGGGCTGGCGAGAAACGCTACTGGTCAATATTCAGTTCGGTTTGAATGATACGGAATCGGCCCACGCAGAGGCTATGGCTCGTTGGTTGGGTTTGTCTTATGAGCGCGTTCGTTTCTCCATTGACCAGCTCGGAGAGTATCTTTCACGTCTCGGGACCACATACCCATTGCCGTTTGGCGATATTTCCGCGTATCCAAACTACCTGTTGGCCCATGCCGTGGCCGAGCAGTATGGGGGTCATAAGGTTGTACTGGACGGTTCTGGCGCGGATGGGGCTTTCGGTTTGTTCGGCGATTGGCGGCCAAAGGCTTGCGCTCTGCCAAGATTCATTCGCAAGATGAGCGCGATGATGTACAAGGTCGGTCGGCTGTGGATGCGGACCTGCGGCGTCGAAAGATTGGAGTACCTCTACAATCATACCTCTGTCGATCTTCCGGGTCTGCACGCCAGTATAGCGATAAATGCACTTTGCGATATTGCTTATCATGTACCCAGTATGGTACGGTCGGAAACTCGCGAACTATTGGATAAGTGGTTGCAGGACTGCGTTCCCTGGGCAGATGGCGTACGTCGCTTCATCGTATTGGACCTTGTCCTTGCTTGCTGCGGAATGATGGCTTCGAAGGATAAGCCCATCTTCGACAACTCGCGAATTGATGTGCGTTATCCATATCTCGAGCCCAACATGGTAAGACTAGCGGTCGATAGGGCGATATATTGGCCTGGGGCCAAAACGCCGAAGATCGCCCTCAAGAATCTACTGGCACAACTTGTACCACGGGAAATGGTGTTTCGACCAAAGAGCGCATGGGGGGTATCTGCAATACAGACCCAGATAGTGCGGTCACCAGCCTTTCTGAAGGCATTGGATCAAGTCTCGCAATCAACAGCTCCACTTTCGTCCGTGGTCGATCATGATTGCATTCGCCGACTGCGCCGCTGTCTCGAGCAGGGTCGGCCCTTACCGTCCTATACCTATAGGTTTCTTTGGCTAGCGGTATTCACTAGTCTCTGGCTCGATCAAGTCCTCCATGAAGGGTTGAATTGACAAGTGCAGCACCGCGAACACAATCAAGTATGTCAGAGTCAGAGGTGCCCCTGTGTGGCGAGTTGCGTACGGACGGAACGTTGCCAAAGAACCTGCTCCTTGAGTCCTTCACGCAAAGTCTTCTTTGCGCTAAATCCAAGATGCGTTCTGGCTTTGGTTCCATCCGCGTTTGTGCTTCTAACGTCTCCGAGTTGTGTTTCTTCGTAGCGAACATGAATTTCTCTGCCTAGGAGCTGCTCCATGATCTTGATTGTCTCATTGACAGTTACGGGTTCACCTGAACCGATGTTGAATACTTGACCAGGCTCGGCTTTTTCCATAGCCAGGGTCGTCGCCTCCACGGTATCCGCCACATATGTGAAATCCCTTGAAGCAGTTCCATCCCCATACACCACCACGGAGGAGCCTGAGAGGGCATTGTCAATAAATCGAAAGAACGCCATGTCGGGCCTCTGCCTGGGGCCATAAACGGTGAAATATCGCAGGATAACTACTGGCAGCCCGTAGCCTTTGTGATATGTGCTGCACAAATTTTCCCCGGCGAGTTTTGTGATCCCGTAGGGGGAAACAGCTGCCGGATTTGCTTCTTCGAGCGTTGGGAGTACCGTCGTGTCGCCATAGATCGATGAGGATGAGGCATAGATCATCTTTCTGACTTTGGTCCCCTTCAGTGCCTCAAGGATTGATTGCGTCGCGAGGATGTTATTCCTAACGTACTCCTCGAAATTGGTACCCCAACTGCCACGCACGCCTGGCTGAGCAGCAAGATGGAATACGTAGTCCGCCGACCTTATGATACGCGAAAGACTCCCACGCGTCACATCCAACTTAAGGAACTTGAAGTTGTTGTGCCTCCGCACATTTCGCAGGTTACGTTCTTTAAGCTTGGGGGAGTAGTAGTCGCTAAGGCAATCTATGCCTACGACCCGGTGACCAAGTCCCAAGAGACGCTCGCATAGATGTGAGCCGATGAATCCTGCGGCTCCCGTGACGACGCTGCGTGCCAAGTCCTTGACCAGTAGGTCAAATTAATGACTCTCCTAGTAATGTGTTATGCGGACCTTTAGCGAAGCAGGGAAGAATTCCAGTAAACGAGCATTGACGCGAACGTATATTGATCAACGAGAGTCGAGCTGGATTGGACAGCATCCACACGTGCACGACAACGGCGTTGACTGTATCCCAACTCATGCTAACCAGTATGTGGCTAGAAACTAGGTGGGTAGAATCTTGATGTTGCCCAAGAAAGTCGTTATTCCGGCCGCCGGCCTAGGGATTCGCCTTCTCACTGCCACCAAAGAGATGCCGAAGGAGATGTTGCCGGTCTTTGCCAAGAGCATCGATGGGCAAATCCTTGTCAAGCCTACATTACAGGTCATATTCGAGCAGCTTCACGACGTGGGCTTCAGGGAGTTCTGCTTTGTCGTTGGTCGGGGCAAGAGGGCCATAGAGGACCACTTCAGCAAAGACTCAGGTTTTGTAAGCTACTTGAGGCACAGGGGCAAGGTCGACTTCGCTGAGGAGCTTGATAGATTCTACAGGAAATTGGAGGACTCATCAATCGTCTTCTTGAACCAACCTGAGCCAAGAGGTTTCGGTGACGCTGTCTACAGGGCAAAACTCTTCGTGCATAATGAACCATTCCTTGTCCGGGCAGGTGACGATCTAGTTTTCTCAAAGCACGGCTCAAACATTGAGAGAAGGCTGGTCACCTTGTTTGAGAAAATGAGCCCCGACGCGGTTCTTGCCGTGCAGAAAGCGGCGAACCCTCGCAATTACGGTGTTATCTCAGGAGAGAGAGTGCGTCCTGCGATCTATAGGGTCACCAACATAGTCGAGAAGCCTAAAACGCCGCCGTCAAATATGGCGATCGTGGCGACTTACGTGTTCACTCCCAGGATTCTTGAGGCCCTGGAACAGACCAAGCACGACTCGGAAGGCGAACTCCAGCTGACTGATGCGATTAGGAAGCTAGTGATTGGCGGACGCGAAGTATATGCGGTTGAGCTGCGTCCTGACGAGAGACGCATAGACGTAGGGACGAGCCGGTCCTACTGGGATGCTTTGAGGTACACATTCGAGATGTGCCTAAGGTGAAGACGCGCGCACTGTCGTTCTTGGGTCTCGGCTATGTTGGGCTTACCATGGCGGCCTGCTTCGCCTCAAGAGGTTTCAAGTCCCTAATCTGTGATGTGGACAAGAGGAAGGTTGAGATAGTTAACGGTGGTGATATCCCGTTCTTCGAACCTGGCCTGCGAGAACTGGTGAGGAGCTCGGTCAACAAAGGGTTCCTAGAGGCGACGACAGACCCCTCCAGAACAGTCCTGAGCACAGACGTCACTTTCATAGCCGTGGGCACACCGAGCCGTGAAGACGGGAGCATCGACCTCACTCAAGTAAGTACAGCTTCCGAGATGATTGGCGAAAGCTTGAGCCGGAAGAGAAGTTGGCACCTCGTGGTAGTTAAGAGCACAGTACTCCCTTCAACGACGGATCAGCTAGTCAGGCCGACAATAGAACGCGCGTCGCGTAAGAGTTGCGGAGGTGGGTTCGGTCTGTGTGTGAACCCAGAGTTCCTGAGGGAGGGAAGCGCTGTTGAAGATATGCTGAGACCTGACAGGCTAGTAGTGGGCGAGGTCGACAAGAGATCCGGCGACGTTCTCGAAGGCTTCTACAGAGCACTATACGGACAAGGCATGCCTCCGCTGATAAGGACAACCCCCGCTAACGCTGAGCTGATAAAATACGCCAACAATGCCTTCCTCGCGATGAAGGTCAGTTTCATAAACATGTTTGCTGGCTTGTGTGAAAAGCTGCCTGGGACGGACGTCGGTATTGTCGCCAAGGGAATAGGACTAGACGAGAGGATAGGTGCGCTCTTTCTGAAGGCGGGAGCAGGGTGGGGAGGAAGCTGCTGGCCGAAGGACTTGGCAGCGATCGAGGCTTCTGCGGAGCGACTCGGGGTGAGTATGCCTTTGATAGAAGCAACTGTTGAGGTCAACGAAAAGCAATTTCTCAATGTCGTGCGAATCGCTCACGACCTAGTTGGCAGTCTCAAAGGCAAGCGAGTTGCGGTGCTCGGACTAGCGTTCAAGCCGGGCACCGACGATGTGCGCGGCGCCCCCTCAATCAAGATCATAAACGAGCTATCTAAGAGGGGCGCCAAGGTAACGGTCTACGACCCGGAAGCTCTAGAAAACGCCAAGGTCATCTTGGGCTCCAAAGTCGCATACGCCTCTTCTGTGCGACACTGTCTGGCTCATGCCGATGTCGCAATTATCGCGACGGAGCTAGACGAGCTGAAACTGCTGAAGCCCGAAGATTTTGTCGGAAGCATGAAGAACGCGAACCTAGTTGACGGGAGAAAAATCTACGACCTCGGACGATTCGGTAAGAAACTTCGATTCCGATCCATCGGCGTAGGGCGCACACTCCACGCAGGAACCATTAGATGGAGTACGAATACCCCGCGACACGAACGTTCAAAGATGCGATATTCTCGAGCCCTAACCCCTGACTCAGCAGCGAGATGAGAGCGCTCCCAGTTACCCTACCTGTCTCAGAAAGAACACACTTCCAAACCAGTGTTGTTGAAGGTATCCGAAGGCTGTGACTCTGACTACGGCTCTGCTTATGTGAGGGTGATCATGGCTTCGGGTGCAGTGTTCACGATTTGTAATGGCCGTGAAGCGCCGACAATCGTGTTACCGCTGACGGTTATGTCCGTGGTCTGATTGGGGCTCGGTACGTTTCCGCCGTCAATTTGTATGCCAATATTGCTTATGTCCGTAATCACGTTGTTCGTGATGGTGACTCCTTGGACTACTCCCCCGCACGCTGCTGCTTGAATTCCTATCGATGAGTTCCTATCGCCTTGGATTACATTGCCGATGATCTTGACGCTCTTGCACGAAACCTTCGTGTTCGAACCGACGGAACATCCAGTTCTTATCCCCCAAGCGTTTCCTCCACCATCCCCCGGTCCAACGATCTTGTTTCCAATGATATCTATGTTGCAAGCTTGAAGGCTTATGATGCCGGCACCTGAGCGGACTGTATTGTCTGCGATTACGATGTCTTGTACGTAAGCGTTCAGATCCGAACCCGCTGAGGATGAAGAAGCTTCTATCGGGGAGTCGGTACAGTTAACACAGGTATTGCCCACAACCTTTCCTCGGACAGAACCTGAATTGGTGTTGCCGCTGTGGAAAACTATGATGTTATTACTTTTCGGGCGTTGTGCGCCCAGGTCGCAATAGTTGTTCTTGATTTCAAAGTCCCAGACCCAACCCATCATTATGTTCGCTACGCAGTAGGCTAGGTTGCCAGTCAGATTTTGAAGGTAGTTGTTCTCAAGTGTAACGTTTTGACACTTGAAGCATCGTATCTGACCAGTTACAGCGTTTACTAGTACACAATTGCGCACCGCGAGATGCTGATAGCGTGTAGCCTCCTGAGTGCTCCCCCCACCGTCAGCAGACTCAGTTCCCAGTTGAACCAGATACATGTAGTTTCCAGCTGTCTGGTTGGCCTGGTTGCCATCTATCTTGATGTCATGCAGTTCAAAATCATTTGCTTGCACATATATCATATGCATGAAACTCGATCCCATTGAGTTGTTCGGAACCGTCAAGATCGTTGATGGTCCTTCACCGGACAACTGAATATTATTGTTCGTTATGGAAATTGTGCCTGAGATAGTGTATGTTCCTGCCTTGATGAGAACTATGCCTCCGCCGGTGAGAGCATTAATAGCATTCTGTATCACCGTCCTTGCGTCTGAGTTCGAGTAATCAACCGCGCCTGTCTTTCCGTTTGTGGCCTTAACAATGTTGCCATCTGCTTGGACAATGTAATCGGCCGAATAGCGCCTCTTGGGGTTCAAGGTTTGCACATTTGTATTGGAGTTTGGTTCCGTGTAGGTGATTGTATTCCCAGAAGCCGCAGGGACGAGGTGCAAAGCAAGAGGAATACCTAACCCGAGCCAAAATAGCAGACGAAGCATCTCTCGCCGGGGTAACTTCTCTGTCAACGCGGGTCGTCCATCGCGTTGTCGAGTTGCGTGTTCACGCTGTTGAGGAGCGTGTCACCGCTCAGGGCAGACGACGGTGTCAAACTCTTAATGACAGAGACTGTGTCGTGGGTTGGTCAGAGCAAGTCTGGACGTAATGGGACACATCTGGCTGAGTCTGGCATTAGGCGTCTGATTTCAAGAACAAGAACCCGGCCACGATCGGAATGTGAAATGGTCCTGCGAATATCGGTCGAAATATCTGGGACTCACGAGCTGACTACCCTGATGGAGCGAGGCGAGGGCTTCATAAGTTAGAGACACTCCGCAGTGCCGTCATCTTCATAAGCTCCATTTCCAGCCGCTCGCTGCATTCGGCAGACGTGCAAAGTACCATCCAAATCGAAAAGAATGCACTTGGAGGAATGGGAGTCTTGCGAGATAGATATTGTTACCAGCTTGCGCAGATTCGAAAGACGGCTTTTGAGCCACCCAGAAGCCAGCATCCCGCGCTAACGATTGCCACTATGTAAAAACTACATTGCGGGTCACGTATAGCAAGGTGATGTTGGACTGTGAGAATTGCGTAGATTCTGATCCCACTCTATTCTGTGAAACCCTTATGCATCGATACTTGGGCGCGTTGTGTCAAAAGTCATTTCTTTCTGTCTTCTAAGGTTAATGAAAAGCTTCTGCTGAGATACCACGTCAAGAAACCCAACGGCGCAATGGCGAAACCTATCATCCCAACATCGTCCAGGCGCCAATTCAAAGGTGGAAAGGCATGGTGACTAAGGGTGTCTGGCAGCCATGCTGGGTGAGTTACCTGAATGATAACAACATATCCCCAAGCCAAGAGCCCAAATATGAAAATGGTCAGACCAACTCCTTCACACAGAATTAGCCACGATCTGAAAGCCATGTGCCGCATTCCTCAGAATTGACAGCTGATCGACCGTCCTGACCAATAAGACTTCAGACTAGAATTCGCAGACGGTCAAAAGCCCTTTTCGAACTAATTCCTCGCACATGTCTTGAGGACAGCCCAATCAGAACCAAGACTGCAGTGAGCAGTCATTTCATAAGACTAAAGTGCGGTCAAACAGGGACAAATCCCGGGGGAACCCTGGACACGCTGCTTGGGTATCTGATTCGAGGCTACCAAAGTGAGAGAGCAAACACCGGCACTAACATCCGCTGTCCATGTTGCTCGCGGCACGTCCTACGTTGTGATTCAGAATCTGACAACAAGCCTGGCTCAGATAGTATCCTTCGCAATTCTCGCCCGATTGATTACCCCCAAAGAAATGGGAATCCTCGCTGTCCTTAACTTGGTAAATGGTGCGTCCCTTGTGTTGGGGACCATCGCTTTGCAGCAAGCAGCCACAAGATTCGTGGCAGAACGTTTCTCGCAAAGCAGATCCGTTGCCGCTGCCGTTTTCTATCAAGCAATTCGCACAACGTTTATCCTAGCAGCGTTACTCGGAGCCGCTGTTTTTCTCGGATCGAGCGTGTTATCGACTCAATTGTTTGGCGGTCACAACTACGCAATCTACTTTCAGGTTCTAGCGTTAGATATCGTTATCTCCGCCGGTCTGAGCCCTGTCCTTTCAAATACGATGTTGGGTCTCCAGAAATTTAGAGAAGCAGCCAGCGTGGGTATTTTTGGAACACTGCTCAGACAATCGCTTATCATAATCCTCGTCCTGCTGCTACAGAGTTTCCTAGGCCTCGCTGTCGCTTGGGTCGCATCTGATCTCGTCATCGCATCAACTTATGCCGCATATCTCTTAAGGTACTTGGGGCCGCCTCGATTCGATTTCCCACTCCGGAAACTCGTGAACTACTCTTGGCCTCTAGCTGTGAGCAACGGCGTGGGCTATGTCTACAGTTATTTTGATTCCGCGGTGTTGCTGGTTTTGGTTCCGCTCGCCACTCTGGGAGTCTACAACGCTACACTGCAAGCGTTTGGTGCTCTTAACGGAATTTCAAATGCGATCGCAGCCACCTTGTTCCCTGCGTATTCGGCCATCCTAAACGGGAAACAGCGTGGGAGTTCGAGCGACGCAGTACGACTAGCTTCACGCTACGTCTACCTCACGGCGGCTCCTCTGGGGTTGGGGCTTTTCGCAACCGCGAAACCCGCCTTGACGCTCTTTGTAGGCCGAGCGTACGTCACCGGGTCGAACCCGTTAATGATATTGTCAGGTGTCTTTGCAGTCACTGTGATTGGAATAGTGCTGAGTCCGATGCTTTTAGCTCTCGCACACACACGTGCAGCTTCGGCGATTACAACCGGATCCGTGATCCTCAGCATAACCACCGCGATCATACTCGTCCCTACTTGGGGGATGCTTGGTGCTTCCGTGGCCCGGGGCTTCGGAATGATTACCTCGACAACCTTGACCATTCTCTTCCTCAGGAAAAAGCTGAGCTTGAGGCTTGACCTTGGAATGATGTCCAAAACCTTGGCTGCTGGTGTTATCATGGCAGCTATTGTTATGGGGGTTCAGATTCCATTCCACAGCCAATATCTTCTCCCCCTGTACATGGTGATCGGCGCAGTCGCATATCTCACTGCACTGCGCGTACTCAAAGCCGTGAAACAGGAAGACATTGATCTGCTCGGAAAATACTTCGGACATAAGCTAAGGTTCGCAACAAGTATGCTCAGGTGGATCCTGCTGCCAACCAGCAAACGCTGAATCCGCAAAAAACAAGATGCAGGAGGGTGACTACGGAAGCAGCAGAGCAGAGGGCCGAGTTGGCTTCGTTCCTGCGCCTCCGCCCTGATAATCTTCCAAACTATTTTCGACGCGGGGAGCCACTCTTTCATCGGGCTGGATCTCGAGCAGTACAGTCCCGGCATCCACGTCTTGCAATCAATTCTCAAGAGTGTGCTTGCACTCATAGGAGGAGTCATTTCTTGTGTAGGTACCTTGGTGCGCTACTCGGCCCTTGTCTCAAACACTTCTGACAATTTGACTATTTCAAGCTCTGAGACGCCGTTGAAAGCGTACAGGTGTGAGAGGTTTTCCCCTTCTAAATTCCTATCTAGAGAATCGCTCACGATGACAGTTATCTTTGGCGCACCCTTATGCAGACAAACAAATGGCTCTTGTACTAGGATGCGTTCACTCGTCGGATCTCGTGTCAAAGGAACAACATTTACTCCCCATCTAAAGAGCGAGGGAGAGAGATACAGTCGTGGTTTGTATTTCTTCTTGTACTGAAGCACCCCATCCCGCAAGAACGGTCGAGTAACCCCGAAACCTACTTCTTTGTATCCTAGGTCCCTGAGGTACTCTATCGAAAACCAATAAGCGGCGCGTAGCGCCCCGAGTTTCACATATTTCTCATACGCGTTCTTGACTCCGAGATGGGCCATGGTCCAAGTATTCCCGCTGATAAGAAGCATACCCGAAACCCAATCTTGATTGAGTCCCACCTTGAGTAGTAACTAGGTGTCTGGCAGCGGATCAACCGCCACAGCTCTAAGGACGGGTTCGAGCCAAACCTGATCGATGGGATGCCTCTTAGTCACGTATGGAACGCAATAGTCCTTGATGAATTGTTTGATTTCCTCTTTGTTCCGGGTCACACTATAGTGAAAGCCACGACCCTTGCTCTGCTGAACGTCGTTCTTGAGGCTTCCGACCTGCAGCAGCTTCTCCTTGGATGAGATGTCCACTGTCAGAAGCAAAAGCCCTGGCAGAAAAAAGGATTGATTCTCGCACCGCCCACTAAATGTCGAGACGAGTCGGAATAGTGAGAACGGCGACCTGATGAGAAGGAAGGAACACGAATGGTGTTTTGCCAGAAGGTGCAAGCTCCACAACCAATGCCTTCCAAGATCAATCTCCTGTTCGATCTTTCGAAAGATTTGTCCTGTGAAGAAATACTTGCTAAGCCCATCGGACATATTTGCGGTCAAGACTGAGACCGTTTCGCCTTCCTGATCCGTTTCTCCACGGAACAGAAAAACCCTCGGAAACAGAATTTGGATGGTTGAAACGATGCCCCAACACTTTTGGGCCATCGTCCGAATGCGAACTCGCAGTTTCAGCAGATGAAAGGTCTTCATGGCTCAGCTACCCCTTGATCATACAATCAGAGATCCACAGCGCCAAGGACCAAGAAGAATGACCCGAGCAATAAGCGTCTGGTTGCTCTAGTTGTGGGAGGGACGTTGATCTGGTGGCCCGGCGATCGCTGTGGACAAATGGTTTGCAGCGGCTCTATGTGTTGAGCGCGGCCGGCTGGTCGACTTTCAAGGCCGTCCCGCAGGACGTCGTCCTAGTCAACATGCAGTCGGCTACATCACAGAACGGGAATCCAATAGTGTTGCGAACCAAATAATCGAGGCCTTTGAGAATGGAGAAAGGATCCGGACGAAGTGCAGAGAGATGGTGCTGAGGGAATTCAGCCAAACAGGTGTCGCTGTTAGATATGCCCAAATCTTTGAGAAAGCCCTAGGCGTCTGAGCTTCTCCGGCATGTTGACTATTGTTTCGAGATTGGCCAAATGAACAGCAAGTTGGGGACATTCGCCCCCTGAACACAGACCTCGGAATCTACAGTACTGTTTTCGAAAACCGCAATTCGGCGTTCAACCATGGCTCCTATGAGAAAAAAGGCCGTGTTGTGGGGCAAGGCATGAGCTGATTGGTTCTTGCGGACATCCTTGCTGCTAGACAAGAATATTCCCGAGATCTATATGGCCGCTGTACAGCTCATCGGTCAACGGAAATGTGCTGGATCAAGTAGTTTCGCGCTCTCCAGTCGAGAACCGCCACGTTCCTATTTGGTCCGAAGGATAGATCGCCCATGAAAGCAAGGCAATGTCTGTCCATGCAGTCGTCCTTGTCTTGCTAGCAATTACATGAATCGCATAGGATGTGCTGGAAATCATGCCTGCAGGCATGTCATGGGATACTCCTGGAATAATGGGGGTCCTTCGACTGACCGTAAGGCCCGATCCTGCCAGCCCTCTGAAGATAAAGAAGCTTGATCGCTTGCTTCCGTTGGAGTTGTACACTCCCCAGTTCCCGTCGCTTGTATCCACAGGGCTAAACCAGACGTAAGCCTTGACTTGTGGCCAGTTGGCGCTGGCCATATCGTATGACGCCTTCATGTACTCCGCTTGCTGTTCCTCTGTCACCCCTCCCCAGTGGCTCCAATTCATAGCCCAAGCCAGTTCTGTGAACCAGACATCCTTCTCTTGGTCTCCATTCGCTGCCATGACGCCCAAGACTTTTCCAACCGTTGGATAGAATTCCTTTTCGGGCGTCCCGGTTAGTCGTGGGTCGTATGGATTGGAATACGGGTGTAAGGAGAGTATGTCAAAGTAGGGTCTCGCACCTAGATTGTAGAGAACGGTGACGTACTGATAGTCAGCGCCGCTCACAACACCTCCAAGTACTTTCGCAGAAGGACTAGCAGTCTTTATGGCTTGGTAGGATGCTTGCAGGAGAGTCACGTAGTCCTGGGTGGTTCCCAGCCAGTACGTATTGAGGTTCGGTTCGTTCCAGATCTCCCAGTAGCCTACTCTGTCTTTGTACCTGCTCACGACTGCCATGAGATAGTCCTTGTATCCCTGAATATCCGTCGGGGGCGTCCGCCAGAAGTCTTCTCCCGAATCTGGGGGAGCTGCCCATGGTGCAGTGTTCTCCAGAACCACCAGTATCTTCTCGGGGTTGGCTCTGCTGGCGACGGTCCCCACAATGTAGTCCATCACGTCCCATCTGAACGTTCCTTTGCTTGGTTCGACCACATCCCACCGGAACGCCACTCTAGCCACTCGGGCACTAAGCTCTGCGGCGTGATCACAGCCCATTTCAAATGTGACATCGGGTATCTTCGACGGATACCAGTTGCCGAACCAGGTGCCTATTCCCAGATCCATCCTAGCCTTGTTATCCTGAGCAACGTTTAGAGAAGAACCATATACTGGTCGTAAAGCGCCGGCTAAGGCAATCGCAACCATTGTGCCCGCTAATAGAATCCCGAGGCCGTATTTTCTATACCACATCGCAATGGCATTCTATAAATCGTCGGCTTCAGCCTGTTCAATCATCTGTCACTCAGCAGAAAGGACACTGGTGACAGATTGTTGGCGACAAATGTGAGTCCTAGAACGGCAGAGAAAGCTGCGGTCCTTGAAAGGTTCCGGGATGAAGTGGCGAACGAGTCTCTCAAATCCATACGAAGGAGGTGCGGTGCTGGATTCAGCAGTTCCAGCAGCAAGTTCTACCACGCTCCAATACGTTGGTTTTGGCTCGCAGTTGCCACTCACAGAGGAGTGGGGCATCGCAACTCCGACGCGGTGGGTCAATACATCGAGTTGTATTGCATCTGCGAAGAACATGAATCGGCGTTTCTCTTGTTCAGTACGCTTACGCGCGGGGAGAAGAAACCGAGCAGCAGAACCTGACCGAAGACCTCGCACTGCACACTAACGTTTGCCGCTGTGTAGCACTACGTAATGGGTCACGTACAACACCGTGGCGTTTGCTGTGAAAACCACGTAGACCCTATCCGGAGGCAGCAACCCACCCAAGATATTGATAAAGAAAATGTAGGTCTGCCCCGTGAATGGCATCAGCACGAGGAACTTGTTCGGCCCGGCTCCCAGCCAGTTCACGTTCACGCTAGGACCGATTAGAGATGGATAGACCTGCAATTCCTTCATGTCGATTGCGATTGGCCACGGTCCGCGGTTTCGCAATTCCAGCGCGAAACAAGCTGACCCAGCGGGACATTCAGTGTTCATGCTGGAGTTAGCAGTCAAGGCAGAACGTAATCAGGACTTTCTATGAAAATCGGGAAGGCTGCCCATAGGAGTACTACGCAGAGAACTGTGATACCGACAACAGTTCTTGACCAATTCGGCCGTCCAGTTGCGCGATGTTTCCTGGAGGATTTTCTCCTAGTCCTCGTCGCTTTGTGGGTTTTCTTGCTCACGATTACCAGCGAGTTACATCTGTAGGCGCGTCTGTCTTCTTCTTTGCTATATGTGAAACAGAGTACCTGTTCTCGTGGGGCGTTCATGGAATGGGATAATCATCACTACTTCAGTAATCAGGCGTTGAGTGAGGAGAGATTCAAACAGTCGGCCACAGACACAGAACGCGAGATAAACCAGCCTTTTTTCTCATGAAACACAGCGCGATCCGCGGCGATCAGGATTAGGCGAGGGATGGTAGACGAGATCGCTCATGGCAATAGGCAATCATTCTGTCACCCAACACCCTCTGGGCGAGTGACAAAACTGTCTTTGGCGCGAGAACCCCTAGCCCTCATCGAGTCATGTAGGCACAATGCTGTCATTGTTGTTGAGGTGAACATATAGAGGGCATCGAGCGTTAATGATCCGCGTGGACTCGTCACTGAGATATCTGGCAATTGTTCTATTGATCGCATTCTACACGCTGAGGTTCCCCGTCTTCGCTGCCTCTTCAGATCTCGCGGTTATCGATATATGGCTTGAGAAGGCCTCAGCTCCGGGCGTCCCAGTAACCGGAACGGACTTGGCCCCCAACGAGTCATTCATCATAGTCGCGAGTATCACGAACCTCGGACAAGAGACGGCGAACGGATACTACCTGGACGTCTACTATGACAGCGACTACGGCCGCGGCGGGCCGGACAACATTGCTCCAGCCGAGGTTCAGGAATGGTATGTCGGCCCCCTCACAGCCCTGGAGGGCCAGCACACTACGCATTGGGTCGTAAACCCTGATCTTCAGATTGCGGAACTTAACGAACAGAACAACCAGAAACAGTACATCTTCAACATTGGACAACTCATTACGAACTCGACCACAACTGTTTCATCAACTTCGTTGGTCTCAACTGAGACAACTTCAACGAACACTACTACAACAGCAACTACAACAGCAACGGCATCGAGCACGACAAGCTCAACCGCAACAATCACTTCATGGTCCTCAACAAATCAGACATCACCAACTACAACGACAACTACAACGTCCTCGACAAGCAACTCATCATCCAGTACCGTTTCTCAAACGCAGTCTTCAACTCAGTCCCCTACGAGTCAAACCACTCAGACATCTGGAACGACCACCTCCTCAGGCTCCACTACGAACACGACAATGTTCTCGTCAACTTCGACTCCGTCCCCTACGACTCAAACCCCAAATTCAACCATGACATCCTATACAAGTACGACAAATACAGTACCCTCTACGACAGAAACTACAACAGGTACGACAACTTCCTCAACAACGCCAACAACAACGGCAACTACGTCTTCTTCGACAACTCAGACATCCTCTTCAACAACAAGTTCAGCGTTTGATTTTTCACTGTCTATTCCCAGCGGAATTACCGTTACTCAGGGTGGTTCAAGTCAAAACACTGTTCAGGTAAGCTTGGTAAGCGGGTCCACCGAACCCGTTAGCTTATCCTGTACGAGCGGGCTCCCCAATGGAGGTTCGTGTAGTTTTAATCCTCAGTTAGGTAGCCCAACTTTCTCCACAACTCTAACCGTCAGCGCGTCGTCCTCCACGCCCGCGGGCTCTTATCCGATTATTGTGACCGCGACCGGCGGGGGTATCACTCACACAGGAACATTCACTTTATCGGTTACCACCGGTCAAATCACACTGACTGTTAACTATTCAATCATAGGCGGAGGGAGCCCAACTGCTCCTGTTTTCCATTACGTTCTGAACGGTGCAGCAAAATCCTTGACGCTCAGTGTGACGCCCAAACAGGTGCTCGTGGACGCCGGAACTACTTGGTCAGTTACTTCTAACCCGCTAGGTAGGTCAAGCTCATCCCAACGCTGGTACTCGAACCAGGCATTAACCGGCGCAACATCCTCGACAACGATAACGTTCGTTTTCTATCGCCAGACGTTGCAGACATTATCATACTCAGTGAACGGCGGCGGTTCAGGATACTCACCGCCCACATTCAAGGCGAATCAGTTTGGCTCACCCACCCCAGTTACCCTGACGACCACGCCGACAGGCTACTGGTTTGATTACGGTTCCAGTTGGACGCTTGCTTCGAGTCCTCTATCCGGCTCCAGTACGAGTGAGAGATGGTTCACTACTCATACGACTAGTGGACTGATACGTGGCGGCAGCACAAGTTCATTCACGTATCAACACCAATTCTACTTGACGATGCAAGTGAACCCCTCCGGAGCAGGGTCTACTACGCCCAGCAGCGGATGGTACAACGCGGGCCAGAAGGTAACGATTAAGGCTACGGCGAAGATCGGCCACACATTCAAATCTTGGATAGGCACCGGGACCGGAAGCTATACTGGAACCAACATTTCACCAACAATCACTATGAACTCAGCAATCACCGAAACCGCGAACTTCACTTGATTTACTGAACGTGCGCGAGCGGGGGGAAGGAGTAAGCATGCGCTAGACGATTCTATGCGCATGTTCATAGGATTGAATGTCCACAAGAATTACCAGTAACGTCACTTCTTCGCAGCTCCAAATGCTTTGTGCAAGCGTATGTAACCTATCAACGCCTCATGACAGGCCCCGTGCGAATCGTCAGCACCGTTCCGGTAATCTCATCCCAACGCATTCTCGGCTGGGACAGCTTCGAAGAAGCCATCGGAGCATCTCTTGCTACCTACCTAGAGCCCTCACGAGAACAGCTACATCGAAGAGGATGGTCTGCTTTCAGACGGTGACTCATGATGTTATTGGATAGTTGTGAGGGTCTGTGAGAAGTGGAAACAAGGCTCGGAGGGCGCCATTAAGAATCGCCAGGAATAGTACACACAGGAATATTGTGGTGACGACCATAGCAGTGCGGGACCGCCCTAGTCTATTGTTCAGGTTTTGTCCCAGCGAGAAGATTCCAGCAGCGACAGGAATCTGAAAAGGTGTTAGGAAAATCGCCCTGAATAATTGAGTTTCTCTTCGACCGGCCAGCAGAGGAGTATACTCCATTGGAGCGGCCGCTATGGTGGCCAGACTTTGCTGCTATTCAAGCAATCCGACTGTGCTTCCGATCTCCAGCCTTCCAACTCTGACATCGACAACGCGTGCGCCCCCCTTCATCCGAGGACGGGGGATCTAGATATCCTTATTATTCTGGATTATCCGGATAATGAAGGTAACCTTGACTACAATCCTCGTGAAGAATGTGCCGGAAGGGTTGCTTCGGGAGCTAAAGAAACTCAAGGCCGATCTCGGCTGTAAAACCTGGGCAGAACTCCTAGCGAAGTTCGTCGAGTCCGAAAGAACAATCTCGCTAAGCGAAGAGAGGCTGAATGAAATGAGGACTGGTGTGCAGGGCTTCCTGAAACTTCGAAGCGCGGTCTCGGACAAGTGGATCGGCCCTCCCGGCGTTCTTGAGGAAACGAGAAAGTCGAGAAGCCATGGCCCATCCTAGTCGCATCCTTACCTTGGATTCCAACGTGATGATCGCCGCTCTCAAACGGGATGAATCTCACAGCGACCGTTGCGCAGAAATACTAAGGAACGTTCCGAACCGATTTATCCTCTCAGAGCCCAGCATCATCTACCAAGAGGTCTGCGGAACGCTCGCAAAGAGGGTTGGAGTAGAGGTAGCCGACGAGGCCAAGAGGCAGCTTGACCTGATTATCCATCCGAACCTCCTCGCCAACTGTAATAGAGCCTTCTGCATCTTGGCGTACCCACTCTGCCCCACATATGATATCTACGCCGTCGATGCGCTGTATCTCAAAACCGCGTTAGATAACCGCGCTGTCTTAGTGTCATTGGACAAGGAAGATTTCATAGACAAAGTGAACTCCAAGAGACCAAACATCGAGGCATATCACGCATCTCAGTTTCCATACTGATCAGAAAATGAACCAATCAGCTTCAAAGCTGTCCCCATTCAGATGACTTCCGCGACAACTGGACAGACGAAAGAGTACCTCCACATACCCGTGTCTGCGATCTCGTGCGGTGAATATCGCGCGGAGATTCAAATCACAAAGGACACTCCGACTGGTCAGGTTTGGGTCTACGTCAAGGCGCAGAGCCTACAGGGTTCAGTCTACGGCAGGCCTGTATCAGGCCCATCGATCGACACAAGCTCCGAGCAGACGGAAGACACAAGCGGCTTCTCACAGGTGCAAATCGCCAACTCACCCACTCAACTCCCAGTAGCCTTCGAACTGCTCCTCATCATCCCAGCACTTGCTGCTGTTCTGATGGTCTCGTACACGATCAGATACCGCAAACGCGAGTCAACTTCACGCCACTGAACTACCCTTACCCTATCACAGAACGGCCGGCATGAATATTGGAAATCACACCACATCGCGCCTGAAGAACAGATGTCTTTCTGCGCTCTCTGATCGCGACTGCCACAATTCAATAGCATTTGCGGTCTCTTTCCATTCGCATAGCCGACCATGGTACCAATCCATGGAGCGGCTGAACACAATATCAGAGAGGCAAAAGGCAAAAAGCCGCTTCGTACGAGACACATCTGCTAGATGTCTTTGAACGAAAAAACCTGATAAGGGCTACTTGACCTTTCACATGCGAATCCCTGAGCTCATGCGCACGGGGTGTTGCTAGAGATCTGCAGTCTCCCGATCATCTCTGCCGCCAGAGCTATCTCTTGTTCACGTGTAGTCTCATCTGATCAAGTATGATACTCACTTGTCTGCCTTCCGCGCTCTTCTAATCGCGACATCTCCGGACTCTACTTATAACTGGTAGACGTCGCGGAGTCTCATGTTGATCTCTCTTCGGAGGGCTTCTCCGACCTCTCCGATTTCGCCCACTATGAGATCCTTTGATACCGTTGCAATCTTGTCCAGCTTTATGACGGAACTTCTCTTGAGTCCTGTGCGCCTGAACTCTTTGTGGTCCTCCGGAACCAAGATGTCCGTGCTCGAGGGCGTCAGCGGTGTCCTCGATGATATGAACGCGACAACGCAGTCTCTCTCTCCTTGCATTAGCACTAGGGCTGGTCTCAGCTTCGTGCTTGTCAAGTCCGTGAAGGGGAACGGTATGAGAACTAGTTTGCCCTTCACCTGTACGCGACCTTCACGTCCTTCGAGGAGTAGAGGTCCGGTTCGCTTGCAAGGAAATCCTTGAGAGCACGCTCTGAGAGACTCATCATCCCCAGTGTTTCTCGTTCCTGAATGAGTGCGTCAAGTTTCATGTTGAGCTCTCCCAGCATGTTCTTGATCTCCTTAATCTCAACCTCTATAGTCAAATGGCGTCACCATCGTGCTGCACATGCGATTTGACCACGAGGGAATTTAGGTTTGCTATGCTCAACCTGCGTTTCGCTAGTGGACCTACAATATACGGCTCCCTCAGGATCCTCACGCAACCGACCCAGTTTCAAATCCCGAACCTCTCATCCTTCGACGGCCCATCATTACGGGAGATGGTTTAGCGATCTCCGCAGTCCTTCTTATCCCAACATTCACGGAACTCCTAATCAATCGTAGGAACCGAAAAGGCTGACGAAAAAGCTGCCCTGCCGCAGATTCTGCAAGAACGCAGCCCACAACAGTCAACAAAGACCCGCCAGCCAAGAACTGCGAGACTACCACCCTAACCAGCAGAGGAGTAGCGGGATACTACCTGAAACGGATGAGGTATCACCCAGATACTCCTCCCTGCCTGATAAGTGGGAATAATCGTTGAAAGAGCGCCGGAAGAAAGCCAGTAAAATCCTAGAGCAACCTTCTACAGTCTTCCGCGCAGACCGAGGACACAAGTGGCTTCTCGCAGGTCCAAATTGCCAACTCACCCACTCAACTCCCAGCAACCGTCAACCTCATCCTGATCGCACCAGCGCTCGCTGCTATTCTAGTAGTTTCAACGTACATCATCAAACGCCGCAAACAAGAATCAGCCGCAAGCTACTAACCCTACCCTACGACGGAACAACCGAGACGAATATTGGAAATCATGGTTCAGTTCCAAACAAACCGATTCTCAGCTTTGATTGCGGTTGCGCTGTTAGAATGTGTTAAGGTTCTTCTTCTTGCGATGAGGAGAGAGAGGCTGTCTAACCTTCTCTTCCCTCTTAGCGGTTGACGCGGATAATGGAGTAGCTTCAACCGCCTCTCTCAGTGAAATAGCCCATCAGCACGTCTTATTCTGCGGGATGTGGCTACGGCAAAGCCTGCATCTGATCTCAGCTCTCGCCCGAAGAAGAAACCTGAAGCAGATAGTTCCGTTCGGACAAGTGAAATCTACGCCTGGGCAAGCCAGCTAGCGTCCGAGAGTCGCAGGCCGGATTGGGTTCTTCAATGGTATGTGTGGCCAGACGCGGTTCTTGAGGCAATCCGTAAACTGGAAACGATGAGCGGAGGAATCGTTGGCCTTGTTGGGCTTCAGGGGGTCGGAAAGAGTAGCGCACTCCTTTCAATAATGACAAAAAAGATGCTTCTTCAGCACGAAGAGTATCGCAAGTCACACAAATCCGGTGAAGACCCCGATCTTGGAAAGGACATGATACGTTTCAAATGGCGCAGGCGATCGGAACTTCTGCCTAGCCTTCTGAACGGCACACACGAACTCTCCAAACTGTTCCGTCACGAATACTCAAAGACTCTTCTGGAGCATCTTGAAAGCAGGTTCAAGTTCCCCGTTATCTACCAATCTGAATTCCTGCAGGCCAGGGAGAATCCAGACACTCTGAACTTGGATTGGGCTGAGAAGACTATTGGAAGGAGACAGGCTGAGAGGTTGCGAGAACAGGTTTGGCTCAAGATAATTCTAGAGAAGAGGCTTCTCTTGATCGACACTCCCGACTATTCGAAGACAGATCGACGGTTGATGGCGAAGGATCTGGATGAGATATACTGGTTGTGGAATCTAATGTCTAAAGGGAGTACTAAACCCAACATTGTGATCGCGATTCAACGAGAGATGTTCCGCGATCACTTCTTTTTCGACAAGATGGGGAAGGTTGAGCTTGAACCGCTCCGGCCCGAGCAGATGGTTGAGGCTTATAGGAAGCGCTTCAAAGCAATTGAGCCGTTCACGGAGGATGCGCTTCTCACACTCGCAAGGATGAGCCGCGGAATCTTCCGACGCTTCCTAAGATACATCACGCTCACTCTCACACGTTGGGAGATTGAGAGGAAGGGCCCTATCGATACTGCGATCGTGAAGGAAGCGGTCACGGTTGCGAGGCTGGCTGAAGATATGGAGCTTGAACTCGTCGAACTATTTCCGAAGCAGAGCGGCCTGCGACTTCAAGCGGTTAGGTTACTGATGCTTCTTGAGGAATCCGGCCCGAGAAAGCAGAGTGAACTTTCGGAGGAGTTGAGCTTGGAGGCTTACGAGATGAGCAGACTTCTCGCGAAGCTGGAACTTCACCACTACATTACTCGTCGGCGAGAGGGAACTGACAAGGTGGTGTCACTCGGTACGCGTTGAGAAGACCACTTTATGTCAAATTCCACTTACGCTACCCCATCTGCCGGGGTGGTGGGTCACCGATTTTTTGAATTAGAGCTGCAACACCAACGGAGCTTCCCGGCAATCGTCAAGTGGTCATTCCCACTTCTTGTTCCCAACCTTTCTGCACCGCGAAAACTCACACGCTCAGCGCAAACATAAAGCCGAGCAAGGCAAAGCAGCAACCACGCTCATAGCCCACCGAAACTAACAGAAGGTCACTACTCTCTTGATAGAGCCATCTGGCGTCATGGCTTCAGTAATCCAAATGCGCGAGCGACATTTCTGATCTCCTGACATTCAACTGGATCCTTCGATATGCCTTCGAGATAGTTCCAGTCGATTGAGCTATACTTGGCGTTAACCAACGCTCGGACATCACTCACAAGGCCTGCGCGGTGCTTCATCAGAATTAGCATCTCAAGCTTCGCAACTTTGATAGGCGCGTTTTTTCTCGCGTAAACAATCACGGATTGGCTCGCAATATCGCCAACAGAGAACCCATTCAACGTTCCTTTGTAGATGTCGATCTTTATTCCGCGTGGAGTGTACCATTCGTTTGATATGGGGTCTTTCCAATACTTCAGTTGGAAAAGTCGTTCGTCATCGACATCACTTACAACTCCGACGACAACGTCCAGATCAGTCGTTGTCCGGAAAGCCCAGCCAAGGTGAGCTAAGGTTGCAGCCGCTCCAACGAAGACGGCACTAGGTATCTCAGCGTTTACACGCACGCATTCATCGCGTATGTTGGCCGATTTTGTCCGCACCCCGCGTATCTTGCTCCACTTTCCTCGCTAAGTTCAGAAGGAGATCCAAGTACCCAGAAGACTTGGTTATGTCAGGGTATCTCTTGCTTATGGCGATAGCGTCGATTATGCCTCGTCCTCCCAAGGCGAGACTGTCGTAGAATACTCGAAGAATAGGCTTAGAGAAGTCGCCAATTCGCGGCAGTAAGACAACTTTTCCTTTGGGGCTTTCCACGTAGCTGTTAGCTCTTAGAAGCTGGACCGCTCTTTCGAATAAATCTGGATAGAAGTAGAATGTGTCCGGCGTCTGGTAACCGGTAATCTCATGCGCCGCATAATCCAAAGTGGACATCCCGCCAAGTTCACTAAGAAGCTTCTTGGCTTTGTTGACCCCAGATTTTCCATTGTGAAGCCTGAATCTCTTTGCTTGCTTCAGTGCATGAAGGGATGGAAGGATGTGAGGGATAATCGTAGTCGGAAGGAAGACGCTATCACGTAGCGTAAATGCGCCTCTGTGGTAGGCAATAACAAAGCCGTTCTGTTCCAGTTCGGTTAGGTAGCGGTAAGCTGTTGGTCTTGATCTCCCAGTCGCATGGGCCAACTCATCCAGAGTATATGCTGCTTTCATGGGCAGGTTCGTCTGAATTGCAGTCAAAACGTGTAGACTCGGATGGTTGGTTTCCATTTTCATCACCCATACTATGGGTGACATGTATATAAATAATTATCATTTTTCAATAAATAGTTATAAAGACGGACCCCCTCACTACGTTTTCTTCGCTGTTGTTCTTCTTGTTCTCCTGATCCTTCTCGTTATCGTTGTGACCACTACATTACTCGTCGGCGAGAGGGAACCGATAAACTCGTCAGTTTACTGAAAAAGTAAGATCGAAACCTGATAAAACGCCCCGAAAAAGCCTCTTTTCTCAACAGACAGCTCATTATTTACATAAAAAAGCATTTCGAGGTACAAATATGGCGTAAAAAAGCCGAACATCGAGTGGGGGGAGGGCGGTGTCGCTATCGTCAATAGCGATGCAATATTGCAAGAAACACTGGTAGGAGCAGCACAAGAGTCAACCGTACTTTGGTTTTCTAGTACTAAAGATCCGCAAGCGCTTCACATTGAATTTGCGGACGCGAATCACTCTGTGTCCCAATGCCATCCCAGAGCGATTGTGGGAAGGAACTCGGTAAACTCGCAAAACAGCTCAATTCTCTTGGCTCAGGTAGGAATATGGGCATAAATAGGAATCCGTTTATATTGTAGGATTCGCCATCCCATTCTGATTCATCTTGGGTATCGTGGTGAAGGTTACAAGGAGGGGCCAGACGACACTTCCAGCAGAATACCGTACAAGACTCGGAATCAGTGAAGGCGACGATCTGCTAATCGAGGAGACTGAGCGAGGGCTGCTGGTCCGTCGCATACCTGACCTCCTAACGCTAGCCGGCGTGGACGCCGGGTATGGTACTCCCGAAGAAGCGAAGAAGGTAATCGACCGCATGAGAGAGGAGTACTAGGGAAAGCTTGGAGGTCATTGACTCAAGATTCCTGATGGAGTACTTCTTCTCAAAAGATGACGAATTCAAGTCGAAGGCGCCGAAGCGTTTGGCGCTTCTGGTTGAGAAGAGGACAGGCATATTGCCGACGATAGTCCTAACGGAGACCGTGCGCTACGTCTGCGAAAAGCGCGGAGCAGAAGAGGCATCGATCAGATACTTGGCACTTATCAGGAGCGGCCTCAAAGTCGCGGATCTTAACGGCGGGATCGCAAGAGACGCAGGTCTGTTGAAGTGCAGGCATCCGAATGTTCCGACAGGCGACTGTATTGTGGCATCGGTGGCTCGGGCAAACAAAGCCAAGATCCTCTCAGACGACAAACACTTCGATGAGATTAAGGGCACAATGAGAACCTGGTTGTAGGCAGCCAGGCGTAAATAGGCGCTGTAAGATATATCTTACTGGGCGCATCAGATGGCTCTGGAACTAACCAGGCTCTCACAGAAGGGACAGGTTGTAATCCCAACCGAGGTCAGGAGAAAGATGGGATTGAAAGGGGTACGAAGTTTCTCGTTGTCGGGTTAGAGGATGTTATAGTTCTGAGAAGGCTTCAGCTTCCAGAAAAGAAGGTGAGACTCAAGAAGCTTCTCGCTCAGACAAGGTTATGTGCGAAGACACATGGCCTGTCTGAAAAAGAGATCGAGAAACTCGTTCATTCTGTCAAAAAGTCGAGAAGCCATGGCCCATCCTAGTCGCATCCTGACCTTAGATTCAAACGTGATGATAGCCGCTCTCAAACGGGATGAATCTCACAGCGACCGTTGCGCAGAAATACTAAGGAACGTTCCGAACCGATTTATCCTCTCAGAGCCCAGCATCATCTACCAAGAGGTCTGCGGAACGCTCGCAAAGAGGGTTGGAGTAGAGGTAGCCGACGAGGCCAAGAGGCAGCTTGACCTGATTATCCATCCGAACCTCCTCGCCAACTGTAATAGAGCCTTCTGCATCTTGGCGTACCCACTCTGCCCCACATATGATATCTACGCCGTCGATGCGCTGTATCTCAAAACCGCGTTAGATAACCGCGCTGTCTTAGTGTCATTGGACAAGGAAGATTTCATAGACAAAGTGAACTCCAAGAGACCAAACATCGAGGCATATCACGCATCTCAGTTTCCATACTGATCAGAAAATGAACCAATCAGCTTCAAAGCTGTCCCCATTCAGATGACTTCCGCGACAACTGGACAGACGAAAGAGTACCTCCACATACCCGTGTCTGCGATCTCGTGCGGTGAATATCGCGCGGAGATTCAAATCACAAAGGACACTCCGACTGGTCAGGTTTGGGTCTACGTCAAGGCGCAGAGCCTACAGGGTTCAGTCTACGGCAGGCCTGTATCAGGCCCATCGATCGACACAAGCTCCGAGCAGACGGAAGACACAAGCGGCTTCTCACAGGTGCAAATCGCCAACTCACCCACTCAACTCCCAGTAGCCTTCGAACTGCTCCTCATCATCCCAGCACTTGCTGCTGTTCTGATGGTCTCGTACACGATCAGATACCGCAAACGCGAGTCAACTTCACGCCACTGAACTACCCTTACCCTATCACAGAACGGCCGGCATGAATATTGGAAATCACACCACATCGCGCCTGAAGAACAGATGTCTTTCTGCGCTCTCTGATCGCGACTGCCACAATTCAATAGCATTTGCGGTCTCTTTCCATTCGCATAGCCGACCATGGTACCAATCCATGGAGCGGCTGAACACAATATCAGAGAGGCAAAAGGCAAAAAGCCGCTTCGTACGAGACACATCTGCTAGATGTCTTTGAACGAAAAAACCTGATAAGGGCTACTTGACCTTTCACATGCGAATCCCTGAGCTCATGCGCACGGGGTGTTGCTAGAGATCTGCAGTCTCCCGATCATCTCTGCCGCCAGAGCTATCTCTTGTTCACGTGTAGTCTCATCTGATCAAGTATGATACTCACTTGTCTGCCTTCCGCGCTCTTCTAATCGCGACATCTCCGGACTCTACTTATAACTGGTAGACGTCGCGGAGTCTCATGTTGATCTCTCTTCGGAGGGCTTCTCCGACCTCTCCGATTTCGCCCACTATGAGATCCTTTGATACCGTTGCAATCTTGTCCAGCTTTATGACGGAACTTCTCTTGAGTCCTGTGCGCCTGAACTCTTTGTGGTCCTCCGGAACCAAGATGTCCGTGCTCGAGGGCGTCAGCGGTGTCCTCGATGATATGAACGCGACAACGCAGTCTCTCTCTCCTTGCATTAGCACTAGGGCTGGTCTCAGCTTCGTGCTTGTCAAGTCCGTGAAGGGGAACGGTATGAGAACTAGTTTGCCCTTCACCTGTACGCGACCTTCACGTCCTTCGAGGAGTAGAGGTCCGGTTCGCTTGCAAGGAAATCCTTGAGAGCACGCTCTGAGAGACTCATCATCCCCAGTGTTTCTCGTTCCTGAATGAGTGCGTCAAGTTTCATGTTGAGCTCTCCCAGCATGTTCTTGATCTCCTTAATCTCAACCTCTATAGTCAAATGGCGTCACCATCGTGCTGCACATGCGATTTGACCACGAGGGAATTTAGGTTTGCTATGCTCAACCTGCGTTTCGCTAGTGGACCTACAATATACGGCTCCCTCAGGATCCTCACGCAACCGACCCAGTTTCAAATCCCGAACCTCTCATCCTTCGACGGCCCATCATTACGGGAGATGGTTTAGCGATCTCCGCAGTCCTTCTTATCCCAACATTCACGGAACTCCTAATCAATCGTAGGAACCGAAAAGGCTGACGAAAAAGCTGCCCTGCCGCAGATTCTGCAAGAACGCAGCCCACAACAGTCAACAAAGACCCGCCAGCCAAGAACTGCGAGACTACCACCCTAACCAGCAGAGGAGTAGCGGGATACTACCTGAAACGGATGAGGTATCACCCAGATACTCCTCCCTGCCTGATAAGTGGGAATAATCGTTGAAAGAGCGCCGGAAGAAAGCCAGTAAAATCCTAGAGCAACCTTCTACAGTCTTCCGCGCAGACCGAGGACACAAGTGGCTTCTCGCAGGTCCAAATTGCCAACTCACCCACTCAACTCCCAGCAACCGTCAACCTCATCCTGATCGCACCAGCGCTCGCTGCTATTCTAGTAGTTTCAACGTACATCATCAAACGCCGCAAACAAGAATCAGCCGCAAGCTACTAACCCTACCCTACGACGGAACAACCGAGACGAATATTGGAAATCATGGTTCAGTTCCAAACAAACCGATTCTCAGCTTTGATTGCGGTTGCGCTGTTAGAATGTGTTAAGGTTCTTCTTCTTGCGATGAGGAGAGAGAGGCTGTCTAACCTTCTCTTCCCTCTTAGCGGTTGACGCGGATAATGGAGTAGCTTCAACCGCCTCTCTCAGTGAAATAGCCCATCAGCACGTCTTATTCTGCGGGATGTGGCTACGGCAAAGCCTGCATCTGATCTCAGCTCTCGCCCGAAGAAGAAACCTGAAGCAGATAGTTCCGTTCGGACAAGTGAAATCTACGCCTGGGCAAGCCAGCTAGCGTCCGAGAGTCGCAGGCCGGATTGGGTTCTTCAATGGTATGTGTGGCCAGACGCGGTTCTTGAGGCAATCCGTAAACTGGAAACGATGAGCGGAGGAATCGTTGGCCTTGTTGGGCTTCAGGGGGTCGGAAAGAGTAGCGCACTCCTTTCAATAATGACAAAAAAGATGCTTCTTCAGCACGAAGAGTATCGCAAGTCACACAAATCCGGTGAAGACCCCGATCTTGGAAAGGACATGATACGTTTCAAATGGCGCAGGCGATCGGAACTTCTGCCTAGCCTTCTGAACGGCACACACGAACTCTCCAAACTGTTCCGTCACGAATACTCAAAGACTCTTCTGGAGCATCTTGAAAGCAGGTTCAAGTTCCCCGTTATCTACCAATCTGAATTCCTGCAGGCCAGGGAGAATCCAGACACTCTGAACTTGGATTGGGCTGAGAAGACTATTGGAAGGAGACAGGCTGAGAGGTTGCGAGAACAGGTTTGGCTCAAGATAATTCTAGAGAAGAGGCTTCTCTTGATCGACACTCCCGACTATTCGAAGACAGATCGACGGTTGATGGCGAAGGATCTGGATGAGATATACTGGTTGTGGAATCTAATGTCTAAAGGGAGTACTAAACCCAACATTGTGATCGCGATTCAACGAGAGATGTTCCGCGATCACTTCTTTTTCGACAAGATGGGGAAGGTTGAGCTTGAACCGCTCCGGCCCGAGCAGATGGTTGAGGCTTATAGGAAGCGCTTCAAAGCAATTGAGCCGTTCACGGAGGATGCGCTTCTCACACTCGCAAGGATGAGCCGCGGAATCTTCCGACGCTTCCTAAGATACATCACGCTCACTCTCACACGTTGGGAGATTGAGAGGAAGGGCCCTATCGATACTGCGATCGTGAAGGAAGCGGTCACGGTTGCGAGGCTGGCTGAAGATATGGAGCTTGAACTCGTCGAACTATTTCCGAAGCAGAGCGGCCTGCGACTTCAAGCGGTTAGGTTACTGATGCTTCTTGAGGAATCCGGCCCGAGAAAGCAGAGTGAACTTTCGGAGGAGTTGAGCTTGGAGGCTTACGAGATGAGCAGACTTCTCGCGAAGCTGGAACTTCACCACTACATTACTCGTCGGCGAGAGGGAACTGACAAGGTGGTGTCACTCGGTACGCGTTGAGAAGACCACTTTATGTCAAATTCCACTTACGCTACCCCATCTGCCGGGGTGGTGGGTCACCGATTTTTTGAATTAGAGCTGCAACACCAACGGAGCTTCCCGGCAATCGTCAAGTGGTCATTCCCACTTCTTGTTCCCAACCTTTCTGCACCGCGAAAACTCACACGCTCAGCGCAAACATAAAGCCGAGCAAGGCAAAGCAGCAACCACGCTCATAGCCCACCGAAACTAACAGAAGGTCACTACTCTCTTGATAGAGCCATCTGGCGTCATGGCTTCAGTAATCCAAATGCGCGAGCGACATTTCTGATCTCCTGACATTCAACTGGATCCTTCGATATGCCTTCGAGATAGTTCCAGTCGATTGAGCTATACTTGGCGTTAACCAACGCTCGGACATCACTCACAAGGCCTGCGCGGTGCTTCATCAGAATTAGCATCTCAAGCTTCGCAACTTTGATAGGCGCGTTTTTTCTCGCGTAAACAATCACGGATTGGCTCGCAATATCGCCAACAGAGAACCCATTCAACGTTCCTTTGTAGATGTCGATCTTTATTCCGCGTGGAGTGTACCATTCGTTTGATATGGGGTCTTTCCAATACTTCAGTTGGAAAAGTCGTTCGTCATCGACATCACTTACAACTCCGACGACAACGTCCAGATCAGTCGTTGTCCGGAAAGCCCAGCCAAGGTGAGCTAAGGTTGCAGCCGCTCCAACGAAGACGGCACTAGGTATCTCAGCGTTTACACGCACGCATTCATCGCGTATGTTGGCCGATTTTGTCCGCACCCCGCGTATCTTGCTCCACTTTCCTCGCTAAGTTCAGAAGGAGATCCAAGTACCCAGAAGACTTGGTTATGTCAGGGTATCTCTTGCTTATGGCGATAGCGTCGATTATGCCTCGTCCTCCCAAGGCGAGACTGTCGTAGAATACTCGAAGAATAGGCTTAGAGAAGTCGCCAATTCGCGGCAGTAAGACAACTTTTCCTTTGGGGCTTTCCACGTAGCTGTTAGCTCTTAGAAGCTGGACCGCTCTTTCGAATAAATCTGGATAGAAGTAGAATGTGTCCGGCGTCTGGTAACCGGTAATCTCATGCGCCGCATAATCCAAAGTGGACATCCCGCCAAGTTCACTAAGAAGCTTCTTGGCTTTGTTGACCCCAGATTTTCCATTGTGAAGCCTGAATCTCTTTGCTTGCTTCAGTGCATGAAGGGATGGAAGGATGTGAGGGATAATCGTAGTCGGAAGGAAGACGCTATCACGTAGCGTAAATGCGCCTCTGTGGTAGGCAATAACAAAGCCGTTCTGTTCCAGTTCGGTTAGGTAGCGGTAAGCTGTTGGTCTTGATCTCCCAGTCGCATGGGCCAACTCATCCAGAGTATATGCTGCTTTCATGGGCAGGTTCGTCTGAATTGCAGTCAAAACGTGTAGACTCGGATGGTTGGTTTCCATTTTCATCACCCATACTATGGGTGACATGTATATAAATAATTATCATTTTTCAATAAATAGTTATAAAGACGGACCCCCTCACTACGTTTTCTTCGCTGTTGTTCTTCTTGTTCTCCTGATCCTTCTCGTTATCGTTGTGACCACTACATTACTCGTCGGCGAGAGGGAACCGATAAACTCGTCAGTTTACTGAAAAAGTAAGATCGAAACCTGATAAAACGCCCCGAAAAAGCCTCTTTTCTCAACAGACAGCTCATTATTTACATAAAAAAGCATTTCGAGGTACAAATATGGCGTAAAAAAGCCGAACATCGAGTGGGGGGAGGGCGGTGTCGCTATCGTCAATAGCGATGCAATATTGCAAGAAACACTGGTAGGAGCAGCACAAGAGTCAACCGTACTTTGGTTTTCTAGTACTAAAGATCCGCAAGCGCTTCACATTGAATTTGCGGACGCGAATCACTCTGTGTCCCAATGCCATCCCAGAGCGATTGTGGGAAGGAACTCGGTAAACTCGCAAAACAGCTCAATTCTCTTGGCTCAGGTAGGAATATGGGCATAAATAGGAATCCGTTTATATTGTAGGATTCGCCATCCCATTCTGATTCATCTTGGGTATCGTGGTGAAGGTTACAAGGAGGGGCCAGACGACACTTCCAGCAGAATACCGTACAAGACTCGGAATCAGTGAAGGCGACGATCTGCTAATCGAGGAGACTGAGCGAGGGCTGCTGGTCCGTCGCATACCTGACCTCCTAACGCTAGCCGGCGTGGACGCCGGGTATGGTACTCCCGAAGAAGCGAAGAAGGTAATCGACCGCATGAGAGAGGAGTACTAGGGAAAGCTTGGAGGTCATTGACTCAAGATTCCTGATGGAGTACTTCTTCTCAAAAGATGACGAATTCAAGTCGAAGGCGCCGAAGCGTTTGGCGCTTCTGGTTGAGAAGAGGACAGGCATATTGCCGACGATAGTCCTAACGGAGACCGTGCGCTACGTCTGCGAAAAGCGCGGAGCAGAAGAGGCATCGATCAGATACTTGGCACTTATCAGGAGCGGCCTCAAAGTCGCGGATCTTAACGGCGGGATCGCAAGAGACGCAGGTCTGTTGAAGTGCAGGCATCCGAATGTTCCGACAGGCGACTGTATTGTGGCATCGGTGGCTCGGGCAAACAAAGCCAAGATCCTCTCAGACGACAAACACTTCGATGAGATTAAGGGCACAATGAGAACCTGGTTGTAGGCAGCCAGGCGTAAATAGGCGCTGTAAGATATATCTTACTGGGCGCATCAGATGGCTCTGGAACTAACCAGGCTCTCACAGAAGGGACAGGTTGTAATCCCAACCGAGGTCAGGAGAAAGATGGGATTGAAAGGGGTACGAAGTTTCTCGTTGTCGGGTTAGAGGATGTTATAGTTCTGAGAAGGCTTCAGCTTCCAGAAAAGAAGGTGAGACTCAAGAAGCTTCTCGCTCAGACAAGGTTATGTGCGAAGACACATGGCCTGTCTGAAAAAGAGATCGAGAAACTCGTTCATTCTGTCAAAAAGTCGAGAAGCCATGGCCCATCCTAGTCGCATCCTGACCTTGGATTCAAACGTGATGATAGCCGCTCTCAAACGGGATGAATCTCACAGCGACCGTTGCGCAGAAATACTAAGGAAC
>Ga0315280_10000968_pt1 | contig 51397 bp, 71 predicted proteins | sample YL17G06_40_MG_FD_203697 | JGI IMG/M metagenome (GOLD analysis project Ga0315280, IMG submission 203697) | Sediment microbial communities from Yellowstone Lake, YNP, Wyoming, USA - YL17G06_40 | ecosystem: Environmental > Aquatic > Freshwater > Lake > Sediment | place: USA: Wyoming | collected... | reverse complement strand
TAAAGGAAGGCAAAGCTGATTAGCTGTACAATATATCTCAGAGAGATATGGGTTACTATTCTGAAGCAAGGAAAGCCCGTCTTACATCGAAGGATTATCTTGAGATGCTTGGTGGAAAACTGGGCTTTCCACAAGGGACCCTCTACAATCTATGTCTCGCGGCGGTAAAGTCGAGGGTTGAGGTCAAGGAGGGGGTCACAGTGACTTATCGAGGGGTGACTATAAGGCAGAAACGTCAAGGTGCCCATAAATTTCTTCAACTGCCCAAGACAGTATTTCTTATAGAGTTTGGAGTGGCCAAGACTGGAAAACAATATGACCAGGTGGTTCAAGTTTAGTTGGATCTATAAGCATGCTTGTGAAGAGTACTGACTTCTCAAAGAAAGTGAAAGCTTCAGACGCCATCAAAAAAGGTGACGTTCTGACCACAACCATAGAGCCTGTGTAATACGTCACCTCTTAAGACCTGATTGGCGAAGACTTAGTATTCGGCTTAACTCTCAATGCAGGCTCCATATTCGATTCATAGGAATGGATATGAACTTTAGAGTTTATAGCGCGCCTTGGCGCACGCTAACGTAACGACTTGCCAGCGTATGGTAAAATTTCACGTAGAAACTTGATGACATTTATGTCTTCATCTATGCATTTCCTAAAGTATCGGCAAGGAGCTGAGCCCTGATGAACAGGTGGAGCTTTTCGAGAACGAGATAAAGAAGGTGAGAGAGACCGAGAAAGATCCACAGATCGTCGTGAAGGAGGAGGAGCTCGAATCCTACCTCAAGGACGGATGGCAGTTCGTGTCGGTATTACCATCGCAGAAGATACTAATCAGGAAGTAGCAGAGGTTTAACTCCCTCCTCTAGACTCTAAGAGAAGCTCCTTCTATAGATTACTTAATCCCCAGTTTTTCAGCCTGAGCTGTCAGCTGGTTGTATCTGTCGTTAAGGTCTCTGCGTGCCTGCTTAAAGATCCCATCTGTTATGGCAAGTTGAATTAGATCTCCGAAGAATTTCCCTGTCCACTTATATCGACGTGTATGCCCGCAATGGGGGGGTTTTGAAGGCAGCTGTGATAAGAGTTGTAGTAGTTCTTGCCTACTCCTCGCAGCCATGGCTTCCTGTTCTTCTTTTGATTTTTGAGCCTCTTGCATCTGGCTGCCGTATTCATCAATACGTGTTTTCTCGCCCAGCAAATTCTCTCTCGCAGTTCTAATCTCTGTGAGTTTGGGGTCGAGCGCTGCCGGAGAGCTGCGCCAAGCGAACAGCAGTCCTGCAAAGAATAAAGGGAGGCCAAATGCTAAGAAATAAGGAGATACAAGGGCAACGAAGGAGACTGCCAGACCAAGAATTGCGATAGTTAGTCCAAAGACTCTCTTCTTGGAAAGAGAAACCTTCACGGTTTGGAGCGTCTTTTCTTGCTGCTTGAGCTGGCTGATGCGGCTCTCCGCATCTTTAAGGCTGCCTAATCGAGACTTCATGTCCTTTTCAATCTTATCGTGTCTCATGACATCAGATCTGGTTTCAGCCAGGTTATGCGCTTGCGAAGTTCCATTCCAGCCAACTCCGGGACGACCCGTTTACTGCAGGGAATGCTATCGAAAATATAAACCGCTGAAGATGAGATAAAAAAGGTGTGCGGTCCCTTTCTCGAGGGATCGTTTAGGTTCCGACTATGTAGATTACGAACGGCGAGTCTGCTGGTGATGCGTCTGCAAGGGCACCGGGGATGATATCGAAGACCACCGTTATCGTTATTGTTGAACCCGGCGCGATTGAATTGAAGGTCCATGCCGATGTCAGTGTTGGATCCTGCGGACCCTGCACCGGTCCGGTAGCGCCGGAACCAGTGAAAATCAATGACCCCTTCGATCCCGGACCTTCGAGATAGGCGTTGTCCCAGTAATAAAAGGCGATTGGGTTTAGGACAACGTTGCCGATGTTCATCACCTTCTTAACCAGAGCGTTATACCGTTTCTATGGTGACTTTGACCTTAGCAGCTTTCTTAGCCTCTTCGAGTATCACAATGTCACTTTGTCGGGCTGTATAATTGAATAGGCCTTCTAGGCTCTCCTTAGCGTCCTTCTTCACGTCCTTATTCAGTTCTATTGTGATCTCTCCTATTTTTCCCATCTTATTCTTCTCACCTCGTGCACCGTTCTCCTAAGGTATCCTTATAATTTTATTCTTTTGCCGGCTCTGTTTAGCCATAACGGTAAGAACATTTATATCGATGTCATTACCCTTATTATGACCGCGACTAGATCATGTCAGAAGGGGAAAAGAAGCCAGAGGAAGAGAAGCCGTGCGAAGAGAAAACCGAGGAGAAGCCTGCAGAAGAGAAGCCAGAGGAAAAGAAGCCAGAGGAGAAACCTGCAGAGTAGCAAGTTAATCCCTCAACGCCTGGAATCAGCAGGTAACGTGGGGTAAGTCCCCACTTCCCGTATTTTTATAAGGAGCTCTAACACAATTGTGACCGTGGTAAACTCGAAAGCCTCTAGATCTAGGCCAGCCGTTCACGTCTTGGTGGATGCGGAGAAGATTGCCTTGATCTCTGACTTTGAGCGTTCAGAGATCTTGCGCCTCTTGGATGAGTGCCCGATGACAGAAACCCAGCTCTCAGAGGTGTTTGGCTTAACTAAAGCATCGATTGGGTACCATCTTAACCTCTTGATTGAAGGCGGGCTGATAGAGACCGTCAGGACAGAGTTAGAAGAGCATGGTATCATGCAAAAGTATTACGCCTCAAAGGCGGCAGTGTTCATACCTGATTACGACCACATCCCAGCACAGATCAGGAAGCAATTCATCTACAGCAAGAAGGAGTGGCTAAGAGGTGTTCTTAGTGGATTAAGACTTTCTCGGAGAGGTAACAGGAGCCTCATGAAGACCAACACTGACACTATGGAAGAACTCTCTACAGATGTACTGAAGAAACTAACAGCTATTGGTAGGGCTTACGAAAAGGAGACCACTGACGACAGAGAACTCATTCTGTCCAAAATATACAGCAGAACGCTCGCGGAACTTGTGAGAGATCCCAAGTGGAGCGTCCACTTTGAAGAAATCCTTGAGATGAGCCCCCCAGGTGTAAAAAAGGTTCAACCCAGGCGGTAGATTAAGAAGCGCGCGGGCTAACTTTGTATCATCTTTTCGCTCTTCTCACGGTCGAAACTTGTAGGGAGCTTGCCTTCACGACGAACACGCCTCAAATCAAAGATGATCAGGAAGCTGTTCAGGAGGAGGTGGGGTATAGAGACCAGCTACAGGATGGTGAAAAAGTTCCTGGCAAAGACGACGTCGAAGCTATACAATCTGAGGAACTAAGAGAGATCGAAGTGAAGATTCATGACTTTGCTCTAAACTTAGACTTCTGTTGGAGATGCCTGTGAAGAAGAATCTGGCTGAGGGCATTCCTCACTGGGCCCGCCTTGAGCAGAATTCAGGGGGACTTGACGCCGAGGGCGAAGCGCGGGATGGTGGGGGCCGTCTTTAGGATCCTGAGCACTGGCATCGGCACGATAGGCTCGGTATTGGGCGGATACATATACGGCTTGGATTCGAAGTATCCATTCTGGATGGATGCGGTTCTTTCAGCTACAGCTATCCCGTTAATCACCGTCGAGGGAGAGGTCCTGGAGCAGCTCACGGCTGCCAGCGGGGGAGCCTCTTAGTCACCTCTCGGATGTCCAAGTTATCCAAGCCTCACGCATTAAGTTCTGGTATCCCTTCTAGTGAACGAAATTCCCCCTTTCTTCTCTTTTTTTATCATCATAAGAAGATAGCACACCAGCTAGGCCAAAGCGAAGCTTGTTTTTATAATCCTCGAGTTGTATGAAACTATAAATAAGCTACTTTGCCAAATACTGATGTGGTAGATGTATTGGACTGGCTTTAGTCTTCGTTAGCGTTTTCTCTAGCTCATCAAACATGGTGGGGGATGAATTGTCTTCTTGTTGGGGGATCAGGAGTTGCCTTTGAACTCTATGGAAAAAACGAGGTTGGACCCTTGAACAGGCTACCTCGTGACCCTAAGACTTGACAGAACCCTTCTTGGGAATATAACAACGCCTCATGTGCTGCCCTTGGTCGTCCTTTGTGGACTTGCCCTTGATGTAATGCGTAAAGTAAGTGTAAGTGTAGGAGTATACCTTGCCTATATTCTTGTATAACCTATGCTGCGTCTCCCTTATGACGTTGCCAATCTTCGGGGGTGAGATCGCCTCAGAATGGGAGTGGTTAGGTGTCCGCTCAGCATCAGAGCTTAAGCTCACTAGCGAACAGGCTTCTAGTTGGACAATTGTGTTGGATTGCTTGCCCCCAGGTTTCTAGGCTTATAAATTCAGAGAGGCCGAGATCACGACATGATAAACAAGAGGGCTGAGGAGAGGCGACTCAAGGGCGAGGTAAAGGCCGTTCTCTATGCCGAGTACTTGGCGGATTTTGTGTCTGGAGGAGACAAGGCTTGAAAAATTGCGTACAGTGCCGGCTTTGCGGCTACACAATACACTTACACCCGAAAGGCGAGAAGTGCCAGAGGATCATAAACGGCACCTGCCTAGATTGCCACTTTCTCGGGCCCAGAGCGTTATTTTCAAGGCCGGAGGAGGAGGACTTTTACCATGACTACTAAAACCGTGAGATCGGCCCCCTGGTATCGGTGCCCTCTCGCCATGAATGGGCTCTGTCCCTCGCATATTGTAAGTTCAAGGCTCCGCGAACGTCAATCGGTCTATTCATTGCGACCTCGGTTCTAGTTATCGTGACATTCATATATGCTTACTACACAAAGAAACTTTTCGAAGTCACAGATCAAACGAGAAGGGAGCAAATCAAGCCAAAAATCAAATCGTCGCTCCATTTCATAGGCCCAGTTTTTGCGGTCTTGCGTTGTCAGAACATAGGAAGAGGCTCAGCAAAGGAACTTGATGTGAATATCGAGTTCTATCCACAATCTGGGACATCAATCAGAACGTGGAAGGAACCCATTCTCTTACCACTAGAATTTAGAGACTTTTTATTGCCTTTCAAATCCCTTGATGATATTCAATCAAACATTGATTACATCATAGTTAAGGGAGAATGCAAAGATGCGTTTGATGCAAAGGAGATTATCTATGACCGATTAGATGTTAGAGAATACCTTGCTAATCTGAAGGCTGCCCATATAAGAGTTGTTGAAACAGCTGATGAATATTTGAAGTATATAGCCAAGAATACGGAAAAAATTGCTGGTTCGCTTGATGAAATTAAGCGCAAGTTGCCTTCTCATCCATATCAGTTCAAGCAGAAAGCACGACTACTATCGTCTTTTCACCCCGCTCATTTCCTTTGTGCAGAACCCTCCGCAGACCGTGAAGGAGGCTCTTACCTTCGTTTACATAGCCCAGTACGTACGGCCAGATGGTCTGGCGGTATTATTATTGTTCTAACACTTATTGTAAGCGAGGTATGGAACCTCTTGGACTCATCCCTCTTAATTCTTCCTATTCTTATTTCAGTCTCACTCATAATGCCTCAGCCCTCTTCTTGTCGCCAGCTTTCGGGTTCACAGGAGCAAATGTCTTCGATGTATCGCACCTGATGTAGTCGCCTTCGATCTCTGCCTCGTACTTGTGACCTATGTGGATTGAATGGTTCTCCTTGTGCAGGTCGCAGTAGGGCCTCTTCACGCCGTCGCAGCTCACCCAGACGGTGGCGGCCCTCCTGCAATCCCCGAAGTCGCACTAGATTACAGCACTGACTTTCTCAAATCTTATGCCAAGGAACTTCTCGACGGTATTCCAAAAGCTACCCTTTCTGGTCTCTTTCATCGGATGGAACTTGTCACTTTTAAGAACTTCTCGACCACCTTTTTTCACTCCTACTCCTAAGAACTTCTCGACCACATTCCAGAATGCTCCTCGGCTCGTGTTCTTTTTTCTCTTCTTTAATGGATGGAAGCGAACCATGTAGCCGCATAGCCTGTGTCTGAGATTCGGAGTAAGATCGGGAGAGCCTACATTCACATAGACTTCGCACTTCGGGCAATAATAATTATTACCGCCGTTGTCAGGATAACGACTTTTTGGCATTTCTTTTCACTTGACGAAGGCGCTCCACGAGTAAGTCCTTGGTCATTCTTGGCTTTGATTCATTTCGCGCACCAACCCTTCTTTGCTTCTACCCAGACTATGAGCCCTTCTTGTTCCAGTTCCCTCAAGACTTCGTGTGCAATCGTGTCCAATGCGTTATTGATTTCCACGGCACTTAACGGCTTTGTGCTACTACGCATAAGTTCTATCATTCGTTGCTTTAATTCTTGCTTCGTTTCGTGGCTATACGGCATTTCTTCACTCATCTTTGAAATTCACCTATTCTGCAAGGAAAAGGGGTACAAAAATCCTCGATGACCTTCTGCACATCTTCGTAAGTCTTGGCAGACTCAAGCTCGCGTTTCCACTTCCTTTATCTTACTTGTCATTGAAACTCACCTTTCTCCACCATTAGTATTTATTATCTCTATTCTTGAGTCTAAGGTGTAGAGCACGCCAGGCACTACTTCCTTGGCCCCCTGTTGTTCCTGTCTCGCTCGCTCCCGCGCTTCCTTGAACTTCTGCGCCTGCTCCTCCCTCTCCTTGATCTTCTTGTCCACGAAGGCCTTCATGGCATCGAAGGACTCGGGGATCGGGTCGGTCATGCTGTAGTTCATCTTGAAGTTGTCCTGCCATGTCACGCCCAGGATGAGCAAAACTGGGCTGGTCCCTCCAGCCGAGCAGGGGTAGCGCAGGTCGGTTGCCACGCGCAGCTGGCCGTAGGGATGGTCGCTCATGCTGTACTTCTCTCCTTTCTGGTAGATCCAGCTGTAATGCTGGAGCCACTCAGGCAGGGCTCCCAAGACCCTCCTCAGCAATGCTTCGTTCACGACCTTGCCCTTCAAGGGGTGGACGAACCACTCCCCTATCGGTGCATCGGGATGGAAATAGTCAGTCATTATGTCGCTGTTGTCGTAGACGGCTTCTAGCACAAACATATCAGGCATATCTTTCACCCGAAAAAGGCCTATTCTGGAGACCTTGTATCGTCTTCCTACATGAAGATAGAAAGATCCTGAGTTCGGCACTTGGGACAATGGAGCCCATGAGAGTCATCCCATGTAGCTTCACCCGAAGAGGGGTGCTATGCTACGTTCACGGTAAGGCTCTGCGGAACGGGGTTGCCGAGCGCCCACTTCCTTACGTAGAGTGAGCCTATCCTCGGGGGCTGCCCGTTCTCCGTCTGCTCTTCGTAGCAGTAGGTTCCCTTGGTCTCCTTCTTCATCCTGAACTTGGCTGTGAAAGGCATCTTTTTCACCCGAAAAGGTGTCTACCTCTCGATGGGGACGTAGATGGTGTTGGTTATATCGTCCAGTATCTTCCTCTCTAGGGCGGTGGCTTCATCGTTGGTGATTATGCCCCTCCTGTTCAGGGCCGCCACGAACTCCTCCGCTATGACCCTCCTTTCGGTTACGGACCCCGCCTGGCATACGGCGTACTGGAAGCACTCCACGACCTTCCAGAGGATCGCCCACGTCTTCTCCTTCTCGCCGAACTTGCAGCAGGGGCAGCCCTCGCCCCTCAGGAACCTCTCTTTCTCCTCTGACGTCATGTCCCCGTTGTAGACGCCCCAGGCGTCCCACGGCTCTCCGCACTTAGCGCAGTGAATATCTCCCAATGTTTTCACCCGAAAAGCAATCAAGGCGATATTATGCTCATCCTGGCGAATCGAGGACTCACGGATCCTGATGGAGCAGATAGATGCGAGAGCAAGATCTCTCAACTTGAGGGTATAGACGAAACATTTGATGCGATGTTAATCGTCGCTGCGCACAGCATGGCTGGGACTACCAAAGGCGTCCTGAGCCATACATTTAGCGATGGCATAATGAACATGTGGATCAATGGGATCCGTGTAGGGGAGATAGGATTCTGGGCTGCCACGGCGGGTCACTATGATGTACCAACCATCTTAGTGGTGAATATGGCACATTAACGACTTAATGCCAGCCATGTCCCGATGCTTAAGGAGAATGAGAGGTGATATATCTTGGAAAAATGGAAGGGTCAAAGCACAAAATGTGCGCGTTGTGGACACGAAATTACTGAGGACATGTGGGTTATCGTATCGCGTGACGGACAAACAGTAGAGCACTTTAGCTGTCGTGGGGCACAGGCTCTATTAGCTGAGAAAAAAAGGCGAGTTCACTTCGAGGACGCAAACTCCCCTAAATTCGAGTTTCGTATCAGATGCCTCAAAGGCATCACCACCATAGGACTGCCGACGGTTAACGCCCCGAACCTTTAACAGGAATAATTTACTTTTTTCTGTAAACAGGAATAAATAATGACCTAATATTCCTATAAGGTCATCACCATCATCATTTCGCTCCTAATCAACTTTGCCTTTCTTATCTTCCCCTTCTGGGCTCCGGGAAATTATACCTTGGCAAACCTGCACGCACTCATAATGGATTAAACATGGCACTATCAAATGTCCAAAGGTGGTCCTTATATGTGTTCAAGTCTATTGTTCTTTTTATGTCTACGTCGAGGTGACCATCGCCGTCGCCACGACCCTGTACGGCATAGGATCGGGAAGGACTCTCGCGACCGTCATAGGACCGCTGATGGTTGAGCAGTTTAACCCACAACCATTATAAGGAAGGCGGTTATTATTTACATCGATGGGTATAGAAAAAGAGAGGGGAATGACGAGGCGGCGAGGTGAAAAGAAATGAGTGAAAAGGAGAGCGAAGGAAGTCTTTCGAGAATAGCAGATGAGTTAAAGGAGTTGAATGCGAATATCAAGAGATTGGCGGATCTTCAAGAGAAGAGAGCAACATTTAGACAACAACGTCCAAGAGGTGATAGAAATATGAGTGGTGGAGGAGAAAGAGGAGGAAGATATGGCAGGCCAAGAAGCACTTACGGTGGCTCTACAATGACAAATGTAACTTGTTCAGATTGCGGCAAGGAAACGGAAGTCCCTTTCAAACCAACGGGGGATAGACCAGTCTATTGTAGAGATTGCTTCCAGAAGCATAGAAGGTGAGAAGAAATGATATTGTTGGCTAAGAAAAGTATGAAAGAGATGCCATTTAACTTGAAAGAGATGCCATTTACTAGACTGGTATGCATACACATGTTAACGTAGTGACACCTAGTTCGAACTCTCTACCAGCTTCTGCAACTCCTCTATGCGGCCTTCGAGGCTAGAGGAAGGTGAAACAATTCAAAGCCTAAACAAGCTTCCCTTGGCTTCTTCAGTACATGGTTTAGAGACCGATTACAGCATACAGGCTTATTTCTAATCCTTGCAGCATGGCTACAATCCTTACAGAGCCATTCTTCTTTAGTCATTTCTGTACCTCCTTGCTTTGACAGTTGACAGTTGTCGATAACTATCTTCCCTTTAAATCTGCCTATTACTTCAGGAAAAAACACCATAGACTTATATGACAGGCATTAAAGTTCATACCATTTACTTCAAAGTCCCAATGGTCCTCAAATTGTCCTCCTAATTTTACGGCTATTTGAGTTTCAAAACTGGCATGGTCTTGCTGGTCTTGCTTTAAAATATCCTTTCGTGTTTCAGATTGCCACCCGAACCTTTCAAAAATCCAAAGTATGGTATGGTCGAGAGCAAATTCGTGCCATTTGGTAAGCGGTTCTCTACCTGACAATTCAACTTCATATGGTATAGCATCTACAGCACAAATGTATTCGTTGGACAACAATCTTAATGGATCAAAAATTATTATTCGCCTATTTCACCCCTTGATTAAATTGTCTTTTTCAGCTAATCGTTGAGTGAACATGTAAATTTCTGTCAATTGATATAGAGTAGATATGACTTCTAAGGCACTTCTTGGTTTAATGTGAGAATATGGAGTAGGACATCTGCCTAAAGTGGATGAAGAGAAAGTTCTCGGCGGGAATATAATGAGCCTACTTGAAAGCCAGTCCTTTTAGCGACCATTAAGCAAGTAGCAAGACAAGGTGTCCATTCTGCAGGACTCAGTTTGATTCGACGATTGACAAATGTCCCCGCTGTAAAGTTAAGGTAATGTGAATATACGAAGACCTCGTATGAAAAGACCGACGAATCTCTCTATGCGCTATCAGATAGACACTGAGTAACACTAAAACAACAAGCCAAAGACTTTCAACCATCGTTTGGAGAACATCAAGCATCTTCTCATGCCATTCGTGTCCATAGTATTTTGGCCCAGGCACATCTACTCCTAATGGTTTCATCTTTCCCGTCATAGAGCCCCTACCAACATAGACCGTATTCTCAGGCATCTTCCAGCCCTTAGTTCTTTTTCGTTGTATCCGTTTCATCGCGCCTCAGACCTCCTCAAAAATCATATAGTTGGGAATCGGTGGCATGTATAAATGATGACCGCATTTTTCACATCTCCACTCTATTATATTAGGCGTATTCGTATTATGAGGAGCCATCTCTTCTCCACATTTAGGACACTTCTTAGGCTTCTCTTTTTCTTTGCTCATCGCGCCTCAGCTCCGAACATGCAACATGGTAGAAAATATCTATCATTGTTCTTATTGACCTTCTTTTCGGCTCTACGAATATCGCCAAGAAAGCTCTTTGTAGCCTATCCTTATCCCAAAGATTAGATACTTTTTCATGGATACTCATGTGAACTTCGTATCAAATACAGATCGGTGAAATACTTATGTGTTACACGAAAGAGTTTTATAATGCAGTTTCTAAGATGTTTTACTTGAATGGTGTGCATTAAGAACCACCCTAATAAAGCAGATCCTGAAAAACTAGGTATCCACGAGCGCCTAAACGATTGCACACCCTATCAGCGGCTCTCCGTGCCATATTGTCGTTACTTCTAAGATATGGGCTTCTGGAAAGATAGCTAAGGACTTGGTAAAGCAATTGAGATGCTAAGGATTATAATGGGTGGTATAGAATATATGATGGTAAAACCTGTTTGCCCAAAATGTGGTTCTAACCTTGAAACAAAAGAAGAAGTATTCTGGTGTCCCAATTGTATTGGTTGGATAGCACCTAAAGATGCAAAGTGGGTATAAGAGTAACGCCAAAATACTAAACTCGCTGACCTTTGATTAAGGTCTCATGCTCAATAATCCAGAACCTATGTTTTAGGACCCTGACTTCGATTTCTAGGGCCCTGAGATTAGGTTAAATGACTCTGCTTTGCCTTCTCGAGAAGATGATGTACTGAGAATGACCGAGCGCGGAGGCCCACTTAGGTCCTGCGGGACCTGTAGGTTTTTCTCGGCCTACTCTGATGATCCATCGGAGGGAATCTGCAAGCGGAACGTCCACCGTCGCCCGAACATGCGGAGAGACCAGGCTTGTCAAACAAAGCGCCATTGGGGAGATTTGGGTTGGGAGCCCAGATGATATCTTATAGACCTCTTGCACCTCGAGAAGGCTTCGATTCTACTGGATTGTCACCCTATGACCTGACAGAATAGGAAATTTTATGAGCAACTCATTCATATCAAACCTTGCATCCTAGGGAGGAGTGACAGGTGACAAAACAGGTTTTAAGATTAATGACCGACGAAGAACTTGATAGGGCCATAAGAGCCGACCATGAAAAATCAATACGAGGCGACTACAAGGCATCCCATGAATTCATCGGACTTTTAAAGGAGTGCCTTCGGAGGAAGGCAATTAAGAAAAGAGCTCAGGTTAAGAAGGAAAGAGCAAAGGCTAGGGCCCACAACCTTGAGATCGAGAGATGGGCACGTGACACGGCACGCAAAGCGGGGGATCTATGATATCCGAGATTAGTTTATGTTTAAATGGATGAAAATGTCCGTCTAGCCTAAAAAGTCGTTCTCTAATTCTCACAGGTTATGGGAAGGATAACGCCCTCGTTCCGCCAGCTCTTCTTGTCGGAGGTAGATGAGCTAAAGAGGAGCTTCTACAAGGCGCTTCTGGACCCGGACCACAGGGAGGCCTTCAACCTACTCGTCCGGGCATGGTGCTCCGAGGATACCGCGATGTCTTTCGCGTCCATTCCATGCATCTTGGACAACATGAACCTCTTGGCGAACGTTCACAACAAGAAATGCATCGAGGAATTGCGCAAGAGGATTAAGGAGGACGACTCTAAGATCCTCGAGTTTGAGCGCCGCATAGAGGAGCTAGTAAAACTGGCGGGTGATTAGATGCTATTCAAGAACCAAGAGGAGCTTGAAAAATATATTGCCACTAGGGCGCGAGAGATAGAAGATCGGCTCTTCTACGAGCTAGATTAGCTTTCAGTAAGGGAGCAGATGTGAATGTAGAGCTTTGTGACCTCCTTCAGTTAGGGTAAAGAAGGGGTTTTGTTAAATTTTAGGCTCATTTGTATGCTCTTGGATCATAGGTTTGCGTCACGTCACGAAGAAATACGGAACCGCCGCTTGAAAAGTTGCCCCAGAATTCCCGGTATTCTAGGGAAGCACTCACTGTCATGTTAATCAGCGAGCTTTAACGGTGAGCGCCTCTCCATGGGAAGGTTCGATAGATGTCCTGACCAGGGCTTATCCTTTATTTTGCCATTGCATACAGCATCAACCAACTTTGTCTGTTTCTCTTTGGGTTTCAGATTTGATTGTAAGATCTCTTCGATTTTTCCCATATTATTTTCCACCTTTTAAGCCAGGCCAAGTGACATCCCTGATGAATTAAGGCCTTTGGGCTTCTAGGTAGTCTTATTAACAAAGTTTGCCGTTCAAGTTTCAAGGCATGGGGGAGATGAAGAAGAGCTATCTCGCCCTCATCGTGGCCCTGGTTGTAGTTGGCTACATATATCTCTGGCTGCATTCGATAAAGACGCCGTATCAAGCGGCATTTTCGGACAATTACCTCATCGTCGGCGATGGGGCTGGCCCCTATGGCGTCATAGCTCAGGGCATTTTTGGAGGTGGTGGGGCTCTGAGTCCGCATACGGGCAAAGTGCCCCCGACTCGGAACGTCTCGGTAAGGTTCGGGGACGCCCAGTGGGATGACAGGGCCTTTTTTGGTTGTTATCGGCGATTGTGTGGGCGGTTTCGCGGCGTCCGTTGGCGTAGGTGAGGCTGCGTTAGGATACGTGGGGATAACTTCGGTTTCCTTCGCTCGCGGCTTGTTGTAGGTCTTCAGATACTCTATACGGATTCGGCTAGCGGATTCGGGGCTGATGCCGTACTCGCGTACCACGTGATATCCCTCGATAGCCACACCTTCGCCTAGTTCGTATTCTTGTTTCCCCTCGCTAACCCCACGCAGCCTCACGTATCCTCACACATCCCCATTATCGCCAATAACTTACCCCACGTACCTGCAGTTATCCTCACGTACCCTCAGATTTCGGACGACATGAACGCGTTAACAATATGTGGGTATAATGTTGACCATTTCGGCTAGGCGAAACTTAAGCCTGAAAGACGCTGGAGACTTGGACCGAGTAGGGGTTAACGAACCTCCTATCCTTTTTTAATAACTGCCATGACGCTAACAGCTACGCCTTCAAGGATCCGTGTCGTCCTTTTGCGCTTGGCTGATTAACCAGAGAGATGATTCACTACCACGACCGGAAAAGGGTCATTAGGCTGGAGGGTTCACCATGACAAAAGTCATTGAGGAGATTACTTCCATGCCGAACCTTGATGGGTCTCAAACTGCTCGGAGATGGCAACGTATGCACGGGGATCTGACACCTGACAAGGAGTCGTGTCAATACCCGACATCCAAATCAATGACCTTTCGAACGATTTTGTCATACGATCAACAAATCTCAGCTAAAGAGGCATGTATAAGAGCTGGCATCCTAGATACTAATACGAATCGGGACTTATTCTACAAGACAAAATCCAGGCTGAAGAAGTCCCGGTCCAAGATGCTGAGAGGTAGTCCATCGACCCCATCCTCGCCAGTTTACCACAGCCTTAGGCTCAAATGTTACCTGTGCAGGGATGATAGAGCCAGAATCACACAAAACTGCTCTGATAATAAATCGATTAGCAGATGGTACCGTACAAGTAATAGAAACGGGGAGTATGCCTATAAAAACGCGCTAGTCCTGGCATTTATGTGGCCTTCGACGGGACTATACCATGCTAACTTTAGGGGAGATTTCACTGAGCAAGAAGCCAGGAAGAAAGCCGCAGATTCCTTCGAAGCGGGAGGCATATCTAAAGATAAGGCGGATGAGCTGGCAAATTCTCTTGAGTTTTACCACGAGCACAGGGTTTATCCAGTCGAGTCAATCACTCCCTTTGAGATAACCAACTATAAAAATAGCTTAGGCCTTAGGATCTATTCGGACAAATCGCATCCTAGAAACATAGAAGTGGATTCCTTTTGGCCCACCTGGACTAGGATTCTCATACCAACGATAGAGAAGCTCTCAGACCAGATCGGTTTGTTCTCAGACCAGATCGAGCTTCATCTGAAAGTGCTGGCACAAATTAACGAATCCTTTTCTTCCGATACCGAGACAAGGGGGCAAGTTCTGACCAATTTTGTGCAATTAACGCATTCTCTAGATAAACTAGTAATCAAATTGGATAAAGAATCCTTATTCTCGTTGGTATTGAAGAAAGTCTCACGTTTCCTCAAACGAACTTACAGGGAGATACTGAGGAAGGTTCCCTATAAATGAGTCCCAACGATCCGATCACAGCATGGCCCAAAAGGAAGGTCAACATTGTGAACTTCAAGCGATATATGACTGAAAAAATTCCAATCAACAGCAAGCTAAAGGGTATAATTCTTGCAGAACGAGATGAGCTAGAAGTTGAGGTATTCTTGGCAAAGATGGATGTTTGGCTCAAGCTCCTCGCCTTGGAATCCTCATGATTAAAGGCTGGTTTTGAGTAACTATTGATTTCCTGATCGGATTTCGTAGTTACTACCTTAACTTATACTTTCGGTTTGAAGAATTAGAAAAACCTATATTATAGAAAATAAGATAAAATGTGTGATTAGATTGCAAGGAGAGAGAACAACAGTACAAAAATATTCGAGCCAGATGATTCAGACATTAATGGGCAATATATCTTCTACATGTGACCTAAGTCATCCAGGATTAAAGGGAAATCTCAGAGAACTGTTTGTAGCTAATGTTATAAAACATTATATGACCAGTCAATTTGATCTTGGCAAAGGAGCTATTATCAATCAAATGGGCGATAGGTCCTCTGAAATCGATATAATCATTTATGATACAAGAATCATGCCACCTTTCATCAAGGAGGCATATCTAGGCCTATACGCTGCTGAAAGCATACTAGCGACCATTGAAGTAAGAAGCTGGCTAAAACTTGACGACATTCTTGAGGCTGAAAGAAACGCCGAGGCTCTTCTTCGCACAATATACTATCCTGCGTCTACCATATATGGAGATGGCAATCGCTTTCAGCCTTTATGCGTTGTAATAGGATTCTTTTATGACAGGAATGATAGGGAACGGGTACCGGGAGAAATGTCTGAAGATGAAAGTGGTCGTTTGTGGTTAAACGATAATATATCAAAATTGATGGCAATATGCCATGTAGGTCGATATTCTTGGATGTATGTTAGGGACAACTGGGCTCCAGATCGTCCCCATCTTGGAGAAGAGATAGTCTACGAGGAAACAAAGAGATTTGTTGCGGTTCTTCTTGATAATATAAGGTACCAGGCAGAGGAGAGGTATAGGTTTTATACACAAGGATATAGAGATTCGATAGGCATTTTTATTCGAGATCAAATATGGCCATAAAACCAGACTCGCCAATTAAGGGAAAGATAAGGTCGGAGATGGAGAGGATAGCTAGGTCTTTTTATGCTATCTCCTCTCAAGTTTCCGCCTTAGGGCTATACCGAGCTGCAAGAACAGAAGGGACGACCATACTCTCTCCGCGACATCTATCATGTCCCTATTGGCAAGCTGGAAGAAGGCAAGAATGCTCCCTCCAAGATCTAATTTGAGAGTAAATAAAATACTGACTGTTAGGAAAATGAAATCGGCTATAATGGCCACCTTCCCCAATCTGCTACGAGTGAAAGAAAAAAGAAGCAGGAGTGCGGAGGTACAAAGCTGGGTAAAAAGTTAGGTCCATATTTTTCTGACCAATTATACATTTGTGGATCTTCTATCAAGTCCTTTCCCCTGACAGTAGCTATCTTTTTACCTATTTAAAAGATCCAAGGTTGCTAATCGAAGATAGGAAGTCCCTGTTTAATAGCATCCACACTCCCGCATATAAGAAAAAAAGGTAAAGTGCTTCTAACCTAATACATAAAAAGTTAATAGAGTTTACATCGAAGGGCATTTTATAAGTAGTCCTTTAATGATTTGGTTCCTGACGGTCTTTTCTTTTGTGTCACTTTGGGTATATAATGAAGACCTCTGTGTCTAATTGCTTTTTTCTGAGCTACGGCTATTTTTTTACATATCGTAATGTCAGCTTGTTTTCTAATTGGTAAAGTAGGAATAGGTATGAAGTACGAATCATTTTCAGGTATATATTTTATTAATCGAATCATTACAAGGGTATCAAGATCCTCTTTAATCCAACTACGCTTTACTTGGATTGTTTTAACATCATTCTCCCACCATGGTGGAAAAAGTTCATTTGCCTTTTTGTAAATAATGTTTAGATCTAATTCATACTCACGTTTATCCACACTTAGAGGGTGTTGAAGAGCTGAGAACACATTTTGTGTAAGTAGTATCATTGTATACTGCACGGGAGGTTTCTGACGAATAAACATACAAGAGAAGCGTAATGACATAAGAACACGTTCATCAATGAGAATACCTCCATATTCGTTAATATTATTTTGTAGAGATACGTTTTGTATTGCACCATACATATTTTGAAGACGCATTTCTTCTTTTGTTGGATCTTTACGTTCGGTTGAGATCGACCAAGACCATATCGAAAATCTCATCGGATTAAGGAAAGTATTTTGCATCTCAGTAAATATTTGTTTTGCAGCTTCTACAACCCGCTTAACATCATCAATATGACATACTAGGATAAAGTCAGCGAGTTGTACATGCTCTCTTACTCCCCAACCATTCTTTACATAATCATATCGTGCAAGTTTTTGTAGTTCATCTTTTACCAAGTTTAAATTAATGGGTAAGGAGTATTTAAATTCAAATAGAAGACCTTTTGATTTGTTATCATAAATTGTTAGAATAGCCAAAAACAACTAAATAAACCTTTGGTTCCAAACCCAAATTGGTATGGGCCTGGTGGGACTTGAACCCACGACCGGGGAGTTGCTCAATCTCCCTCGTTCTCGCCGTTCTGAACTACAGGCCCTTAAAACATGCTGGTCCGAGGTGCTTAATAAGAAAGTCGCTCATCAATAATTCCCCGCACACTCGACTTTCAGGGCCTTTGCCAGTCGTTTCAGGTCTTCGTTGCTCATCCATTCCGTCTTCAAGTAATCACAAATCCTTTCGTCGCTTAACCCCATGCGCCTTGCTTCTTCCACAGCGTGGCGATAAGCCTCAATCTCGGTCGGCCTGTCCACGTAACTGTAGTTGGGGTCGAAGAGCTCTTTTCCCTCCATAAACTGCTTCACGTGAACGAGTTCGTGAATGAGATCCAGGTGTATGTCGACTCTGTCGCCGTTTTTTAAATATCTGGCGCTGACTATTATGTGTCCATCGGTATCACTGGCTCCCATGTACCCTACAAACGACGTGAACTCGACTTTGAGATCGCGGAGTACAGACTCCGTTTTTTCGCCAAATATCTTCCTTACGGCCTCGGAGTTCTCCAGGCCTTTGAAGTAATCGGTGAAGGGGTAAGTTTGCCTATTGAGGTGCATTATCCTATCTAGACGCAGCATCGTAATTACGCGCAGTATTCTGGTGAATGCGAGTTCGCGCGCGTCTATAGGTGTCAACCTCCTTCTTTCATTTTCATTTTGAGGACTAAGGATCAGTCGCGTAGTTTCCTTAGGGCTTTATCAATGTGTTCAACTTCTCGAGTATCTCCGACTTGGGAATCCCGCTTTCGTCCCAACCAGCCTGCTGATAATACTTTCGTATGCCTTCCCTCATATTACCTACAATAAAGAGATGGGATCACTTCTTGTAAGCATCCCAACCCTATCGTATTGAATTAATGCTGGGAGTATAAAGATTATTTGCATCCAAGAAAGAACCGCGGACAGAATCGCGCCTGCAACTAGTTGCGAAACAGAGTGCTGCTTCATCAAGAGTTTTACAACACCCACCGGAATCACAAGTAAGTAGAGGAAACTCCACTGCCAGCCAAGTGCATAAACCAAGTACGTGATCGGACCTGTCACGCCTGCAGTGTGAATGCTGATTTTCCAAAACAACGTTATCAGGAACATAGCGCTCGTGTTGATTACGTAAGCAACCATCATACAGGTCATTAAAACTGGTGCTTTAAGCAATAGAAGGGCAAGAAAGCCAAGTACATAACACGCGATCGCGAAAACAAAAGGCTTTAACCTGGTGCTCCTTTCGGGAATGTTATAATCAACCCTCTCGCGTTTTGCGAAAAATATTATATTTGCAACTGGTAACACCGATGAAAAGACAATAGAAGCCAACGCGTGAACGAAACCCGCAGAATCAAGTAAGGCTAATGCGATGAACGCCATGCATGCCATTATTGGAGCGCTGGTAGCGTAAGATAAAAAAAGCAACACTCTTATGTTATTCTTCATACGCTTCGCTCCCGGGCTCATCCAGTAGCCTGCAATTTTCATCAATACAACCCCTAATATACATTGTGAAAAGGATTTTGGCACATTATACGGTTCACTGGAATTGCTTATCCAAGTATGAAACTATAAATAGACTATAGCTTCCATGGGAAATAGTCACTCTATGCTCTTCGTCAGGATGAAGAAAAAATGTCTAATCTTGAAAACTTGAAAGGCCAAATCATCAAAGCGTTAGATGACAACCTCGTTTGCATCCTCTTAACTGGAAGTAGGGTCAGAGAGGAAGAAAGGAAGGATAGCGACTTCGATCTAGCCATTGTCGTTAAAAAGATATATGAGGAAGTTCTTATCGCACTTCGGAGCATTTTCTCGAGTATTACGAATTATTCCGTCTATCTCATAGACGATGGAGACATCGAGAGTTTTCCCAAGGCCACATTTCTTCAATTCGTATATTCTAAAAAATTATACGGCAACTACAACTACAAACTACCGACGAAGTTGGATATCGCGAACTATGTCGAAGTCATTCGAAGGGATTGGCTTGACAGAATTCGACACTATTTGGTAATACCTCATCCGCATGAGAGGCTCGTAAAGGCCCTCCTCCCCGCATTGAAATGCGTCTATCTCACCCTCTCGTATTTGATATACGAGGAAACAGGCAACTTGCCCATGACGAGAAAAGATACGATCTCCTTCCTGAGGAAAAAGGGAGGTAATCCACTTGGCATGAACTTGGTGGAAATCCTGGAGGACTGGGATTCGTCTAAGGAGGAGCACCTAGCCAATCCTGTAAAGCTCTTGCTCCAGATCGAGGCCTTTTTCAGGACCATTGAGATCTAGTGGTTCAATTCGCATTCCAGTGGTTTTCTGCTGATGAATGCGTTTACGAATTGTACCTTTAACGCGCGCTCCAATCGTAGGCAGCCTCCTTAGAAGTCGAAAACTGGACGAATCGGTAAGACCGTAACGAGTTAGGGAACCTCTTTACGGTGAAGTGAAAGTTAAATATAACCTGATTGAATTCCAAACACATGGCAACTTTAGAGAAAGAGTTAGGAGTAAAATTATCCGATTATTTCAAGGCGCAACAACTTTTCAAGGAGCATGGCAGAGTGGTCGATCTCGCCATGATCGCTCAGGGCTGGGAGACCGAGATCTATTCCTTCAGTTTGGAGCGCGAGGTCGACTACGAGATGCACTCGAAGGAGTTGATTCTGAGGATGTATAACGGCGAGGGCACCGAAGGTAAATCCTCCAAGGAGTTCAAGGCGATGGCCAAGCTCCACGAGTTGAAATTCCCAACTGCAAAAGTTTACCATTTAGAGACCAATCGGTCGGTTCTGGGCAAACCCTTCGTCATAATGGAGAAGATCGATGGCCAATCCATGGGAAAAATCCTCGAAACGTCACCGAGCAAGACAAGAGAGGAAATGGTCAAATTATTTTGCAGGATATTCGTCGACCTACATAGGCTGGACACAAAGCAGTTCCTATCGGACAGATCGCTTTTTCCCGATCCATCATTTTACGATACGCCAGAGCATTACATGAATAACCTAATGAATAACGCCAGGCAAATGCTTGTCCATTTTAGTAACACGGGATTCGATCAAGTGCTGGATTGGATTGAGAAAAATATGAAGACCATTTCCAAAGGAAGGATGTCGCCCATCCACCTAGATTATCACTTCGACAACGTGCTAATTAGAAGCGATGGAAGACCATTCGTGATCGATTGGACAAATTTCGATATAATGGATTACAGGATGGACTTGGCTTGGTCGCTTTTGCTAATTAGCACCTACGGTCATCCAGAGGCAAGGGACTACATCCTTGGGATATACGAAGACATCGCAGGCAATGAAGTCAAGGACATCGAATACTTCGAGGCTCTGGCCGCAGCCAGAAGGTTGTTCTCCATCTACATGTCCTTGAAAATGGGGCCCGAGAAGCTAGGCATGAGACCAGAAGCGGCTGAGATGATGAAACAGGGAGATCACATTAAAAGTGTCATTAAAGTCCTACGTGATCGGACTGGCATAACTTTCAGGGGATTCGATGATCTGTTAAAATCGTAATTCCTTGTTGTCATTATTCGTTCTTTCGAAGGCCAGGCTTGACCTAACTAAACGCTGTGTGAAAGGAAGTTAAACCTCCCGCCGTCCGCGACCAATACTTGGCCTGTAATAAAACTCGATTCGTCGGACGCCAAGAAAAGCGCCACGTTGGCGATATCCTGAGGCTCCCCCACCCTTCTCAAGGCCGCGAGCCTGGCGACCTCTTGGAAAGACTTCTCGACCTCCGCCTCGCTCCTCCCGGAACTCAGTATCTCCGTCCTCACCAATCCAGGAGCTATTGCGTTGACGTTGATGTTATACTGCCCTAACTCGTAGGAGAGCCTTTTGGTGAGGTTGATGACTGCGGCCTTAGACGGCCCATATGCAGCCTGTTCCAAGAACGTTGTGCCTATGCCCGCGAGGGAGGAGATGTTAATGATCTTTCCATACCTGCGATCGATCATGTGAGGTGCTGAGGCCTGTATGCAGTAATAGGTGCCAAGGAGGTTGACGCCAAGCACTCTCTCCCACTCCTCTTTGCTCGTCTCAAGCAACTTGCTGGGTTTCCATACTATCCCGGCGTTGTTCACGAGGACGTCTATCTTACCAAACTCCCTTATCACCTGATCCACCATCTCGTCTACCCTCTCCTTACTCATGATGTCCGCCTGAATGGAAATCGCCCGTCTACCCATCCCGACGATCTCGCTGACAACCTCGTCAGCCTTTGCCTTGTTCTGTGCATAGTTCACGATAACGTCCGATCCCTCTCTCGCGAAGGTCTTGGCGATCGCTCTGCCAATGCCTCTTGACGCTCCGGTGACCAAGCTGACCCTGTCCTTCAATCTCATGGACTCACCTTCAAATGAATAAAAAATAAAGCTTGCTGGTCAATAGTCTATACCGTGCGAGAGTGACGTATAACTAGTGTACATTTATTGAAAAGCATTATGAGCTTTGCATCATACACGCGAGGTATGGTCAGAGTTAAATCCTTCGAAGGGTTTATCATCTTTAGGCTCCAGTGTTCCTGCCCTTGTTAAGAAAATGGGGAAAAGGCAACACCTCAGAAGCGCTGCTTTCTTTGACCTAGATGGTACTCTCTTCAGAGGTTTGATGATCCAAGCTTTTCCTCGCTACCTCGCGGGCAGACGAAAGATAAGCGAGGCCTTTCCCTCCAAGATAGATGCCGTTGTAGCCGCGTATCTGAAGGGCACTATATCCTATATGAAAGTTGCCGAAAGGGTTTCAAAGCTCTATGCCGCAGGCATAAAGGGCTTGAAGATTGATACAGTAGAAATTATGGCGGAGGAGTTCATGGAAACCTATTTCCCAACAAAGGTCTTCCGTTACTCTAAACGCTTAGTTAGGGATGCTAGGAAACTCGTCGATCTTACCATAGCGATGTCGGGTTCACCCCAAGAGGTTGTCAGCGAGATAGGGAAATATCTGCCATTCGATGAAGTCTACGGAAGTCTTTTTACGACAAAGGCTGGGGTCTACACGGGCATAGTTAAGAGGAACCTTATATTGGGTAAGCCCAAGGGCGATCTCATCGACGAATTGTCGCGCCGTCTTTTGATTGACCTTTCCAAGTCCTTTGCCTTCGGTGACACCGATCAAGATGGGCCAGTCTTGAGGAGAGTTAGGCTTCCGATGGCAATAAATCCCAATCCCTCCTTGTTAAAACTCTGTATTAGAAACCACTGGCCTTGGTACACAGAAGAAAATCCACCACACTTAGCACACTTATATCCTGCTGACATGATGATCTAGTACCTTACGTCGCCAGCGACACGCCCAATTGACACATTGCTTGTTATTCGCCTTCTCGAATCAAGTCGATGCAATGCCCCTCGCTTATCCTCGTTCGATATCATCTGTAGTATGTTCAGAGTCCTTAAATCCGCACATGGCCTAATCGCCATCTATACGCTCGTTCTACATCTTTTCTCAGTGCCCAGTTATAGGCCTATAAACGGCTCCGTTAATGTTGTTACCACAATCTCAAACGGCGGCCGATCGCATATACCACGGCTCCGATCATTGCGATTGCCAACACGCCAATTAAGGCAATAATGACCAAGGCACCAAGTATTACCAGGATGATAAAACCTACAAACGCTAAACCTATAATCGCCACCAAGGCAATGCCGCCTACGATACCCATTTTTTAACCTCCCCTTTTAATTCACGACTATGGTGTCTCACTTTGCCTATAAGGATGCCCATTAACCCGTAATACTCCCTCCATTACTTAAGCGCCTTATGCAAAATATATTCTATATTCTAAAGCGGGAGAAGAATTACAGAATGCAATAGGATAAGCCTTATATCAAATCGGTTGATATAAATAAACAAGCGGGTGGTGGGGGCCGTGTATAAGGGAATAGCCTGCCTGTTATTTTACATATTCATATTTACATCCATGCCTCCAGCTAACGCGCAATCTCCCCTGGAGTCTAAAAGAATATGGTGCACGGTATCCCCAAATGCGATTTCAGGTCATGCCAACGAATCTTATAACGCAACGCTGTCGCTTTACACGAGTTATCAAACGACCGTGAGTTGGGTACCGATAGGTCAAGCAGGGACAGGATGGGAGTCCTATTACATCAAGGTAATCGGCACACCTTCAGATAACTCCCCGGCGTCTCCGAACAGCACAGTAAATTTGCAAATCATCATACCTTCAGCGATTGGGACTCGCACGTTACAGTTGGAGATATACGATCGGGAAGATCCCGATTTATTCAATTACATGACTTTGACGGTAACGACTCTGCCACAGGTGCCAGGCATCGATTTCTCCTTCATTATAAACCCGAAGGACGTGTATTTCGACCTTACAAAGACGATCGGGCAGCCTCACGTGACGGCTCAGCTATATTGCGAGAACGCGCATTCTTTTTACCTATCTACAACGCAGGCGTCAAACGTCAACGGGCTGACCGTAACTTACCCAAATGATTTAGGCATAACTTCGTCAAGTTCTCCAAGCATAAGCCCAATCGACATTGCGTTTTCCGTAGATGCTAAAGTTATCTCCAACGGCACGTATCCAGTTGAATTCGTGGCATATTATGTTAATAGCACGGGAGGTTTCAAACAGTCATGTTACACATTAAAAGTTATACTAATTCGACACTATCATGGATGTTGGCTTCAGCTACCATCACCTTTTTACCAGCAACGGCCATCGCGATCGAAGCTCTAAGAAGGAGGCGTGCTTTCAGACAATCGACGCTTCGTCCAGCCCCTCCTATCCCTCCACCTTTACCACCATTGCCAGAGAAGGGAAAATATATGAGCCAGTTTTTCTGTCAAGCTTGTGGGCGTTCATTCTGGATATACGAGGATAGAACCGAGGTTCCATATTGCACGGAATGTGGTACGCAAAGCCCCATACACCTTACAACGGTCAAGCAATAATGCTACCCAGTAAGTGACAAGCAACGATAACCAAAAACGCTCCAACTTTCATTTAGAAGATGAGGCATTATCTATGCTATTTTTAAGAAACCTTTGGCCACTTCTTCGTCTCGCCAAAAGTGCTGTAGGAGTCGGTTCCGGCTCCGATTATGACCAGCTTTCTGGCATCGGTTCCCTCCAAAAGGTTCTTGTCGACCGAAACGGCAACCACTTTTCCGAAGATCAGGGCATCCCTATGCCAGTCTAGGACGCATTCGTAATGGGCCACGCATTCCTCTATCCTCGGAGGCCTCACCTCTTCCGACAGGATTGGCGTCAGTCCAGCCTCCTCTATCTCGTTCACCCCAGAAGGACAAGGATTAACCGTTATCTTCGCGACTTTTAGAACCCTGCTCATTATGTCTTCGGTTGGAACGTTTACTACGAATTCACCCGTCTCCAAGACATTTCGATAGGTGTGGTGTTCAGGGCGGCAGCAAAAGGCATAGGATTTCATGGAGCTAACGGTCATGAAGTTTGTCTTTACGGCCGCGTTTTGCTTTCCTTCCCTATTTACGGTCGTGATCAGAACCAAAGGCCGTATGATGTAGTTCTTCCCTCTATACCAATTCCTCGCTTCCTCTTCAGACAGACCCTTTGGAGCCTGCATGTATAAGGGAATTTTCTTAACCAAGATCCCGCCATCTACTCCATCATAACGCCTTAAGGTGCTTAAGTAGATTGCTGAAAGATAATTGAGTGAAGTACTGCGATTTTATTTTTCTCGGATTTTCTTATAATTGTATAGATCAAGGAGTTTTGTAAAAGGCATCCCTTCATATTTATCCTCTATTTGCTTCTTCGCTTCTCCGTCAGAACATCGATGGTCCCTTTTGTAACTGTCAAGGGCTTCCCTTGCAATGACGTGTTGTCTCATCATAAAGTTAAGGTAACCCTCGGCATTCCCAAAACAACCGGCGCACTCCCTTATCCTTGTATCCCACATGACGAATAGATTAGGGTTGATAATGTGAATTGCCTTGCTTGTGGCCGTTGACTTCGTGATGGGGTAAAGTTCATTAAAAATCCTCTTGATAACGTCAGCGACCGTCATTCTCTGATTACGCAAGAGTACGAGAGCCCGGAGGTCCAGGAACTCGAGGTTGATCTCCTTGATCGCATCAAAGTAAGGGGCTAAATCCCTCAGGACCTTAGTCAAGGCTGGGGCTTTCTTTCGGCCAACAACCCTGGCCATCTTACCCCATTTATGAAGGAAACCCATTACTACGGCCTTTGTGTCATCCTCTTTAAGGGATTTCAGATCGTCTAAGACATTCCTAAGATTCAGATACTGCTTGTATTTTGTATCGCTGACCTTATTTTCGTCGAACAGACGGAACAGTTCTTCATAGTCCGTTGCGGACATCGGTCTACAGGTACGGAGCCCACCTGATAAATAGCTTTAGCCCCGTTACCACTTCCCGTCATGGTCTTTCTAAGGATAGAAGAGCGTTGGGTAACAGCATTTGTTAATCTATCAAGATGGCTTCCGCCAATAAGTCAATAACTCACTAGCTGTCCTTTGATAACATTCTCTCTATGTTGCCCGACAGTACCAGTTTCAGATCGCCTTCCGTGAGGCCCAGTCTGCGGATTTTTTCGAGTTCAACCTTGGGGAAGTTATAGAAGGGCATGGACGTCCCACTGATATCCGAACCGAAGATGATGCGTTCCGGTCCGACCGCTTCCAGACAACTCTTGATCGCCCCGATCGGTGCTACGCTGGTGTCGAAGTAGACGTTCCCCTTGTCGTAGAACGCTTCCATCCGATCGTGTCCTCCGTTAAGTGCGCCGATGTGGGGAATTATGACCTCCAATTCGGGATTCGCATCTATGAACCTCTCGGTCTCTTTAAATTCCTCTTCCAGCAGGACCGTCATCTCGAGGCCCTTGATTTCCTCCAGAAAGCTGGTGCATCGGGGATCGTCGTAATCGTACCTTGGCTCATCGTGATGTCGGTGCCACTTTATCCCCCTATAACGGTCAAGTTCCTTGGGAATTAAGTAGTCATTCCAGACGAAGTAGAAGGGGAAGAGATTATCGTATTTATCCGCAACCCCCAAAACGTATTCGTTGGCTCTCAAACGCGACTCCGGACTGTCGGTAATCCTGTAAATATCTTCTGGGAAGGCGAAGATGACCGCGCCTTGAGCGTCAGCACCTTTAAGATCCCGCCAAAGCTCATACTCATCGTAATATTTAGTGTGCCTGTTACGGCCTATGTGTACGTGTGAATCTATTATCCTCATCCCAGGTCCTCAAGGATTTGCCTTTGATGCTTGCTCTCCCCGTATACCCCAGTTGCTTTTAGGTACCTCATGGATGACTATCGTCACATGCTCTGGCTTCACCCCGATCTCTTCGAAAGCCTTCGTTATCCCCTTGATGAGTTTCTCCTTCTCTCCTTCAGTCCTTCCAGGCCACATTTCGATATGAACAACCGGCATACCTCATTCACTGCTCTCACTCCGATCCCTCAGGCCTTTAAAGCTCTACGCTAAGGCCTTAATTCAAAGACACCCTTTGAGAACGCTAGGTACGATTATGCTGAGATGGGTGTCCCGAGATCTCATTTTTATCAAATCCCAAAGCTTCTAGCATCCCAATAATAGATAGAATTCGATGATGATATTAAGACCAAGATCGTAGAGTTTGTGATGTCGAAGTTTCTTACACGATAAATCTAGTTTTAGCTCCTTGGAGCATATCGATTATGTGGAGTTTGTACGGACATTTGTGCTCACATTCGCCACATCTAGTGCAGCTGTTAATTTTAATTCGAAGTCCATTGTATTGCCCCTTCGACCAGTCAGTGACGCCGTATTCCATGTAGTATTTATCGAGCCTTAGGATGAAGGGAATTTTCAATCCAGCTGGACAGGGCAAGCACAAGCCACATTCCCTACAGAAGGGCTCCCTTGGCAGTTCTCCGATCTTATACTCGGCTCTCTCTTTTTTTGACAATCCATCGAATTCCTCTCCGACCTTAACTGCGGTTTCAACCTGCTTCACCGAAGTCAATCCAGGAACAACGGTCGATATGTCATGGGCTAAAATGAACCTGAGGGAGTTCCTGGCTATGGCCTCCATATCGTTTCCAAAATATCTCTTGAAGAACTGCTTATCAAGTCCAGTTTTCGTGTCCCTCTGTACGTAACTGTAATCTATCCCCCCGAAGGGCTTCATGACGACAACACCGACATCCAGCTCCTTCGCCAATGGTATGAGCTCCTCCGAAGCCTCCCTGGTAAGGATGTTCAGGGGGACAAGGACCATGTCGAATTCGCCCGTCTTGATCGCCTTGATGAGAATCCTTGGAAGGTGGCCAGAAATGCCAATGAAGTCTACCCTTCCCTCTGAACGCGCCTCCTTTAAGGCCGATAGGGAACCCTCAGGGCCCATGGCCTTCTTCAATCTCACATCGCTATCGATGCCATGAAGCTGAACGATATCCAACTTGTCCGTACCAAGTTTACGTAAGCTCTGCTCGATGCCGGCCTTTGCGGCAGCCTGTTTGGTCCTCTGATGGGTCTTGGTCGCTATGATGCATTCATCGATCACGTCCTTTAGGGCATCGCCTATCATCTCCTCGCTGTCCCCGTATGCCCTGGCCGTATCGAAGTAATTGACGCCAAGCTCATACGCCCGACGGATCACCCTCAAGGCACCTTTTCTTTTCACCTTCTTGATTGGAAAGGCGCCAAAGCCTACCTGAGTGACCTGTAGATTTGTCCTCCCGAGCCTTCTCTTGCGCAAATGCGATCACCAAACCCTGAAGTATGCTTGGTGTCAGAGGGAAATCCATCCATAGATAAAGGCATTGATTATATGAGGGATTTATGCTCCCGTGAACTCATGAATTTGACGTAATGACCTTAAATAGATCCACATGGCATCCTTCCCTTAATCCGATGCCAACCAACATTAAAGTGAACAATATTAAAAATTCCGTCATGAACTTGGAAGAGTGCAAAAACAGATCATACACGGAAGTTGGGAATAAAAAGGCATCGGACTACATTCGATATGAATTGATTAAATACGGGTATAAGGTACGTAAGGATCGTTTCACATACAAAGGGAGGACATATCATAACATCATCGCTGAGATGAGGGCAAGCGAAAGCCCGAAGAACTATGTCGTCTGTGCACACTTCGATTCAAATGCAATGGGCAGGAGGGGGCCCTTAAAAAATGCGCCAGGCGCCGATGATAACGCCTCTGGGGTTGCCGCGTTACTAGAGCTTAGCAGGATCTTATGGAGTCGGAAGCTAAGAGTCAACGTGGTCTTCGTCTACTTCAATCTCGAGGAGGAGAAGCAAAGGGGAAGCAAACATCTCGCTAGAAAATTCATGAGGGGCGGCAAGCGAATCGATGGCGTGATAAACCTTGATACGATCGGGACTTGGGAAGAGCCCATTTCGAAAAAATTACCCATAAACTATGTCTCCGATGAGAGATCGGGGGCTCTGTTGAAACTCGTAAAAAGGCATTTCCCCTATTCTCTCGAACGCGCCAAAGAATTCTGGTTAGACGATCACGCATCATTCTGGAACGAAGGCTATGAGGCCATAGAACTGACGGAGAGCGGCTGTTCTGGGTACATACATACGTTAAAGGACACTCATGAAAAATTGCATTATGAGAACATCGCGAGGATAGTTGACGGATTAAGGGAGTTCTTCACGCGCATTAACTGACGGTGCCGGAGACCGACTTCCATTCGGCTACATGAGAGTTGCGCCGCCATTTATCGCCGTCAAAGGCCGAGCCATTAACTGGCACCACCCCCTCCTTCGTTCGCCTCTCCAGCCCCTCCAGACGCCGCTCCAATTCGAGTATCTTCCCTTCCCTATCCCGAAGCTTCTTGCGCATTTGCTCCACGCACTTCCTGTTGTGCACGTTCGCCATCAGGATCATGGCGTCCAGCACGCAAGCTGTTTTCGTGTTTGACATCGCGTGGCCCTCCGCGCCCCAAGTCTCCCTCAGCAGGCGGTCGAAGGCTTCCCTGTGGTTCAGGTCCAGGAGGGCGTTCTGGAAGTTCCTCTTCAATTTCTCAACCTGGGACTCGAGGAGCTGGCGGAAAGTGGGCATCATCCTCCCCATCAGGTTCATCCCACCTTCGGATACGTGCAAGATCATCGAGTCGGGGGTCACCTTGTACGGGTGCTTGACCAGGCAGGCCCTGATGCCCCTTGCCTTCTCGACCCTCTTCAGGTAGACGATGACGCTCGCTTCGTGCCTGAGGAACGCGTCGCCCTGCGGCTTGGGAACGTACCTGACGTCCGTCTCCCTGGCTTCGCAGGTCATTATCATCGTGATGTTGTTCCTGTAAGCCACCTGCCAGAGGGGGCCAACGACCCCCCTCAGTGCGAGATAGGCCTCCCTTGGTTTCCTAGAGGTTCCCAAAAACCTCGTCAGGTCGTGCATCACGAGCAGCCTGATCTCGCCATCTCGAGAGAGGAGGTCCGCCGCCTCCTTCGACGCCGATGCCTGCTGCTGTTCATTGAAGGCGCAGATGGCGTACATGTTCCTGAACGCCGCCCTCGGTTCCAGCCCGGCCTTCTTCGCCAGCTCCCAGAGCAGCGACGGGTTCAGTATCGTCTTGCCCTGGTGGTAGTTGCAGTTGTTGAAGTAGAGGGCTTTCGCCCCGAAGCCACCCCTATCCACGGGAAGGACGGAGTTGACCAGGACGCCGTGGACGATGGCGTCTAGAGCCTCTTGGCTGTCGCCGTAGAAGAGGTAGGACCTGCCAAGTTCGACTCCGCCGATGAGGGCGTCCAGATCGCCGCTCCCAGTCGTCATCTTGAGCCTGCTTCTCTCGTCCTCCAGTGCCTGGGCCGCTGTCCTGAAGACCACCTCCAACAGCTACACACCTATCCCAGCCTCACGATCTCGGAGGGGAAGAAGTACGGCTGGCCCCTTATCCAGGAGACGGAGCCCTTGGCCCTGACGGCCACTCCGAGGAGCCTCTCCCTGATCTCGTGCATGATGAACCCCTGAACGTCCATCCACTTCTCGTCGCCATCGATATGCTCCAGCCCCACCCCTCCGATCTTGACGTTCTGCATCGCCCTTCTCATCACGTCCTGAACCCGGACCCTTGCGGACGCCCTCTTGCCCTCTACGAAGTCCCTCACTCCCCTTCCCAGCGGAAGGGCGTTCTCGCCAAAGCATATGCAGCTGGGCGGATATGTCAGGGGGAGGTCCAAGTTCAGGAGCTTCACCCTGACCAGTGGCGTCTCATCGGGGGAGACGTCGATGTTGTAGGTTTCATGCCAGAACCTCGTGAAGTCCCTGCCGTCCAGCTCCGAGATCGCCTCATCCCCCGCCTTACCGAAGATCAGCCCCTCCATCCTGCCTGGATGTCCGAACGGCGCTGCGACCACGTTGGTCCTCCAAGTCAGCAGGCTCCTCTCGATCGCGTTGGCCGTTGCCCCCCTCTCCCTCCTCCAGCGCACGTAGTCCCAGACGCTCTCCCGCACACATGCCTGAGGCCAGGCCTCAACTATGACCCTCTCACCCTCTACCCTGATGTCCGTTGAGAATCCCGCGTACAGCTTGGCCTTTTCGCAGTAGAGCGGTATCGGCCTTTCCAGCAAGTAAATCCCCTGCGTCATGGGCCTTCCCGTCGTCTCCTCTATGCCCCTCTCCAGGGCCCTCTCCACGACCCTCTTGATGAGCCTCGAGTCCTGATCGGTTCCGGGATCCAGGGCCCTCTCCTTCGCATCAACGAACTCCCCCGCAATCCCCTCACCCTTCGGGAAGTATATCCGCATCACGCCGTCGCTGACGACGAGGCTCCCGTGATGCCTGTACCTGGACGGGTCCTCGACCAGCGCCTCCATTATTTTGAATTCCTTCGGCAGAGTCAAGTTGAAGATCACTGGGCCCGCATCGTCATCGGATGGAACCCTCTTGGCGTTCGCGAGGAGCAAGATCTCCCCGAGGTTCCTCTCGAGCACCTTGCTGGACAGGTACCTGCCGAGGATCATCCTCATGGAACCCGATCTGTCTTGGAGGGTGCACGAGATCCTCAGGTCCCAGTCCCAGTCGGCATCGCAGCCGTTTGGGCACGATCCGCGCACGATCGACTTGCAGTTATTGCAGCGCATCACGAGGCCCGAGGAGTCCGAGATCCTAGGCACGACCCCACTCAGGACCACGTTCCATACCGGGCGCCGAATGCCATCTATCCTCGGATGCCAGACGAACTCAGAGCCGTCCTTTGAGGCCTGCAGCCTCGCATCGGTGTGCTCCGTGAGCACCAGGAGGAGAGCCCTGTCCTCGAACTCGTGGACGTAGGACGAGGATATCTCCAGGATCGAACCCCTCTCAAGTGGCAGGGCCGTCTTATGGCAGACGTACGGGACCCTGAATGTCTCATCCTCCACGCATCCGGAGAACACCCGCTTGGACCCGAGCCTGTCCCAGACCTCCCTGACACTTATCGAGGTGACCTTCGCCACAACCGTGACGTACTGGCCCGGAGGCAGATCGGCCAGCTTGAAGGCCCTGCATCCCTTCCTGCTCTCTGGGCTGGGTATCTCCTCGAGTTTAGGGGGTACGTGCTCGGCCTGGAGAAACATAATGGCTCACTGGAACCGTCTAATCTTCCCTGCTTTTTCTCGGATTTTCTAGGTCGTCCACTCCCCTCTCGGTTATCCTGAACCTCGTCTCGGAATATGGATGGTACGGGCTGTCGACGATCGTCGCTACCCTCTCCTGCCCCGCCTTCTTCAGGTAGATCCTGTAAGTGCACGCGTGCGCTATGACGTTGCCGCCGGTCGGCTTCGTCGGGTCCCCGAAGAAGACATCGGGCTGGGTTTGGACTTGGTTGCTTACGATCACGGCCACATTGTACACCTCCGCTTGCCGTATCAACCTGTGAATCAAAGTGTTGAGCCTCTGCTGCCTCTCCGCAAGCGTTCCCCTTCCTATGAACTCCGCCCTGTGAAGGCTGATGATGCTGTCAACGATTAGGAGCTTCGCCTTGAACTTCTCTATGTGCTTGCCAAGGGTCTTGATTATCAGCTCCAGGTGGCTGCTGTTCAACACCCTGCAGATGATGATGTTCTGCAGGATCTCATTCGCATCCATCCCCCTCGATTCGGCTATCTGCCTGATCCTCTCGGGCCTGAACGTCGTCTCAGTGTCTATGTACAGCGCGTTCCCCCCAAGGCCCCCCTTCTCGGGAGGCAGCTGGCAGGTGCAGCAGAGGGTGTGGCAGAGCTGCGTCTTGCCGCTCCCAAAGTCCCCGTACACCTCCGTGATGGCCTGAGTCTCAATCCCTCCCTGCAGGAGCTCGTCGAGGCCCTTGGCCCCCGTGGTGCAGCGCATCATCGCCTGGCGCCTGTCCAGGACCTCGGCCGCCGTGATGAAACTCCCCTCAAGCAGTCCGTTCTCCTCCAGGAGCTTGCGGGCCGAAAGGATCAGGGCCGCGGCATTGCCCTCCTTTCCCCCCAGGATCTCCTCGATATCGCCTGGGGAAGATGAGGCCAAGTCGAGCAACGTCTCGACGGAGTTCTCCCTCAGTTTTTCCTTGGTCCTGGCAGCTATGCCCGGTATTGTCTCAAGGCTTAAGTCAAGTATTTCCTCGACCACATTTGCTCACGTTAAGAATGCGCACTGCACGAGTTAATATGCAGCCACGCGCCAAAAGGGAGAGGGGTTCCCTCGGCAAATTCCCAGAAGATGTAAAAAATACGAGATGGGTCTCTCATCCATGTGAATTATTAAGGAGGCTGTTTCCGCATGCAACCACTAGAAATTCATAGACCGCTCTTCAGCGAGCGACCGTACTCAAACCCTTCCCATGGGCAAAGCGCCCGGTTGCACAATCGGTCCCGTACGAAGAGGAGAGACGATGCCCGTGCGCCGTCTCAAGGAAATGTGCGAAGAACTTCATCTCGTGCTCAAGCGCGATCTGTTTTCCCAATTCAGCAGTGCAAATGCCATCTCCCACTTGGGAAAGCCTTTAGCCTGTTGCGTGTTGATGGGGATGAGTACGATGAAACGTGTCGGAATATTGGGCCTTAAAGGGCATCAATACATCGTAACGGAAAGCATCAAAAAAATGAGCGACGTGCAACTGGTGGCCGTGGCTGACGATTCTGAGGACGCCCTAAACCAATTCAGGAGGTCGCTACCTGCGGGCACTAGCACGAAAACATACGACGACGCCCTCGAGCTTCTAGAAAAAGAGGACATCGACATCGCGTGCGTCTCCGGGACGGACGGGGAACGGTCGAAGGTCCTGGTGGAGTGCGCCAGGAGAGGGATTCACGCGCTGAGCGAAAAGCCCCTCACGATGACGCTGAAGGAGCTTGAGGATGTGAAGGGGGCATTCAGCCCCTCTGGGCCCCTCATCTCCATGCTGATGACCATGCGCTTTGAGCCGTCCTACCGCAAGGTACGCGAGGCCATTAAGTCCCGCGCGATCGGCAAGGTCTGCCTGGCAAACGCGCAAAAGTCGTACAAGCTCGGAAGGAGGCCACGGTGGCAGCAGGATCACATGACGTACAGTACGACCATCGCCTTCATCGGAATACATTCCGTCGACCTGATAAGGTGGTGCACGGGCGCTGAATTCGAGGAGGTCATGGCGTACCAGTCGAATGCGGGGCACCCCGAAGTGCACGAGATGGAGGACAACGCCGTCTTGCTGCTCAAGATGGACAATGGCGGATCCGCGTGCGTTCACCTCGACTACTGCCGGCCCACGAGCGCACCGACGCACGGCGACGACCTCCTGAGGGTGGCTGGGACCTCCGGCGTGATAGAGACCTTCGAGCAAGGCTCCCGGGTTCGTCTGATCACCGGGGAAAGGGGGTGCGAAGAGCTGACCTTGGGAGAGGGCGTGGACCAATTCCTGAACTTCGTGAATGCGACGGACGGGAAGGAGGAGTGCGACGTTCCCGCCGACGATTGCTTTCGAATGACGGAGATAATACTGAAGGCGAGGGAATCCGCATTTAAGGGGCGTCCCGTAAGGCTTTAGCCCTCGAGCTCACGCCCGTCCGCGAATGCCCGTTTTGAGTAAGAGTGTATAGCGCCTTCGCAGTATGGGAGCTTATATCCCATTTTGAATAGGGCAGACGGACAAACATGTGGTTGGCGATTGGCAAGGAACTTGACCAAGAGGGGTTCAGCGAAGTCCTTGCGAGTCGGAAGAAGGGCAGGAGGGGGTTCGTCATCGACGAGGACGTATTCCTCAAGATGAGCTGCGACCTTGAAACATACGTAAGGCTCCTGAGCCTCATCGGATCCGGGAGGCTCAAGGTCAGGATGAACGGGAAAGGGTGGCGAATAGGCCGTCCTCGTGTAGCCTTCATGAGGAGGGGAAGAGAGAAAGGGGGTGAGGTCGGATCTGAGTGCACGGACGCTGCCGTCCCCGAAGTCCCATGTGCTGAGGCACTTGACCCAGATGGTCGAATGAATGAGAAGTTCTGCCCCAAGTGCTATCTCTTCAGGACGTCGGATGAGAATTTCTGCATCGCCTGCGGGACGAAGCTGAAGGAGATGAAGCTCGACCATAGGAAGGGGTGATTCGATGTCCCCCTCTGCAAGGCGCTCATGGAAATAGATTTAATATAAGAATACAGTCGCGTTGTCAGATAAATTGAAACCCGATTTAGGCATATAACATAACATACATGCTTGATGCGTACTCAATACGGATGTGAGGAACGAAAGGAGTGAGTTACTGCTCTAGCTTTTCCTACATTTTGCTGTTTAGACAGCTTTTCTTGCATTGTTTGTAGTTTTGTTTCACAATTATGAGCTATTTCTGCTAATTTATTACGAATCTTGTTTTTAGGATCGTATTTAGGAATAGGAACCTCAAGAACTTTTTCCATATATTTCTAGGACCCCATAATCCTGTCGCTTGTAAAGGTTTAATCCTTTCATCCATTACCTTTGAATTTAAAATTGCGCATAGATAATACGCCTCATCTCTATCACTTGTTTCATAGTATATTGTTGAATAATCTATTAGAGTTCCGTTTGTTTGAACCCTACCTTGAAGGGTATCCACTGTAGTGACTTTCTTATCGATTATTATTATTGTTGGTGGTGGGTTCGGTGTCGGTTTCGGTATCAGAATCGATATCTTGGTCGTCGGTCATGTCACCGCCTCCTTGTGCATGTGTTCCGAGGTGACCGATTCGCAATCCTCATGCTTCGGCCGCCCACTCACCCTCTCCTCCCACTCCCTCCGCTTCCCCTTGGCGTGGTATGTGACGTGGTAGACCCTGTCGGGTTCCTTCAGTATTGAGAAGCATGTGGGGCATCTCCAAAGGCCGTTCGCCTCCAATAGTTTGTCGGCCTTCGCCGTTTCGCCGATCCGGTAGAGGTCCAACGCCTGGCCCTTGACCTCGACGTCTTCCCAGAATTTAGCCAACTTCTTCTTATGTTCGGTGTTCATAGACCCTCCTCCTCCCACTTGTGTCGCCACTTCTCTGCTATGCGTTCGTGGTTTTTGACGACACCATCTCACGTTCTAGTCCACCCATGTACCAATACATCGGTGAATTAAACATTCCATTATGGCGTACATTCGTAACGAGAATTTGTGTGAAACTAGGGGATTGGTTCCTCGTGTGAGTGGGTTTATGACAGCTCTAACGACGTTGTAAGCGATGACGTACATGTAGGCCTCCTTCCTCTGCATCCTGCTCCTGATCCAGTGAGTTATCACATAGAGCCGACTTACTAGGAGGCACAGTTACCCTTACATTTAACGCTCAGATAAGGTAAAGGAGCTAATAAAGGGGACATCAGCAGCTGAACTTGGGGACGACCGCTTATACACATATATCATAACGTGCTATGAGCGTCGACAATAGAACGCATGAAGAAAATTTTAGAGAGGCCATACCTCGCAGTCGAAGCTCTGGATCCTCTCCCAGAAGGATTCGGGCATATCGTGTGGAGACCTCATCGATCTGACCCTCGACACCCAGTCCACGGCATATGGCAGTATCCGTGACCAGCTCAAAAGCGGCCAGGTTCCGATCCACGCGAACATAATGAGGTCCAAGGTGGAGGCGGTAGGCCACTACGACACCTATTTCAGGGAGAAGGCCTTCAACTTCCTACAGGAAGCACAACCCAAGGACAGGCTGTTCGACATCTCCTTAAGATACGCGAAGGTCCTCCTACCAAAGGCGCGAAGAAGGCTGGCATAAAGGGGCCTCCGGTCACCACCTATTGCCTGAGGGAGATCTCACGATCCTATGCGACATATATTGAGCCCCCCTCCAGCCCGAGATAAGTCACTGTTCGCCCTTGAAAGTAGCACTCGGTACATGTGCCCCCTGTGACCCTTCGGCATTTCTCGCCTTCCGGGTGTACGTGTATGGTGTATCCGCAAATTCGGCACTTCACACATTTATTCATACGGAGCCCTCCTCCACTACGCAATCCGCCAAGTACTCGGTATATCGGTCAGTGAAAATGGAGTTCTACACATAGGGATGTATATTCCTAGCGCTCGTTAACACAGTAGTCTCTTTCTCATAGAGGCGATCCATTGCGCTCATACTTAAGCACCAGAAAAGGGCTGCGAATAGCTCTATCGCCTATTGCGCCTCGAATGGTATGGGTAGGCCTTCCAACCCTTCGGATTCTACGCTTCTTTCCATCGACCCCGATCTGATAGAAAAGTCCTGTTTTGACGCCACACCTCTCGGGGGTATCAGGCTTGAAGGGCGGTTCCGCAGGCTTAGGTTGATCAAGGGTGTTGACCCATGGCAACTAGGGAACCTCTGGGGTCTACCTTTCGATGGGTCCCAATTGTAGTCCCATCGATACCAGTGAATAACAGAAATCCACCAATTAGCCCTAAGATGATGGAGATTGCGCTACCAAACAATAGTAAAAGTAGACCCATTATGTTCTTGACTCCCAGGTCCACGCCGAGGAAGTCTGTGGCCTCGAAGAGGGGGTTCGGGTGCGTCCACAACGACGGCGAGGTAGAAGACATTGTCCCTCAGTATGAGGTCTGCCTGTCCTCTAATCCTCTTCAGGCGCGTTTCTTGGTACGCTCCGATCTGAATCGGTATGATCTGGCGTCCTTTGAGGGTCAGGATACTAGCTCGGTCGAGTCCCTTCCAACTGAGTATCCTCTCGTCGTAGACCATGGCCCCATGCGCACGCAGGATGCTTGCTGGAGGTTCCCAATAATCCAAAGACATATATCTCTCTTTTGCTATAAAAAGAAAAGCTGGTTTCTATTAGAGATGAGATGAATTAAAGAAAAGATTACCAGCGATTAAGTCTTTAGCCATGTTAAAAATGGAAAAGAACTTCATTGCGCTGGAGGGTCTGATTCGAAGCATGGCCGATTATGTTATACGTAACTTTTTTGCTAAAGGAGGGCTGAAGTATGATGAATCGTTGTAAGTGGTGTGGTAGGAAACATCTAATAAGGAAAGTTAGAAAGGGAAGGAAAGAGACTTGTCCATATCGATATAATGAGAAGTTTGCGAAAATCGCGGGGAAAAAGACTAGCAACGAGCAGGACATTTTACTAGAAGCTTCCGAAAACGATGGGGTCTTGAGCGTAGCGCTTGGCGACAAGGGCAAGTTGGAAGCCGCGAAGCGACTGGAACGGCAAGGACTCTTGAGGCCGATGAGCAAAGTGAACCCGTCCCATGACAGGTGGAGGCTCACGCTTAGCGGGAAAAAGACCGTTCGGAACGTTCGGAATATGTGATGGGGTATCAGGTGAGAGCTTTGTATGGGTGCTACTCAAGTAACGATTATGGAGAAGGCTTAGACTTATCAATATACATATCAAACCAGCCAAACTGGCGGCCGTGATCTAGTCTGGTTAAGATCCCAGCCCCCCAACGGCAAGGTGGAAAGCTAGGTGCCTGGGTTCAAAAGCTGGTGAATGAAAATCCCGGCGGCCCACCTAAGAATACGATGTTGCTCTTACATCGCTCAATGTATCTAAGTGCGTCTTCGGAGATCGGGCCTTGAACATCCGGAGCTATGAACATGGTTGAAGCAGAACTTGACTTGAGCCTGGAGACTGTCCCAAGCATAGGTCCGAGGACGAAGGAAAAGCTAAACGAGAACTTCATCGAGACAATACTTGATTTAGCCGCAGCTATTCCAAACGAGCTTCAGGAGATCCTCGGTGGAATAGCGGTGAATGCGGCCTCTCCCACAAGGAGCCGAGGCCTTGAATGAGGCCTCAAAGGATTTTCTGGAGCAGGTCGTTCGCGATTCCCTCGTGCAGCTCGGTTATGAGGTCGATCTCCGGGTTGGCTACTCGGGATACCACACCGATTTCGCGGCAGCCAATCCCAAGGACGCATCACGTTATGCCGCTAATGGCGGAATAGAAATTTAAAGCTCAAGCCATTACTCGCTTATCGCGCTACCGAGTCCTTGCTCTCTTGACCTACATCTCGCCCCATTGGTAACACCGAGCTTGTCGATACCGCATCATCGTATTTATCCTTTATTCTGAGCAATATCGGCTCACACAAGCAAAGGTCTCAGTCCACTGGAAACAGATATCGTTTGGTGCAGGCCTGCATTGACCTGTGCGTGACAGGCTCAAGCTGGAAAGTTACACTTGTATTCTACTCATCTGCGCTCTCATTTCCCCACCCTGCGATTCAGTCGCTTGCGATCTGCTTCAACTGCAACTAGACCGCCTCCCGCAAGTGCGCCTCTAGTCTTATCTACCTCCTCACCGACGATATAAACACGTGAACACATTTGTTCAGAGACGCTTGGATGCTTGCTATTGAAACGCTGAGCTGGATGGAAATGCAGAACCTGAGCGAAAGCCTCGCCTTCGCCAGAACCGTGAAACAACTAAACATAAAGGATCCCAACAGCCTACGGCTCGCACACATGCTCGTGCGCGAAACGGTCAGACGCCAGAACTTCATAGACAAATTCATAAACCACGCTATAAAACCCAAAACAATCGACGAATATAATCTAGGTGTCCAAGCTTTTCTGCGGCTCTACGTTTACCAGACCCGAATAGCCAAAGACTGGACCCGGTTTGACATCGAAGAAGCTGAAAACATAGCCAAACAAGCCCGCTCCATCCTCGGATGGAAGACTCTTCACAGAGTCGAATCCATTCTAGTAGTGTTGTTGACACAGGAACCCACAACAATATTTGAAAACTTGGGGGACGCCGAGAAAATCGGGCTTCAGACCTTTCATCCATCATGGTTCGTCGACTACTGTTTCAGGCTTTTCGGTCGGCCAGAAACCATAACCATGCTGGAAGCAGACACAGAACAGCCGCCGACGTACATAAGGTTAAACACGCTCAAAGCAGATGAAAGCGAAATTCAACAGAGACTCACACAGGAAGGCGTAAGAGCTGAGAAGGTTGAGCAGCTGAAACATGCCCACAAGGTTGTTAAGACGAAACAGCCTCTAACCCAAACCAAAAGCTTCCGAGAAGGCCTTTTCTACGTTCAAGACAAGGCAAGTTGCTTCGCCGCTGAAGCCGCAAACCCCACACCCGGAACGACAGTCTTGGACGTTTGCTCAGCGCCAGGAGCCAAAACGACTTATCTTGCTCAGTTGATGAGGAACCAAGGCGCTATCCTTTCGGTTGACTATTCAAAACGCAGAATTGAAGTGTGGAAAAGCGAAGTAGCACGCATGGGAGCTGAAATCGCTGAGCCGATAATTGCAGATGCGCGCCACCATCTACCGCTTAAATTGGAGGCCGATGTACTCGTGCTAGACCCGCCGTGCACGAGCACGGGCACGTTTAGAAAGCAGCCGTCAGCCAAATGGAGGCTCACGCCACAATCCATTGACAGAATGACTGAGATTCAATGGCAAATGCTGGAAAACTGCGCAGAAAACGTCAAGGCAGGAGGATCGCTGTTTTATTCAACGTGCAGCATAACGGTTGAGGAAAATGAAATGCTGATCGAGCGGTTTCTCAAAATGAACTCAGAGTTCTTGCTTGCTGAGATAATGCCAATAATCGGTCTACCAGGTTTGAGAGGATTAGATAAGTGTCAGAGGCTCTATCCACACATTCATCAATGCAACGGTTTCTTCATTGCGAAGCTTACTAAAGAAGAATAGGTTGGAAACGCAGCCCATGCGGCAGCACTTGTAGGAGGACAGTGAGTTCTCCCATGCGAATTGGCATAGTGCAGGATTCTTCTCCCAATCATGGCTTAGTAGTAATCCATCTTCGTCGATGTGCGGCCATACAGTACGGAATTCCCACAGCATGTGCTTGTACGTATGTAGGTCATCTTGTAAAAACAGGTTAATCGAGCCTAGTCGATTAAGTAGGGGAGTTTAAGCTTACAGCACCAATGATAATCTTTTACAAACAGAAACTTTTTAAGAGCCCTGTCAAATGAATATTGATAGGGGAATAGGTATGTCCAGGTTCTTTAGGCGGAAGAAGGAAGAGAAAAAGGAAGAAGAGAAGAAACCTGAGGAGAAAAAGCCAGAGGAAAAGAAGAAATAACATAGGGTTAAGTCATTATTTTGCTGCGTTCAAAATAGAATCAGTCGAAGCTTAATATTATAGAGGGCTGTGAATTATTATCTTTCTGCCTGGACCGGATCATGTGTTGAAACGTCTTGAAACAGCAAGTAGAAGTAGCAGGGACTCCAAGGTCTCGTATAAGTCCTCGGTGCGTTGAATGAACTGTGCTAACTGCGGTCACAATATAGTAAAACCGTATAAGGTCTATCTGCACAAAGAGGGAGAGAAGGGCAAAGAGGCATGGAGGACTAGGTGCTTCTGTGGCTGTGTGTACCCACGACGCCTATCGTAACGCATGAGCTCTCTGGGTGGGTGGTACCTGTTCAGGTTCCATAACCGGCTCCCCCGACATATAGAGTAGATTCGGCCTGCTGCTTGTATATGGTACAATGAGATCAAGCCGCACCTCAGCCTGAACATCCTAGGCCTCGATAGCTTCCTCAAATCCAGTTGAAGGGACCAGGCATCTTTGATATGGCGTATGTGGTGTTCTCTGAAAACTTCTCACCAGTTAGAGCAACGTTCAGACTAGAAATCACGAATAGTTTTAACGATACCAAATTCTATAAGGGTAAGGCAGGTGGCCTTGATTTCTTCGATCTTCATATCGCCAATGTAATGAGGTCAAGTTCTGGCATCAAATATCACCTTATGGTTAGTGATCTTCTCAGTCTTATTATTACAGGGCGATATCTACGCTATCTACAGGGAACAGGCCATGGTGGCCATAGACCTATAGATTAAATAGGAGCCATAATACCTATACAAGAACTGAATGGTGATAGATGTTGGTGACAAGGAAGAAACTACCGAAGTCAGTCACTGAAACAACTCTGAAAATAGAAACTGCTCGATTGGGTAAGGACATCGGTCAGGCATTGACGTTGTTGAAGAGTATCAGCGCGGAGGTTAAGTCTACAGCCAAGGCAGCAGCCAAGATATCTGGATTCGAGAAGAAGTTCTCTGAGATCAAGGGGGAAATAACGGCATTGCAGAAGCAAGTTGCAGAGGCTGCGAAGGCTCCAAAGCAAGCCGTCAAGAAACCCCGTAAACTTTCAGAGATGAATCTATTCGTAAAGGAACAGATAAAGTCTGGAAAGAGCTTCTCAGAAGCGATACAGGCCTGGAAGGCATACAAAGCATCCAAGGCAGCACCAAGCACTGGACCTGCAGAGTCGACCGAAACATCAACTCCATAGACTAGACTAGGATTCGTGCCGCGCACACAGACACATCTGTTCACATAGTATAAGGTATAATCAGTGTAGTAGCATTTTACTAAGGCCTCAAGCATAGTTCTCAACTGCATCATGCATGCCGGGATATTACCTAGTAGAAAATCAAGATAGATTCCATAGCTTAAAGGCATACCAGCATTTATTTTTTTTGTTGTGTTGTAGGCGTTGTAGATATTGTAGATCCAGAACAATGGATATAGAACAAGTCCAACTAGATAAATAATCATAAATGCCAATATTATTCCAAATACAACAAATATAATTCCTTTTCCTATCTGACCATTATATATTTGTTTTAAGCCAGTAAAAACAAACGAGAGAACTGCAGCAACACCCTCGCTCTTCCTTTCTCTCATAGGGGGAAGAAGGCGGTGGTGCAACTCTAACGCCGCATTTTGGGCATAACAAGATCTGGAGGATCTGCCAAGTAAGGCTTGATCGGTCGCAAAAATAATTCCACTATGGGTTATATAGAACGAGATAGGCTCAATCGAACGAGATAGGCTCTTTAAGCTCTGAGGCTATATCGGTAAGGGCTTGATTCTTCATATGATGTGCAGCAAGGGGAGGTGAAAACATGGCCGAAGATAAACTAAGTGAGATATTGTCGAGTGTCGCCAAGCTACAGGACCAACTCACGGTCCTTAGTACAAAGGCCGATGTCCTTAACGGCAAGATTGACTCTCTGAACGTGCTGGTCCAGGGACTGAAGACACCACAAGTACAAGCTCCAACTCAGCAACCAGTCCCAGAGTCAAAACCGATTAAAGTCCCGCCCGATTACAAACTAATCAAGAGCCGCTTCCCCGGGCGCTGTCGTGTCTGTGGTCTCGGGTTCGAGAAGGGCGACACGATCGCTTACGGCAAGGGGCCGCCCGCGTTCACCGCCCACCAAGATTGCGTGGAGGGGTAAAAAAAGGGAGAGGAGGAACTCGAGTGCATGCGACCCTCTCTTGCTGTTAGGAACGGCTCTCCCTTGGCTGCGACTACGTGCACTACTTTACTCCTCCTCAGCACGGCTATTTACCCTTAGTATGACTACATGAGCCTACTGTTGTAGTAAACTTCATTTTCACTGTTCCGCATGGAAATAAAAGTTTCTACCCGTCTTTATGTATCTCTAGTGCTTACAGTCGGACTCTCCCAGCTCCCCAAGGTTCTGAACTAAATCGAATGTGTAACTATATTAACGACGTAGACGTGATATCCATATGCCAAGGGAACTATCCGTCAGTGTCATTGGTGACTTCAATCCCCGTTCCGAAACGCACACAGCCACCAACCTTGCTTTTCGTCACGCGGCTACTCGCTTAAGGGTCTCGGTTGACATAGAATGGGTGACCACGCTTGACTTGGAGAAAAATGCAGAGGAAAGATTGGAACGATTCGATGCATTCCTCTGTTCCCCGGGAAGCCCTTACAGAAGCCTGATGGGGGCACTGAATGGCATCCGATTCGCAAGGGAAGGCGATCGACCCCTCTTGGGGACCTGCGGGGGGTTTCAGCACATAGTCCTCGAGTACGCTCGTAATGTAATGGGCATCAAGGACGCAAATCACGCGGAGGAGAACCCTAATGCTCCCCACCTTTTCATTACCCCGCTAGCTTGTTCTCTAGTCGGAAAGGTCGAAAAGATACTGCTCAGCCCTGGCTCCCGAGCCTTCGGGATCTACAAGAGAACGCAAACGCTGGAACGGTTCTACTGCAATTACGGCCTTAACCCCTCTTGCAGGACGGAAGTGGAGCAGGCGGGCTTGCGCCCCTCGGGCTTTGATGATAGTGGGGCGGTCAGAATCCTTGAGCTGCCAAAGGCCCGTTTCTTCTTAGCAACGCTCTTCGTGCCTCAAGTTAGTTCTTCAGAGGACCGACCGCATCCCATGTTTCTTGCGCTCCTCGAGGCCGCAGTGGGGATTTAGGCTCCCCTCATAACGAATGACCCCTTACTCGTCAAGGCGTTGAGCGACGAGGGGTTTCGCCACTTGCCAGCCTCGAAGTACCAATTTCCCAACGAGAACGCGAAAGAGCTGAAAGAGCTAAAATGGCAACAACTATACAATTTTAACCACCGCGCGGACACTGCACTCTAGCAATTCATTCATTCTGCATTTCCTCCTGCATTTCCTTCTCCTCATGCCACTTCTTTGAGAACTCTTTTCGAGCCTTTTTTGCCTCTACGTGTCTCTGGCGCTCTTCTGGTGGTATCCAACTACACCCCGCTATCAGATTGAAGTTGGGTCCGAAGCCACGAGTATAGAAATATAAAACATAGTCTCTTTCCGCCTCTGTAAGAATCCTGTCGACCTCCTCTTCATTGAACCCTCTTCGTTTTAGTATAACCTTAACGTCTTCTTCTGGTAGGAAATCTATTTTACCCTCCTTAAAGATTTCTGCAAGGATTTGGAAGCATTCCTGAGTCTTGGCCTTCTCCACTTCTCTATGGCTGGGATCTATCCAATAATATATGCCGCGGTCAAGCCTTATGATCTTGCGCCTCTTGGCTTCAATAAGGGCATCCTCAATACAGTCACGTTCAACTCCTTTTTTCATTAGCCTTCTTATCAGTTCTTTCGAGACTATTTGATCCACTAGTCCATTCATAAATTCTTTCTCTATTAATTTAATAGCTTCCTCAAGGTTCATCATTTCTCATCATCTCCTTTCTCCCAGACTAAGTCCAGCTGTTTGACCATTTTCTTGAAGTTCCCTTCTTCGTCCACTATAAGATGCCACTCGCCCCTCAGACCTCGCTTTTCTCCCCTGTATATCTTTATAGGATCTATCCTAGTTGTGACGCCAAATGTTTTCTCAATGATTTGTGCCTCTTCTTTGAGAATCGTCGGAACCCATTCTGTCTGCATCTTTAATAGAAAGTCCTCGAAAATAGGCTTTAACTCATCTGGAAGTTGATCCTTAAGCTCTCTTGAAATATTTGAAAAATAGTGTTGTAATTCGCATACACAAAGTGATGTGTGGAACTTGTGATCCAACCATCCTTGAGGGCTGCTGCCAGAAGTCTTGCCCCATCTGGGTTATTCAAGTCGATAGGAAATTTTGGATTCACTATGGCTTCCTTACGAGATCTTCCACCAACTGACTTGATATACGGCGTTAGGATGTCATATGGTGCTTTCTGTACATCTAGGAGCTTTAACACGTTTTCTGTTGTCATCGAGTCCCTTCCTTCCTTTACAGCGCTACGCAATTCTATATGATCTATTCCTAAGGCTTTACCAAGCTCGCGATAGGATCCTTGTGGGCTCTTCTCTGTTGGAAAGAGCTTCTTGGCTTCCAAGATTATCTCCTTTAGCTTGCCTTCTACTAGTGTCAAGACTTGTGTCTTGGGTATCTGCCACCATTCTAAAATAACTAATTTCTTCCAATCTTGGGACTCCTGTGCTTTAGTCTTAATATCCTTGATTTGGCTTGAAGATTCTAACTTAGGCCTTTTACCTATACGCGTCGTCTTTGGTAGGATGGTTAACGGTCCTTCATTCTCTCCCTTGAGCCATTCCTTCCAGCGCCTGTACTCCTTTTGGTCCTTCTCTCGGATCTTCCTCTGCTTCTCCCTCCTCGCCCTCCTCCAGGCCAATATCCTCGACGTTATGCCAACGGTCCACCAAGTGATGGCAAACGTCACTGCTACAGAGAGGACCATTCCTATCTGCGCCCCGATCTGCGTCAGAAGGGGCCATACCAGCGTGCCCCGAACCCATTCGACGAATTGGCCGAAGTCATCGCCGACGACGCCTATCGTCCTGAGGAAGAGATACAGCAGGTAGAAGAGGAGCTCCGGACCATCGGGCATGTTCAGGATTGCGTAGTAGATCAGGAGCACTATGATCGAGGCGAGAAAGGCTATGGCTGTGTTGGATACCCCACTTCTGTCTTTCAGAAGGCCCCTTCTACGTGTGAGCATCCATCATATCACTAGACTTATCCAAAATAGGATTTAAGCTCCAATGAATCGAAAGAAACAGCAGATTGGCTTAGATAGTGTTAAAAAAGCCAGATCCAAGGCATGAACCGCGTTCGCTTAGCTACCAAGATATCTACCGCTTGCATCAGGAGGATAGAGCACCTAAGGTGGGTGGTTCTTCCTCTTCTTTAGCAATACCCCAAATGTTACTACAGCTATGACTACTACAAGGATATACGGTGCGATCGGTTGAACAGTAATGGTAATCGTAGACATGCTTCCGGCATATTCTCTGGTCCCGTCGAAATGGACCGTTATCTCTATCATACTGAATAGAAGGTCATAAGAGGGTGTCAAAGTGGCAGTTCCATCTGCATCCGTCAGTGCTGATGCCTCTACACCTATGCCGCCGCCGGGGAAGCGAAAACGGATCCTTGCGCCCTGCACGGGATTCCCCCTCTCGTCTTTGAGTGTCGCCTTCAAGGTGACCGGAAATAATTGTATCGTCGTTGTCGGAAAGTCCAAGGTGAGAGTCGTGTTCAGCCGATTAAACTTGAAGTTTCTGAATGTGAAGCTGTAACTATGGTTGCCCTGAACTATGCCGAAGTCGTGGTTCTTGGGGCTCATATTAATCCAACCATCAACATCGGCCTCGATCACCATATAGCTCCCGGGTCCTAGGTTCCTCCAGGTGAAGAATCCGTCAGTTCCAGTGGTCTGCTGATCGAACAGGTTGCCGTCTTTGTATAGGTAGATGGTCCAGCCCTCGTTGTAAGCGGTGTCATCAGCTGTCGTCGAGTTGACGCCATCGACGTCGATCATCTTGTAAACTTCGATCGTTGCATTGAAGTCCAAGGTGGCCACATCGGAGAACATCGTGCTTATCGTATACATTCCATCGGTTTCGGTCATTGGATATTTTGCCATTATGCCATTGAGCTGCTGCGTCGTCTCGAATCTAGATCCTTCACCATCACCTTCTATGCTCCAAACGCGCCAATCATAAAGTGCTCCTATGATTATTGCTGGGGCAAATATAGTCACTAAGGCGATGATGGCTGCAAAGATAAGATATCTCTCTGCACTTTTGTCATCTGCCGAGTTAAATGATATATCGTCCATCTTTCACCATATCCGCGCTCTCGACTGGGCTTGGCCGTGCTCTCCTTTTTACTAAGATGAATAGGGCGACCGAAGCTGCCACTATCACTATTACGATAGCCAACATAAATACAGGAGAAGGTGAGTTTTCCTGAATAGGGCTCTGTTGCAGTATTATGGAGGCTTCGTAATCCTTACCCTCATACGTATGAATGGTCATATTTACATAACAATGGTCATCTCCACCAGCCATGAGTTTGTTTCCACTCGGATCCTTACAGTCGTCGCTAAATTCTAATATTCCGACGTACGATGCATCTGCATCGATAACTTGGAATTTGGGCGTAAGGTCGCCGAAAACCACTGGTTTAAAGGTCCCAGTCCAACCTGGGTCATCGTAAGGCACTCCATTCAATAGCACAGATTCGATCATTGCTCGATAATTTCCAGTGTTGGCGAAGTTTATGGTCACAAAGTAGATATCGACTTTATTATATGAGTATATGTCGGCTATGTTATATATATATGTCGATTTTGTTATAGAGGTGCTCTTGATCTCAATCTTCTCATAATTTGGAAACAAAGTCGGGGTGTTATAATACCCATATATTCCCATAGCAAATATAGTCACTATGGGGATGATAATTATAGCAATAATATATCTGTCTGCTCTCTTGTCGTTCAGAGTATCACTTTTCATTGAACGTGATGCCAATTCGATCGCTCCTCTGGCCTATAGTTGGTAGAGCATCTCGGGATATGAACGTTTCACATCAAGGAATCATGAGTCTAGAACATGGAATGATTCCTCTAGAAAAGTGATCGATTTGATATGGAGCTGCTACTAGGAGAAGAGAGAGAATATAGGTCATTCATTGTATATAATCATGAAGCTTAAGCGGATGCCAAGGTTCGGGGAGAACCTTAATGTGGTCTTGACCAAGTTCTAGGAACCCTTCATTGACGACCCAAGTAGAACTTAAATATGATCTTGATCAGAATGTCTAGAATATGAAACCCGATCTTGGCATATACTACGATATAATTGACGAAATGGCAGGAACTCAACCTTCCCTTTCGTTTCTGACAAGATCCTGGCCAGAAGTAGAAACATGGAGGACTATAGCTCGCGCAAAAGTTTTCGAACTACTGGCCTTCGACCCAGCCAAGACCCCCCTGAATCCATCTGTAGATTCGCGCAGAGAGGAAGGCAACCTAGTAATCGAGGGGATCTCCTATGAACTGCCCTATGGGCTGCGAACTCAAGGTTTTTTCCTTTACCCGAAGAAACGAGATGGTAAGCTACCTGTCGTGGTGTCGCTTCACGATCATGGCGGGTTCTTTTATTATGGCAAGGAGAAGGTAACGGCCATCCCCAGCGAGCCTGGCATCCTGACCAGGTTTAAGGGAGAAGCTTATGGCGGAAGGAGCTGGGCGACCGAGCTTGCCAAACGGGGATTCGCTGTATTCGTGCCCGACGTATTCCTTTGGGGGAGTAGGAAGATCCCGGTGGAGAGCTTCAACGAAGAGTTCCAAACTGCCTTTAAGAACCTTGGGCCCAGCTCGGATGAATACATACAACGATATAATGGGCTTCTCGATAAAATGGAGGATCTCGTAATCGCGCCCACCATCGTAAATGCCGGCACGTCTTGGCCGGGGATTTTTTCATACGAGGACAGGAGGAGCGTGGACTACTTGGTGACGCGACCGGAGATAGACCCAAACAGGATCGGGTGCGGGGGATTGTCAGGCGGTGGCTTACGTACGATCTTCCTTGCGGGATTAGATGAGAGGATCCGTTGCGCGTTCTGCGTTGGCTTCATGAGCACCATGCGCGGGTTGCTACGCAACCGCATAAAATCCCACAGGTTGTTCATGTACGTCCCTCACCTTTCCCACTTCTTGGACCTGCCCGACGTCATCGCGTTGCGCGCGCCCTCCCCCCTGATGGTACAATACGATAGGGATGACGAACTTTTCACCCTCGAGGGGCAAAGCCAAGCTGACGAGAAGATCGCGCAGATCTATTCGGAAATCGGTCAACCAGATAATTACGTTGGTAAATTCTATCCGGGACCGCACAAGTTCGACGTCGAAATGCAGGAAGACGCTTTCGCATGGTTGGAAAGACATCTGCTATAATCCTGTGAAAGTGTGGACATGCCAAAGTCAATCAAAAGGTGAACAATACCATTAGCATCTATACCATAGGCATTTCTCGCGATTAGTTTAGGCTTGATGAGAGTTGAAGGCATTCGAAGATTTGAAGGAGATTATTTTCGTTAATACTCTACCCCAAAATTTTAGCTTATGAGCCTTTGATACCATTCTAGTGCCTTAAGGGCGCTCTCTCAAGCCTGAGTGCAAGCGCAACAACGACGACCATTAGAATGATGTAAAAGGGGAAGACGTACTGAGAGGCGCTTATGCCATAGATTCCAGCAACAAGGCCAGCGGACCAAGTTGAGGCGAAAGCGCCAAGAGCTCCATTCGTAAAGGCCAGACCAGATAAAAGGCCGGCAGATTCGGGTTTCAACGATGTAACCCAAGCTATGATTGCTGGGTAGATCGGCGCCAGGCAGAATCCAGTCAGGGTCCACAATCCCATCTTGTAAAGAGCTGGTAGCTGCATGGAAGCCATTAGGATCGAGACAAGGCTCAGAGACGAGGATGCTAGGACAGTTTTGCCATATCCAAGCCTCTCCGTCATAGGTGCCCAACAGATCCTACCGATCCCCATAAAACCCCAGAATAGACCATTGGCCAGACCAGCTTCTATCTTCCCGGAGCCCAGCGCCTCTAAGATCGAGGGGAGCCAGTTACTAAGGCCCATCTCAGCAGCAACATAGAAGATCATTATCGTTGATACTACGATGGGGACATAACCAAGAGTCGTACCCGTGTGCGCTTTGCTCCGTGCGACTACAGCCCCTCTCTCGGTCTTCTTGCCTATGATACTCAGGGCACCTGAGAGGGGAAGCAGGAAAAGGGCTGGGACTAGGTAGGCCAGACGCCAACCACCCAGCATAGTTATCGAGATGGCTGCGAAAAGAGGTCCAAGCGAAGACCCGACATTCCAAGATATGTGGAAGAGGATCATCGAGAAACCACGCCTTTCCGTATAGGTCTCCGAGATGAGAGCGTTCACTGTGGCCTCGAGGAAGCCTGCAAAGATGCCCATTAGAAGTAGAAAAGATCCGAACATCCATTCATTCCCTGAGAAGGCTACGAGGATTGAGCTGGCAGAATAGAGCGCTATAAACAGGGAACCCGCAAGAATCCTATTGATTTTATCTGAGATATAACCGCCTGCCAAAGAGAGCAGCCCGCCAAGGGAGTAGAGCCCAGCTATGAAGCCTGCTGTAGCCGGTCTCAGGAGATACTCCTCCGAGACGCGAGGGAGAACTGGACCTATGGAGGTTGCAAGCCAAGCATAGATAACGAAGCAGAGAAAGGAAATCGACCAAAGACCCCTTTTAAATCTCACGCTTTTATCACAACGATTAAGTTGAACAAGCTTAAAAGCTCTGGCTCATTGATCAAGTTTAGAAGTCGCCACACAGTACATACAAAGGATATGTGGCAAGGGAATGCCTATAAGTACGGCTCATTTCCACGTCCCGGCGATAGTGGCTCTCGGATGAGAATCTTGTCCGTGGTGGTCGGATCCGTGCTGCTGTTCATGGGCGTTGTGACGCTCATCGGAGGAGTAGCTCTGTTCTTTATAAATTCCGCACTGACGGCTAGCAACATGTTCTCGGCAGTCGACATCCACACGGACTCCCACGCGTTGGTTTTCAAGGAAATCAACGTGAACTTGGGAGACAGCTGGTGGAGGCCAAAGCCGAGCGACGTAGCGACAATAAGGATCAGCGTGTCCAGCAATAACCAGTCGAAGGGGATCTACCTGGGCATCGCACCAGCAGATGACGCCCAAGCCTACCTGAGGGGCGTCGGATACGACGAGCTGACTGACTTCAGTATCACGGGGGATCCGTTCGAAGGATTCTCGATCACCTTCAACCGCACGAACGTGCCGGGCGATCAACCCCTGGAGCGAAAGCCGCTCTCCCCCCTAACCCAAAGTTTCTGGGAAGTCTCTGCGCACGGAACCGGCACACAGGCCCTTGAGTGGTCACCCAGCACAGGAACGTACTGGATGATACTAATGAACGAGGATGCCTCCACAGGAGTAGACGCGGAAGTGGGCCTGGGATTAGACATCCCGATCCTTTCAACAATTACTACAGCCATCTTGGTCGGAACCATAGCGTTCTTCGTTGGCGGGGTGGCCTTTCTGTCCATTGGCCTGCGGCGTGCATACCATCCACCCCCACCTCCACCTCCAGCAGTGGCAGCGTGACTCAGGATTCCGCGTCCCCGATCCGAGCTCATA